>Ga0307509_10005637_pt1 | contig 17307 bp, 8 predicted proteins | sample 10_EM_MG_FD_202245 | JGI IMG/M metagenome (GOLD analysis project Ga0307509, IMG submission 202245) | Populus trichocarpa ectomycorrhiza microbial communities from riparian zone in the Pacific Northwest, United States - 10_EM | ecosystem: Host-associated > Plants > Roots > Unclassified | place... | reverse complement strand
TGATTTATATGTTTTGGATCTTTTTGATATGTTGATGTCAAAAATAATTTTTAAAAAATGAAAAAACATCATTGGCATGCATTTTGGCACGAAAAGTTATTTGAAAAGCACCCGCAACCACACTGCCAAACACGCTCTAAATAAATAATCTTTTTTTAGAGTGGGAGAATATAAAAATAAATAATAAGAAATTAACTCCCATTAATTTATTAAATATTGGGCATAACTTTGAACTTTAACCACAAATTGAGTAAATTATTAAAATCACAACCAAATTAGATTATTGTGGATTATTGGCTCGGGTTGTGCTGCAAGTTGAATTAATTTTTTTGATATAAAAAAAAATCAAAGTGTTACTAATATATTTTCTAATATAAAATAATTATGAACTCAAAATATAATGTATATTGAATGATATATTTTTTAAATTTTGATATGGTGACATATTCGATCAACTCGCGCTAACTTGATAAATCTTTGACCCGAGTCATGAGATCGTAATAACCCATAGAAAAACAATCAAAATAAATTATTAAGGTCAATTCATAATCAACCTAGTGTTTAAGGATGAAATTGAAAAAAAATATTAAATTAAAAGAAGAATTTTAAAAAACTACTCGAGTCAACCTGAATTAACCTTTAAAACCTGCAACTCAGGTCATGAGATCATGATAACTTTATAGAAAAAAAAATCAAAAAAAATTTACAAAACTCAATTTTCAATCAACCCAATGTTGAATGATGAAATAGAAAAAAAAATCAACTAAAAAAATGGATCCAAAAAAACAACTCAAGTCAACTCAAGCTATGATGTTAAACTTGTAACCTGAGTCATTAGACTAGAATAGCCTCATAAAAAGAATATAAAAAAATTATGAAGCACTATTTCCAACAGATCCAATATTGAAAATTAAAATCGAGAAAAAAAAACTAAATATATAATACCAAGATAACTTCATAAAAAGCAAATTGAAAATCATTACAAATCTCAATTCCCAAGCAATTTAATATTGAATGATGAAATAAAAAAAAAAGATTGAGTTTTTGGAAGGTGAGATTGAAAAAAAAATCAATTAAAAAAGGATTCTAAAAAAATAAACCGAGTTAATCCATGTTTATCTACCAAATTCATGACTCATATAATGAGATCGGGATAATCTCATAGAAATAAAAAAAAATTATGAAACCCAATTAAGAAATATTCAATTAAAAAAGGACCTATAAAAATAATTAGAATCAACTCGGGTGAACCTGTCAAACATGCAACCTACGTCATGAGATCAAGAAAAATTATGAAGCTCAATTTCGCATCAATCCAATGTTGAAAGATTAAATAAAGAAATCAATTAGAAAAGTGTATAAAAAAAATAACTTGAGTCAACTCGGGTTAATCTATTAAACTCATAAATTAATTATGAAATGAGAATAAATTTATATAAAATAAATAAAATAATTATAAAGTTTCACTTAATAAAAAAAAAATCAACCACATGACAAAAAAACCAACTTGTTATTCAGAGGCTATTAAACATCTACTTTGGCGGGAGGCTATGAATGCGAAATTTGATGCACTGTTATCCAATGAAACATGGAGTCTGGTCCCTAAACCTTCTCATACTAATCTTGTTGGCTGCAAATAGGTATACAAAGTTGAAGGGAAAGCTGATAGTGATATTAACATATTCAAGGCCTGTTTAGTTGCTAAAGGTTTTCATCAATATGAGGATGTTTGTTTTGGAGAAACCTTCAGTACTGTAGTGAAACCTAACCATAATAAGGTTGGTTTTATCACTGGTAGTTTCACGTGGTTGGCATCTTAGGCCACTTGATGCCCAGAATGCCTTCTTACATAGACCGTTACATGGCACTACCTCCAGGTTTTCTCCATCCTCAACTTCCTCACCATGTTTGTAAGTTACATAAATCTCTTTACCTACGAACTTGGTTCTCATGTTTGACTGACAAGCTTAAAACCATTGGTTTTATAGGCAGTCAAGCCGATCATTCTCTTTACATTTATCACCATGGTTCCATATCACTCTTTATTTCCTGATCTATCTCAATGATATCATCTTAATTGGTACTCATATACATTCAATTACTCAAGTCATTAGTTTGTTGTAGACATAGTTTGCTGTCAAGGATTTGGGTGCACTGTATTTCTTTCTAGGCCTTGAAGCCATCAGGGATGATTCTGGACTCTACTTATCTCAGCTGTGATATATACTGAATCTTCTTCTTCGAAATTAAAATGGACAAAGCCAAGCCTTGCTTTACTCCAATGTCCACGTCATAACCCTTACTCAGTTCTACTGGCATCTCTTTTCATGATCCTCAGTTATATTACAGCATTGTTAGAGGCATACAATGCATGTCCTTTACACGTCCTAACCTTGCCTTTGCCGTTCACAAAGTTGGCGAATATATGCATCATCCAATGGAAGAGAATTGGGAAGCAGTCAAACGCATATTGCGATATTTGAAGCACATAATTCATCATGCCTTATTCATTCTGGCAACTGATACCTTTCAACTTCATACATTCAATGATTCTGATGACTAAGCATCTGACCGTGACAACAGAAGGTCCATTGATGCTTATTGTGCCTATTTGGGTGCAAATTTAATTTCTTGGAGCTGCAAGCAACAACAAACTATCGCTGGCAGCAACACAAAAGCATAATACAAGGCCCTGGCTAATGCTGCTTCTTCAGAAATCCAGTGGATCAAATCTGTCATTACTGATCTACATGTTCCAATTGCTCCATCACCTATTCTATGGTGTGATAACTTAGGTGCGACTTATTTGTCCCGCAGTCTGTTGTTTCATGCTAGAACAAAGCACATTGAAATAGACTTCCACTTTGTCCATGATCAAGTTCTACGAGGACAACTGCTTGTCAAATTTGTTTCTACAATGGACCAATATGCTGATACACTCACAAAGCCACTGTCTTCCACTCAGTTTCAGTTTCTACGTGACAATCTTAGGGTTCTGTCGTTACCCTTTTGATTGCGGGGGCATGTACGTAGAAGAACAAGATTCAGTTACAACAGAGCTCAGTTTTACAAACTCATCAACAACAGATCTCTTATCAACAACATATTCTTCAGCCTTGAGAAGTCAATCCATCTGCAACAACCATCATATATAGCAAACTCCATTTCTTCAGGAAAATAACTACAAGTTTAAATATTGAATTAATTACATGATGTATAGGAAATATGATAAGATAGAATACTAGACAGAGGTTCTAAACTAATTAAATTCCAACGTATGGATAACTCGATACATATTAAAAACCATCACTAGACTTCACATATGTTTTAGCTTTTTCTGCATGCCTAAATACCTGTAAGCAATGAATATCAGATCCTTGTTTGATAAATATACCTTCACTTGTAGTTAGTCCAAATGAATGCTGGTTCCTTTTACCCTACATTTAACATCAACTGATGATATTAGCCCATCAATTCAGATTGTTATAGATGGATACTCAACACAATTAACAGCAGGGAATTTCACATAACTGGTAAGGTAATTGAACCTCACCTCAGCCTTGTGGAAATTGTAACTTCCCATCAATTTGGTTTTCTCCTGTGTAGTTTCGGGATACATGCCATTGCATCCTGTTCTTCATTCTTTTCTGTCACACTAGGTTTGATCTTTGTTTACTTTTACCTTTTTCTGTCCAGATAGCTTTGTTTTTTATTTCATCTTGTGAAAGTCATGCCTCAAAACTAAAACATTGAGTTATTGGAATTTGCTGCCCTCCTGATAAAGGACTCAAATTCAGTTAGACATATGTTTCCAGGAAGTTGATGGGGCATGTAATGGAGCAAAGCTCAGCTGCACTAACCAAGCTGTTCTCACTGACAATCGACTTGATAAGAACAGTGGTTACAGTGTTCCCTTGGAAATAATGCCATCAGGTACGAAACTCCTATTTTTGTTTAATTTGTATGTTACATGCAATTGAAAATAGTTCTTCAATGTCTAATTACTTCCACTTTCCATTTGTAAGGACGGAGAATTGCCAGTTCTTCCACTATCAGTTTATGAGGCAGTTGCAATGGCACACAGTGAGGTTTCTGAGGACTTCTCTGCATCATATCAGTTTTTCTTTGATAAAAGAAATGTAATTCCATACAACACGAAAAATAAAATAAAATATTAGTATGACCTTAGTTCCTTTTTCCTTCCTGCCAAATGATGAATACATCCAATCCCTCATCTCTTAGCCGTCATTTCTCCAATTCCTTTTAACAAACATAATGTACAAGAAGATAATTAGCACAACAAAGTTGCAGATCAAAATGCTAGATTTTTAACCTAGTTTATTGACAAGGTTTTGAGCCCTGAAACGTATAAGAATGAAAATGAAGATGATCTAGTTTTAGATTACTGGGGATGGTAGATTGGAATGTTCAAAATATGATAATTAAAATTAAAATTCAAAAATAATAAAATTACCTAACAAACTATATGGATTCTTCTTCATTTTTTAAATTGATACTTAGATTTTTTGTCCTTTTGATTTAATTATTTTTTGGGCTTCATGGTATCAGATAAAGTTTTTAATTTAATTATAAATTAACTATTGTACTGAAAAAGTTGGGTCTCCCCATCTATTTCACCACATGAATAGCGAAGCAGATTATATTTTTTATTATGTTATTATATAAAAAGTAGTTTTAAAATTCAGTGGAATCCATGATTTGGGTTGCGGGTTTGATGAATTAAACCGCAAAACTCAAGTTAATCTAATATGTCACTGTCTCAATATTAAAAAAAATATATCATCTTGAATTTTTTTAAGTCAAACCATGCTTTTAACAATCGTCCGAGTTGCATTTGGGACACACGAAGTTGATTGGGTCATATAAGGGGAACTTCCACGTAGATTAAGTTTAAACTCGGGCTAGCCAAAGAGTTGGGTATGGAGGTTTCAAGGTTGATCCGCTAAGTTGGGTTTAATAATAATGTTAAATAGTTTCTTTGTTATTAAACTCCATCTTCCTTTTTTTTATGGAATCCTTTTTTGCTTTTCTTTTGATTGAATCCTTTTTTCTTTTATTTTTCTTCGATTTAATCTTTCAACATTTGGTTGATATTGAATTGATCTTCATAATTTATTCGGTTTGCTTTTTATGTAGTTATCGTAGTTTCAAACAAATATCCTTATATTTGGTTGGTGTTCAATTTTATGAACATTTATTTTTATTATTATATCATTAAGTAAAAAATAGTTTTAAAAAATAAATTGTTAAACTCAATGAAGTGCATGATTCAAGTCGCAAGTTTGGCGGGTTAAGAAAACAGCCGGAAACTCGAAGGGGTCGCCTTAGCTGCAAAACATGAGTTGATCTAATATGTCGTCGTATCAATATTGAAAAAAATATATGTCATCTTGAAATCTTTTTAAAGCCAAATCACTAATGATTATTTGGGTTGACTCTGGATTTACCTAGTCGATTGGTTCACGTTAAAGTAACTCTCATACGAGTTAATTTTAAACCCGAGTTAGGTAAGGAGTAGAGTTGAAAGAATTTAAGGTGGACATGTTGGGTTAGATTTAATAATAATACCAAATAATTTCTTGTTGCTTGGACAATTTTTTTATGTTCAATTTTTTTTTTATTTGACTCACAGTGTATCGCAAGTTAGAAATTAGTTAAAAAAAACTAGAGGTGAAGGAGAAATTATTGTAGATCTAGATATAAATTACTATTCATTAAAATAATGTAAAAATAAAATTGCACCTTGATCATTAAACCTTTTAATTTTTATTGCACAATAAAATTACTAATTTAACCCTAGAACAAAATAATCTAATATCTACTATTCGGGGGCATTTTTTTATTTTCAATTTTTTTAGAATAGCTTAATTACTTTGGTACTTTACAAACAAAACCAACAAAACTCTCATTGAATTATTTTTTTGTCATTTTACATTGATTTTATTGTAAATTCCAAAGGTAATCAAATGCATTGTTGTATTTATTAAATATAATTAAAAAAAAAAACTCTAGCCTTTGAGTAGCACGTGCTAGTGTGTGGACGGCACATAAGGGATTGTTCGACCACTAAACACTGCCTTCAAGTACAACGTTTAAAAGTTCTCAACGCTCTCGACGTGATAGGGCGATATGTACCCTTAACATGCATCGAGTATGGCGCCAACAATAAAATTTTCTCTTTTTCGTCTCTCCCCACCCTCGAATTTTGCTCTAGCCTCTTAAAAAATTAAACTAACCTCAACAATTTATTTTCTCTTCGTATTTGGCCCTGTTTTTTTTATTATTTTTTTTTATTTTAAATAAGCTATGAAATTAAATGTTTTTTAATATCACCTCCTTTTAATTTTTTTTATTTTTGAAATTTAATTTTTATTTTTTTATTATTATTTATTTTGTTTGGGATCATTTTCTAGGTTGACAACATCACTATCTCATCGTCTTTGACACACTTGAGATTTTGTTTTTTCATTTTTTTATATGAATATATTAATGTTGACTACACAAGGATCTCTAGGTAGCCTTAGAGGTCTAACCCCAACCTCCGAGTTGATCATGTTAACCACAAAAAATAGGTGAGAATCCTAAAGCTTCATGCACTCTCCACCACTTGATTATTTTCCCAGTGCAAACAAAAGAACTGTTTAAATCACAGCCTTGAAAAAACTATATGGTTTACAAAATTTGGTGAAAAATAAAATACACTGCCACATGAAACTAAGATTATCTAGAATCACCCAATTAGAGATATTTAGGAACGTAGCTTTCATGTCCATTGGATGTGTCTTGACTAATCCATATTTGCTCATAGGACCCACAATCTCTGAACTTTCATTATAGTTTTCAATTATAGAGTATTTGATTTTACAATTCAACTTGTTTTTTCATTTTCATGTGTTTTTTATTTAAAAATTAAATTAATTTTTTAGATATTAATAATTTTAAAGAACTAATATAAAAATAAAAATTAAAAAATATTTTAATATATTTTTAATTAAAAAATATTTTTAAAAACTATCTAACACTATATTACAAAAACACACACTAAAAAGACCCTGCACGCTGATGATCTGTAGGTTACTGTACGCAAAAGCTCAATTCTAACGGGTACCGAAGTCAAATTTGGCGACTTGAACTCTCTCTCTTTTCATTGCACGGATGAAATAAATAACTTAGTTTTCTTTTCTTTGGAAGTCTATCCATTTCACTATGGACGAACCTCAAATTAGTCCTTCAAATATGAAATAATTCTTAATATGATCTCCAAAACAAAATTGAATTATCAAGGTATCTAAGGCTAGTTTTTTCTATTTTTAGATTAAGAAAAGTCAAATGCTCCTTCATAATGTATTTTTTAGGTGACGATTGTTTACTATTCCAAGACAAAAAAATAAAAAAAATGAAAATAAAGAAGACAATACATAAAAAAACAGTTATATAATTGTGTTTGATAATGGTGTAAGAGATATAGTGATGGTCTCTTAATCATGTTTGGTTATGGTGGACAAGATAAAATAAAATATAATAAGTCTATTTTACCCTTAACATGTATTATTGTCAAACTTACATATTTTAAAAAAATAATTATATATTATTTTTTTAGTTTATATTGAGTGTTGAAACTAATTATATTGCAATTACTTTAGTTATAAAACCCGGACTGGTCTGGCGGGTCAACCTGAGACTGTGGGTTTGGACTTATTTGAGTTTAAGAAAAAATAAAGGACGGATTGACCCAACCTGACCAGGTCAAAAACTCGAGTCAACCCGTGATCCAAGATAAAACATAGGTAAAAAAACTGTTGATTTTTTTTTGTCAAAACAAGGCTGCTTTAAATTTTTTTTTAATTGGATCAGCTTGGATTGACCCAAATGACTCATGAATCGAGCCTTACCCCTAATCGAATCTCAACTCGGGTTTTAAGACTATGATAATAACCATTTTTACCCATGCATTGCCTCAGTTCAACCCAGGATGACCCCCTTTATCTGTGACCTGTGGCAACCCCTGAGTTAGGTTTAAAACTATGATAATAATCATTTTTATTCTTACATCAACTTGAGTCAACCCGGGTTCACACTCTCGATACATGACCTAGGCCTTGTCCCGGATTAATCTCTAAGTCAGGTTTAAAAACTATGATATTAACCACTTTATCCTTACGTTGATCTAGGTTAATTCAGGCTGACCCTCCCGACTTGTGACCCGGGGCTTGCCTCGGGTTGACCCCGAATTGAGTTTTAAAACTATGATAATAACTACTTTTATCATTACATTAATCAAGGTTAATGATCAACCCGACTCGTGAGTCAGGTGTTGCCTCGAGTTGATCTCTAAGTTGGGTTTTAAAATTATAATAATAACCACTTTTATCCTTATATTGACTCGGGTCAACAGTTAACCTGACTTGTGACTTAGGCCTTGTCCTGGGATGACCTTCGAGTCAGGTTTTAAAACTATGATAATAACTACTTTTATACTTACGTTGACTTGGGTCAACCCAGGTTGACCCTCCGGACTCATGACCCGAGCCTTGTTCTAGATCGAGCCTTGAGTTAAATTTTAAAAATATGATAATAACTTTTTTTATTCTTACATGTATTAGTTGAATAATTTTAAAATTTAGAGTTGTTTATAAGGATATTTTAAGAATTAAAAAATAATAAATATTATCTCTAGAGACACGTCTTTTTTATTGGAAGTACATAAAACTCATTCTAAAATTGTTACAAAGACATATTTATTTTTATGCCAATGTCTCAGTCATTCAAACACATTTATGTCTTTACTGTCTCTATCATTTCTATCCTGAAACAATAACCAAACACTACATTATTAAATATATTTATATGTAATTTAGAAGGAAAATACTAATAGATATTTACTGGACTGATGGCCCATGCTATGTCATAAGCCATACATTTTTTTTTAATGTTTTAAAAAAATATTTAGGCAACGATAATGCTTGTATAGAAGTAAGAAAAACCTGAAAGTCAGGTTAAATCTTGATTAATTTAATAATATGATAAGAAAATAGGCAATGACAATAATAATAATAATAATAATAATAATAATAATAATAATAAAAAATATTAGAGCGGGTCAAGCTGGGTTAACACGTGAAATCTGTGACATGACACATGAGATTGAGATAATCCTATAGAAGGATGAAATCAGAAAAAAATAATTGTAAAAAAGGACCTGAAAAAAAACATCTGAGTGAACCCGATCTAATCTTTCAAACCTGTAACCCAAAAGGTTAACAAAATCCTGATAAATAAAATGTTGAGGGACAAAATCAAAGAAAATTCCAATAAAAAAGGATTAAAAACAAAACAAATAGCAATAAAAAGAATAAGGGTTAAATCTGATATAAAATAAAATGAGTTAAAATATTAAGGGATGCAATTAAGAGAATGATATAAAATATTGAGGAATGTAATTGAAAGGATAATTTAATTAAAAGAATGGTTAAAAAAACTTAACAATTAAAAGAACGAGAATTAAATCTAAAAAGTAAGAAAATCAAATGAGGGTTAAATGGAAAGAAAATTCCAATTCCATTGATAATTTAAGATAAAAGAAATAATAAAAAAATAGAGACCAAATCCAAAAGAAAAAAATTAAAGGGTTGCTTTGAAAATGTGCAGGGAAGGCTTTGAAACTGAAGATGAGAGAGGAAAGAAGGAAGGAAAAAAGAAATGACAACCAGTGTAAAACCCGATATTTTTTGCCATACACGCTGCCCAATAATGGAGGCGACCACGTGAGAATTAAAACGCCGTTGTGGAAGTTGGAGTTTGACCGTCGGATGACGTTGTACCCTTATTTCGAATAGCGTGGGAGCACTCACGCGCAACCAAATTTTATAAATAAATTAATATTATATATATATATATATATATATATATATATATATATATATATATATATATATATATATATGTCTGAATACTAAAGTGCTTCTAATAAGACTTGGTAACTACTGAAAAACCAAGCGGAAAAGAAAATAAAACCCCTTAACTAAAGGGAAAGACAATTTCAATGTAAGGACATTTAGGTAATTTTATTGCTCACTTGAAATGAAATAATCGAAAGTACCCTTCCTTCTATTATTTTTTAACTCAAAGGACATATTAGTTATTTTACTATGCAAATAAATAGAAAAAAAAAAAACTAATATACCCCTGCTTTTAAGGCCATTTGTGTTTTGTTAATAAGAGTGAAATCATCATTTGCTTTTCAGTTCATATTGCCAATAAATCTATAGGAACAGTAAAAAATACATAGTAATGTAACTACTCCTTCTAGTTTCTTTTAATAATGGGAAACGTTCTCGTTTATTACTAAGAGGATTCAACTGATTGAATATTTAGTTTAGGTATCTAGTTAAACTGTGTGTATGGTTAGAGGACTGATTTTAGATTTTCCCAATCATTGAGCTGCTGCTGGCCTTTCTTTTATGTGGACTGCATTCATCATCTCATAATTTCATCCAATAATTATCCTCTACATTCTATCTCAAAATAGAATTTCATCTCCTCATCATCATTACCAATCAGCATTTCTTGTTGCCTGACCCCACATAGCAAGACCTCATCACAGTTGTTCATCAAAATAATCCCAAGTAAGCTAATGTGATATCATAGTCAGTAGTACACCGAATCAAAAACCTATTATTATAACCTAACTACCTCCACACACTCCAATTTGGAGAAGCAAACAGTTAGATTGATAACTCGATCAACTCAACTCACTTCCTCCCAACCTCAACTCGGTAGCCAAAAAATGGCTGCTTTACACACCATTTCTCCTCGCAGTCTCCTTCCTCTTTCAAAACCCAAAAAGACCATTTCAAAAAACCTGCAAAACCCTCAGTTTCTATCCCCAAAATTGCCAAAGAGCCAAGCTTTCTCTAGAAACATTCCGAGCTGGCACTTGAATTCTGTTTTCCAAGAAGAGTTTGATGTTATTCCAGTACAAAGTGGTGACAGTGTAGACCAGCAAGAAGGGATGGTAGCGAGTCAAGTAGAGAGAGAAGGGACCGAGTTGGCTCCTCAGGTGAGTGGGTTTGGGGGGAGTGAAGGACAGCTCTCTTTTGAAGGATTCTCTTCAGCTTCAAGTTCTGGTCTTGATGGAGAGAGTAGAGAGAGGGAATTGGAGTCCGATAGGTTAATTGATAGGACCATCAATGCAACGATTGTTCTTGCTGCTGGTACTTATGCTATTACCAAGTTGCTCACAATTGACCATGATTACTGGCACGTAAGTAAAAGCTCATTATTATGTGTCTTTAGAACAAATCAAATCATAATTGGTTGCTTTATATGTTGTTTAGAGTTTTGTTTTTATTGTTGTCATGCTACTTATGAAATTTGTTCCTGTTGGACAATACAAGGGTATCTCCATTTCTTCTTATGTTCTTCATGCTTAGCTTTCCTTGAGAAATAAAAGTAGCTTCAAGTTAATTTCCCTTTTCTTGGCTTTGAAGCAATATGATTTTCGTGGCTTTCACCTTTAGCTTTGGATTTGTGTCCTTTTGCTCAACTTTTGCAATTCAGATCTGATTTTTAATGGAAGCTGAAGGCTTTGTCTAGGAGGCTAAGACTGCTAGAAAATTGTGGTTATGGTGATAAAAGTTTGGGACTTATGGGTCAAACAAACATATGCAGCTTGATATTAAGGAGTTGAGACTTGAGAGAATTCTTGGTTTCTTGTACAGAAGATTCATTAAAACCCTTAATTGCTATTCTGGTTGTTTTAATTCATCCATCCAAACCTTCTTGGTGTGTTTTAAATTTAAGATGTTGCATGCTATTGATGTTAACTTTTCTTTTTTCTCATTTCCGTAAGCATTGCAGAGTGACATAATTGGATGTGTTCTATTTTCTTGATGTCTTTTTGTATTCCTAAATTCTGTAGTTGTTTATCCACTAGATCTTCAAGATCTATTTTTCACTTTTCTACTAGGGGTGGACACTCTTTGAAATATTAAGATATGCACCTCAACACAACTGGTCTGCTTATGAGGAAGCTCTAAAGACAAACCCAGTTTTAGCGAAAATGATGATTAGTGGTGTGGTCTACTCCGTTGGGGATTGGATTGCACAGGTTTGTTAATGTTGTGAAACCAATATTGTGATATTCTATTTTTTCTTGTGTATACGTCCTTTTACTTGGTTGTTTCTGTTTCATCTTCAGTGCTATGAAGGTAAACCAATTTTTGAGTTTGACCGCACAAGAATGTTTAGATCAGGCGTTGTTGGCTTTACATTACACGGCTCCCTTTCACATTACTATTACCAGTTTTGCGAGGTGATTAACGTACTTCAAGTTTCCTTTGAAGTTTAATAGGCATAATGATGTATTCAGTGATTTACTCAATCAATTTACTGTCTTCTAGGAGCTTTTTCCATTCCAAGATTGGTGGGTGGTTCCTGTCAAAGTGGCCTTCGACCAAACTTTGTGGGCAGCAGCTTGGAACAGCATTTATTTCACAGTGTTGGGATTCTTGCGTCTGGAATCGCCCGCCAGCATTTTCAGTGAACTGACAGCTACATTTTGGCCGATGCTTACAGTAAGAGAACCTTCTTCCCTTTCCTCTTTGTGTCCAGAACCAAACTTTGATCTAGTGTTTGCTCTTATTATCACCTGGTAATGGAGTTAGAAAGACTGCTATCTGGCAAAACCACATTACTGGTTTTGAATATTTCCTTTCTGCATTAATAGTTGGATGTTTGAGACCCATGAATTTAATATGCATGGTGGTCTCATTTGTATGGCTCTATCTTCTCTTCATAATTTTAAATGTTAGTTTGCAACGATTCTAAAACTTTAATGAGCACATAAATTATTTTATAACTGACAAGCCTCAACTCAACAAGTTTCAAATTTGTTGATTTTCTGTTCAAAATGGTCAAGTGGCGAGGAGCATTTTCGTTTTCAGTTTATCCAAGCCGAATTATGTGCTTGAAGTCTGGTTTTTGTTTATTACTTGGACTACTGGATCGAAACACATGAATTTAGTAGTTAGTTTTTTCTTGCTCACAACCTGGCTTAATTTTGTTCTGTTTAATGTGGTCTACTGTGCAGGCAGGATGGAAGCTTTGGCCATTTGCTCATCTTATTACATATGGTGTGGTTCCTGTGGAACAAAGACTCCTTTGGGTGGATTGTGTAGAACTCATCTGGGTGACCATACTGTCCACGTAAGTAGCATATTGTTTCTTTCTGAACTGTCATGCATTAGGTAATGAAGACTGGAAAGACATTAATGGACTCTTTTTCGTAGGAAATGTGATTAGGAAACGCATGCTCGATGAATAATTAACAGTTATAAGTCCCAGTTATTCGAGCACACTGGATATTTCCATTACACAACTGAGATACGGTTTTTTTTTTTAATTTTATTTCTTAGAGACAATTTTGATACACTAAATATTTCCGAGTGAAATATGGATGTATATAAGTTTTTTGTTTCCTAATTCTCTCACATGAATTTCTGGTTTGGAGATCTCCAGTGGTCCCTCCTACAATTCTGCTAGAAATTTATATAGAATCTTCTAGTACGGAGTATTTGAAATTGTGGTGCAAAGTGCTTTTCAAGATAGCTTTTCGCTTAAAAATGCATCAAAATGAATTTTTTTTCAGATTTTGTTTTTAAATTTTTGACATTAGCACATCAAAACCACCACAAAACACTAAAAAAAACATTAATTTGATGTTTTTTCAAGCCAAAAATACTTTTGAAAAACACTTAGAAGTAGTAGCAGAAGTTATGCTAAACTCCATCGTGTATGTGGTCTTGACATGGTGGGTGCAAATATGAGTGATAAACATAAAAAGCAAAGTGTTTGTATATAAGATGAACCCATAAGTCTATGCTTTTGGGTTGGAGAAGTGGACACGGAGGACCATGCATCTCCCTGAGCACAAGATGCTCTCTAACATGACATGGCACAGCAAAGTCTTCTCTGTCCTTATTCTGTTTGGTCTGGTGATAAAAGGATTTTTTGTTTTTTGACTTTAGTCTGGAGTTCTAAAACTGCTGATTTTTTTCTCTCACTTTGGTAGTTATTCAAACGAGAAATCAGAAGCACGAATATCAGAGGCAACAGTAGAAGCTTCTTCCAGTTCTCTGTCCATAGGTTCCCCTGAGGTATACCGCATAACTGTTTTATACTGTCTTATTTGGATACACCAATGGCCGCACAAGAAGTTATGATATGCTTTGAGTTGTCTTCTCCTTTTCTAACCCATTTTTTTTTTTCTCTTCACAGGAGTAGATGAAGTGCAAAAAATCACGAGCAATATAGAAAACGGATAGTTGCTCAGCTCAATGCTGTCATGAGGGCTTTGACAGAGGAGACCACAGCGTGACCCCATATCTTGATGCAAGAATAGCAATGCCGAAAGTTGCTGGACAGACTGGCTATCGTATATACCCCACGCATCTTGCAACCTTGCGTATTTATGTTTATTGATGATTATTATACTCTTCTTGAGATACTTCCTAACAGCTGTAAAAATCATAGTAATGGAAAGTTTCCATGAAACATAGAAGAATTTACCAGGTAAGCATATATAAAGAAATGCCTGATCACCCAAATGAAAGACAATTTCAAAACCCACCATTCCAATGGCAGCTTCAATCTCAAATCTGCAGGCACAGTTAACAAATACAACGATGATTATCTGCAACCACAGTTGCCCTCTTCCATAAGAAAGAAAACGAGTTGCAGTAGCAGTGCTATTAGAGAAGGGAAGAAAGTGGATGATGGAGCAACTGGGACGTAAGAGGCTTTTGATTGAATGATTCACTACTTGTCTCCATTCCAACAATCCCGACAATTGTAGTAGGTTCTATTATCACTCAAGATAACCCTGATCATCAATTACGTGTTATTCGTTTCTTCTTTCTAACGCAAAAAAAACAATAATTAGATACTGAATCTCAGCCGAGACCAATAACAACATTGCAAATCAAATCAATATAGGATTTGCGACAGTTTAATTTCAGGTTTTATAAAATTAATTAGATACATCCTTTGGTTAATAAAAAAATCAATATAAAATTTGCACTTGGCTTTAACCAATTAAAAAGAAAGAAAAAAAGTAAATAAACTAATATTGAAAAAAACATAAAAAAAACCATAAAAACAAAATACTGGATTAAAGAGATGTTTGAGAGTGTTGTAACTATTATTTTTTAAAATATTTTTTACTCGAAAATGTATTAAGATAATATAATTTTTTTTTAAAAAAATTATTTTTAATATTAGCATATTAAAATGATATGAAGATACATATAAAATAATTGAAGTAAAAAAAATAAAAAATATTTAAATTATATATATACAGCTTTCATATAGCTTTCATATTAACCCAGCTATATCTTTTTGACTTCAAAACGCGTCCACTGCTCTAATCCAGCTAGATCATGATTCCGTGCACATTGTGTCTGCATGCGCCCTCGTCCACATATATATCATCTTCAAAATGCACTAAATGTTTGCTTTTACTACTTGAAAAAGCACTTCAATAATTTTTAGCTTTAACTACTCTTATTTTCTGGGATTTTTCTTCTCTTAATGAAATTTGGAGAATATCAAATCATCCCTCCTTTTAACACCAAGAAAAGGTCAGCTTTGTGAATTTCTAAATTCAACACAACTTCAAGAACTAATTTATTATTCTCAGTTGAATATTCAACGAAGCATACCAATACCGTATGAAAGTGTCAAGATTACATTGACTATCCAAGCAGATATATGATTTCCCAGAAGCTTGAAAAACAACGATGCCATATTAATGTAGTAGTCATAAGATGTTGAAAAAAAAAAAAAACTGCTGTTAATTAGTTCACATATAGACAAAATCGTTTTTTGAGAAAAATACAGAACAGCCATCTGTTCAAACTCACTCACAAAAGAAGAAAAAAGAAGAAGCAAGATATTGCAAATTAACTAGGCCATGGACATGTTAGAAAGCCGACTAGGCGTTGGCCGGAAGTTAAACCACCGAAGGGTTAACCTCCGATTTGGTGGTGCTAATGCCCTTCTTAATAACTCTTTATTTGCTTGATGTCTTCTGATCAACTTGTCACCGGGCACCATGTAGCCATGCTTGCTACACCTGACCGACCCCGGACGGTTTGAGCACGTACAAGTTGAGCGTGGCCTAGGAGGTATCGATACAACTTGATTATTTCTTCTAACCCTACTGCCCTCACCGAGTGCTTGTCTTGTTGGAAGCTGTAATCTTCCCCTAGCCTGTTTCTGAGACATGGATTCCATTTTGTGAGCCGAGAGAGAGAGAGAGAGAGAGAGGTATGATCTTGAGCTGGCTATGCGAAGAATTGCGTTGCCACAGTTGGTTTATCACATGTTGAAAGCTTTTTATACAGAAATGCAATGATGCATGTCTTGACAAGGCTGTTCTTAAAGATTTTCTCATGATTCCATATGGTTGGCTTGGCAAGAAGACCTTGACTTGTTAAACACTTGGTAGTGTGTCATTTGAGGCTTGATGGATTCAAACCTTTGTTTTTGACTTTCAAATGTTGGACTACTTGTCAAACCACAATGTTTAACTCGGAATATTAGTGGCTTCCTTGACAAGCACTCGCAAGCACCAACTCCAACCAAGATTTTGAATGGAACCTTCTTCTCTTCTTCTTCTTCTTGTTCTTTAGTTTCTTTACTTTTTTTTTCTCTTAATTAGTGATATTTATACTCCCTTCGCCAATTCAGTTTTAAAGGAATTTAATATATATAATGACCAATAAATTAAAGGAAAGTTACGGAATCTCATTTGCTTGTTTCTATATATATCCATTGGGGAGTTTGATGTATAAATGATAATTAATTTTATTTCATGTTATCATTTCAGATTTTTTTTTTATTACAAAGGGGATTAATTGAGATCTCTCAAAATTAAAGAGAGGAAATTAACCCTAATGTTACTTGAACTTATTATTTATTGTTCTAGTTTTGATTTTGAAAAAAAAATTGAATTTTTTTCCCCACCAATGCATCAATTAAGAGATCTAACTATAGCTATGACTAGAAAATGACTCACCACCAATATGTAAAAATTAATTTAAGGATTTTTTGACATTAAAAAAAATGCATGTTTTTCCTTAATAATTAAAAAAAAACCGAACTAAGAATAAATGAAAGAGCATTAATCTTAGAAAAACATGAACTGTTTTTTGGTCATTAAACAGTGTTTAATGTAACAAAATCTAACATTTGATTATTCCTTCAAGAACTCAAATAAATTGGATT
>Ga0307509_10005636_pt1 | contig 17313 bp, 13 predicted proteins | sample 10_EM_MG_FD_202245 | JGI IMG/M metagenome (GOLD analysis project Ga0307509, IMG submission 202245) | Populus trichocarpa ectomycorrhiza microbial communities from riparian zone in the Pacific Northwest, United States - 10_EM | ecosystem: Host-associated > Plants > Roots > Unclassified | place... | reverse complement strand
TCTGGTGAGAATGTAGAAGCAAACCCAGAGCCAAACACCGGATCCTTCAATGGCAGCCTGGGCTCCTTCGGAGCGGTCTCTGGGGCCTCGGTATTCAGCTCCGCGTTGTCTTCAACATCTTCCAGATCGTTATCGTCCAGGAAGCCGTGATCCTCCAACTCGGTGGGCTGGTCAGATGGGAATGGGTCCCGAAGATCCTTCAGCTTCCCCTCAGAGAATGTATCAGAGAGTACTGGGTGAGATACCCAACGATTGTCGGTAATAATCCCGCGGAGGACATGTAAAGGAGTCCTTACACGAATGGAAATACGGAACTGTTCGAAGGGTGTGGCCGCTGGCATAAAGCGGTTTTGGGGCCCGAACGCGGCCGGAGGAAGTGCGTTGGGAAAACGCGTAGAGCTTGACGTCTTCGAAGGTCCCAGTGGACAGGGAGTCGAATAAGGCTTCTTCCAGAGCCTGAGGGAGGGGCATGGTTAACGGTGTGCGCAAACAGCAGGGGAGAAAACTAGATGTCATTCGGGATAGGTGCCGAGATTTATATACTGCAAGACAGGTGACCGTGCATGTGTGTGGCATAGGACAAGAAACTAGTTCAAAAAGCGTATGGTCGTGCGAGTGGCGCGCCGTGGTGGCGTGGCCGGCCCGATGGTTGAGGGAAACTCAGGGACATTCAAACTTCAAGCTTCGGGGGTGGTCCTCTTATCGACTCCGGATCGATGCTTCCCCATGGAGTCGGCGAGGCAGAGGCAGATTAACTTACTAGAGGCAAGTGTGGGGGGGCGTGCATGGTCATGAGACTATGGCGGGTGTACATCATCCTGGCCACGAAGTCTGCTGAACGACGGTCGCCATACTGGAAAGTCCTGGAGGTCAAGCTTGGAGCGGAGCACGCAGCCGAATGGCAGCAACCTCCTTGGATTTAAAAGAGACTGGCAACTCCCGGTGGTTTGCCCGTCGGCAGTTACTCATCTCATTGTATCTGAATGATTTGTAAGTACATGTGGCCCCCACTGGTCGTTTGTTGTTGCTTGTTGCTGTTGTTGTCACTGTTGCCACTGACGCCATCGGCACATTCCCGCCTGGTTGGTGGGGCCACTCCGGAGAGCAAGCAGGTCGCGATACCGTCGTGTGCAAGTTCCGTTCGGAGTATCGCAGATGAGGCATACCCAACACCGGGGCCAACAGGTAGTCCAAAGCGGCCGAGGTTTGAGGGAAAAAGCTCCGCGGTGAGCGCTTAAACCGCCGAGTTGCCGCGTGGGACCCCGGGGAATTCCGATTCAATCCTAACTCCGACCGTCATCAACCAAATTACCCGTTCGACACGACTGGTCAAAACTCCCGCGGGCTACAGGTCTAACGGCTGGCCTTTCCGCATCCTCTCATCTCCAAAATGTCCCAGTCGTACTTCCAGGGCTATTCACCAGCGATGTTCCTTGCGTCGTCTCCTTACCGCGCTGAACCGGAACCGACCGTGAAGGAGGACATGCAGGGGGAGGAAGTCTACGTCGAACAGAGAGACAAGTCCGTCTATCGACTTCACTTGCTGCATCTTGAGATTCTCACTCGCTTTCCCACAGGGTTCTGTCCGCGATTGGTTCTACCAAGTCCCTCCTCAGTGACCTTCGGTCGTTCAACAACGAACACTGGGTCATCAGGTATCCAGTGCTCGGGAATCAACCTCAGACCTCGGAGGCCCGCCGTCCCACCGCCCGTCGCTCTCTTTCAATCGCAGATGATTCCTCTTTCCGAGCCGACGTCGTCGTATCTCCTATTAGGGGCGGTTTGGTCCGGTCCATCACTCTCCCGAACGTCTCAGAGAAGGATGAGGACATCCCTACGGACGAAACCACGGAACAGCCCCCGTCTACGTCAGATCCCCTTGACTTCAATGTCTTCCGGCTGGACCTCAAGCTTGGAACTCACTCCTTTTCCCCCGCCACACTGGTTACTCAGCTCGAAAAGTCGTCCATTGCCAAGTTGATCGACGACCGCATCGGGACTGGTTTGAGCCACATGGACAAGCTCCGTGCCCGTGTCGAAGATACATCATCCAAAGTCCTAGTCACTGGGGATCTCAACGCTGGCAAATCTACCTTCGTCAACGCCATCCTCGGACGCTCCATGATGCCCGTTGATCAGCAACCCTGCACGACTGCCTTCTGCGAAGTTCACGATGCTGCCGAGATTGGTGGCGTCGAAGAAGTTCACGTTGTCAAGGAGGGTGTCACATACGACCTTTCCGACGAGTCCACATTCGCTCGCGCGAGCCTCTCAGCCCTCGACGAGATCGTATCCGAGAATGAGGATGGCCAACAAATTCTCAAGGTTTACCTTTCCGACCCTCGCTCCCCCGCTCCCTCTTTCCTTCACAACGGCGTCGTCGACATCTCGCTGATTGATGCCCCTGGCCTCAACCGGGACAGCGTCAAGACCACCGCCCTCTTTGCCCGCCAGGAGGAGATCGACGTCGTCGTCTTCGTGGTTTCCGCTGAGAACCACTTCACCCTTTCCGCTCAAGAGTTCTTGAAGACCGCTAGCAACGAGAAGGCCTATCTCTTCATCGTCGTCAACAAGTTTGAAGGAATTCGAGACAAGAAAAAGTGTCGTCGCCTCATCCTCGAACAGATCAAGGCTCTCAGTCCCCGAACATACGAAGACGCAGAGGACCTTGTTCACTTCGTCGATTCCGCTTCCACAATCAATCCCCCCTCCGAAGACGAGTCGTTCAAGAATCTCGAGTCGGCCCTCCGCACCTTCGTTTTGACGAAGAGGGCTAAGTCGAAGTTGCAACCCGCTTCCACCTATCTCACCCGACTGCTATCAGACGTCAACTTCCTTGTCAGTGCCAACGCGATTGTCGCCCAATCCGAGGCCACCAAGGCTGAGGAGGACTTGAAGAAGTCACGACCTCTCCTGGAAAAGATAACCAAGGGGAGAGAGGCAACTGACGAGGCTCTGGAGACCATTGAAGAAAGGGGAACTCGTACGGCGATTTCCAAAGCCAAGGCCAAGCTGACCGAGGCTCTGGAGGACGTTGCTCGTGGTACCCCCTCTGTCAAGCTTCCCACCTACCCGGGCGTGCTCGGTATCTGGGAATGGGCTGGTGAAGTCAGACGCGCGATGCTGTCGAGTCTCGATCTTGCCGTAAAGTTTGCCGAGGACGACGCCCGTGTTATCACCACGAGCGGAGTTCACCGTATTGGGCAACTCGGCGAGGAACACCTACCTGAGGATGTTGCCAAGCCAAAAAGAGTGTTCATCCCCGAGGCGATGTTTTCTGCTCGTGGCTCTAGGTTCGTCAGGAAGAAGAGTTCCACCAACGCTGTCACTGGTGTTGGAATCGGCCTTTCCCAGCGGCCGGACCTCAATACAACTTTCCTCGACATCTACGACTTCCACCATCAATTCGCCGTGGTGTTCAGCGACGAAAAGGATCTGGATCCCATCGCCAGTCCTACTGCCCTTGGGGTTGCCTCCGTCGGTTTGGGTGCCTTGACCATGATCGGTGGACAGGCATTAGGAGTCCGAGGACTGATCGAGGGGATAGTGAGGGTGACCGACCTTCTGGGCAACGAGAGCACACGCAAATGGGTCGCTCCAATCGTCGGTGCCGCCACCATCGGTATGACGTGGTATGTCATCCTCGAGCTCCCCTCTACTGTTCCTCGTACAATCGGGCGCCGCATCAAGAAGTCACTCAAGGATGCTGCCGCTTCTGGAGAATCGGAGGACTGGGTCGAGGTGAATGCCGAGAGGGTTGGACGAGAAACGAGGAAGGTGTTGAGGCTGGCTTCATGGGATTTGAAACAGCGCATGACTACCGCTATCGAAGAGAGTACGAAGGAGGTCAAGACGGCGGAGGATGTTGAGAAGAAGTCGAAGGAAGCAGCGGATTGGTTCGGACAAGCCAGAGAGAGGACTGGCCAGGTTTTGGAACAGGTTCAGGAGGTATTGGCTATTTCAGTTCCTTAAACAGCGTGTTCCCCCTTTGGTTTGGGATACCGAGTTGCTTGTTGCGAGGGCTCTTTCCCCTTTTCCTGTCTCTTGCTTTCCTATGACCACCTTTCTACTGACGATGATAGATCTAAGCTTTTTGATGTGATTTATGACCCCCTTCTCTTCACTCGTGCATATGCGACACACACTTCCTCTACACTATGACCTGTACTATTTGTGCAACACGTTGCGCGTGGCTGCGGTTGTTCAATAGAGATAAGATCAACCCCATTGTGAGCGTTCCAGCACTTGTTTCGTGGTCTCCTTTGGTATGAACCCATGCTGGTGGACCCCACACAATGCCCTCACTTCGACACCTTCACTTTGTGCATGGGCTATGTTGGTGTGAGGTAGTTGGGTACATTTCACTGCGGTGAGGAAGAGTTATCCCATGGAATATCTGGGTACATTCCGCTGGAGCTCTCATTGGAATGGCTCAGGTTCATGAAGGGCATTTTTTGAATAAATTCTCAATGAACCCAAACAGTTCTTTCAAAGAGTTACTTCATGGGCTCCTTGACAGGTCCTTTCCTGATAAATACATAACTTGCCAATGGCCTAAGGCCTGGCATGGAACATTTCAAGACCTGACCTGTGATCTGATGATAGGACCCTGTACCTACAATGGATAGATTCAATCAAGTATGGGAGAGTGTCCCCTGCTACAAGTTAATCTACAGGTGCCCCACATGTACTGTGGGCAGACAGCCAGTGAGTTAACAGTAAACAAAGCACAATTAATGGGATTGTCTGTTACTCTGCTCAGTTATAATATATTTGTTGTCCTCTGCATAGCAGTCTCTGGTACTTGGTCTGGGTGTTTTCTGGGGGGAGTGAGGCAGGGGCTGGATTCACTGTGATATTTCTGGGTAGCAGCAGAAGTGTTCTGGATGATGGTTATCATGTGTTCTGCTACCTTGCATATATATATTGAAACAGCCACAAATTATTTTACAGCTCAATAAACTCATATTTTGGCTGTCAGGTAAGACCCTCTTGCTCCTGGCATCAGGGTGAGTGGTTTGTTGACCCTGGTGTAAGGATCTAATGGCTCAGGCAGTAACATTAATAGGCAAGGGCAGGACAATGGCTGAATATTCAGCATACTCTATCACTGATTAGGTGATCCTGTGAACAAGTGATCTAGGTAGCAAGCAGCATGAGCTATTATGATGGTGAATATAAGTGTTGTGTGAGGGGGAAGTGGGGTGGTAGCCCCAGCATGTAAAGGAGAAAACCAAACAGTAATAGAGTTTGGAAACCCTGGCCACACCTTATATTGAATGAAGACAAAAAGGTCAAAAATGACAAACATACAAAGGGTGGTGTAGCAAAGTAACTGTAAGTCCAAAAATACAAGGCATGGATAACCTTAGGAACCTTTATTGAGGAGTCATATTATTGAAGTCCAGAATCAACACCTCTCCAGATCCATAACCAGCAATTAAGTAATGGCTGTTACACCACATTGCAGTGGGCCTTGAATACCTCCCGGACAATTGGAAAACCTCTTTTCCAGTGACTGCATCCTTAATCCTGGGAGGACCAGGACCCCACCTCCTTGTTTGATTAATAAAATCAGTATGATGTCTGTCTAGGGATGTATCAGATAATGGGACAGGAGTTAAGCCTGGGGTCCCAAAATTCCACCCCTTGATTGGCAGATTCTCAGAATAAACCCAGACTCTTGGGCCATCAACAACTAAAGAATGTGGGCTATGGTTCAATGGTATCTCTACCATACCCACAAACTCTCCTGTCCAGATAGACCAGGCCCAAAGGTATTCACAACTGGCAAAAAAAACTTTAGACCCATCCCCCGATATTATTGCTTTTTCATCCCAGGGGATTATTGTTGTATCCACTACTAGGGGAACCTCTTGCTTCTCGGCATCCCAGATGTAGGTCTTGTTATCTTGCTGCCAAACAGCAAACAACCTGCCACCAACCAACTGAATGTCATCTAGGGACTTACAGCCTGGAGGATGGAAGGATGCTTTGCAGCAGCCAGTAGAGATGTCCCAAATTGTCACCACCCCTGCTGAATCACCTGAGATAGCAGTGCCATTGTTTGCATATAACTTGACAACCTTAATTGAAGCTGAAGTGAGTGGTGTTAATGCTGGATTGATTGCAACTGGGTCCATCAATGAGGTCCCAACCCCCCAGAACTTGACTGATTTATCATAGGATGCTGAGATCAGTGAGGAGGGGGAGGAAAATGCAAGGATGGTGATAGGTTTTGTATGCCCATCAAAGGTCTTGACAAGGCAAGGGTCTGGGCCAGTAATGTCCCAGATGTAGACAGTGCACTCAGCAGCACTGGCTATGAACTTGTTATCTGGGGAGAAACAGCACCACAGGAACTCAGAGGGGAGCTGGAGTTTGGTGACGACTACCCCGGACTTAGAGTTTTGAACCATGGCAACTTCCCCCCCCCATGAAACAAAATGAGTTCCATCTGAGGAGAAATTAACATATTGGCCAGTATGTGTGGGCCCAACCTGGTGACCATTGATATCCCACCATGATATAATGTTGTGATTAGATGCAGATATTAAGAGTTGGGAGTTTGTAGGGGAGAAGCTGATGAAGTTGACTTTACCAACATGCTCATTTATAACACAACAGCACTCTCCTGTCCTAGTATCCCACAAGCGAATTGTTGTGTCTGGAGATCCTGAAGCAACTGTGGCCTGGTCCAGTGAAATAGAAACAGACGCAACAGATTTGGTGTGGCCCCAGAAGGTTTTGACAACTCCACCAGTCTGGATATCCCAGAGCTTCACTTTTTTGTCATGGCTGCCAGATACAAGGAATGTTCCATCTGATGAAAAGGCAAGGGCTCTTACCCACTGGGTATGTTCAGAAAGAATACATATACGGGTCCCAGTGGTTGTGTTCAGGGTAACAATATCACCATGAGTCAAACCAACTGCAGCAAGGTCTTTCCAGGATGCAAGGGCCACTGTGGAGGCATGAAAGAAAATTGTGCGGAAACATGCACCCCACTTAGCCTGGAACCCCTTAATCCTCTTAATCTTTTGGGAGGCCTCTGAACCATAGCATTCATGGAGCCAAGATTCAGAGGGGGAAAATAGTAGGGCACTGTGGTATATCTGGGATGGAGAGTTGCAGATAACATCAAAGTGTTCTAAAATGAAGTGTTGACTCTCATCTGCCTGCTTTGAAGGGGAACCTGCCTAAAAATATGATGAGTTCAGGTTTTAGCAAGCAAGATATTCACAACTCACTGAAATGTACCACTGTTTAATGTCATTAATGGCATAGATACCAGTGTCAAGATTCCCCAGAATAATGAGGACCTCAATCCAAAGGAGCAGTTGAGTTATGAAGAACTCATTAATTGCCTTTTGGACCTCATAAGCATCATGGCCACTGCTGGGGGTCTCTATAAGGTGCCTTGTCCAGAAGCAGCAGGCATATTCCAAGGCACCCCCAATGTGCATCTTCTGGCGAGTGGGGAGATCTTCAACTTCATCAAGGGAAGCATAATTGTCCAGGTTGCAGATGTTCCTCTTCAACCTCTCTTTCATCAGGTTGAGACATGAAAGTAGGATCTCCTGGTGGTGAACTGATGGATTTATGAAGAATCTTTCGTCCTTACATCGCCCTGGGTCCATAAGGAAGTCAGGGAATGATTTGTGGAAAACCTGAACAGGATCATCCTTGTTACTTGGGAATAGGAGGACAGAGTGGAGAGAGTGGAGACTAGTGGAGACATTTGATGTTCTGAGGAGGACAGAGAGAGATTCCATTGGGAGAGGGTTGAACAGAAGCAACACCATCCCTACCACAGATCTGAAATGAGAGTAGAGCTCCTGCTCATCTAAACCAGCATCAAAGAATGCTTGCTCCAGGACCTTGTTGTAGAGGAGATCAATCCCTGCCTTCCCTTCATGGGTGGTATATTGTGGGAGGGAGATGATGAGGGTGAGCCTTTCAGTTGGGAGGTGATACCGGGATGCAATGAACTTGGTGACTGTTGAGGCATAGATGAAAACACCAGCAGCTTTCTTGCAGAGGATATCAATATCATGTGAGCTTGGCCATTCCCCCTCCCCCATGAAATCACAATCACTTCGTGTTTTGGAGATGCTGGTTAACTGAGCTGTAAAGAACAGTCTGATATCTCTGTCTACCAAGGAACGTTCAACATCATGCAACCTGAGCACTTCTGTGATGGGGCGAAGTGACTCCAGCCGGAATCCAGAACGGATCCTTGGTTCTGGGCGACCAGTGATGAAGAATTTGACCCATGGGATTTTGTCCACATATTGTGAGAGGACAGAAAGAAGGGCAGATGCAGGTTCTTCATCCTTGCACTCATCAAGGGCATCAATGATAATGAGGGTTGAAATGTGGGCAGCTTTGAAAGGGCCAATGATGATCTTCTCCAGCTGGGAGCAGAGAGACTCATGTCTGATATCAGGGTTTGCCCTCAAGACTTGGAGTAGTTGTTCTCGGAAGAGGGGGGACCAATAGGCAAGCTGAAATGCAAGTGTTGGGAAGATTGCTTGGAGGTTACTCCTGTTCTCAGAATCTCGGGAGCAAAAGAAACTTGCACCAAGTTTCCCATCTGCAAAACTTATCCTGGCAAATGTCTGAGCAATGGTTGATTTTCCAGTCCCAGCAAGGCCATTCAACCAGAATACACAGTGGTCTTGTTCATCCCTCAGCCAATGTTCAAGCTGCAGGAGGAGATCCACCCTTGTTCCCCTCAGGCACTCCCCCCTGTTCCCAGAGCAGTACCCAGCACCAGTGGTGTGATGCATACTCTCTAAAAGATGACGGTCCCCATCTCCCTACCTGGAAGTAAGCACATAAGCCCAGACTATAAGGAAGTGAGACTCACAATGAGCTGGCAGTTCTTGTCACAGATCTCTTGCTGTACTGAGGTCTGAGGGGAATATAAGATATGGTAGGGTGAGGCTATTTTGGGGGCACAAACCTGATATTCCATCAATGCATAGCGAATATCTTCAACCAGGCCGTTTAGCCTCTGTGCATTTTCAGGGTCATTGAGGAAAAGGGTGAGATCCTCTTGGGTTGTGATTGAGTCCATGGATTGTTCAATCTCTTTCAATTTCCTGGATTCCCACATGTCAGGCTCAGCTTCTGATCCTTGAGAGCATGGGCTCACCTTTGCAGCTCTCCTTCTCTGTCCTTCTCATTAACATCGCCCAGAGGAATTGGTGCACAGAGTGATTCAGACAGGGTTGCAATCCGAGGCAACAGTGATTCTATAGCTTCCTTATTCACCTCTGTTTGCTGGAGCAGGTGTAAGCGTTGTGGATTGGGTGTGTGGGAGGGAACCCATACCTCACAACTGTTAAGGATAAGGTGGAGACCACCTGCGACGGATCTGAGTAGAGGGAACTCGTGTGCGGATTCTTTCACTCCATGGGGGAACGATTTGGCATTGGAAGTGGTAATGGACTTTGATTTGTCCTCAGCTGCAACACCTGAGGGAACTGTCAGAGATCTGGTAGCAACTCAAATAGTATTCTTCACGTACCGTCCGAGGACTCTCGATCATCCGAGATCCCAACGTTCGGTTGCGGAGATGGATCGGTTGGACCGATTTCCGCCTCGACAACCGCCTCACCACCTTCTCGACCGCCTATGCTTCCCAGTACTTCCTCATCGCCCAAGTGCGGCGATGAATCGGCCAATTCCACTTCTCCTTCGTCCACATCTATCTTGTTCTGGCCAAGCTCGGGTTCGTGTTCGTCTGGTGCCACGGCTTCCGGGTCATCTGGTTGCAGAGGCGAGTCCACCGAACCAACTGAACCTTGACCCCTGCCCCCTTCGCTCCCGCCCTGGCCATACTCGCCCCCCACTGCGATGTCAGACTCAGGTTGTGGGGGAAAATCTGCCGGTTCAACCCCCTCTCCTACAACATCGCCCACACTTCCATCCGGTCTGCGTTTGCCTCTCACGAACCGATGTCCCAGCTTCTCCAATGGTCGAGAGAGTAATTTTCGGAGAGACATGTCGATGGGGCAGAAAAGCGTAATGGTGGTGTGTAGAGAAGTTTGGCACGTGGTTTCCCTTCTCCTTGCCAGTCGGTGTAGTGGCACTACATCATCCTGAATGTACTCAAAAGGTTCTAATCGTACAGCTCGCCCCTTTCCAGTTTTTCCGCCCCACCCGCAGTCGAGTGCTCGCCTTTGGCTGTACCGGCCGCTGAAACCCGACCCCCGTCTCAGAACGGTACTGAACGCACGACCATGGTCCTCTTGTGGACATGAATTTCCGTCCGAGTGTTTCCCTTATCAACCCTTCGCCAATTAATGTCGCCGGACTCCTTGGGCATGTACGCCAGCCTTGCGTGGTCCTGGGATCACAGGCGCAACCGCCGCCCACTCTGAGGACCCTCGATCCCGTTCATCTCGTCGCCGCTCCTGGTGTTCCCAATGACGAACGACAGCCGGTTGGACCATCACGGGGCCTGGCATTGACTAGGTGCTGCGCGTAAGGGCTGTGGTGCTTCACCGCAGCGCGTGATGCTCTTCCGCCGGGGTATGTGGTGCATCACAGTTTATATCCGTCCGCGGGGTGGGCTGAACCCGGTCTCACCCAGAACCAGTGTCAAGGTGGCAGAAACCCCCGGGAACGCGGCAAACTTAACTACTACCTCCAACCCCGCACACGAAGGCTGAGATCCTCACTCCCACACCGTGTTACGGGGGACGCAATCACGGGCGTAAGGCTGGCCATTCCCTCCAGATTTCACATCTTCAGCAGGGGACACGCTTCAGATGGCCTCTACCATCCAAGGTGGATCCACCCCGGGATCCTGGCATTCAGTGAATCCCCCATTTATCACTGACGAACGGTGCAGCCGGCGGATAATCGGACCAGTGCAGCATGCATGGAAGCTCCCACACCCGGGTAACGGAAACCGATGAGGGGGCCAGGTATTATGGCTGCGCCAGGTGGATGGTACGTCAGCGGTATGTCATCTACCTACGAAGCCCCCTCGAAATCAGGTTTACTCCAACAAATTCAATGGGGATGACAGAGTGCAGTCGGTCGGAAGGTTCGACGTACGCGGGCAATTTCGGTCAGCCCAGGATACTGGCTAAGATCAGTTTCATGGGGTCTCGCTCAGAAGCCCCAAACAGGCCCACTTGGCGTGTTCCATCACGGCCTTCCTGTGCATGAAATTCTAGTCATCCCCACCTCCTGAAAGCGAGCCAACGATGTATTAGATGATCACGATGCCTAGATCTATGGCGGCCGCCGACGGTGACGACCCTGCGCTCGAACTGCAAAAAACAATACATTCAATCGCAGTGTCCTTCGCCAATAGCACGACGAGGCCATACGCGCGCCATTATTAGTTACACGAGGAACTACAAATCATCTCTGTCGGTGCTAACGGTGATATCCTTCCATTCGTCGAACTTGGCGATCGACTTGGTCAGTACGTCCCTGACCGTGTTGTAACAATCGCTGCCCAGCAAGACGACTGGAGTGAATTCTTTGTCCTTTGCAACCCCTTCACCCTTGACGACATCTATCATAACATTGACACCCTTCTTCGGATCTCCGGGTTGATTGAGGTTGTAGGCTAAGCGAACCGTCAGCTGTCGAAGCTAAAATGAACCAACAATTTCGCGAACCGTCAAGCCCTCCCTGACTTGCGCGCACGATTGGCTCGTAATCGGGGATATTACCGCCGTAAGCTGCGCGATGTTCAGCCGTGAGGAAGTCCGTACGGAAGTAACCAGGTTCGAATAACAAGCTGCGAAGTCCCAGGGGGGAGATTTCCATGTGGAGACTCTCGGAGATACACCTGATGGCATATTTGGTCGCGCAATAGAGTCCAATTCCGCCATGCCCGCTACGAAAAAGAGGGATTCAGTCATTCTCGATCTCGTCACCGTTCGTGTAGCTGACTGACGCATATCCTCCGAGGGATCCAAGCCAAACGATGGCTCCGGCCTTGCGGGGGCGCATGTATGGCAGGAACGCGCGAGCGACGTTCAAGCCCCCAAAAACGTTCGTGTTGAACTGTTCGTAGGTTTGCTCCGGGCTGGGGAGGGTAGTAACGGGAAGATAAGCACAATAAGTAGGGGTGAGGCTGAATTAGTGACCCACGTGTTCTCCTCGAGAACGCCGGAGAGGATATATCCAGCGTTGTTGACGACGACGTCGATGTGCCCGTAGATTGCGACAGCCTTAGCAGCAACCGCATGAAGTTCGCTCAACGGTGCCGTGACGTCGAGTTCAAGAGTCGCAGCGCCCTTTTCCTTGAGTTCATCGAGCTTGGGGAGGGAGCGGGCACGGGCGGTTGAGATGACTTTGTCTCCGCGCGCTAGCAAAGCGAGAGACAGTTCTTTTCCGAATCCGGACCTAAATGAAGCATAGCAAGAAATGGAGAATCAGCGACCCCTTGACCCATGAACAGATGGCTACAGAAGAGGCATACGAGGTTCCGGTGATGAGCCAGACAAGCTGATTGGACATAGTTCGTCGGTGTAGATGGGATGTCGGGTTTAGGAGCCTGTGGAGTTTAAGGAACACTGGTTCTCCTCTCACCCTCTTATACGTTCACAACGTGGGTGTCTCCTCGACCCCTATCGGAAACGCCGATCATCTAGCCCTGGGGTCCCAGTCTTGGGTCTGTTCGAAATGACAAAGCCCGGCGACGGGACGCATTGCGTGGGAGCGTTCCAAACCTGCAATCGTCAGCCCGTCCCACCCAGCGCCGATGATCGTCGCGTATGTACAGAGTGCGAAGTGATTACAACTCGCTCGGCAACCCAGAAAGGCATCCGTCCCACATCCTGATCCGCAGCCATTCGTTTGTCGATCAACTCGCGTGGCCAACCTCTCCCCGTCCGACCCATTTGCTCAGCCAGCTCCACCGCACTAACCTTACGCCGTCATACATCATGCCTTAGACTCCGAGTCCCCCCTCAGCCAGGGCACATAAACAGGGCATCGAAGACTGACGGTCTCTCTCATCCAGCATCTTCTCGTTCGCCTATCTTCTCGCCCACCAATCCTCTTCTCTCACACCCAACATGTCTGAACAACACGTCTGGCTTATTACCGGAACTTCGTACGTGCGCCCCTCTCGTATTTCTGGTCGTCGCACCGATCCCTCCCATCATCTAGTTCCGGCCTCGGAAAAGAATTAGCACTTGCCGTCTTAGAACGAGGCCACAGGGTCATAGCGACTTCTCGCGCCCGATCCCTCCCCAAGCCGGCGGAACTCAAGGAGCGTGGGGCTGAGATCCTCGAGCTCGACGTCGTAGTTCCCCTCGACCAACTCCGGGAGATCGCCAAGAAGGGGGTGGGAATTTACGGTAAAATCGACATTGTAGTAAACAATGCCGGGAATGTCGCTTTTGGAGCCTTGGAGGAGAACACGTACGCTTCCTCTGATCTACGGCGTTTGCAGTCCCCAGGAGTCACTTGGCCAATTCAATACGAATCTTTTCGGAGGAATGAACGTCACTCGAGCGTTTCTTCCGTATATGCGCCCTCGAAAGACTGGCACGATTGTCTGGATCGGATCCCTCGCGGGTTACGGGTGAGTAAACATTCTGGCATATCTGCTGCCCGGGATTGAGGATCGCCGGTCCTATAAAGCGCAGGAGCGGGGTTAAGCTTATGCAATGCGTCAAAATATGCCGTACGAGGTAGGCACCCTATGACGAAATTCCGTCGGGAGGAACGCTCACGTCGAATGGCCAGGTATATCTGAGAGTCTTCATCAAGAACTAGCTCCTCTCGGGCTCCGTAGCATCTGTATCGAGCCCGGGTACTTCAAGACAGACCTCCTCGTTGCGGACAATCGCGCACCATTCCACAACAAGGAGTCCTCAACGAGGGCAACCCACGAAATCCTCGCCGGTAAGTGCCAGGACCTTCTCAGTGCATATCGTATACCCAATAGGTAGGTATCTATTCTGCGCAGGAGATAAGCCCAGAGGTCGATGAAGCAGGGATGAAGCTACGGTGCACACCAGAATAAATATCGCAAAGACTTTGCATAACTCAATAGAGTAACCGGAGACATCGGAACCTCGGTAACGCACCCCATGACTTCTTCCCCTTCCACGCATACCGTACCTAGACGAGGTTAACAGGACCACCATCGTACAGACAAAACACGAACCTCATCCCGAAGGGTAAGGAAGTAGTCGTAGAACAGGAGGGTCGCAAGCGCCACGCCGTAGTACTGCGGATGCAAATTTCTCCTAAGCTTGAGATGCAGACACTCTCTCAGGGCTGCAGTTCACCTTGATTGAAGTGCTAATCACAGCCGGGTTAGAGATTTGGCCACAGGAGGGAAGCAAAGGGGACGCACACGTCGTAGCCCGCTTGAACGAGCTCGTCCAGCTCCGAGGACATGAGGATTCTGGGCAACTGGTAGGGTTAGGAACAAGCGGGAGCCTCTCGTCAAATCCACCTACTGTTAACCAGGGGGGCCCGTCAGCCTTAAGGGCGTTTGCTTGTTTGTGGTAGGGTTCCCTGAATCGATGGTCGTCCGCGTCTCCGGTAGTGACAAAACGTATACAATTTGCAGGGTCTACCAGCGTCAGAACCCAGACCGGAGTGGCTCCCCGAGGGTCCGACTCTTCCCAGTCTTGCATGTTGATGCTCCTTCAAGTGACGCGCGCCCGTCTCCATTCGAACGTACGCACTTGTGGTAGACACTGCGTAGGATGGTGCACCAAGGAAACTGGAAAATCGTGTTTTCTGCTTGAAAAGGTGGAGTATCGATATAAGTGGTGGAAAGCGCCAAGACCTCGCGATCATGGACGATCGTAACACAGGTGTATGATCTCACGCCCAAATTCCGTGAGCCCTGCGATATGAGTACGTGAACAGATTTCCGTCGACCTCCGTGATATAGGTATATTATACCGGTCGTGAGGGATTCTGACGGCGTTTGAGGCGGGTTGTTCTTTGGGAGTTGCTCGAGTACCCCTGGCTCTAACTCGTACCTACACTTCCGATTCACCCGCCTCGTTACGCGGCGGGCCGCGAAAATTGAGGGGCGAACCATGGGTAGTCCGCCCTTCTGCTTTGTGTTTCTGGTTTTGCTGGTCTTACGGATATGCAACTACCGAGCGGTACAGGGCCAATATATACATAAAACCAAGACACTGGCGATACCATTAATGAATGTGTGGAATTGTGTCAAGACCAGACAGGGTACTCCCCGTGGCCGGGGTTAAGGTGGGCACTATTGTTCGCACCTGAGCAGAGACCTTGGATCACATCAGCCGCGTGCGCTCCCTCGTACCACTATAAGTAACGCACAACATGAAACAGCTCAAACACCTCCTCGAGCCATATGAGATGGCATGGTCGCCAGAGGGATGTCTTCATCGGTGGATGACGCGGTGCCATCTTCGTACGGTGGAGCATGAGGACCGTTGTGGTAGCGTTTCGGCACCCCCGGGACCTGAGTGTTTGTTATGCTCGCTGCTGACCACCCCACCCCTGGGGTTTCTCCGGCTTTCTTTAGGGAAAGCATCAATCGGCCAATCATTATCGGGAGGTACCTGCGGGTAAAATTGCTCCGGTGAGCATCCCCGAGGGGCGACCGGGTATCAGCACGTACACGGAATTCCCGCTAAGCATCAATGTTAAGGGAGGTGAGATGGTGAGCGTAGATTCGCGAGAGGTTTAAAACCGAGCGCTTACACCGCCGGTAATAGCTGGATACCCGGCTGAAGGAATTTCAGCATCGCTCCTTAGTTTTGGCGGTAGTGAAGGTGCTCACCCTCCCAAATAACAGTGTCATCTCGAATGTGAAGTGAGATGTGAAGATTACCAGGAAGTACAAAGTTGCGTCTTGAACAATGGTCCGAAGGACCTTTGGAACCTTGTAGCCCTTGATCCCAGACTTGGCCGCGATGACAACGATTACCAGAAACACCGCAGTGTCTGTTGGTAGACCAGTCAGCGAGCTAGGATAGAGTGATACTTTGGAAGAGGCGAACCATAAAAGAGCAAGAGGGCTATGTGGGCAATTTCCTCTAGCCGATGTTCGCCGACCGCACATATCTGGAATGCCTTGAGGGGGATGCGAGGGGGCCGTTGCACTGAGTTTAAAACAAACAAAAGCCATAAACATCGATAAACACCGCCCAGGGCACACTGGCCCACAGAGGTGGATAACATACCCGGAGAATTCGCAGCCAATATTATAAGGTATATCCCTATCGCAGTCTGGACCGCAGTTATGAATGCAAAGAAACCTGTAACGATCCTGTTCCCCAATGTGATGGCGTACATCCTGTAATCCCGTCGCGGAACGGATGAAGTACGGCGCATGTCAGAGGTGGAATGATTTCGCACCTCAGGTTCAAAACGATCTGAGCGATCAGCGTGCTCCAAATGAAGAACACGATCTCGATGAATGCAGTCTTGCTGCACCTGTCAGCATGAAAACGGCCAAAAATGGGGTATCGGAGACGTTGTGGAAAGTGGATGTAAGAATCAGCTGGTCACTTGCCCAACGTTTCGACGTACATCTACAAAAGGAATGGAGGTTCTCCGTCAGACAGGTCCGGCAACCCTCAGAGGAACGCCGAATCCCCACCTCAAATGTGTATGATGGCGATTCATTTGCTGTAGCGGAACGGTTTGAGTGAGTGGGATTTGAACAACTTTTGGGGTACGCACCCACGGCAAGCCAGGTCATATACACCATTGGTAGATATCTGTTCTGCTCTGGGAATGAGCCGAGGTCGATTGAGTATGGGTTGAGGCCATGAGGCGTACCATAATAAATATCCCGAAGACTTTGCGTGACTCAATACGGTAACCGGAGCCATCGGAACCTGGGTAACGCACCCCACGACTTCTTCCCCTTCCACGCATACCGTATCTAGGTGGTGAAGTTAACAGGGGTGCCCTCAGGCGGACAAAAACACAAACCTCGTCCCGAAGGGTAAGGAAGTAGTCGTAGAACAGGAGCGTCGCGATCGCCACCCCGTAGTACTGCGAATCCGGTTTATCCCAAGCCCGAGACACAACCTCAGAACTGTAGCTCACCTTTATGGAAGTGCTAAAGGCAGCCGGGTCAGAGAACGGAGTCACGAGGAAAGGCAAAGGAGACGTACATGTCATGTCCAGCCTGGACAATTCGTTGTAACTTCGACGACATGGGGGTTCTGGGTAGCTTACGACGCGAGAGGCAGTCGGGAACTCCAGACGTCCGGTCTTAACCAGATGGCCCCATCAGATTCGTAGATGTCGGTTTGATTGGGACTCCCATGGTTGCGCCCCACCGTACTCCGAGTCTTCGAGTGCGACCGA
>Ga0307509_10005635_pt1 | contig 17314 bp, 12 predicted proteins | sample 10_EM_MG_FD_202245 | JGI IMG/M metagenome (GOLD analysis project Ga0307509, IMG submission 202245) | Populus trichocarpa ectomycorrhiza microbial communities from riparian zone in the Pacific Northwest, United States - 10_EM | ecosystem: Host-associated > Plants > Roots > Unclassified | place... | reverse complement strand
GCGTGGAATGTGGCGGGGCGTTGCAACGCAAGTCAGGACGCACAGGACGCATGGGACGCAGAAAATACGTCGCTTGCGTCAGGACACAACGCCGACGGATCAGACGCAGGGTCCGTTTTTGCTGATGTTTGATACCATAGTTGTTTTAGGATACGAGCTGTGCTCGTAGGAGTAAGGCTTTAGGAAAAGCCGGCCATGTATTTAAAGGCTGTATCTTTCGGACTTAGAAAGAGCAGACTTCGACAGACAGAGTTTTCAATATACTTGGTTGGATAGTTACCTCTTCAGTTCGCCACGATAGTGAGCAGCCGCCAAACACTTCAAGACCTTAGCCATATAGTAAAAGGTTTTATCTAACAACCTTTCAAAGCCTCCGCTTGATCAATCCGCCTAGGCCACTCTTTGGCTAGAATTTCAAGTGCACAACCCGGGACGGTTTCTTGGAGGTTCTCAGTGTACCGAGAACCTATAAGGAAACGTTACAGGGGGGGTCAAATGCGTCCAAACACTAACTTGCCCGTCTAGACACATTGGACGCAGCCCTTTCACTTCCGGACGGAATAAGCCCGGGCGGACGCACCCAGAACAGGAGTTTACATTATAAGCGCCTGGAACGTCCAGCGCACAGGGTGAGCGGGGAGAGCCAGAACGCAAGGTATTTTTTTTGCTGATGCAACTTGAATACTGGCTTCCACCCATACCAAGTATTCACAAAATGGGTCTAGTACGTCAAATTATTGTCCAAAGATATAGGCAGGCTGGAAAGATCTGCTATCCCTAGTACCACCCAAACATTCTGCAAAGTATGTGTCAATCTGAGACTTGGCTACCTTGCTACAGATAAACCAGCTCACCAAATTAAAGTCATGTTCAGAAGAGAAAGGGCTCTTCCTGTTGTGTAAATGGCCCTCTCCCTGCTTTGAAACGGAAGGGAAACCGTGGGGGAACAGGAAGGAACCATTGTATCCAAATACATCCTAAGTATTTATGCCCACAGTTTTCTCTTGACAGAATTAGAGTATACCCTAGTCCTAACCGATACAAAGACCAGGCTACCTCCACAGCAGTGGCGTATTTACATCAATGCCAAGCTCGAGTCCAACCTTGTTGAAGAAACTTTCCGTCCCGTATTATTCTGGGCACAAGGCCTACTAAAAGTTATTTGAACCGCAGCAGTATAACTAGGAGGCTCCATTGATTCGTGTCACTTACTTAGGGTCCAAGAACATCGTGGATACTACTAGCCCCGTTATGAGAGGTCACAGCATAGATCTAGAGCCCACATTGAAGTATGAAACCGTAAGTATATGAATCATGAAAGGAAAAAGCAGGGTTATAAACATGCATTAACCACTTAACCCCAGAGTCAGGCTAGTGCGGTGCCCATATCTCATGTTACCGCAGTACAACTATCTCTTCCCTAAATATTGAGAATTCAGATAGGTCCCACTCTATCCGGTTGCGCGAACAGTATCCAAGATTGAAGATTCAATGCACTCAGAAACTCACGCGGGCCCACATGAGCTTGCCCCTTTATGTTGTGGAACAACCCTTGGGGTTTGTGGAAAAAATTTCGCAGCTAACTTTGCTTCAACCCGGTACCAGCGTATTTCCCGAGAAGCACCCTTTTCCTGGGTGAGTGTTGTAATGTGGCGCTGGTTGTCACAGGTTTCCTGATAACCTCAAAAGAGGAGTAGTCTGAACTTATGCAAGGAGATGCGAGTAGTGGTTTGGGAGTCGTTTGGGATGGAGACAAGAGCGTTACGGATTGGAAGGGATGGAGCCCTTAGATGTGGTGGGTGTCTGCGAGGTTGACCTTTGTGTAGTATATAGTTATCAACTTTTGTGGTCGGTGGAGAGAGAGATTAAGTCAATCAACGGTTAACAATTCTCCCCCAAATACATTCAAACGCTTCAGTCAAAACGCTTTGCGAGATTGTCTATTTACTTCAGTGAGGCTGAGCGAATCTACGAGTGATTGAATGTGATTCCCCACTAGTAAACCCTGGCTCTTCGCAACAGCCAGAACGATTTATGGGAGTTTCCTGTGCCCCTCTTTTACTAGCCCAACGAAGTAAGAGATTGATATATCATATGATACTCTAATAAATTTTTAAGCATTGACCGAGCCATCTGCCCCGATTCCTGTACTAACATCTACAGCAGAAGAATCCCAGGACCCCAAAACCTTCCCGGGCCTCTAAAGCCAAATTTAATAAGTCAGGCCCACCCCGTTCATTGAGACCACCTCCTACAAAATCCCCCTCAATAATCTAATCCGGCGCGTTACTCCTACCTGAAGTCCCTGCTACCCTCCCTGTGTACGGGCTAAACCCCCCCGGTATACCTCCCAACACCCTGCTCCTTCCCACCTTGCGTATCCATCCCAACCCTCTCGGCTTCAGCATCCATGGGCAGCTCGTCTCCAGTAGCACTCATGAAGCCCCCAGTGTACCCACTCTTATCATACCCGCTCGCCATCGCCGTCGTGTTGTCGAGAATAGCGTGATCTCCTAGCTCCTTGCGTGCGGTTCTTGCAGAACACATTTTCGTGGTGCCCTCTCTGGGCTTTGGGGGGACAACGTCCTAGCCCCCGGCATCGGAGGGGATCTTGGTACCGTGGACACCATGTCTTCGATTCCGTTGAGACGGCAGCCTAACATTTTGTTTATAGGAGATAGTAGTAACGGCGACTTTTAAAGTTGGACCGACGGGGGCGAGAATTCAGGTTAGGATGTTTTTGCAGACTGGGGAGACTCTACAGAGCGTTTCTTTGTACTCGAGTATTAAGAGATTGTCGTATCCACGGCGTCGAAGGCGTTCGTCTGTAGGGGGGAGGGGTAGACCTGAATATTGTTTACCGGCAACTAATCACTGCTTCGCGGAAAAGGAGGCGGTTCTTGCACTCCACTCGTACAAATACTAAATTCTACATACAGTACTCAAGTACCTCATACCCGTGTACAGATTATGCCAACATTGTGAACATGCACAGTAAGCAAAGAACCAATTTAGCGCCCCATACTACCAGTTAACCCCCCTACGGTATATGCAACGCAGCTCACTCAAAATCCAATGAGATCCTCAAAGACCACCAATGTGATAGTGAAACAGAAATATCGCAAAAGCTCACCCCACGTCGCCCAGAAAAAAAGGCTTTTTTCCTACGAAGCATAGCATACCGGCATGCTCCTCCTACTCAGCGGAGCTTTCTTACCCAGAAAAAAGAAGGATGACAAAACATCCTCACCACAACCTAACGCTGCGTTATCAAGTTACAAGATAATGCCCCTACGATTCCCGGAGAAGAATTAGTTACAGCATGTCTTCCAACTCACCATGCCGACGACCGGGAGGAGAAATATAGCTCCGTCAGGATCTGCTTGAACGCCCCCTCGCGACGTCCAATTCTTTTTTTTTCCCCTGCGCGTGAAACGAGTGATGGAGTATCCTCCATAACTTACTATGATACTCCCCCGTAATAAATCGGTCGGCGATCGTTGGTTTGGTTGGTTTACCGAAGCTAATGATGTAATCTTCAAGCACTGCCTTCAGTATTGGTTTTTTTTTCCTTTTTTCCCTTTACCCCATAAGACACAATGTGTTGTCCGAGACTCAGCTAACCTTCCATTCGTTTATTCACTTTTTCACTGCTCACCCGAGTGATCTCTTATGCTCGTCTCGACGTTTTTGTCGCCCAGGACACCGTGCCCAAGGCAGATAGCCGCATGGGCTGATTACCAACTCCTTGGCAAAGGACCTTTTTATTTCTTTTGTCTTACGGAACAATATCTCTCCTTTATCCCCGACAAAAACAAAGCCCTGGGGAGCCTCATAGTTTAATTTAATTTTTTCTCCCCCCCCCCCCGCAGCAGCGTGAGGTAAAGGTTTGGACCTAGGGAAGTGCTCCCTGCTAATGATTATTATATAACTAAGCGTTGAGTTTTGCGTTGGCGGTGGAGAAACGCGAATCGGGGTTAGCGGTAATGATCTCGCGATGCCAAAGGCCGTTCACAGTAGGTGGCTGAAGGGGGAGGCTTTTTGGATCGACTATGACTTGCCCGCCCGCTACGACACCTACATTTTAATAAGTTATTAACTTAAAGATTTATTGGCTTAAGGTGCTGCGGTGAGAATACACTGTTCGTATAATACGTACCATACGCAATGCCCAGCGTCATAAATTAATAGCTAGGATCAAAGCCCACGTTGCCGTCGTGTTCTCCATTCGTGTGGCTACGATAGAGAGGTGTTTTATTGCCCCCCTCTGTTCAAACATGTAGTGACAACAGTCCCTTGTTTGCCGGAGAGGGGACTAAATGGATCGTGCTTGCTATTACAGCACTCCATGAGACTAATGCTACTAGAATCGTATATATCTCTATGATCCAGTACAGCAGTAGTGCGTTGTGCAGATTGTTGTGTAGAAAACCAGGTCATATTTTCCTTTCCATGCTTGCTGTTTCAGAAGCGCTTCAAGGTATTGGGCTTAACTGTCCTCACCTAATGATATAAATTGTGTCCTCTTAGCTTAGGTAGAAGGACGAGCAATGAGTATACTAGTACAAAGCGCCGCTGTCAACCTTTACCTTTACCCCAGGCATTAATATCACTCCAAAGGACCAACTATTGATCATCACAAGCCTCAAGCATTGCGACTTTGTACAGCATAGCGGCATGACATCCTCAAGTAGAGCCACAGGTATGCTGTAATCGTTTTGCCCAGTTTCACCCATGCCAGCACCACGCTGTTAACATCGCTTCATCAACGATAGCCATACACTGGTTCCTTATTTGATCTATCTGCGGTGTTTGGGTCCGGCCCACTAATTAACTGGTGATCGAAAGAAACAGAAAAAAAATAAAGAAAAAAAGCGTGTTGAGGGAAACTTTCCCATTTTGAGTGTCTGTTACGGCTCTACTCCAGCATGAGGCGTGCTGGGGGAGGCTGTTTTTGGCGGCTCCTCCAGCGAGCACAGATTCTTTCATCAGTGACGGAAGAGGTGGGTGTCCTGCAACTCAGTCCAGACACTGGTAGCAGATTTTCAACCGATTCTATCTCGACAGTCTCGGGTTACATTTGCGGCTCTGTACAACCTCGGAGAGGAGGGGTTCATCCCAACCATAGCTGCATATATCTATGTAATATTGCAGGTCAAGGGTCATCTATTACCAGCCATCATATAGGATGCCAATAAACCATTGGTACCGTAACTTACAATGCAGCGCACCTATCCAGTACCGCAGCTGATGGTCTTACATAGTTGACCTGCTATCACATTCGAGGTGCAAGGGCGGTATGCAGCCTTACGCCTCAACAGGGACGAGGATCTCAATTTTTACTAATACTTCTTTTGCTGACCCCTGCCTAGGGAATACTTTGTTAGACATCATAGAACTTGAGTTATATAGCAGTAGAGCCAACAGCAGTCTTAACTACTAGTACATTACTTGTAGTCGGATTCAATAGAGCCGCTAAGAGATTACCATGCGAAACCGGAGAAACAGAAGGCCAAATCTCCTCCGAAATCAAATAGGCTCTCGTAGTAAAATCTACTGCCCCGAAAACGAACCCAGGCTTTCAACGCTCCGGCCGTGAATACTCAGCTACTACCTGTCCGTGTATTGCAGGGGCATGAAGGCTCAGCACTACCGGTACTAGTACACGCAGCGAGGGTGCGGCTCATAACCAATTGTGGCTACTCTAACCAGGGGGTTGGATGTTCTCCCTTCAAGGTTTAGGACTATGCGTTTCCCCCATTTTCGCCAATCACCCCCATCAACCTCATTAGTGACGGAGTGAATGCAGAACTATCAACCAGAAAGAAATCCATCGCACACGCCGATCATCGATTGCCTTCGACCGGGAATTCCCTCATCTTTAACAATCGGGGTCGTCTTCTATTACAAATGCTCAGAGTGTTGAAAATACAAAAAAATGCCAGCATACCATTGTGGATTGCATATGTCGTATCTACTCTCGTTGTGCCCAACCAGAGGCCCAGGAATACGGAGGTTAGGCTTTGGCACTACCATATCTTTAGAGACCCCCCCCCCGAAAGGGATCTTATCAGGCGGAAACAGTATATTTTAGTTGACCTCATAATAACCATAGCCGATAAAACATTAGAACCGAGAAATAGGATAACAATACATGCAAAACAAGTAAATATCACAGAAAACTCCCCATGTTAAGATAATCGCTTTAGACAGGACTCCTTGGAAAATGCTAGGGAGTAAAAACGATCATTGATGATAGACACCCAACCTTAACTGAAATGCAGAGAACAATAACAATAAGGATAATAATAATAGTGCTAATAAGGGAGAGTCAGGCGTTGGACAGATGGGGGTACCAAGACATCTGAAAGCAAGAAAAAGAGACCGAGCTAGAAAAAGAGACCGAGCTAGAAAGAATCAACTTTTGCTGATCAGGCACGGGTGCTGTGCTATCCGCCTAAGGATCAGGAAAATCATAACCCTCGGGTTTAGGAATTTTAGAATCATGGTATATCTCAACAACCACAATTCGCCCCGTGTGTTCCCCTTCCAGGACTAGGAAGATAGGTTAGTTAATCTCGAATAAAAAATATTTTCAAAAAAGCATACAGGGGAAGATAGAGACGCACCAGAAGGACTCCTCCAGTCCCTTCGGTTCACAGCATCCGTAAGCTGTGCCGGCTGGCTATCTCTTTCGGTGCTCAGAGCTATAAGAGCCCAGAATATTGCAGGATTACCGGCAGCTTGTAGTGCCTGTACATCACTACACTCTGAGATATTGGAGGCGCCTGCCAGAGCCTTCAACCAGGAAACTTGGGTATTTACCCTGGCTTTGAATGTCTCGCAGACATACTGCAGGGTGCATTTGCCATCGGAGACATCACACCTCAAGTCCATCCAGCCATATCGCTCGTCACCTGGCACCGACCAATCGCCAGACGCAACATAAAAAGACCTGTGGGTGAAAATAGGGGCACTCAGGACTGTCATCGCCACCTGAGGGGCTCGGTGCCCAAAGTCGTCACGGGATTCGACCAATCTGTTGTCGCAGTAGCAGTAGGAATTTGTTGAGAGCAATTGCTCGAGCTGTCCACGAAGGGGAAACTTGGGAATGGGGAACTTGGGAACGGTGTAGCCATATTCTCTAATGCGAATATAGTACGGAACACCCTGAAAATCTATTAAAATGCGTACCTCAACACTGGTGTAAGAGTTTTACCATTATCGAGGATGCACCAGTTGAGAATAAGTTGTGAAAGAGGAGAATTTTAGGGAGGAAGGCTTTGTAGGAGTGAAGTATGTGGTATTACTATCGGCTGTCAATACTTGGTGAGCGAGTTTTACTTTATACTAAAGATCCTGAGTTCTATGTAGAGCCGCATAAGCTCGGTGTGGTATAAGTTAAGTTACGGTGTGCCCCCGAGTGCGTGCGACAAAAAAAAATACGGCACGCGTCTCTCGATGTGCTGTACCGCGCACTGGCGGGATGTTGGAAAGCAAAATCAGGAATACGATTCTTTAACGTAGTCGGGTGCATGAAGCTATTCTACTGGAAGGGGAAGTTTACAAGAAAGTCACGAAAGAATTCCGGGATCGGGGGATCTCATGGAAAGGTGGCGAGAACGGAGGAGGGGACCCACCGCTGCCGTGTTTTGTTGGTGTCTATCTTCCGCCCCTTGCCAAAAGTATGTTCTTTATTTGAGGACGGCCTGAGGGTGCAGTGTTGATGAACCAGCGCCGTAAAAAAAGGGCGACTCTACATTGCACACTGACGGGGGGATTCATATCGTCGGTAGCCAAAACCGTATGATTATACTAGTGGGAGCCTCCTCTATTGTCAACTCATATTCACTCTACTAACACATGATAGATGAAAGACTGTTATTTCATGACCCCAGCGACGGCGATAAAGAGGTACCTCCTCTGGTCAACAATCTTACAAGAAACCTTCAAACATACGGAGTGCTATTGGGGGCCAACTGTAAGCAGTTGAAAAACTATACCCGTTTAGTAGAAAACACGGAGGCAGCCCTCCCGACTCATCTCTTCCCTAGGCCCACGGCACATGGGGATAAGATATTACCTTGGAAGGATAAACATACTATTCCAGGATTGATATCCTTCGACATGGTGAATAAAATCCTCCCCAACAATAGCGGGCCCGCTGGAGATCCATGAGTCGAAGACGTACATCTCAATGTACCCATAGATGACGGGCTTCTGATTTCCGAGGTTATTATGCGAAGAGCGGGAGATATCTAGTGGGTGTACGTCCCACACTTGCCAAATTTTGGGACTTTTCACACCCCAACCCTATCTAAATAGGTGTCAACGAACGAGATGAATGTCTATGACGCTAATCAGAAAGTTTGGCATCGTGTGATACATCAGGAGAATATCCAGAATCGCGAGGGCGTTTCCATAATGGTGCCGCCTCGGCTTCCGATGCAAGCTCCCATACCGCGGGTAATCTCTAGGGGGCTGTATGTGAAAACTAAACCCAACGGACTCATAGTTACATTACGACGGTGCTTTTACAAGTACTAAGGATAAGGAATTTGGTGGTATCAGGGTTCTCACTATGTCAGGTTGGCCCCCATAACACCCTGGGCCAAACAGAATTGTAGCGCTAACGATGCTCTAGCTTTTGATGGGCCAAGTGGTAGGCTCGTAAGCCTCCAAACATTCACAATGGCTTCAGTTGTGATGTCCTCAGGAAGGGCCAAACTACCGCCCTAGGTGGGGCATTCCCACAGGCGACAATGGTTGATGCGCCTAGAGCCTAGGATGCCCACCATATGAATATTGGCCAGGTAGACCCGGACAGGGCAGAATCGTATGGCTGAGGAAGAATTTATCGACCTACCCCATATCATAAAACATTATCTATATCGTTGAGGGAAGGCAAGTAGGCTTGGGAGCTTGTTGCGAGATTTTTTATTATTCTGACTTTACGGCATAGTCCTCCCGAAACCACCACCGTTGCCAGCCGGTGGTCCCAACTCCCCCGACCTCCAGACCCTCCCAGAGACAGCGTTCCCGCACGGCCACCTACTGGACTCTAGGATCTAGTAGAAGCGAGAGGGTCGCCAATCGCAATCATTGTAGGACTATTTACTGGAGTAGGGATCCCATTAGTCACAGCTCTCTTCGGTATTGGGGTTTTGCTACCATAAAAATGCGTGTGAGGTGGCAGAAATTTATGCGAGAGAAGAGCGAGCTACATATTAAGACCGGAAGGATACAGGCGTTTCAGCTCCCCGCAGCGCGATCCCCCGCGCACCCTCCCAACCATGCTCCAAGATATCTATCCAATTCGCTTCTACACTCTTTCGAGGAACCCGAACACCCAGCTAGCAGGTTTTCCACGCCATACTTTCACTAGAGAGCCGTTTCCCGGCCCTAGTTTCACCGACCCCAACACCAGCGCGACTTTGCGGCTATGTCCTAGGGCCCCTTCTGGAGCTTCCACTAGTCTGAGGTCTGGTGGTCCATTCATCCTCGCATAGAGGTGATGATATATTGCCAAACCCCCCAAGGTCGGCAAGACCACCCCCACATCTTGAATTGTGCGGCAAGAATCCATTAGTTGTATACTTCCCCACGAACCCTCATCATCAATGGGCGAGACAGGAGGCCACCACCACGGAAGCCCAAGCCAAACTCCATCAGAACACAACTCGTGACATCCGAGAGAAGGCGAAAACATTCTAGGTGGAATGATATAATTTGCCGATCCCATTTTTCCGGTGTGCTCTTATCTTTACGAAATAGTCAAGATTTACTCCGAAGGTTAATTGTGCCGTTATTCCCTTGACCGTCCAGCAATTTTCGCATTTTTTGGAGCAAGGGTATTACTCTAAAGAGGCGACTATATCCTAGCCTTACTTCACCTCTCGACTTTTTTTTCTTTTCTTTTTGCAAACCCTACTGGTGATGTCACTACACAGTAGGAACACCAAACTCTCCGGCACAGGGAAAGGGCATCCCAGGTTTTCACAGCTAGTTACCGCATAAAATATACAAAATTCGCGTGAACAAGGGGCACAAGGAAGGCAGGAAGACGTTTGTGTTTTCTCTCCAGCTCCGGTCAAAGCCTCTTCCTGATTGGAAAGAAGGCTGCTGCAGCCAGACACCCTCCCGCAGCCCTGTTTCTATGACAAGCTGTAGGCAGAGAAAGGAGGGGTGGGGAGGATATTTGCATTACGGCACTTTACTGTACCCCAGACGCCCACGTGAGATTTATGATTTCGCGCGGGTGTGTAGTAGGTGTGTAGTGGGTGGATAGATAGATAGTAGGGCACTATAATAATAATAATTTTTTCCCCGCCTTAGGCCGTGATCATGAAGACTCACTCGGGAAAATCAACATTAGGCCGTGCTTTTTTGATGAATGGTGAGGGTTCTGTATTTTCTTCCGGGGGGGCTAGGACGAGAAGCGGAGGGTCTTAGTAGATCGTATCATAACCACGGTATGGACAGTGGGTTGTAGATCGGATTACAATATCACTTTAGACGGTAAAAGTCATTAATGCCACAGCCTCAGGCGAAATATACCTGTGATGCGAGTTCCCTCCGCTCCATGCTACATTGCTACTCTGTTCACAGTGGTTTTCGGGCGCTTGTGCTTTCATCCAATCTTTCACTCAGTCCTAGTACTCAGCCCATGATAATTTTTGTTGGTGCCTAGATGCAAATAGTATTGTTTGTTTGCCTATATCCGTATTACATAAAGCATGCAGATAAACACAGCCTGAATACCTAAAGTGAATCGACTAGGAGTGCGGGAAAATAGAGGGAAAAGAAAAGAAAGTAGCAAGAATATCTCCAGATTAATTATAGGGCTTTCTGTAGATTCAAGCACTATGACCTTAACAATTAGTAGAATAGTGGTGGGGCCCAATCGAGTAGAAGTGGTAAACCACCAGTAAGACGCTGAACCTGAGCTTGATCTCTAGCTTTACCAAGCCAAATCCGTCCCTTTCCTCCCACTCAACTACAAGGTTTCCTTATCACTAGGAGAATGACACACCCCCAATAGCAGGATTGGAGCTATCAACAAGCATGGATATGAATGCATATATCCGATATCACGTCCCAGCTAACAGAATCCAGGGATGAAAGTCAAGCGAGCGAGCACTAACAGAGAAGGGAAATCTATGCGACTCCATGCCCACAAACTATATCGCTTTATTGAAATCTTCTGCATCCACAATATTTTGCCTGGAGATTGACAATGTAGACACCGCTCTTGGATTTCTGAACTCAGTACATTAAGGGGAGGTAAGCTGAGCAGAATTATCTCATATTATACAGATATTTTGTATCTTAAGCCCAGACAAGAAGACCTTTGTAAATTATAGCCGTTACTGGTCCTCTTGTTGGAGACAGGTAAAGCGAAAAGCCATTTGGCTCGATCAAACATGACTCAGAACTTGAAGTTAGGCAATCGCAATTTGACAATTTATTAATTTATTGTAAAAGTTTGCTGACGGATCGGATCGTATAAGGTATCGTGGCCATATCATCCAGAATTTTGAGGAAAAAAATACTTTTGCCCAGAAGGCTAGATCAGTTTTCCTTAAATAATCCTTTGCATTTTTCTGGATTTTAATTCTTCAATGTCTCTTCCAAAACCTTCTAGTATTCTTGCTCAAGCAATTATCATGCCTGAACTGTCACTTCAACTCCTCTCCTATAACCCTTCATGAAATGTTCCGCAAGAGGTCCGTCATTAGGCACACGGCATCACGCTCAGGGCAGGGCTTAGACTTCACGATGGTTGCCGATTGTTTGGATTGATGTATGGATGGTGGATCATTCATCTGCTCTCTTGTTGGCCCCTCTAGGTTCCCGTCGTTTCTGCATTCTTTGCATTCGGCTGGTTCTTCGAAATGCTTCCGGAGTTGTCAGCTGCTAACGGAGAGACGTATGGTACCTGGTGCATCCTTAGCTAGCATCTTTATCAATTGCTTAGCGCTCGTTTTCTCACGTTTTCAGCGTTCTCGGAAGAAAAAACACCCCGCTTTGTTTCCGCCGCTTACTTATTGGAGGAGCTACGTACACCTGCGTCTCATACTGGCACTTAGCTTCAGTGAATCGGGAGTAATAGCACTCAGATTACCATACCCCCTCCACATTACCCTTTGCTCAGCCATCCAGCTACTAGTCTTATATTTAATTTGCCTCAGCTTGTGAAGACAATTGGCTCCTGACAGCTGGATGGGTGCGGTATTCATGCTTTCTCACTCGTCCCCCCTACTCCCTGTTCAGAAAAACACCAACTAACCCTCACTTTGGTGCCCCCGATGCTCTTCCGACTAGCTGGAAACCCCCATCACCCCCTTTTGTGACTGCCATCGCTTTGAATGGGCGGAATACGCTAGGTTCAGCGCAAACCGATCCCCATGTGGAGAATGACCTTCCACGTGGCTTTGCCTGTATACTTTTCCGCTCAAATCATCGTCCTGAAATCTCGGCCCGTAGCCCACAGGTCTTTTATCTAATATCTTCCCGAATATCCACGGCTCGGCCGGCGGCAATACCACGGCAATACCAAGCCAGGGCAGCCTGGCAGGCAGGTGGTCCGGAAGGTGTTTTGGGGGGAATCAAGGTTTGATCCTTCGAAGGAAAGCCCTGCATTTCCACCCAGGTAGAACTATAGGATCTATCATACCAGGGATTGGGGGTGAGATATGGAGCCCAATGAGTCCATTATTCACAAAGAGCCAGGTTAGCATATCAATATCCAAGCTCCTAGATCCCATGAGCGGTATAGTGGCTATATACAAGTCCCTGGCATGAATGGACCGAACACCGCCGGGGTCATGGGGGCTGAGGGCCCTTTGCCAAGGAGCCCCCTGGTGTTCGGTCCATTCATGCCAGGGACGTGTAAAGCGATATGAACTTTGGCAGCCACCGGATTCAACAAAAAATAAAAATTAGCAGCACCACGATACCAGCTCCGCCATCTGCCGTCCCAATCTTGAATTCCTATAATTCTTCGCTATCAACTAGCCTAGGGGGGGGAAGCTTTTCCTTTGGAATCAAGCCACCCGTTCATTTGGCGGGCCGCTCCACAAGATGAGTTACTGTACAATCATTGAGGGTCATCCAGACCCCTTGTTAGTTGGGCCTGGAGCGATCCGAATACCCCACAGTTAAGCATCGACAGTGCTACCGACCGGGGGATCAAGGGACCCAATCAACAAAAAGCCCACCTCTTTCGGCTCTCATCCCAGAAGTACCAGTACAAGCACTAGGTTGCAAGATGTGAGATACAACACCAGAGTAAATTTACCACTTCCGCTCCCGCAAGCACCCCATGCTATGTTCAGTAACACTCATTAGCCAGACAAGCCGTCCTGCCAACGCAACATCATAAGCTTAAAATCCCTCAAGGAACAAGCAGGGCTGTGCCGGGCGCAGGGGTAGACAATCTGCAGAATTTATGCGGCAAAAGTATGGCAACTGAGTTCTCGGTATTAGGCCGTATTAGATCTTGTAACCTAAATTCGATATTAGTTTAACATTCTAGAATCCGATGGGTGTTAGGAAGTGAAAGAGAGCCATTCCCCCTTTCGGATCACCGCTATCACTCGGGTCCTTGCTTGCTTGACGAGAGATCGGCCATCGCAAGAATTGACCGGCATGTATGAAGGAAAGGGGTCATGTCTAATGACTTTAATGTTTAGTTACTCCCTAGCGCATCTCCCATCCACTTTCCCCCACCCTAGTGACCACGGGCATTTTAATCAATTCGGCAATAGCTCGACAACAATGGTGAAACCCCCAAAGCCAATCCATAAATTCGGAACTCCAACACTATTCCAAATATTTACTCGAGTATGTAATCGACCATTGGCAAGTCCATCTTTGTCCTGCAATATACTGAATAGCTCCCAATCTATTCTTAGTATGGCACTCCTTTGCAAATGAATGAGCACTCACCCGTGAGTGACACTGTAGATCTTCGGCCGGTTGCCGGTAGCACATATGGCAGCTTGGAAATGGGTTACATGGGTTAGTATTATTTCTTTCGCTCTTTTCTTGCACTCTGTTACTTCCTCACCACTCCCTTACCTCACACTTCATTTCACTGGGCGGTGTAGTGCCGGTACGAGTGTAGTACCACCAGTAGCACCGATAGTAGTGCTCGAGTATACGGTAGCCCCGAGAGCGAGAGACACAAATCCACCCATCCACACCTACCTGGCAACTGAATTTCTCTTGAAAAAAATTTCATGCCCAAATCCATTCCTTATTATCATAGGCCCGCGAAAAAGCAAAGTAGCGGGACAGCTTCCGCTCTGGAGGTAGCGTCCAACGAGGGGCTGAGTACGAGTACTGTACTCGTAGTAGGCGAGAGGTATTGGAAAGCAGGGGTAGTGAATTTGTGCTCGCGTGGGCGCTCGGATGCGCACGGATTTTTTTACCATATATTTTGTGATCCCTGCTGTCATCTTCCTCCTGCCTGCTAGGGGAATCTCAAAGAAGAAGAAGAAAAGAAATCCCACCTGAGTTTCAAGAACCCCGTTCCCGCAGCCGCGCATTTCTTCCACAAGTACCGGTAGGGCACCATTGGTGGACCATCCCTTTCGTTGTTCTTTTATTGCTTTTTACCCATAACCAAGCCCAGCTTCAACAATCGGCAAATGAAAGGCGGTTTTTGATTCTCCACTGTTGACCACTCCGGGTGCGATTTGGCGAACCTCGGCCCCGTTTGCTAATACTCTCCAACCGGCTGGCGAAGCGGTGGCGTTGACGGGAAGTGCACACTGGGCTGGCTGAAACTTAACCCATAACGCCGCACGCTAGATACTTGAAGTACGGTACTTGTACACACCTCCCCGGAAAGCCGCTCCCCAGAGCGGCGATATGATGGCGGCTGCGGTAAGATATCCATGCAGCGGTAAGATATCCACGTAGCGGGAGGTGGAAATAGGAATGCACGTTCCCGCTCGCGATTGGCGCATGCGCTCTGCAACGAGCGGGGCGGTTGGGCGTGGGGTCGGGCATTCGGGCCCACTCGAACGAGTCAGGTCCCCCCACTCCCGCGTGCTCGAGTGCATGCTATACCGGTCCTGTAGCCGCGGCCTCGGACAGGTGAGCCTCTCCTTAAGGCCTCGGAGTTGCCTTTGCTGGTAAGGTCCGGCACTTCCCAGTTCCCCCTTGTCCTAAGCTCGTGTTGAGGGGGTTTGTTTTTGCAGTGTTTTCGTTCTCCCTTCCGAGAGAGGGAATTTTAGACGTCTTAGCGCAGGGTTCGATTTTACAAGTTAATATGGTACTCGGGGATTCATGAAGTACTAGTATGATAGATCTGCTCCAAGATATCCCAACTTACACCTCAACACTCGAATCTTAAAGCTAATTCATCCGAATACTTTATTTATGAATCGCCAAGTACGGTACCGATAGGCCGTGAGTTTGCAGATCTTCTCTGGCTCGCCGGGTTTGCGCTCCTTGCCCGTGAATTACTGCAGTCCAAATTATGAAATGGGGGCTGTTTCAAGTGGTAGTACTCGAGGAGTTAAGGTTTAGTCATTACTGCCACTGTCCCGCGCAGTAAGCACGATACAGAATTGGATTCTATATGCATGTAGGCATGGGTAAGACAGAGGCGATTGGGGAAGTGCCCTCGTAAAAGCTATCTTCTGTCTAACTGAATGAATAGTTAGAAGCGAAATAAGTTGCGCAGCAGGGGCAGTGAGACCAGGATACCGGTACTCGTAGTTGGAGCAAATCATTGACCGATTTCTGAATAAATGATTGAATGTGTGGGGATCTTTCTTTATCTGATGTGAGCCTGTCGTGTCTTGATAAATAGCGTTGCCGGTCGACCATAAATTTAATCCTATCCTGTGAAGTCGGGGGGGGGGGAGTAGGCAGAGGATTTAGGCATTAGCACGATCTGCTATTAGTCGTACAGTAATTCGGGTGCTTTTTCGTTAATAAATTCCCTACTAGGGAGACTTGTTTTCCTTCTTTTCTCAACCACTGCTCTGGTGTTTCCCACATCTGTGGCATGGTAAGTAGTATAGTATCATACGAGCACAGTAGTTTAAGGGGCTGTTATTGTGCCGTGGTAAACATCACGATAGAACATTCGACCCGCGTGCCGAATTCGAGGACGGGCCGTGGGAATTGTCTATCGAAATCTGAATGCACCGCTAGGTTTCGAAAAATCTAAGGATGAAACTGGACTTGTCACGTGCAAGAAGAGCAGAGAGGGAAACAGTGATTATTATTGCTAGTACAAGTACCGTAGACAGAGAGTTAGTGGCTGTAATACAAGAAAACTGACTGTAGCTGTCAAACTGCCGTAACTTCCAAACTGAACTCACTAGCAGCATCCCACTGTAACCTTGACACATAAAAGTTCGCAAAGAAAGGAAAAATAAGGGGGAGGGCTGACAAGATGTAACTTTGGACGCTGTGTCGGGTACGGGGAGGCTGCCAGATGGAGACAGTGGTTGGCGTACAATACTGTACTAGTACTATACCGGCACTCGTACAAGTGACGGGCGGAACATGGATCATACCATAATCATATCGCAAGGCAAGCACCCCGCGTTCACAGGCTCGAAAAAAAGTTCTTGGAGGCAGTCTACAGTACTAGTACTTACGCACCTGATTTTGCTGTGGACGCTGCTATGTACTTGGCAATTTAAAAAGTCTCCGGACGCTTTTGTGCCAAGATAGGTATTGATAAGTGCAGGGCGTCCGGAGACTTTTTAACTGGCCAAGTATCTGCTTCCGAAATCTGTTCGGGAATAATATGTGTGACAAGATCCCTCAGAGGAAGGGAGGAAGGGGTATGTAACACGGCTGCCTCTACGGTACCGTGAGAACTACCGGTAGGAAAATAGGGCCGTATGTTGTGTCGTTGAAGTTACCTCCTTTGGTAAGGTCCGGTGTTTTCTTGTTTTTTTATCTCCCTCAAGAGGGCTGAGCGGCCCCTTTTCTGGGGCGGGTGGTTCTGGATCAGTTGGCACACGGCTCTATTGTTTGGGTTTCTGGGGATACTCAATGATCACGCTACGGGCCATTTTCGGAAAAGCTTATTGAGGACCCTGAGCTCTCGCACAGTTCTCTTATTTGTCTTTATTCCGTTGGTGGCGGGGGGAGGGGTTAATATATGCCCACCGTGCTTCTTTCTGGAAAAATCTAGGGGATGTGAATAACAGACTACTCGTCCCCCTCATGAAGTACCCGAAAACAGGGATTAAAGACATATATGGCAAAATGTCTGTGCGTGTCTGAGCGCCCATACAAAATATACCCCCCCTGTTTTCGGGTACTTCTTGAGGGGGAC
>Ga0307509_10005634_pt1 | contig 17315 bp, 12 predicted proteins | sample 10_EM_MG_FD_202245 | JGI IMG/M metagenome (GOLD analysis project Ga0307509, IMG submission 202245) | Populus trichocarpa ectomycorrhiza microbial communities from riparian zone in the Pacific Northwest, United States - 10_EM | ecosystem: Host-associated > Plants > Roots > Unclassified | place... | reverse complement strand
TTAAATTGAAGTTCGATCTTTAAATTTGCAAAGTTTTTATGACCTGCATTTGTCTATTCTTTGAAAATCTTATATATATATATATATAAAAGCTATCAAGAAAATGGCAAATTACACAAAAGTTAGGACAAGGAAAACCTAAAAACCACAGATGAAACCAAACTTGCATCAGAACCAAGCAACTAAATCATCTGATCTGCTCACGCTGTCTTTTGCTAATGAATAAGCAACGACGTTGCCTTCCATTGTAATGTGAGTGAACCAGATATTCCTCAAAATTTTAGCTAAAGTTGCTATTCTTTGAAAATCCTTTTCTTTTAACTGAATACCAAAAATCTATGCTGAGTGTTTTGTTACCATTGCCTTTGTGTCTCGTATTCTCTCACTGAGTCTCGGTGTAACTTCTTCAATGGTTGCTGTATGGTTAGCTAACCCTGAATCAACTGTTTTAAATATCTTCTGGTGGTAAATGCTTGGCATATTAAGTCATTAACAAGCATTCCATTTAATTTGTATGCTGTATTGATGACTTTAAATCTATGTTGGTTTTCTCCTCGTTTGCAGTTTCATACCAACTGTATCGATCCATGGCTGCGGCAACAAGGCACGTGCCCAGTGTGTAAATTTCTGATCGGTTCCGGATGGCAAGAAAGCAGAGAGAGTGAATCTGATGGGTCGGACATGGTTTAATGACTGCCCAAGTAAATCAATGAATCTGTGTAGGAAAACTTTTCTCATGTCTCAATCTGTGATTGCATGAAAATGAATTTCTCTTATGCCTGTGTAAATAATTTATAGGATGGGCTTTTATCTAACCTTTGCTTGACCAGAGGGAAATTTAGCTTGTATCGCTCCCTCATTCTTAGCTCTGCATATTATGGATTAGAAAGAAGCAAAAATCAACTGTTGAGCATTGATCTGAAAGCAAAAGAAAAGTTGTGACGCGGTCACCCCTGTTGAGCATGGCTGATGACGATGTTCCTGCTCAGGCGTGATGCATTATGAATCCAACCTATCTGTAATATAAAACGTTTGTGAAAGTTACATTGCTCAAAACTTTGTCAATCTCAAAGCCCATCGTTGGACAGTCTACACATCACAAATAATACTATCAGAAAGCCTCGACCCGGGGCTAAACTCAAGGTTGCCCTACAGTCTACACTTTGCCGGGTGGCGGGGACCGATGACTGTGTTTTACTGTTTCTTGTTCATGTCATTTTGCATGTACACACGAGTTTCCTTCAATCAGTTTAGAAAAAACAAAGAGGCTAAAGAAAATCTACGGCTGCCCAACAGTTTAAAAATGCTCATGGATCTGCGTGTTTTGTTTCGTTATTGTTGTGGAATGTAAGGCTGCTCAATTCTTAGCTCCTCTCTTCTTCCTTGTGTTTCGCTAGTAGATATGGCTATTAACCAGAGTTGTTCTTAGCTAAAAGGATGTGGGAGCCCTTCATGTGACCTCAATTAAAAAAGTATCCTAATAAACCTTTCATTTGGCTAGAAACCTAATTTTCACCGACGGAATTAGTCTGGATTGTTGTTGGCACGTAATTTTTAGTCCAAAGACTAATGATGCCCCGACCAATAATTCAAAGGATTATGTACAATTTAGCCTTATTTTTTTTAATGAATTATTGGTGGAAGACTTGCTAAACATTGGACCCAGAAGGGATTACATATATAAAAGCAATTAAACAAAATGGAGTGCCATTTAACTATATATCCAACGATCAGCCTCAAGCAATTCGTCACAACTAGGTCATTAAATTAAATTAGTACTAATTACAAATTAATATTCTTATATTTCTTCGATAACTAAGTATTGACTATTATACATGCCTCGAACTCCCATCAAGAGTGAAGTACAACATGCATATATATTCGAGATTGGAAGTCCTTTGATTTATTTGGTGTGTAGTACAGCAGATAAAGCTGTACTACAAATAAATGGAGCAGAAGCATGAGATCATCCGCCTGCTTGTATTTAATTATTCCGTTTGATTCAATCTCATTGTATACAGATAACATTATATATATACATGTGTGATATTTTTTTCACTTTTTTTTTGGATGAAGTAATATTTTTCGCTTAAAAATGAAAAAAAGTCGTGTAATATATGTTATATATATATATATAGGGGGGGAAATGAAAATAATCATGCAAAATCAGATCAAGAAAGTTGATGATACATCCACTCAATTAATTCATGGCTAAATATTTCATGCCTTGTTTGAAAACTCCCAAGTCAACCTCTCTGTTGATCTCTCTGATATTGATCCTGCAATTCTCTTTAATCAGTAGCCACGGAGGTCATGATGGAAACGACAGCAGCGAGGGTAACGTACATTTGCATTCGAAAAGCTTGATTCTGGTGAAAGTATGGTGTTTGATCATACTGCTAGTTACCACATTCGCAGGTGGTATCTCTCCCTACTTCTATCGATGGAACGAGAATTTCCTTCTCTTGGGCACACAATTTGCCGGCGGGGTTTTTCTAGGGACCTCTCTCATGCATTTCTTGAGCGATTCGGCTGATACTCTTAGCAATCTCACTACCAAGACATACCCTTTCTCGTTCATGCTAGCCTCTGCTGGCTATCTTTTAACCATGCTTGGTGATTGCATAGTGATGTTCGTAACAAGGTCAGGTGCTGAAAGAGAAGCTAGAGTGCAAGTGGATGAAGGAGGGGTAGCTCAAGAGGATGATAAAGATGTGGCCATGAATGCCGATCCCATTTTCTTGAAGACCACGTCTCTTGGGGACACCATACTACTCATCCTTGCCTTGTGTTTTCATTCAGTTTTTGAGGGAATAGCCGTTGGAGTTGCAGGTAATTAAACCTCTTTAAGTTGGTTTTTCAGTTCATAGTTTGCCCAAACACAAGTTTCTTCATCCATGCTGCTTTTTCTTAATTGGTTAGTTTCTTTCATTGCAATGAAACCGCATGAGATGCATGAAGGTATCATCTGAGTTTGGTGTACTGGATAATTAGTCAAGTCACTTTCTACAAAACTAGAGATTTTGGGGTCCCCTCGACTGCTATAACAACTGTCAAAGGGATATGCTAATGAACTTCCACTGGTTCATTAACTGTAGTTATATATCTTTTGGCAACTTCCATATTTAGCAAAGCTTGCTGATAGGAAAGTTATTAATTAATCAATCTGGACCTGGTAGCTTGATTTCATTGTTAATATTAGTTTTGGTAACTTCTATGATAGTTTATCAATCTGAATCCCATCTCCTTATGCTATGATGTGGTTAATTCTAATAAGGATTTGACAATGAGTTCTTTGGTTAGGATTGGTTTGAACTAGCTAGCTAGTAATGGAAATCTTTGTGACTATTTTTGTTTTCCCATTAGAATTAACATATTCCTGTAAATATGTTCTTAGGTTTATTTTCTAGCGTGTCAAATTGTGAGATTTTGTGACTATAGTAAAATTTCTTCTCTTTATATACTTGTAGATCTAAACACATAGCCGAATCACGTAAAATCACTATATATGTTATATTGTTATTTCTTTTCTGGTTGTTTGTTGTGATATTTTTTATATTTATGTATGCGATGCTTAACACCTTCTAATAATTTCTTCTTGTAGTTGAGCTCATACAGTAAGTAATTATTATAAGAGCTAAATATGTTAGCAAGCACAGGCAGTTGCATGCCTTCATCAATTCATAACTGAAACGATATATATGAAAGGGTTATCAATGATCCATGCATTGCTTCATTGTTAGCTCCAATACACTCATGCAATGGATGAGTATTACTCAGTACACACACGCAGAGGTGCCTTTTATATTTAGTGATAGCTGATAACGCATAATTTGACAAGTACATATAAATCTTGGTAATGGTACTTGTTATTAGCTTGAGTAGCTAGGGTCGAGTTGCAAAATTTAGCGAGGGAGTTTTCTTGTTTAATGTTGACACCTTAGTGTCATGTGTTTAATTTTTGTTTAGGGACTAAGGGAGAGGCATGGAGGAATCTTTGGACTATATCATTGCACAAAATCTTTGCAGCCATTGGAATGGGAATCGCTCTGCTTAGGATGCTCCCGAAGAGGCCATTTCTATTAACCGCGGCATATTCTTTTGCTTTTGCTATTTCCAGCCCCCTTGGAGTAGGGATAGGCATTGCCATTGATGCCACTGCTCAGGGCCAAGAAGCTGATTGGATCTTTGGTATCTCTATGGGGCTTGCATGTGGAGTTTTTATCTATGTTGCCATCAACCATCTCATAGCTAAAGGATTCCATCCACAAGCTAAATTGTACTTCGACACTCCATTCTTCAAGTTTGTTGCTGTGTTCCTTGGGGTGGGAGTTATTGCAGTTGTTATGATTTGGGATTGATTAAAATAATTCTGCTTAATGTCCATGTAGACATATGAAAAAATATATATATGTGGCTGCAGACTGGGAGTTCATCTTTCCTTTGTTTGTAGTCACAACGTTAATTAAACACAATATTCTGATTACTTCTGGCAATTCCTGTATATGATTTTTCCACTGGAGAACTTAAAATTCACTAGGATTTTAAGCATACATTAGTGTTTTTGGTTGATACATTATAACGGTCAGGGCTTTATCATGTGATTCGCATAAAATGGACGCCTCAATTCTCCCATGCATATGTACATGCGCCAAAAGCATAAAACGTTACTGATCTGATGAACTTTCTATCTTTTGATTTACTGAATAAAAGTTGACCAACAAGCTTGGACACATAACTAAATAATGTCTTGCTTATAGATATAGAAATCTGGAGATAGGATTATCCTACAAGGAGCTAGCGTAGTTGGTGCACCTACAAACTCGAATTCATTATATATGTTGTAAACTGATACACAAGTAAAATCTTTCACACACCTCGACTGTTAATTAACTCCTACATAATATATATCAGTTACTTCTGATCTGATATAATTGTAACTTCATGTTTAAGATCAAGAGATTACTTTGCTCTTTACAGAAATAAGTGACTATATATATTAAACAAACTGAATCTCTATGTATCGATCATTCTTTTGTTGCTTGGAAGAAAGGTGGCTCAGATGTCCTTCTCTTCCTTGGCTTTGTGATTTTTCAAGTGCGTGAGTGTGGTTGACACATAGGTTATCACCAACCACTGTACATGTCCCACAGTCCCAGTGAGTAAGTCTTATGAATATAATCATTAGCATGGAACGTTAAATTGACTAAAAAACAACCTGTTCATCGGCAAATGGGATCTCATTGATTGCCCTGGTCATCCACACCAGTGGTTTGATCTTTGAATTCTGTAGCTGAATAAGATAGATCGAGGTTTCTATTTTTATTGACAGTTACGTAGCCCCCAATATATCCTTGGAACATAGGTTTCGGAATGACTATGATCTTTCCTATCCCTCATGTTCTCCAGCTTTTTTGGTGGAAGATACATTTCATCACTTAACGTGGGCATAATAAGTCAAATTTCATTTACAAGCATGCGACTTGTTCATAGGTTTTTGAGGAAAACTTTTTACGAGAAGAATTTTCAATAAAAAAGGGTTACTTACGAAGGAGGAAAATTAATGCCATGCTGACATTTCTTTCGATTATCCAATAACGGTAAATATTTATGTAATTAACAAGTCGAGGCTATCGACCACCATATTATTCAAACTAAAGCTAAAGCGCAGGTTAAATTAACTAATTATTTGACTTTGATTACACTCCAAATCAAACATGAACCGACAGTAGGTAACTCTCTCCCTCCCTCCCTCTCTCTCTCTCTCTTTTGTCTTATCCGAGACATCTGGTTACCTAATCAACCAGACACTACTACTCTAACTATAAGCTATTGGCCTATATAAACACCCTCCACTGGGTCTAATGATCATATAATTCCAGTAAGAGAAGCAAAGTTTTGAGTTTCACCAATAGTACCTCTCGCTCCTATCTCCAATATCCATCTTTCTACCAATAGTAGCAAATTTAACTTCACTTTTGGTACGTAAAGCATGGGTGCTCCAGTCCCTGCATCACCAGGAATTCTTCTGACAATTCTACTCTTTGCTATGAGCTGCCTCTGGGCCTTTCCTGAGGTTGCCGGTGCAAAGCATGCAGGCATCACGCGGCACTACAAGTTCAACGTACGTGTCTATATATATATATATACACTTTGCGCATGCTAACACTCAGCTAATCATTTAATTATATGCCTTTGTCTGGCTAGCTAGCTTATCATCATGTTCATATGTAAGTAACATTTGTTACTTGTAATTTTCTTTCAGATAAAACTGACAAATGTCACCCGGTTGTGCCACACTAAGAGCATGGTGACTGTTAATGGGAAGTTCCCGGGGCCTCGCGTAGTTGCCAGAGAAGGTGACCGTTTAGTGGTGAAGGTGGTCAATCATGTTCCAAATAACATCAGCATCCATTGGTATGAAAGTGATCAAGTTTTCTGTTGTATGGCACTGTTATTCATGGATTGATTAACAATGACATGTAGTTAAACTATATCTATATGATTCGTGTTGATGGTAAATATTAACGTGTACTTTTGGTGATGAAATGAATTGAATTGAACAGGCATGGAATTCGACAACTTCAAAGTGGATGGGCAGATGGGCCAGCATACATCACACAATGCCCTATTCAAACAAACCAGACTTATGTGTACAACTTCACTGTTACAGGACAAAGAGGAACTCTCTTCTGGCATGCTCACCTCTCATGGCTTAGAGCTTCTGTCTATGGACCTCTTATCATCTTCCCTAAGCGCAACGTTTCTTACCCATTTGCCAAACCCCACAAGGAAGTGACTATCATGTTGGGTAATTATTTACCTTTTTTTTAAAAAAATTTCTAACCAAATATTCTGATTTAATTTCGAAAGTTGATCTTTTTTTGATTAATCTTAGATTGATTTTTACAAATATTTTAAATAATTATGTTATTTTACTCACCAACTGTTATCTTCTTCGAAGTCAAACAAGCTAATTAATAAAGTATTTGATTGAATAAACCACAGGAGAGTGGTTCAACGCTGATCCTGAGGCAGTGATTAGACAGGCTTTACAGACAGGAGGGGGGCCAAATGTCTCTGAAGCCTATACCTTTAATGGACTTACAGGTCCACTATACAATTGCTCAGCAAATAGTAAGTGATCATAGCTCTTTTGGTCACCCAATTGATACTTGAAAGCTTATTACACACACACACACGCCTGGACATTTATTTTTGTATCATATGTTTATAACTTGCAGATACATACAAGCTAAAGGTGAAGCCGGGAAAGACATATCTTCTCCGATTGATCAATGCTGCACTCAACGATGAGCTTTTTTTCAGCATTGCAAACCACACCTTCACTGTTGTTGAAGTGGATGCAACTTATGTGAAGCCTTTTGAGACCAACCTTCTGGTTATCACACCAGGACAGACCACAAATGTTCTTCTGAAGACCAAACCCATTGCCCCCAATGCATCATTCTACATGTTAGCAAGACCATATTTTACTGGCCAAGGCACATTTGACAACACAACTGTTGCAGGGATACTCGAGTATGAAACTTCTTCAAACTCGACAACTTTTAAACCAACCCTTCCTCCGATTAATGCTACAAATGCTGTTGCGAATTTCACAAGAAAACTTCGCAGTTTGGCTAATTTTCAATTCCCGGTTAATGTCCCTCAAACAGTGGACAAGAAATTTTTCTTCACGGTTGGTCTGGGAAACAACCCGTGCCCAAAAAATCAGACATGTCAAGGGCCTAATGGCACGAAATTTTCAGCTTCTGTTAACAACATCTCCATGGCTCTCCCTTCAACAGCACTCCTTCAATCCTATTTTTTCAAAAAATCAAATGGGGTTTACACCTCTGATTTTCCAAGCTCTCCTCTCCATCCATTCAACTACACAGGGACCCCACCAAATAATACTTTTGTTATCAATGGTACCAAGCTTATAGTGCTTCCATTTAACACAAGTGTGGAGGTAGTGATGCAGGGCACTAGCATTTTGGGTGCAGAGAGCCACCCTCTCCATCTTCATGGCTTCAATTTCTATGTTGTTGGAGAAGGGTTTGGGAATTTTGATCCAAATAATGACCCCAAGAACTTTAATCTTGTTGATCCTGTTGAAAGGAACACTGTTGGTGTGCCTTCTGGTGGCTGGGTGACAATTCGTTTTCATGCAGACAATCCAGGTTCGTAGCACTATTTCTTAATAATAACAATGATAACAATAATAATTAATAAATTGAAGCACACCCATTCCTTTTTCATTCTGTTATTTTTGAGAATTTTCATTTATTCCACTAATGTTTTCTTAATCATATCAACATTATTAATGTGCTGTGATGCAGGAGTATGGTTTATGCATTGCCACTTCGATGTACATTTAAGCTGGGGGTTAAGGATGGCATGGATTGTCTTGGATGGAACACTTCCCAGTCAGAAGCTCCCTCCTCCACCATCTGATCTTCCCAAGTGTTGAACAATGCTATGATCATGATTTTTTCTTTTGGGTTGTGAATTTTAACTTAAAATTTTGCTGCTGCTACTGCTGCTTTCCTAATGTTTTCGTTGAAAAATTGTTAGTTGCCCACCAGCATTCCTATTGGTTTCTCTGTATTTCTGGCTTGCCATTCTCAAAAACTGACCATCGAGTTCATTGGAGGTTTTGTAATATATTACAGAGTTCATTGCTCTTCATTGGAGCATAAATAAAAATTGTTCATTGATGAAATAACAACCCTTTCTCCCCCTCATTTTGTCCAGTATATATCCTTAATTCACCAATGAACGTTTGCTGGAGCATGAAAAACTGTACTTTTGACATGTCATCTATGCCCTTGTTTATGAATGACCAGCAAACTAAGACCCCTCTTTTTTTTTCGAGCTTGAATGAATTTTTTGATGAGATGTAGATCACAAAACTTGAGGTTTTTGATCCGTGAACAAGAAAGACACGGATTTGTTTTTTGATAATCATTGTTTTTTAAAAAATTATATTAATTATTTTTATACTAATATTAATTTATTGAATGATGAAGTAAAAAGAAATATATAAATGAATTTAATTCCTCTTGTTTTTGTACTCTAATAATAAATAACAAGTACATTACAGTAAAATACATAATGTATATGAATTATGTTTAGTAAATTTAATGAAATAATAAATAAAAAAACTAGTGTTTTAATTTGCATAAATATTTTTACAATGTAATTAATAATTAAATGCACATAAATGTATTTGAAAAACAAAAATTAATATATGTCATTTTATGTTGTTTTATTATCAATATCAATTTCAATCATAATTTAAAAAAACACATGGATATACCTTTTACTAAACAACAATTTCAATTATAATTTTAACAAAACATATATTTTAATCAAATCAATCATAATTAAAAATAATTTTTCTAAATTGTTTTTTAAAGCTAGCACAACAATAAATACACTCTAAATTGAGAGACTAATTAAGTTACACAACGTGTCATCTAACTGTTTATTTATAGGGAAAATGGGAGAGTTTATTGAGTAGGCTTGTCATTTCAGAGGAACTAATTTTTTCTTTTTTTATGCTAGTGGAAATTGAAGCGTAGAGGGAACTGTCTATTTTTTGAGGGATTATACTCCATTATTTTTTATTAATTTTAAAAATAACTTAGGTCATCTTAAATTTTTAAATTCATTGTTTCTATTAATGCCTTTTTTCAAAGGGACTATGGTTTTAGATTAAATTTTTTGCTGTGTTTTTTAAAATATATTGTCCAACATGCCACCACCTCCATATTTGTTCTTAACATTTTTTTAAAGTTTAGAAAAAAATAAGCTCACCTACGCCGCTTGTCAAATCATTTTTTTCCTATTTAAAAAAATATATTAAGATGTTAGTAAGTCTAAAATTTCATGCATACTAGACAAAAACACTTTTTAAATACTAAAATCAAAACATATTGGATGACATATTAAAATGACAACACATTTAATCGATATGATGTGGGTATAGGATTCTAACTTTGTTATATTTTAAATGTGATTGCGAGGCATAATTTCATCTTCCATGATTTGTTTTTGTGCTTTATATAAATTAACTTTATTTTCAGGGATAAAAAAAAATTATTTTGTGGTAAAAGATAAGCTTTGCGACAGAAAAATACACTTGCATTAGACAATTTTGGCTTTGGATATCAAGCTTATCTATATTTTAATTTTACCGGACAATATTCTTTTTATTTTTCATCATTTCATCAGTGTGAATGCTTGCCCATAGTGAGATTCTCGATTTATGATTTTTTTAAAAAAGAAATTAAAAAATCATGTGCTCTTATTTTTCTAATAAAAGAAATTATGATTTGTAATGAGGCACAAGTTAATGATTTATTTAGTTATATATGTGCATGGTTCTTTTAATTTATTATTTGGTTTTCTTTCCTCATAAAAATATTAAGATCACAATTATTTTCATTTTTCTTTGTCTAAAAAAAAGGTCATGATAGTCTAGGTGCCGCAAACATGTTTTGTTTTTTTATTAACAAACAACTTAGCTCATAGCTCTGATCAAGTTTAATAAGTTGGTTTTATTTTAATTACATAATAAAAAAAAATCCAACGATAGTAAATAGACAATAACTTGAAAAAAAAACTTTGGAAGTATGGAATTTTATATATAAAAAAAAGGGACAAAAAAATTGGCTCGAATTAATTTAAGGTGGCGTGATAAACATGTAACCTGAGTAATAAGAGGCGAGCCAACCCACAAAACTCGTGACCTAGGTCATGAAATCAAGATAAACCAATATTTTTTTTTGAAAAAAACCACAAAGTACATCTTTTTTTTTAAAAAAAAACCAATGTTGAATAATGAAATTAGAAAAGAAAATAAACCCAAAAAGAATTTCGACCACGTTAATTTTTTAAACCTGTGACCCAAGTTATTATATTGAAAGCACTATACATGGTGAAACAATGCCCAATCCCCAATAAATCAAATGCTGAAGAATGAAAGCAGGAAAAGAAAATCAATTACACTAAGGATCAAAGATAAAAAAAATTGCAATTAAATGAATGAGGGTGAAAATCAAAATAAAAAATAAATTCGAGGGCAATCAAAACAGCTTTATTAGAGGATTAAATTGAAAAGAAAAATTAAATCAATAAAAAAAATAATCAAAAGAATGACGATCAAATTTTTTTAAAAAATAGACCATAAACTTGGTTTGAAGAATAAAATTAAAAATCAATAAAACTTTATCAAAAGAGCCAAGTTAGAAATCAAAAGAATAAGAACTGAATTGAAATAATAATACATGACAAATTAAAATTGATGGACTAAATAAAAAACAACTAAAACTTTTATAAAAGGGTCAAGAACAAAAATTAAAAATAAAAAGAATAAAGACTGAAACTGAAATACAAAAAATAAAGATAACTAAACTGTATTTTTTTAAGGAGGAGTGGAAAAAGAAGGAAATAAAAGAGAAAGGTTGATCAATGACAAACCGCTTCACCTTTACCAACATGTGCTGCATCTTGAGAAAAAGGATAAATGGGTGCTTTAAAAAACATGGTGAAATGGTGTTTGACCACTGAGAGGCACTGCACGTGCCGTCTAACTGGCATGGACACCTTCAACACTTGGGTATGTGGACACCATGCGCCAATAATTTTTTAAATCTTAATATTAATTAATTAACTTAAAAAGACTAATTTACCCCTGATAGTTATGAAATAACAAAAAAAAAACAACAAGAAAAGACCAAAAGGCCATTGAATTGATGTTTTATTTTTTTTATTCCAAGGGTAAAAATGTGTTTTTATTGTATTTTAAAAAATAAAAAGACTTAAATACCCTTGATAGACAATTTAAAAACAAATCTGAAGGGTAATTAAGTCATTTTATTATTCCTAAAGACATGGAAAAGTCATACATACCCCTGATCAAATCATTGATGACTAATGAGTCACGTGAAAAGACTAAACTACCCCTAACTCACAATTCTCTCATTTTTTCTTAGAAGTGCACAAATGTCATTGCATTGTAGCAATGAACTAGATAGTTGGCACGCGCTGCATCACGTGCCGAGTCAAATTTTTCTTAACATAAAAAATATTAAGGCAATGATAATCTAAGTCAACCTGGGTTAACTTTACTAACACGTGACCCAAGATATGATATCAATATAACCCACATAAAATAAAAAGACAAATAAATTATAAAGCTCAAGCCCCAATAGTCTAATGTCAAACGATAAAATAATAAAATTTAATTTTAAAAAAATAGAGTTGAATAAAAAATCATTGGTCAACCCATGCTAATTTGACTAACCAACCACCTGCAATATGAAAAAAAATAACTTGACTGAAGTTCAATAAAAAAACATTGAAAAAATAACTCGAGCTAATCTAGGTTAACTTGACTAACCCGTACTTTGGATAACCTCACAGAAAGATAAAAAAAACTAGACAAAGCTCAAGGTCCAATAATTTAATGTCAAATGATAAAAAAAAAAATTTCAATTTCATAAAAAAAAGGTCAAGAAAAAAAACTTAGTCAACCCAAGTTAACTTGACTAACCCACCACCTGCAATATGAGACTAAGATAAAAAAAAAATTAGACTCTCAAAAGAAGAACTTAGTAAAGAAAAACCGAAGTTAAATAAAAAAATGTTGAAAAAAAAAACCAAGCTAACTTGAGTTAACTTGATTAACCCGCACCCGGGATAACCCAACAGAAACAAAAGCGAAAAAATCACAAAGTTCAAGGGCTAATAATTTAATGCCAAAAGGATGAAATTACAAATAAAAAAAACAATTAAAAAAAACATCAAGGAAAAAACCCCAAAGTCAACCCGAGTTAACTCGATTAATACGTTACTCGGGATGTGAGATTGTGATAACCTAACAAAAAAGAAAGTGGAACAACTAATGAAGTTCACGGCCTAATAACCAAGATGTCAAATGATAAATTTGAAAAAAAATCAATTTTTAATGAAACAACAAAAAAAACCAACATAAATTGGACCTAGATTATGAGTCCGAGATTACCTTGTAGAAAGACAAACACGAGAAAAAATAGATTAGAAAATAAATGCAATAAAATGATTAGGGATGAAATTGAAAAAGATTGAGGAAATGATAAAACACCAAAAAAGAGCAATAAAAAAAATAAGGACTAAATTAGATACAAAAATCAAATCAAATCAAATCAAATTCTTAGGGATAAAATTAAAAAAAATCTAAAATTCATAAACATCAAAAGCAAAACAAATAATAATAAAAAAAATAAATGTCAAAATTGATAGAAATACAAACCGGAGGACACAATTGTTTTTTTTTTGGAGGGGTTGACACAAATTTCAAGGTTAGAAGAAAGGAAAACAAATCATGTTGGAGGTCAATCGTGCCTTCGCCACAAGCATGCACCACACCGCCAGAAAAAAATGATGCGCCACTCTTAACGCCACCCCTGATAGGAGAATTTGGTAACTGGATGGTCTTACTGCCAGAAAAAAAAAAAGAAGAGACTAAAACTCTCTTTAAAAAACATTTTTTTTTTAACTTATAGGGGGATCCTATGACTTTATTGTTTAAATAAAAGAAAAAGGCGAAGAAATTCCTTTGTGCAATACTTTTTTTTTCTTTTTCTTGTAAGGGTATTAGAATAGTTATACTGTGCAAATAATTTTGAAAAGACAAAAAATCTAATGACTGAAAAGTATATATATCTATATTTTTTTAGTTTTTAAAGATAATAAAGTAATTTAAATGTACTAAAAAAAGTGTACTAATCAATTTGTCTGCAAACAATCTTGTAACGTCCAATGTGAAAAAACAATGGAGTATAAAGTATCTAGGGTTACAGTACTAATGGCTTTTATGTTTTTTCGAATACTAAATTTAGCTACAAGATTTTTGCTACAGGATCGAGTCCTCAATCCTTTGCACAAATGCAGCGCTTTGTTCCGTATAACACTTCAGTTTCCATGCTGGGGTAGGGTCGACTCTAATATCATGCTCCATGTTTGAAGGAGGAGTTTAGAGTTGATAATGATTGCTTTTAAAATATATTAAAATAATATTTTTTAAAATATAATATTTTTAAAACATAAAAATAAATAAATTTTTAATCAAAGCATGCATTAAACATCTTATGGATGGGGGGGTTGAGGTAAGGGAGGGTGGAAGGACCCGGGCCCTGCAAAAAAAAAATAATATTTCTAGCTCTTCTTTAATAATTTTAAATTTTAGATTCAAAACTAGTAAAATTTAAGTTTTGACACCTCCATAAAAAATTTCTTAATCTTACATAAATGTTGACTTATTAACATTAAAAACAGAAAAGGAAACTAAATAAAACAAACTCCTAGGCCCACGCCAACAGAAGTGAACCAGGATTCACATGTAGAATGGTGGCACGACGACAAGTACCGACCGAGAAAGCCCATGTATTTCGATGCTATTCACACTGGATATGAATGGAACAAATATAAGAGGACTCACTATGATCACGACAATCCACCTCCAAAGATTGTGCGAAGATACAAGTTTGCTATCTTTCACCAGACCTGATTAACAGGACAGAAACTCCAACTTATACATGTGAGGATGGTGGGATCAATGGTGAGACCCGCATTCTAAGGTTTCATGCAGGGCCACCTTCTGAGGACATGGCATTCCGAATTGTGGACAGAGATTGGGACACGAGACATAAAAAGGGATTCAAGAGCGCGTTTGATAGAGGGGTTTTGCGGCTTCATTTCAACTTCCGACGCTGCTCTTATCGCAGGTGACATGTAAATAACCTTGTGGTGGAATATTTTGTATCAATGGCATTCTGATCATAAAGTGGTCTTTTTCCATGTTATTGCTTGATCTGATGCCATTTCAATCCTGCCAGTTGCAATGAAGAAATGACATTAAATTATCATACAGTCATTGGTTTTTAATTATTAGACAAAAAACAAAAGCTTGTAATGCTTGATTCTGCTCAAATTTAAAACTGCAGAACATTTTTCTTCTGTCTTCAACGACTGATTTTTGGAAAGTTAGAATATGCAACCTCTTTCTTTTCTTTTTGTTTGCTTTTTACCCTAAATTCTTCCAATGTTCTTCTGAGGAAACAATGACTGGTGGCAGTTTCTCCAGTGACTAATAGTGTAGATACCATGTGTACTGCATACTTTCTCCAATAAAATGCATCACTTTCACATGTTCCATTCCACACAATAGCACACGGGCTTGAGTTTTATTGACTCATCTAGTTGCACATATGAGGTTTTTTTTAGGATTATAGATTGGGATGGCTTGATGCATCCTAGCCAGATTGTGACTGTTGAAAGATTTGATGAAATCGAGGAGCTAAGAGCTTAGATACCTTCTCCATTATGACAAGTTCTTATCTTCAAGTTGATCAAACAGGCGAGACATGTCATGTCAAGTCATTTGTGGTTTCTGATATTTTTCAGTGCTTAAATGACAAAATTAGATGCTATGTGCTCATTAGTGGAGATAGATGCTTGGAAAGAATCCGTATTCTTACTTTAGAACCAAATTGTATGCAAGTTGTTCATAGTAGGATCATTTTTGCTGGTATTACCTTTTACACAACTCTTTTTTATTAATGGTTGAAAGATGAGTGACACTCCCAATGCAGATCCGATAACTAATAATGTCCTACCTTACTGCCAGTTCCAACAGCTGAAATAAATCTCTCTCCCATCAAGAAAAAACAGAGAGGAAAACGGAAACAGAAAAGAGATGAGATAAGACAGCTATCAGACAACTCCCCAATAACAGAGCAAAACAAGTCTTGCTAGTGTTGAGATCCAATAGGACTAAGAATGCATGCAGAGAAAATAAAAATCAATGAATGAAGAAAGTTATTTGGAGCTTTTGTTGGATTATATTTGATGTATGATCTCTTGCAAAAAAAAGTTGAAAATTCTATCTCTCTTCAAATTGTAATTACAACTGATATTAACTCTCTATGATACCAATATCTTCTTGGTCAGACGGTAGAAAATTTACGAGTTCAGCCAAGCCCAACATCCATCTTTCAGAAAGAAAAAGGGAAAGGCAAAAAAGGAAGAAGAACCAACCAAGAAGATACATTTAATCCCTTACTCGATCTCTTTGCATGTTCCTTCAAGAATCACCGTGTTTGTGCCAACAAACAAGCATGGCAACACAGCGCCTCATGATATAAAACCTTGCCTTCTGTTCCTTGGCTAAGCTACTACATTTACGTGAAATGGAAGAGCTTTTTTGAGAGCAACTCCTTGGAAGAGGACACTTTGGAGAAGAGATTTTAAGGGATGAGCTCCTCAAGAGAGGAGCCTTGGATGACGAACTCTTTGTTGAGAAACTTCTTGTGAAAGAAGATGAACCTTCTTTCTTCGATAGCTTCCACTTCTCAGCCATCTAAACCTTGGAAACTAGTAGCGACTAGCTAGTAATAGCAAGTAATATGATATGATACTTCTTTGTATGTATATGTGTATGAGAGTGAGAAACAGTTGAGTGTGTGAGAGGTAGAGGGAGATATATGGTCAAGGATGGGACTTGGGACTGTGGTGGGGCTTTGATATTTTATATAGTAATAGTGATTTGGGCTTCAAGATGTGAACCAGTGTTCAATTTGCTACTCGAATTTTTGTATATTTGGTCACATTGTATCCATATTTTTTTTTATTTGCTCTCATGGCATCATCTTATTGGCTGGTCCTCTGAAGTCTCATGGTCTCTATTCTTACCATATGATCTCCTGATTCTTGAACCTCCTTACTCTTGGAGATCCATCGTTTATTTTGGAGACACTGCTGCTGTGTTACGGTGCTCCATCATGGTCCCTTTTTTTTTTAAAAAAAAAAACTCAAAAGTTCATCACACAGTACTCCATACAGAAGGAGCAAGTGAAGAGAGCTCATCAGCAGACAGTCATTAGCTGGTTCAGCGAAGAGAGTTGTGCCCATTGTTCCACAAAGGACAGGGCTCGATCTGTATAATAATTGAAGTGTTTATCATCACTTGTGGTGAAACCAGGAGTGCGTTCGATCTGCATTGAAGTAGGGCTCCTTTGCTTCTGTGACTCTGTCCTTGCAAAACCTGAGGTCACAGTCATTGTTGCTATCTACCTGTTTTCTCTCTTTGGCTTTGGCATTAACTTCATTCCGAGTCACTGTGCCGTGTAGAAAATCTGTCTACCAGGAATAAAACTTTCACCATCATAAATTTACTTTAACAATGACACAGATTTCCCACCACAAGTTTGGTGCCTTCTGGGGCACCTTTTTCAACATCGAGTGTGTCAATGTGTAACCTGATA
>Ga0307509_10005633_pt1 | contig 17321 bp, 26 predicted proteins | sample 10_EM_MG_FD_202245 | JGI IMG/M metagenome (GOLD analysis project Ga0307509, IMG submission 202245) | Populus trichocarpa ectomycorrhiza microbial communities from riparian zone in the Pacific Northwest, United States - 10_EM | ecosystem: Host-associated > Plants > Roots > Unclassified | place... | reverse complement strand
GCTCTGGACCGTAGCCAGTGATGTAGCGCGTGTTGTATAGACCGGCGGCGGTGATGCGCTTGTGAAGATCGCGCCAGGCTTCTGCTTGTTGAGCCTGCTGTTTTGGGGAGAGGGAAGAGGGTGGGGGAATGAGTGAGGCCAGAGTGGGACCAGAAGGGTGTTTCGCGCGTAGATCATTGGGCACAAGGAGGACGGAGGAAGAGGGAAAAAAATGGGAGTCTTGGTCTGACAAGACCTCGGTCGCCTCCTTGAACCACACTAGCTTTCCGTCTGGCCCAATTCGGCGAACCCAACCTGTTGCAATGGGAGGAAGGAGAGGTTCCCAGATGCCGTCTGTGAGCTGTACGCGACCGATGGAGTACTTTGGAATGAGATTGAGTGTGTGGTCGAGGTGATATGCCTCTATTTCTGCAGATGCGTCACGGCCGACGAAGTGGAGCAGGGCGAGCTCGCCGCCAGGATGCGCGTGGAGCCATTTCTGTGGAATTAAGAGGAGATGGGCGTGGTATATGATGAGAATGTCGCCTGCGAGAATGCGGCCAGCGACTCTGTCTCTCGACCACTCGTCCATGAGAGAGAATAAAGAGCCAGACTTGGCGTGGGAATGAGCATTGTGGAATACAACCACCATGGCAGCAACCCTACCACACTCCCGTTTGCGCTCCTCCTCTGATCCTTTTGTCGATCCCCATCCCCGCCAAAGACCACCACCGCCGCCGCCAAAGTCCAAGATGCCCACAAGCGTCCCTTCTAGGAATTCCAGCCAGCATGATATCACAGAGGCCGTCCGTGACACCGTCGTTCTCAACCCTCGTTCAAAGATCAGTCGCACCCAGACAGCCGTGTATGTTCTTTCTTTTTTTGCCTGCAATCACCCTCGATCACCTCATCCTCATCATTCTAGTCCTCCCAGTGCCGCCTCCCGACCGCATGGAAAAAGATCCCAGTCGGAAGACACCGTCGACAAGTCCCCTCGCTCCTCAGGAAAATCCCGCAGCAAGAAAGGTTCTCAACACGCGGATGTCATCGATAGACTCGACTTTACAGGTGTGGGACCCAGTGAGTACTCTGGCTTACTCATACCGCCTATGCTTTATCATCTGATCTCTTAATCGTCAAGTGTTCCACCATGATGGTCCATTCGATGCATGTGCACCCTCCCGCAACAAACATCGAAACAAGGCCCCCTTGCATGCTTGGGTCGCAGGTCCCGGTGATCTTTCCACTCCACAGTACGGCGACAGTGCCTATCCTTCCCCAAACGCATACAAAGCTTTTACTAATGATTACCCTGAACAACCCAAAAAGAAGGTTGACGCAATAGCCGAAGCATGGGGCATTCACGAGCCAGAGCCGTTTGAGGAATTCTTCGCTGGTGGTGGTACAGGAAAGGCTGACGGCGATACACCAGCTAGCTCTATATACAATGGCAGAGACTCACATTCAACATCTCGTAGTGGTCATGCTCAAAGGCGGCCCAAAGGCACTGGGGACGACCGGCGGAACATGGCCGTCCGCCGTTCCGTCGTCCCGCCTCCCCAGCCAATTTTTGTCGGGGAGACAGCAGATCTAGAGCCTGGGTCCCCTCCAGCGACATCCCCAGGGTTCCCTAAGCGTTCAAAGTCCATCATGCATCGCATTCGCAAGATGCGCGACGCACCCAACGTGCCCGTAGCTCCCGACTACGAACAACCGCCCCCCCTTTCCCCGTCCTCTCCTACAGACCCAGTTAATAATACCTCTCGTCCGACTCACCGACCGCAGAATTCATTCCTTGGCCGATTCGGCGGCTCCTCTCGTGCCAATCAAACACCCGCCGAGAAGTCTGAGCCTTTTGTTTACATCGACACACCCAACAACAAGGATCTGCCAGCCCCGCCACCCGCTGAACCCATTGTCGCAGAAAGCGGGTCACAGGGCCATTTTGATTCGCAGGATGGTGGTGAGTCACCACCCGGCGGTGGTCTGGGACGAAAAACCAGCCTCATGAAAAAGGTTGGTCGTGTTGTGCGGGGGGCCAAGTAACCCATCCATCGATCCGGTAGAGGAATTCTCATCGATCATGATCGCGCCAACGTTTGTTTTCGACCAATTCAACCCAACTTCCATTCCCGCTTCGAGTAAAATTTCCCACCTCTGCGAAATAAATAGGACGTTACGGAAACGCATCATGAATCTCTTGCGTCTCGGTATCTTTCTTGTATACATGTTGGAATAAGCCCCCAGCTCTTTTTGGTCCCTATTCGCAACGATCCTCGTCTATTCCATGTTCGTCATTGCCCGATGTCTGGTGAATTATGTCTTTCCTTTCGCCTCTTTTTGTTGTTCCCAACCGACTCTCTCATATTCCCTTTCCTGACTTTTGGGGGTAGAACATAAAACGCTGCCAGTATAGGACGTTGTAAGTACTACAGTGTAATATCCCTGCTTCACCACCTTTCTACCCAACTGCTTGCTCTGTATGACTATCGTACGTTTGACTCTCACAGAAAACTTTGTATGTTACGCGTATATTACTACAGTATATCCGATTGCGCTTATTTTTTTAAACCATTCCTCTCGATACGACTTGAATACAGAAATCGAGATATGTAGTGAATCTAATCTTCTCTCACATTGATATGATGGGCCCTCATCAGATTTTTAACTTCTGATATTCCCACAGTTTCTCGATGAAATATACCTGCGGCCAGCGCAGCTTCTACCTCCGTTCCTTCGAAAACATCCACGAAATGTTTCGCTGATCCAGCACCACTGCTAGCAACAACCGGGATCTTGACATTCTTCTTGATCATGTCCACAAGCGCAAGATCAAACCCAAGTCCTGTCCCATCGCGATCTATGCTGTTCACAAGAATTTCGCCAGCGCCCAACGTCTCCACGCCCTGTGCAAGCTGGACTACGGACAAGTCTCGCGATTCCCGTCCGCCCGAGACGGTACATTGATACCACCATGCTTTGCCGCGTTCGTTCCTCGGCCCGTTTTCTTCACCAAAGATGAGCTCAGATTTGTATGGTCCCCCGTACCTCGAAGGGTCGACATATACCCTCCTAGGGTCAATGGAAACTACAACTGCCTGGTTTCCATATGCACGTGCTATCGTCTCAATGGCGCTCGTACCATCTGGCTTGCCTGATGCGCGGAGTCGCTCAACAGCATGGACAGCCTCAGAACCGATGCTAACTTTATCTGCTCCGGCGCGGAAGTAGGCTCCAGCTACTTCCAACGCGCTGCGTTTGGTACCATCGGGGTCAACGCTGTCCTTGATACCACCGCCGATGGTCAGAGGGACGAACACGCATTCTGCCGCAGCGCGTACAACTGCGAGCATGGGTTGGTCCCGCAGGGGCGAGTGGCGGAAGGAGGTAATGTTCAGCAGGCAAAGCTCGTCCGCGCCGGCGATATAATACCGCGCAGCGAGTGCAACAGGTTTTCCGAGGTTGCGCACTGCGCCTGCGGCCTCGGCCGCCGTCGTTGATTTTTCACGAACGTCGTACTGGTCGCCTTTGGTAACGACGAGATCGCCTTGGTCGTTCGCGCGCACATCCATGCACGCGACGATGCGCTTGGTAAGCTTGTGTTTGGGCATGGGCGTTCGCAAGATGAGTGGGGCGGAAGGCGCGTGAGTGTGGGCAGATTCTGGTTTGCGAAGCCATTCGTCAATGAGGGACAGACCAGCCTTTCCAGACTTTTCTGGGTGAAATTGCGTGGCGAATACGTTTCCTTTCCTCACTGATGATACGAACAACTCGTGTCCGTATTGCGTCGTAGAATGGACCCAGTGCATAGCATCGGGATATATGTCCGGTTTGTACTTGGCACAATACGAATGGACGAAATAATAGTAGGACGATGAATTAACACCCTCTGCGTCTTCGTTTGTATTAATGAGATCTGCAGCGTTCCAACCCATATGAGGGACCGATTTATCATCGTCTTCAAACCGGTCGATGGGACAAGGAATGATGCCTAATCCAGGGGACGAGCCTTCGGCCGATGACTCGAATAAGACTTGCATCCCAATGCAAATACCAAAATACGGCCTGCCAGAGAGAATGTAATTTCTCAGCGGCTCGAGGAGCCCGCGAGCTTCTAGGTGGGCGATAGCAGTCTCAAAGGCCCCGACACCGGGGAAGATTAGGCTCTGTGGGCGCTTTGCGGTCAGGATCAGCCTAGATGAGATAAAAGATGACTGACGGTCGCGTTTGCGAAGTCCGCTGATGATGATATCCATTTAAATTTATGGCCCAACCTTGAGAGAGAGTTTGCAAGGCTCTGGACGTTGCCAGCACCGTAGTCGAGGAGGTAAAGACCCATGAGTGGTGGTGGAAGAGGTGATCGCGTCACCGGGCCGTGATAAATTTGGATGATCGAAAGTAAATTTCGGTTCTATATAAAAATCTCCTGGTGCAGGGCAGTTTCTCTCTTTCCCCCTAGAACACTCTCAGAATGTCCGCACCCATCCCAGTCAACACCCTGGCCGTCGCCGCCTCCCCAACCACTTCCTCATTCCATGATCGAATCCTCTCGGCCCGTCGTCGCGACTCCATGTCGGATGCAATTCGCCAACCAAAAATCCTCCACCCCTTCGAAAACGAGGACCTCAGGCTCTTGATTTTGGAGAACATCAGTCTCGATGCCGTCGCCAAGTTCAGAGAACAGGGATGGCATGTTGACCACTATGCCAAAGCCATGTCCGAGGACGAGCTTGTCAGCAAGATTGGCACATATCACGCCATCGGTATTCGCAGCAAGACCAAAATCACAGAGAGGGTGCTCAAAGCTGCAACAAAGGTGGGCATGTCCACAGTCTCGTTTCATGGTACAAGGCTAATGCTTGTCTGCTCCCCTCTTAGCTGCTCGTAATCGGCTGCTTCTGCATCGGCACTAATCAAGTTGATCTTCAAGCCGCTGCAAAGACCGGAATTCCCGTCTTCAACTCACCGTTTTCGAATTCTAGATCAGTCGCGGAGCTTGTCATGGCTGAGCTCATCGCCCTGTCGCGTCAACTTTTTGAGCGTTCCTATGAACTGCGATCAGGCATCTGGAACAAGCAGTCCAAAGGCTGCTGGGAAATTCGTGGTAAAACACTTGGCATTGTAGGTTATGGACATATTGGCGCCCAGCTGTCAGTCCTCGCAGAGGCTTTTGGCCTTCGCGTCCTCTTTTACGATATCATCCATATCATGCCCCTCGGCTCAGCGCGTCGGGTCGAAAGCCTCGCTGCGCTGCTCGCAGAATCCGACTTCGTCACTTTGCACGTCCCCGAATCTCCAGAAACAATCAACATGATTTCAAGTTATGAACTTTCGCAGATGAAAGCAGGTTCCTATCTCCTCAACAACGCCCGTGGGAGGGTCGTCGATATTCCCGCACTAATCGAAGCTCTCCAAAGTGGCCATCTGGCAGGCGCTGCTATTGACGTTTTCCCATCGGAGCCTGCGTCCAATGGTGCCCCCTTCGACGACCAGCTGAATCCATGGGCCAGCGTGCTTCGTTCCCTCCCCAACGTAATCCTTACACCCCACATTGGTGGTTCAACAGAAGAGGCCCAAAAGATGATCGGTCAGGAGGTGGCTCAGGCCCTTTCACACTACCTGGGATACGGTTCGACCCTCGGCGCTGTTAATTTCCCGGAAGTCGACTTGCGTCCCATTTCTGCTGAGCAGGATAAAAACATTCGTATCTGCCATGTCCACAGGAATCAACCTGGTGTCCTCAAGCAGGTCAACGAAGCGTTGTCACCATACAACGTCGAAAAGCAATATTCGGACTCAAAAGGCGACATTGCCTATGTTATGGCCGACATCGCTGACGTTAGCCTCAGGGAGCTGCCTCAGCTCAAGGACCGTATCAGTTCAACGGATGCAAATATTCTTACTAGGTTTTTGACTTAATTCGCATACTTTTATTTCTTTCTTGAAAAAATGGAAGCGGACAGTTTTTCTTGCCTTTTTTATTAGGTACATGTGTACTTTGGAGAACCTCATTCAACTGGGTCTCCTTCCATTCAACTGGATATCACGATTCACATCCACCATGCATATTCAGTCATTCATTGGTTATCGCCCTTAACAGGCATGCATTTGTAAAAAATGTACAGTTTAATGTAATATAATTGATTCAGTGCATTGTTTATAACATTCCTTGCATTTTCAGAATGAGTCCAAGTCTGGGATATTGATTATTGATCATGTCTCTTCCTCAGGGTCGCCAATCCCACTGGCAAGAATGGCGAAATGGGTCTCTGACTCAGGCAGGCACGGAGAATCGTAAATTTTGCAAGAACGTGTGTTGCCTCGTGCCTTCTTCAGTTGTAATCTGAATGTTTATCAGCTAAACAAACTAAAAAATGGGGAACAAGTAAGAGTCCCCTACCTTGTGGTCGAAGCATGAGCCATGATATTTCCACCAATCGGCTTCTTCTCATTTCCTGCATAGGGACCAGCGGAAGCATCGGGGTTGGACATGACTTGATTGGTGACGACAACCGCAATGCCGAACTGAGAATTAGGGTGCCTTCAGCCCTAGACCAAGCCAGAGGAGGGACAGTGTCATACCTCATCTGCCAACCTTTGCAACGTGCGCAAGAACTTGCCTAGATGATTCTGGCGCGAAGAAAGTTCTCCACGTCCGCTGAAGTCGGTTCGGTAAAGCGCTGTGCAAGAATCAACAATCAAGAGGCAGAATCTGGACCGTTAAAACTTAACGTCAACTTCCGCCTTGTAGGCATTGCTCCTTTAAACTCACCTAGATTCTGACATAAGGGCGCTGGCACTCGTCAACAAAGCGTTTTGGTGATCAGCATTGTAAGCCCTTGCATATGCCACATTATCCAACACCTCTTCCCCGTTTAGCCCATATCTTTCGGCAACTGCCAGCAGACGAACTGGACGAAAGGTCCCTTCCGTGTCGATGTAGAGGCATTTACCCTCTCCGCCTCCCATATTGACTGGGAGCTGGCAGGTGACGGCAAGCGTATGACAAAGCTGTGACTTTCCGGTTCTGAATTCACCAAATAGCTCTGTAATCGCTCCAGTTTCAATGCCACCTGCAGGAAGAATCAAGTCAGTGGAGCAAAGCTAACACCTAAATATCGATTCGACCTCCTAATAAGGCATCCAATTGTTTGGATCCTGTTGTAATATGAACCAGTTCCGATCTTCGGGCATGTACCTCTGTAGCGCTTTGAAATCCAAGCGGTACGATTTTGTGGGCTGTGACGAAGGTAATCAACGAATTATATATTGGAAACGATAGCAAAATCGACCTGGGCTAACCTTCGGCTAGAATCTTATCTGCTTTCTGTTCTGAGATACCTTTGATGGTCAACAACACTTTCTTGGGCGTGAAAGCCACCGCCTCTACTGTATTCAAGCCAAATTCTGAGAGCTTCTTGATGTCGTTTGCGTGGATGCCAGCTTCTTGAAGTTTATTGACGAGGAGAGGACCAGAGATTTGGAATTCATCTTCCTCCCCAACCTGTTGCGACTGAGTTGGTTGCGACATGACACTATATGCTAATTATGGAGGGTCGAGGTTGGTGTGATGGGGCCAAGGTGTGCTCTGGAATTCCCACGGAAATAAAACGCGGGACGCGTATCCATCACGTGTTCGTGTTTCTAAGGGTATAAAAAAAATTACTCGATATGTATATTCTACTATTCAATACTTAAGCTGACTATTGCCTGACGCGTCGAAGAACAAAGCCATGAGCAAAATATTTGCTGGTGCCAAATTATGACATCGTAGGTGGAACGACCTAGCACTGGGCCACGATATTTTCGGCACTAAAACTTTTGGGGATCCATTCGTGAGTCGGCACCTTCAAGTTTTCGCCACTTAAGCTCGGAGAAAGAACTCTTCAAAGAGAGCCCCTCGCGTACGACAAAGGTTTTTTTAGCGACCTGCGGAGACAGACAAATCTGTTCTTAACGCATTATGCCATAGGTGGACCTCAACCGAAATCATAGAGGGCATAAAGTATTATGTGCAATGAAGAATGAGAGGCGATGGGTTATATGACGTATACATACAAATGATCATGGTAACGGACTAGGAGGGACCTGTTCGGGTACTGCATCTCCCTTGCGGGAGATCTGTTCAGCGATGGCTTGTTGGGTGACAGCCTTGGGTAGGGGCTCTTCAACTTCGAGAATGGGCACCGAAGCTACAGGAACGTTGTCTTTCTTGAGTTTAAGTTCAAGGTATTCCACAGCTTTGACATCCAAAACAACCCTTTGCCACTTCAGAATTTCATAGACATTCAGGCCCTGTGCAGTTGTTAACTTCACCAGGGGGATATTCTTGATGGCACGTTGAAGCCCTTCGTGAACGACATGTTCTCCTGTCACAAATAAAGTCTTGCGCAGGCCAAGAAGGTCGATCTTCTGTGCAAGATGCTTTGTTTGGCCATTTGGCCAGTACAAACGAGTCATGATACCGAGTTTCTGTTCCCGAAGCTTAGCACTCAAGGCGACGCGCAGGCCCATTTCGATGACCTTGCGTGGGAGTTTGGTGCTGAAGTCGCGCGGTTTTGGACCGAAGGCGACACCTCCACCCCGGAGCATTGGGCTTTGAGCGTCACCCAAGCGAGCCTTGCCAGATCCTTTTTGCCGACGAATTTTGGCGCCAGAACCACGAACTTCACCACGCGTCTTGGTGTTGGCGGAGCCTTGGCGAAGGGAATCGAGATGGTGAACGACACATAGGTGAAGAATGTCTCGTCGGATTGGGTGCCTGAAGACGGTTGGCTCGAGAATAGCAACGCTCTCCTTCGCAGGGGGGTCCCACCGACCGCGTCTGAGAGAAGGAGTTAAGTTGAGGTAGACCGGGTCAAGGATAGGTGACGCTGAAGATTGTTGTGAGCTCGAGGAGCTAACATACAATGAATATTAAAGACCTTTGACTTGTACGGGTACCCTGGGTTGGACGTTAACCAAAGGTTTCGTAGAAGTGAATGGTAGGCGACTTGCACGGGAAGACAACCGAGAGGTCTAAAGAAGCATAAGATGTAAGCTACGAAAACACAGCGAAATTACATACGCGAGAGACAGCCTTTTCTAACATGATGAGTGTTGACAACGGGGCAGAAGTTCGGATCATTCTTGCGCAGGTCGCTGAGTCAGCGGCACGACGGATATTTCCGCTTGAAACTGGTCAGTTGTTCAAGCCACCGCCCTTGGTCTGTAATATTATTGGCGCTGCCCTCAACGACCTCAAGAACAAGGTTCGTCGTCGTTGTGGTCATCCATCGTCCTGCAAATCTCATTCTATTCAATAGCACATTTCGACCTGTAGCCATCGTTGGGATCTCTTAAAATGGCATCGTCAGTCAAGGCCGTCCAGACATTCGGCAAAAAGAAGGTATGTTGCCAAATGCTTGAAGATGTCTTTAAACTAAGGATGTGAACCTCTGAAGACAGCAACTGCTGTCGCTCACGCAACAGAAGGGCGTGGTCTCATCCGTGTCAACGGCTCACCCATCAACCTCGTCCAACCTGAAATTCTGCGCCTCAAGGTTTACGAACCCGTCCTTGTCGCTGGCGAAGAGTCATTTGCCGTGCTGGATATCCGTGTCCGTGTGAAGGGTGGAGGACACACATCGCAGGTCTATGCTATCCGACAGGCCATCGCCAAGGCCGTTGTTGCCTATTACGCGAAATATATTGATGCCTATAGTGCGATGGAGTTGAAGAAGAAGCTTGTGGCGTATGACCGAACCCTGTTGATTGCTGACCCAAGACGGATGGAGCCCAAAAAATTCGGTGGTCATGGTGCTCGTGCACGCAGACAGAAGAGGTACGTTTTATTCCTTGTCCTTTCTTTCAACCACCTCTGACTTTTCAATCTTTAGTTACCGTTAAAAGGTTCCTTTGTATTTTATACACCGCATTATCATGTTCCTTTCCATGTGCCCATACACTTCTGAACATGACTTTTCACCCTTGGAACGCCTGAGAGAGAACACTGTCCAAACCCATACTCTTATAGTAAGACTACATTTATCAAGCCATTGAACAACTGGGTTCGCTTGGAGGCCGTTACCTGTATGTAGATTTGCCAGCTTGCCCATAATTCAATCAAGGAGTCGGCCCTGATGATGATGCGGTATGTAACTCAGGACGTGACCGTGACCCACGCCATGCCGTACATAGTTCAAGTTGGTTTGTATTTTAAGCTCATTCAGCATCAGCTGCCACAGATTTCTGCGTATGATCTCATTGCCTTGATATGGATCCCCCACAAGCCACTCAAAATACTCAGTCAAACATTTTTCGCAAACCAGATGAGACTTCTATCGCTGTTTTTGCGGAGGCAGGTGGGATTCAAGGCCGCCCCAAGCTCATGAGGAGACTAAGGGTGTGTCCTCGTTCTTTTTTATTCGTGAATTCATAAAACAAACCATACTAGAATCATGGAGCGGGTATCTGTACAGATCCAAAAAGTGCAGAGATTATACTTGTTGACCCAGAATCTACCCAAGGCCGCGACTTCATTCGCAACTGGGGCAGCGACGAGAACAAAGTCGTACTCGACTACGTCTGGGTTAAGAAATCCATTGAAGCAGAAAAGGCCCTCTTGAAAGAGGATCAGTGGGGAGGCTGCCTGACCCATGATGACGGACTTCCAATTGAGATGGATAGCCAATCGGATATATCCAAGTCAGTCTTTTTTCTTTCGTGTCGAAATCATGTTCTCAGCAGCGTTTTCTAAGAAGCCCTTTACCTACACCTCGCGATACTCCCGTTGAACAAACTAGAGCACGATCTGCTTTGCCCAGCTCGGCAGAATATACTGGGTCTTCAAAAATTGAACAAATTAAGAAAGAAGGCTCTCGGATCCCTCCAGTCAGGATGTCAGCATCTCCCGATTCTGACCCAAAAACTTCTGCAAATGGGTCTTATCCATCAAGCGCTACCCCGACTCAAATGGACGGTTTCCCTCACTCGCAGTATCCGGTTCCAATGGCCAACATGCTCAACCCCATGTTGTCACAATTGTCACCGATGGCGTCAATGATGACACCGCAACAAATGCAGATGCTTCTTGCCAGTATGCTAGTGAACCCTCAAAGCTACCCGTTTAATCAACAACAACAACAAAATAACCCTCAGATGGAGGCTTTCTCAATTGCGCTGTTGGACACCATCAAGAATCACACCGCTGCCCCCAGTTTGCAATCTCAGTCGCAAGCTCAGGTTCAGACTACCTTGTATAATAATTATACGCCTTCTGCACCTTCATTGTTTGATCATGCTCTGCCATACCCTGCCGTACCCTCGACTTCCTCGGGTTCTCAGACTATACACTCAGTGCCTAATGATTGGGCCAGCCCTTCTCCTGGTTTAACCCCTTCACGAGAGATATCCATAAGCGAAATCTCTGACATTTCCCGACGCAATTCTCTAGTGGACAAAAAGGGCAAACAGCGAGCTGGCTCTCCTTCTTCCAAACGCCGAAAAACCTCCTCGTCCACCTTTGAAGCTACCTCGAGTAAAGCCGCGATGGGTCCTCCATCGCGTGGCAACATTTTCACATCCAAGTCCGGTGAAGGACTCGTCTTCTTTGTGCAAGTTGATTTACACAATCGCTTGAGCACCGTTAATGCTATCAAGGTCGGTAAACAGGTTTTTATTCAACGATTATTACTAAAGGCTCAACTTAGCACAATGGAGGAAGAATTACAGCCGACCAAGGCGCCGCGGACTACATGGTCCTGTATGCTGGAAATCAGCGCCAGAAAACCTATGAAGATCTTCTCGGTGCAGCCCACGTTGCAGGAATAACAGCTGTCACCTCAAAATTTGTGAAGGAATGTGTGGAACAAAAAAAATTGCTCGATCCATTACCTTACATTTGCGAATCTTTGAAAAAGAAGCGCAAACGTTCTATTTCTCAGGCTGGAGAGTCTGACTCGCAAAGTTCTGAAGTGGATACAGCCCGAGAAAAAATGCTGGCATCCAAAAGGGAGCGAGAAGCGATACGAAGAAATGAGCGCAGGTTGGAGAAACAGGCTGAAGCTGCGGCTCGCCCAACCCCGAAGCTCAAAGCCATTAAACCGAAACCCGGAAAGGAGATTTCACTGAATAAAGCAACAACTGTTGCAAGTCCATCGAGACCTGCTGGCCCTCGTACACCAACCCCACCCCCTGAACATCTAAGAGAAACAAGGGGTAATCATTACCGATTCTCGGCTGCCGAGAACGACTTTGCTTTGCGTTATGGTAAAATCCTGGTCCACCGGGATCACACAATTTCTTTATCTGCGATTAGCAGCGCAATACATAAAAAGGTGGCAATCAATCCTCTTCCCTTCTGATATGCTGACTGTTGAAAAGTTACCCCACCATTCATTGAAGTCATGGAGAACCCACTTTGCTGCCATTTCCCAAAATGATTTTGAAAACTGGCGCAAGCGTTCTGGAATAGCATATAGGAAAGCGCAGAATGCGAAAGAATCCCAGTCACAGCCCCAGTCCATACATGAACCTCCAATGGACCCCAGGGATGAAGCAGAAGATGCGGGGAGCCCAACTCTGCCTAGTCCACGGGACGCTCCAGCAACACCACTATCCACCCCATCCATAAATGCAGTTTCGCAGGAGGATTTTGAGAGCATCCTGGAAGAAGATTTGGACACGATTGCACATTTTTTTGCAGAAGGAAATGATGACCAGACAGAAGCAGAGGATGTAATCTGGGCCCGATTGACTTCGAAGGTAGACAACTCTGAATGCATAAGTTATCTGCTGGTCATTAACCTCAGGTTTTTGTAGAAGTCATGCAACACATGCTCATCATGGGAAACCTTTTATCAGATGCATTGTGATGAAGTCAACACTCGATATGAGCGCCTCACCGCTTCTTGAGCTTTGTTCGACTTCTTGACCCACACATGTACCCAAATTCCATTCATGAGGTCAAGGATCTTGGCCATAATTCGTTAAACCTTACTGTACATTCGTCCATTACATAATTTATTTCAATCAAATAATCGATTTCGTGTTGCCGCCAACCGTTATAATTAGAGTGAGTACATTGAACTCATGTTGGGCTTGAGGGAATGACCTTAAAAGGTGGTGGAAGGGTTGTATTTTGGGGTTGTCTATCAGGAATAATTTCATAAATATAAAATCACTCCACTAGGTCTACGAGTGGTTTTGGAGGCGTTTTGAAAAATCTGTTGCGTCTCTCTTCCTTCGTCAATGGTCTTTCTCCATCGGGTATCTTTGCAGAGTCGTATGCGCCAATCGCTGCGCCCATGAAGGCACAAGCACCAAGAGCAACGGGAATAGAGCGTGCTAATTATTGAGATAAATTATGAAAACATCGTCTATGAATAAAAGAGGACATGCCTTTTACACCGGCCAGGAATCCAGCAGCGCATGCTCCAGCTGCACCGTTAACATAGTCATTCTTCCGTCTTTCGTTGGCGACGAATGTTTCTGTAAATGCGAATGTGGCCCCCATTGCGGCTATTTGAGTTATTTCAGCCACCTAGGTCAATATGTCCAATGGACGATTTGAACATACTGAAGAACCCAATTGTACCCCCCGTTCTCGTCAAAACCCCCATGGCGCCATGTGAGTGGCTTCCAAGAGCATTTTGGATACTGCTTAGAACAAGACCAACGGCTCCTGCCTGCAAGCCAACCCTTGCTGCATGGTTGAGGGTAGACTTTGGTTCGTATGTGTCTGGAGTTTCTGACATGGTTGCTCTCAAACGGAGAACGGAGGTGAGCGGCTTGACGGTCACTTGCCCTTTTTGGACAGACGCCGCGACGCGTGAGGATTTTGTTGGCCTTGCTTCTTGAACTTCTATTCTATCGTTGTGTGTGCCCTGTACCAGCTCAATGTCCCTGCAAGAGACTCCCGGTCTACCTCGTGTTAATCAAGAGGATTATGATACTAACAATCCACCTTGGTACCGGGATCGTTCAAACGTTCACCCATTCAACCTCTCGGCTAAGATAACTGTCGGTCTCCGTTTTCTTACCCCCTGTCACTCTTGAGCTCTGAGAGGAACCTGCTATCCTGACCCTAGATTAGCAAACCCGACCCACCCGTATTTCAAAGTCTTGCCATTTTCCCTTGGGATGAGGATTCATTGAGCACACTGTGGAAAGGAAACCTACACACTGTAGACCATCTTGAGAAATGGAAGACATTCATTTCTGACTTCTATGGTGCCGTCGTTGTTGGCTCTGATCGAAGTCTATATGTATACTTTACCCATAATCAAAGATCTCCTCTTTGTGTTATGTTGCCATCCGTAAGTTGCTGGAAACAATTTACTATATGGCCAACGGCGCTCAAACCATTCCCATTGCAGGATACACAGACACTGCTGGCTGCCGATAAAATGTGTGTTGCATGGGCACTGGATCACCGCCAACCGTTCAACCCTTTTATTATCTTCTCTCGTGGAAGCGTACTGTGTATCTACGATATTCAGCTCAAGGGTATATCTGCATACATCCGTGGCCATGGCGGTGTGCGCAGAATTTTGGACAATCTCTCCCTTATCTTTCTAATAATAAAAATATTCTCATAGGCCATAACGTCAATCTCCGTACATCCCACAACAACTCATTTATTTTGCACCACATCGAGGGATTACACAACCCGAATATACGATCTGACTTTGGAGGCGGGGATCCAGCGAACTAAAGAAATATACAAGGGAAAAGAGGTCGATAAGGTTCCAAATCCTCATTGGCCGCCCATTCAACGACCCAGTCTCGCGGGCGCAGCCCATGGCCTCCGCCTTTCTTCCTCAGAGGAAGAAGGAAGGGGCCAAGGTCGGTGTTTTTGTGTCCTTCAGGGAGGTAGATCAGGCGGCCATCAGGCTGCTGTTCTAGCATCTGTCGGTGACCTTTTCTCATCCTTCTCGAAAGAGGCTAAGACAAGCGGAGTAATGTTCTATACAGGCCTTTCACCCCAGCCTTCCAGTTATTGCCACATCTGGGGTAAGTCCCGAGGCTTCTTCAGGGCCACAAAGTTGATTTCTCCACAAAAAGTTGGACCGACAAGTGAAGATATGGCCGGTGCGAGTGGCCAGTTCGCCGGAAGAGATCAAACGTGAAGACAAACCACTCTTCTCTAGTGGGAGAGTACACAAGGCTCGGGTTCTCTCGATTTCCTGGTGGGATACTCCATAAATTTCCATGATTAATTTTATCTCTTGATACAAATTGAAAAGGCTACAGGACGACCTTTTGTTAACCCACAGCGCTCCTGCATTGATGCGTGTCTATCCAGATGATTCAGATAAAAAGGAAACGTACCTCGAAGCCGGGGAATTAATTATTTGGCAATGGCTTGGTGTCAACAGGTTCTTCCCAGCTGGACACGAGGAGGTACAGACTCGGTTATACCGAGGTGTCTCAGCCGTAGGTTTCCTTCAAGCATTTATTCCTCTTGTAAGAAATTGAAAGGGTTTCTAGGATTATCAAGAGAGTTGTGAGTTAAGACGCACAAGAAGAACTTGGGTCCCTTTCTAATAAAGTGTCGCAGCTTCGTTCAAAATCATTTCCATCCACGCTTTCCCAGCGACGCCATCCCAGTACATCGTCCCAAAGCTCAGCTTATTTCAGACTCCAGAACACGATCCATTGATCTTCTTCGTGTATCCTGGTGCCAAATCTTTTTCGTTCACCAACGCATCCCTCATGTCTCCAAGAGAGCACCCCCCCGTGCCCCCAGCAATTGCCAAACTAAAGAAAAAGCCTCCAATACAAGATGATCCTGATGCAGATGGCACCGACCTGGCTGAGGCGGCTGAACGCATGAACATAAGCGGAGAAGGAAGCGAGGGAATAACCCGACCGATCAGTGGGGTTAAAAACACAAGGCCAGAGTTCGTTCCGCCTCCGATTGAAGGTTGGGAAATTGCTCTTGAACGCCCTGAAGATTCTGAAGAAAAATTGATGGATTGTGCGATGGGTTGCGATGGTGAAGTTATTGTTGGAGTTGGGTCGAAAGGAAGTGTTTGGGTGTGGCGGCATGGGGATGACTGAAATGAAATTTGCTTCGTTCATGGATAGTGCATAATCTCCCATAGCCAGTCTGACGAAATGGGATTTAACAGGCTAGAAAATGCATTGCTTGAAAAGTAATCCTGTATGTACGCTGTGTAGTAGTGTTGGAAGCCAAAAAAAAAAAAATCTAATCTAATCTATGTCGCTGTACATATCTAAGATGTAGATATATGGAGGAATAGAATAAACCGAGGAATGTAGAACTGGGGGAAAGTGTCCGATGAAAGTGAAAACAGAATGACAAACTTGGAAATTCATCACACGAGTTGGGGAGCTTGGCATGGAATTAGCCAAGGTGGGCCTCGGATTATCCGATGCTCCAGGGTGGTGCTTGCCCGCTGACAAAGGACACAAGGGATGACAGGGGAGAAGCACCAATGTACGTGGGGGAAGCCACCATTAAATCCTTTGGTATTAAGAATTCGGAACATCGGAAAAATGAGTTTTGTTGTCATATCCATATGTGTGTTGACATCACAGAGTGGGCTGGAGATGTGGCGCCACAAGTGGAGCATGCACATGCTCCCATATGCAGGGAGTAGGCCAAAGGGTTCGGAGAGGACAATGCGGGTCCGGGTGCACTGTGGTGCTGGAAATGTCCGGTGGGAACCTGAGGTGGAGCAGACACATCGAGGGATGACAAATTCGATGATGCTGAAAGAGGCGGCCGGGATGTGTTGGGCTGGTGATTCAGAAGGGACCGTAAAAGAGGAAAAGAAGCAGTTTCAGCAAGACTAGAGGTACTGTGAAAAGAGTGTCAAGAAGGGCGGGAGGCTTGGAGTCACGTTAGGAAGATGTACTCACCATGATGGGCACTTGACTTCCCCTGTGGGGTTGCATCATGAAATATCCCGGTTGGCCGCCTATGACTGGAGGGTAATGGTGTTGATACCCTGGAGAGACAGGGGGAGAAGCCATGCTATAGTACGCTGGAGCATGGTGCGAGCGCGAACGAGAGTGAGAACGCAACGAATGGGGCCTATGATGACGCGCAGGCTTATGAGAGGGAATGACATATGTCTGAGGCACCATTATTGGGGGTGGTGGGAGCATAGGATGGCCCATTGGTTGAGCAGGATAGTGCTGAGGGGGGAACATCACGCCTGGGTTTGAAAGAGGCATGGGCCCAGGACCATCGCCATAATCATCCGAGGACTCTGATCCCGGAGGCGGAGGGTGGATATAGAGCTGGCGTCGCTGCTGGGGCTGAGCGTACTGGTGGGGGTAGTAATAGGGGGGTGGAGGAGGAGGAGTGTGCTTCGGCTTTGACGGGGGGT
>Ga0307509_10005631_pt1 | contig 17324 bp, 12 predicted proteins | sample 10_EM_MG_FD_202245 | JGI IMG/M metagenome (GOLD analysis project Ga0307509, IMG submission 202245) | Populus trichocarpa ectomycorrhiza microbial communities from riparian zone in the Pacific Northwest, United States - 10_EM | ecosystem: Host-associated > Plants > Roots > Unclassified | place... | reverse complement strand
TATTTTTTATTTTAAAAATATTTATTTAATATTTTTAAGTAATGACGTGTTAAGGTTATAAATTTAAAAAATATAAAAAATGTCTTTGAAAAACATTACACACTGCATCATTGCACACTAAAAAACACACCCTTTGGTTGTTTCTTCCCCAGGCATTTGGTGGTGTTTTTTTTGTAGTTTTACTGGTTTCTAAGAGCATTTAATGTGGGGTTTTTTAATTAATTTAATTAATTAGTTTATAAATTGATTTTCATACTTTTTATTATATAATATAATAAAATAAAAAAATTAATTTAATTCAGTAATTCGGGTTGTAAGTTTTATTTGATTTTGTTTTGGAATATATTAAGTGAATAGAGTCAAATTGTAACAATTCTTATTCAATTTAATTTAAAACTCAAGTTAAGTAAATAATATAAATAAAGATTTTTCAAGTTTAAATCATTATATTAAATTTAATAATAATTCTGAGATATTTATATTTGTCTAGATGTTATTTTTCCGTTTATTCTTTTTTTTTTTAATTCAAGCGATTGCAGTGAATAAACTATTTTGAAATTATAGGTTGAGCTAGTAAATTGAAAAAAATTGCACAATGACACGGATTTCAGGGCTAATCAGTAATGGAAGATGAAGATAACAATTGGGTACGGATGATCATAAATATTCTTACTCTGCCCTTACTTAAAGCCATTTTCTATCAATTTTTACTTATATCTATCATAAATTCATAGGGTAGGTACCCTGCCCTAATTTTATGAACAGTGTCCATTAAATTAACTGCCATAAAAATGTTCACAATAACAATAACATATCTCAGCTTATAAAAAAAAAAAAACCATTTTTATTTTGTTTTTTCCTCCCCCCTCGAGAATCATTTGGATTTGGTTTGAAACAAGAAGCAAGCAAATTGGCGGCGGAGCTAGAGCCCAACTCACTGTACTCTCTTAGGCCCACCTAGCTGAAACCCTAAAAAACCTCCACTACTATATATACAAACCGGAAACAAAATACTCTCTCTCTCTCTCTTCACTCACCCTCACCGCAAAAATCTCCTTTTGAGAGCGGGAAAAAGAAAACTCTACTCTTCATTTCTCAACAGGTGAATTAGGTTTTCTTTTTTTGCTGAAAAATAAATCAAAATGGCAAACCTAATCGATCAAGATCAAGAATGGCTACTCAATTGCCTGAATGCCACTCTCGATCCTAACCAGGAAATCCGTTCCTTGGCCGAAGTTTCTCTTCGCCAAGCCTCTCTTCAACCAGGTCACTCCCCTCCTCTTCTCCCCTCTAAATCTCCGATATCAGTCCAGTCTAATCGAACATTATTTCTTCAGGTTTTGGAGTGGCATTATCAAAAGTTGCTGCGAACAAGGAACTTCCTTTTGGATTGCGTCAGATATCCTCTCTTTTGAAACCTTTTTTTTTCTCATAATTTTTTTTGTAAAATCTTCTTGTTCCTATATTTGATTTTTTTGGGTGAGAATTAACAAGATAATTACCTAGCTGCCGTACTATTGAAGCAATTTATCAAGAAACATTGGCACGAAAGCGAGGAGTCTTTCGAGCCGCCTGCTGTTGCAACTGAAGAGAAGGTAGTTATGGCCTTTTTTTAGATCTTGAAATTCATAAATTGAGGCCTAATTACTAGTTTATTGTTCTGTTATTAGGAAGTTATACGGAGACTACTTTTACCGTCGTTGGATGATTCTCATCGGAAAATTTGTACTGCAATTAGCATGGCTATTGCTTCGATTGCTGTTTATGACTGGCCTGAGAATTGGCCTGATTTATTGCCGTTTCTTTTGAAGTTGATTAACGATCGAACCAATGTGAGCGGAGGTAAGTCTCTGGGATGGTTGTGTGAAGTTTTTTAATTTGCGATTACCATACACATTCCAAGCAGACATTTATGAAAAACAAAACCCTGAAGCTCTCTTTTTCAAATTGAATCCTGACCTCGAAGATCTTAACAAGTGACCAGTTCTTTGCAATTTGACTTGAGAATGAAGGTGACATTTGATGTTGGAATTTGTAGTGCATGGAGCTCTAAGGTGTCTGGCTCTTCTCTCTGGGGATTTGGATGATACAGTGGTGCCCACACTAGTACCAGTTTTGTTCCCATGCTTGCTTACAATTGTATCGTCACCTCAGGTTAGGAGTTCTTCTCATATTTTGTTGCTTTTTCCAAAAGCATTATTTGATTGGTTTTAGTTTTTTTGCTGGCTATCCAATGGGAATTTTTTATGAATGGAAATGTGAACTTGTTCGAAGAAAAGGTGGGCATGCCAGTGCATGCTAAGTATATATGCCAGTGACCAAAGAATAGAGCAGGACCATGAGAATTGCAATTTAAACAGTATCACGGTGACCAAAGTGGCATGAGATTCCTTTGATGCCTACATGAAATACATGTACATGTGTCATGTTGCCCAAAAACAGTAACATACAAAAGTTCCCTGTTTTCAGTGATGCATTACTATTGCACCTTCATGGGATGTGTTGGAGTCAAACTAGCTAGACTTATGTGGCTTGGTGCACTCTTTGGTGTATGCTTATGTGTTCCGGGTTCTTTATTATTTTGTGGCCTGAAAGGAAAATTGATTTTTTTTTTTGTTAAAATCTTGGTGAATTCTGATTCCTAGGGTAAATTAGTAAGCAGCAAGTGGTATACCATGGCTGCATGAGAGATGTTACTCTTTCTGCATTTATGACTTCAAATTACTTGTGTAATTCCGTGGCCTGAAAGCAACAATGAAAATGTTGTGATGAAATCTTGATGACTTCTGGTTTCTATGGTGAATAAGTGGGTGATGGGTGACATACTGTGGTTCTCTTGAGAGATATTATTCATTCTTAAATGATTTGAAATTACCCATGTATCTCTTTTCTTCCTTGTATTTCTCATAGATATTTTCAGGATTCTGCATCACAGTTTGGTATATGAGTAGACCCTAATTTTGTGTATGGAAAGTAGTCAGTATCAATCTGTTAAAGTTGCTTTCTTGATGGCAAAACCATACTCCTGTTCATCCCGTGGACTTACTATGTCAGAACCTGTTTAAGCAGAATTATGACAACTACTTGCGTACGAAAGCCCTTACAATAGTTTATTCTTGCGTGTCTGTGCTCGGGATCATGAGTGGTGTATATAAGGTATGTTTTTTTACTTCTGATCTAGTTTCCACTTGCTTCAGACTGTTATCTTTTTTAACCTGCTCTATCTTTTATTGAAAGATTAATACATTTATGTTCAGACAGAAATCAGTGCCTTGATAACACCAATGCTTAAACCATGGATGGATCAGTTCTCTGTTATCTTAGAACCGCCTATGCAACCTGAAGATCCTGATAATTGGAGCTTGAGAATGGAGGTTAATTCAGTCTTTTGATCTAAATCTTTGTCTATTATCCTTGTTTGTCGAAATGAGTTAGTGGCTGATATTAATTCTGTGCTCCCTAGGTTTTAAAGTGCTTGAATCAGTTTGTTCAGAATTTCCCTAGCCTTACTGAAAGTGAATTCATGGGTATATGTTCATTTATTATGTTCAAAGCAGCTTTCTTTTCATTTATTTTGAAGTTCTGCCATTTGCTAATTTGTTATTTTGCATTTTCCCATCCAACAACCATGTTGTGTTATTGCAGTGATAGTTGGACCCTTGTGGCAAACATTTGTAACATCTCTAAGTGTGTACGTGCGGTCATCAATTGAATGTACAGAAGATCCCTATGGAGATAGATATGACTCTGATGGTGCTGAGAAAAGTCTTGATGCATTTGTCATCCAGGTAATCGTATTAACATTTCTAGATTACTATATAATATGTACACATGCATATACACATATATGTAGATGCTCTTTAAGTTAAATATCAATGAAATTTTGCATGATGAAGTTTCAAATTGCCCTAAGGTTACTGGCTGTGGGATAGATTGATTGATCACATGCAATGTGATTCATGTCAATGATTTTGCATGAATTGTCAGTTAAAGGTTAAAGTATAATATTATTTACTGCCATTTTCTTCTTTACACACCAAGTAGCCTCCTTGAGTAGGGATGGCAACAGTATCGGTACCTGTGAAAATACCTAACCTGAACCAAGGTCTATATAGAAAACCCGCATCCTAAGCCTGTTCCATCCCAAACTCTAACCCTCCCTGCTAAATGCCTAGTAAACTAATTAAAATGTTCATCATACATTAACTATAAAACTAGATGTCCACAAAAAATGACAATAAAAAGTAAATTGTTTGTAACTATACATGTTAATGAACAACAGAAGGAAAAATCATCACACCAATATCTACTACTACATTATATATTCATGTCTTTTATTATACTTTCTAAAACAAAATTACATAAATTTATATAACAATAAAAATATATATGATGTATGTCAGTTTTAGTCAGGCAGCTGTACCGATAGCTCAAATACCCCATCAAAAAGGCTGCTGGGTTTTAACTTCAAACTCCAATTCATCCTAAATCCAATAGAATTTTTTTTTTATCTAATCATATGTTCTTTGGTGGTTGTGTTTCGGTTGGAAACTTGGAAACATTATCTATTGGGGTTGATACTCACTTGGGAAAGGCTAGTATAAGTTTGGTCAAAGAACAGAAAAAGGGGGTAAATTCTCCCATTTATTATGCTAATAAATCAGAAAAAAACTGTGTTATCTGGCTAAATAGATAGTAAATTATGATGAATCAGCCTTCAAGTTCATGCTATTCATGCATGTTGTCTGAAAAGAGTTGTGCATGACTGCTTGTTTTAATCTGATGACAACAATAGCAGTAACTGAAAATAACTGTGTCATGGAATATTGGACAATCATGCTGGAAATTGTATGAATATTTTAGGGTTCCCAATCAAGAAGTCACAAAATTTACAATACTGGCCTGACATGTATTGACTTGTTTTCCTTTTCTTTTCACGAAGGCAAGCGTTTTTAAGTAGCCATGGAATGATGGTAAAGATACTGTTTTCTAGGAGTAGGTTTTGAGTAAACGATGCATGTATAATACTTTGAGTATGTTTTGTTTGAAGGTTTTATGTCTGACTTTGGCCACTGATCATTTATCAATAGAAACAAATGGAATTTGTTATCAAGAACCTTTTGTTTTGAAATGCTCAGAACCATGCATGTATGTTCTGTTTTAGCTTTTCATACAGATGGTTCCTTACACGTGCTTTTGTATATGCAGCTTTTTGAGTTTTTGTTGACCATTGTGGGCAGTGCAAAATTAATGAAGGTGCTGTTCAAAGTCTTTGATTTTGTTTGTGCCGTCTTTTTTCTACATTATGTTTATGAAACCTGGTTCATGCAGGTAGTTAAGAATAACATCAAGGAGTTGGCATATTACACTATAGCTTTCCTGCAAATGACAGAACAACAAGTAATTTTCTACAACATATTCCCATTATATGTCCTTGTTTTGTTGTGTTACTTAATGGTGATTGTGGATAAATGCATTTGTTTAGATATATGCAGATGTTTAGGTAGAGCATGATTTGTCTATTCCCTGTCAAGGGAAAGACTCTTAATCAAAACACTTATATATATATATATATATATTTACAAGGAAGTGAGGCATTTGTGTGGCCTTGGGCCACCACAACTAGCCTGCCACTACTTAAGGTTTGCACCAAGTAGGCCAGCCCTTTACTTTACCCACAGGCCTTTCAAATGGTACCACAAGAAGGGTGAGTAGCGGCCATCTGAGGGCAAGAGTTGAACCATGACCTGGGATACCACTGGCTTTCCACTTACCATGGCTCCTAAACCCTTTAGTGCTATCAAAAATGCCTTCCTGTTCAGGTTTTTTTTTCCTGTTGCTCATCAGTTCTACATATGGATTATATAGGTTCATACTTGGTCAAGGGATGCAAACCAATTTGTTGCTGATGAGGATGATGCTACTTATAGCTGTCGTGTTTCTGGTATGTAGTTTTTAACCGAATTGGCTGCTACTAGTATATCTGATAATTATGTTGCAAAAGTGCAAACTAGTAACGAATTTGAATATGTTGGTCTAATTGCTCATTTTGGGGAATAATGAAACAACAGTAATCAGGGAATTCCAGACAAATTTAAAGCAGCTCTAAAAGAAGGAATTTTGGACAATTTAAAGAAGCTTTAGAAATAGTAATGAAGATTCTTAGAATTATAACCAAATTTACACTCGCAGATAAAGCATGATCTCAGTTAATGCAACTACTGGTTGAGAAAACACATTGATGGAATATATGCAAGGTGCAAAATGACTCTTAGAGTGTTGAGGCAATCTGGTCTTAATTTTTCTTGGGTTTTGATTGACATGTTCTGTCTTCAGCATTGCATTGAGCCACACCAAACAAACATGTGGAAAGAGTTTGGTTTGGCTTTGGGTTTTGTTGAAAAGTATTTTTTGGATGAACTTAGGAGATCCATCCCCAACCTCTCATAAGCATGGAGTGGCAAAACGGAGGAAGATACAAACAGGGGGTCAATTGGGATTTGAATGGGTGTTTGGATAAACTTATCTTTTGACAGAAGTTCTGTTATCTATAAATGTTTTGAAATTTATAGCAATGCATATGTTCTATACATGGTTTTGAAATTTATAGAAGTACATATATTTGTCACTTTCTTCTAGTTTTGAGTGTTTCACTGAGTGCCATAACATGCAATTGTGGCATCTCTTCTGCTTCTGCTTATACGTTTTGCTTTATTTCAATGTCACCGTCCCTATCAAAATGATCTCTGATAATATTTTTTTTTCTGCTGTAATTTGCCATTCTGAAAGATTCATAGTTGAAAATATTTTAATTTCTACATGTTGATTGACTATGTGAATGGTACAATTTTTTACTTGCTGTCCTTTTCGGCATTGTGTGCAAGGGTTATGAGTACCGATGTCAAATGGTTTTACTGGAGTTTAGTTATTCCTGCTTTCATCTACTTTTCTACAGATGTAGGATTTTAGTCCAATATGGAGCTTTGCCAATGGGTATTTAACCCAGCGGTACTTGCTTCTATAAAGTATGGGATGGGACAGGTCTTAAGTTTGAGTCCCAGTAACTACCCCTGCCACTTAACGAATGAAAAATCATTAGGTTTTTGTTGATGCTCTTCACCATCTTAAAATTGCTATCGGCAGGTGTACTTTTGCTAGAGGAGGTGGTGAATTCTTTTGGCAGTGAAGGAATTTATGCCATTATAGATGCCATGAGAGAGAGATTCAATGAGTCTGAACGAGAAAAGGCTGCTGGTTCAGCAGCTTGGTGGCGAGTAAGTAAAGGTTTTGCCTTTCTTTGTATTTATTCCATGAATAGTTCAATTTGCAATTTATGGCCAATGACCTGTAGTTGGGGCTGTAACACTTCTACTTCCACTGAATCTCTCCCTTTTAATATTTTTCCTTTGCATTTAGAATGAAATTTCTAAGTCTTCTGCAAATTCATCACAACAGTCATTTAAGCTGCTGTGCTTGTAGCTTTATAAAGAACTTTGCTATTAAAAAATCCAGGTAAGTGCAACAGTTGGAGAACTAACTGTTGGCCAGACTTCACAGAACCATCAATGTGACTGTTCTGTGGTTGTGTTACATAACCTTTGTGTCAGGGAATGAAAAAAAGATAGTAATCAGATCTAATATTTGATAGTTAGGAATTTTAATGTTGTGTGATTTTAGCATTATTTGAGAATATTGTTTATTATTTAGTGTTTAAATTTGGATTTTGAAGGTTTTCTTATTCAAATAACATTGAATATTGATTATCAAATAAATTGTCCTTCCAGAGAATTGGCTCTCATGATCTGTTTTTATATATATAGTTCTAAACGACCTCGCGAAGTATTTTGTGCTTGAATTTAGTTTTAATCTTTCAAGATTGTTTATTGACTTGCGTTTCTTGTGGTATTGTATTACTTTCCCTGTGGAGAAAATGATTTCTTTGATTCTCTCTGTACAGCTCCGACTCATTTAATAAACCTTAAATTTACTGCATAAGGGCGTGAGCTATTTTACTGCACCTGTGATGGCAGTATTGTCAAATTGTTGTCTTTTGCCATCCATATCTCCAGTGAAGTTTCTGGAATGAGTCTGTGCAGTCTCTTTTATTTTATTTTACTCTTGGTATTTGGGAAGTGAAATTTCATGCTCTTTTTTCTTCACTTTAAGTGCACACATGAGACTTCCTCAGGATCCAAATGTTTGATCTGGTCAACTGATTTGCTCCAAAATATTTGCTGCTATGTAGTTTCACATGCCTGCTTATGATCTGTGTGAAAGACTTTGTTCTGTAGTTTAATCTAATACTTTATCCATCATTTCAACTGTATTTTCTTTTCAGTCATCTTACCTTTTCTGTTGATCCATCTTGACATGGTAAAATCTGGTAGATAAGGGAGTCTATCCTCTTTGCTTTGGCTGATCTCTCAGACCAATTGCTTGATGCAGAGGTATTTCTTTTGACATCACTTATTGTTGTGTTCTGATAAGCATGGTTGGAAACCACTTTTGTTTTATGTGGAGCATATGATTTTTTCATAGTGTTCACTTTATTTTATAGGCATCAGGGATGATCAGTGTGAATTTAGGAAACCTTGTAGAGCAGATTGTCACTATAGATGTTGGAACAGGTATAAATCTGTTTTCTTTCTTCTGTTTTATTTTGTGCCAATACTTGTTCGGATTGTTCATTTATAGGCACAATTTTTGTGCAATTATTTTGTTTTGCAGGGGTGCATGAATATCCCTTTCTTTATGCACGTATTTTTACATCAGTTGCTAAGTTCTCCTCTGTGGTAATTATACAATATTTCCTTGTGTTACTAAGTTTACATTGCCTTTAAAAAAATATTAATTTTTAGTATCATACAGATCAGCCATGGAGTTCTCGAGCATTTCCTCCATGCTGCTATCAAGGGAGTTGGCATGAATGTGTAAGCATCCATGATTACTTAAAAAAAATTACCTTTCTTTTTAAGAGTGATAAATATCTTTTGACAAATGTTTATCCTAGCAGGCCTCCACCTGTGAAGATGGGTGCTTGTCAGGCACTTTCTCAACTCCTGCCTGAAGCTAACAAAGAAAATATTCAGCCTCAACTGATGGGCTTGTTTTCATCTCTCACAGATCTTCTTCATCAGGTAATGCTGCAAGAAGATTTCTTCAATACTATTGCTGAATGTACATTTATTAGTTCTGTTTGATTCTGCTTCATAGGCATCTGATGAAACATTACACCTGGTGCTTGAAACACTGCAAGCATCTATTAAGGCAGGTGGGTATGGACATAATTGTAAATTATTCTGAAGCCTTTCCAGTTTCTTGCCTATCTGCAATCTCAGCTTCTGTAGTCGTGAAATTGCAGTTCGTGAAGCAGCAGTATCATTCGAGTCTGTTGTCTCACCTGTAGTTCTTAATACATGGGCATTGTATGTTTCTGATCCTTTTCTCAGTATTGATGCCATTGAGGTTCTGGAGGTATTGATATTAAATTTCTTCTTCTCCTAATTTTTTAGTTTATTAGGGAGAAGTGTTACAGCTGTCAGGGTATCTTGATTCACTTTCTTCACATGTGCTTATTGTTTATGTGCAATATTTTCTTCCTGTTTTGTTTCTATTTTATTTGTCAATTATTCACATTTCATGGATGTGATTGACTGTTGAACATAATTGGTGAATGTGTGATTTATTATTTATATGCCTTTTGATATTCTGAGTTAGCCTGATGAATTAATATCCAAAGGCAAGCACAGATATAAATATGATCACGGGTGAGAAAAAATTGAAATTATTAGTATCTATTTTTATCCATGCCAGTGCCCATTTTAAGTCCCAAGGACATTAAAAGGGAGAGGGTAGGCCCATTCTGTTTTTGATCTGTGAGCTAGTTTATCAACTGAATTCTAAACATCTTTAAAGTTTACAGTTTTAAAGTCCTTGGGAGGTTTTAATGTACCAGAGGTGGTGGTGCCCCTCTGACTTTCTGAATTGATCTTGCTTGGGGTGATATCTTTTGGGGCTTTTACCTTGGCTTTGATGATTGATGGTATCGAGTTCACTTATTTGTTTAGCAATGCTTAACTAATTGTATACTTTCAAATAATTTGTCCAGGCCTTGAAAAATGCTCCTGGTGGTATTCATCCATTGGTTTCTCGAATTTTGCCGCATATCGGACCAATATTAAATAAAGTATGGTTGTAAAAGCTATGTTAAACTAAATTGTGTTGCAATTCTTCAATAGTGATTTAAAGCACTTGTTTTTCATGTCTTTCCATGGTCATTATAGCCTTACCAGCAGCCTGATGGATTGGTGGCCGGATCACTTGATTTGGTGACTATGCTATTAAAGGCAAGTCAATCCTGATGAGGATAATATTATGCATCTATAAATCTATCACACCACACTTATTACGTTGAACATTCTCTTTGATCTTTGAACCCTCTTTTCATCATGAGGCATGCTCTGCTAATTTCATTTTGTGGTAGCATTATGCAGAATGCTCCAAGTGATATCATAAAAGCCATATATGATACTTGCTTTGATGCTGTTATTCGAATAGTCCTTCAAAGTGATGATCACAGTGAAATGCAGGTTTATTTTTTCCTGAGACATGTATTTAATTTTCATACTTGTATTGTATATGGATAGTGTAGAAATGACTTCAGTTTTGCTGCATCATTGACTAGAATGCCACACAATGTCTGGCTTCATTTATATCCGGGGGGAGAGAAGAAATACTTTCTTGGGCTGCTGATTCTGGATTCACAATGAGAAGTTTGCTTGATGCAGCTTCAAGGTTGGTTATATTTTTTGTACATTTTTATTTATTATGTTTATTATTCTTCTGAAACCTTGAGGAATTGCATTAACTTTTATCAGTTGTTTAAGTTTGTTAGATTCTAAGTACTCAATGCCTTGATTCGTGTGTTCTGAAGGGAAAAGATGGAATGATACTTATTGGGGATCTTGTTGCTTCTGTGTTCTATTTCTAAGTTGTGTAACTGCTCTTTCCAACATATAAAAAAAAATTGGAGTTTGAGATAAGCTCATGCAAGACAAGTTCTTTTCTGCCATGAGTTAGATGAAATCGAAAAAATATCTTAAAATTAGATTTAACATATTAAGCATAATTTTTTATATATATAATAAGGCCGATCATGAATGCAGATTGGCATAGGACAACAGATTTCCTAAACTGAGATACCTGGTTGCTTAGCACATTTAAATTTTTTTCTGGTCCATAAATGGAATACTGACATCTAATTTTGTAAAATGTACATGTAATTTTTCTTCTCAGTGACTTCATGGTTTCTTGATGGTACCCCATGTAGAACTTTATGACAAAAATGATTCTCGCAGATCATGAACTTTCTGTACAATTTTGTTTCTTAATGCTAATTAAATTCTTGGGTCTGCAGGCTTCTCGACCCTGGTATGGAAAGCTCTGGATCTCTTTTTGTTGGGAGTTACATTTTGCAGCTTATTTTACATCTACCATTGCAAATGGCAATGCATATCCGAGATCTAGTTACTGCTCTTGTTAGACGAATGCAGTCAGCTCAAATAGTGGGGTTGAAAAGTTCATTATTGCTTATTTTTGCTAGATTGGTACGTGGCCTTCAATATTCATTACTTCGATTTGTGTCAACTCAAACTCTTAAGTGTCAACTTTCTGTTGCCAAGTAGGCCAATGATAAAAGATATTGTCAAATAATCATTCTTGCTAAGCTGACAATCATTTTACTACTAATTGGGCTTCAATCATTTGCCTTGCTTGAAAGTTTGTGAATTGTTCTTTTCTCTTTTATTGACACCCGCTGCTTTCTTATTAGCTGCTATGGCCAAGATTTCACAGGCACTTCATTTGGTTTTCATGGATTGACTTTAGAACGTTATGCTTGTTTAAAACACAGGTCCACATGAGTGTTCCTCATGTTGAGCAATTTATTGATATGCTGATTGGTATACCAGCTGAAGGCTATGAAAACTCCTTTGTTTATGTGATGTCAGAATGGACTCAGAAGCAAGGTAAGTATGCTTCCCAATTACTTGTGCTCCTATTTTACAGATATGTTAAGGTGATAATGCTATTCTCCTGGCCACACATTTCTAATCTACATTCAATTTTTTTTATTCTGTCCTCTCTGTCATTGTTTTCTAGTGATAACTTTTAATTAATCAATTTCTGTTTGAAATATTGCCTGTGCAGTACTCGCCTTGGCTAGATTTTAATGTTGAATTTGATTTGATAAATTGATGGAATCATAATATTTAAGCAGGATTATTTTGAGTTTAATTACCGCATTTCATTTAAATAATATGGATTAAGCAAAAAGAGTACTGATCCTAATCGTTTGAATCTCAAAGTAGTATTCATGAGTCCATCTAAGTTGTTTGTCTGAATTCCATCCTTTCCCAAGTTTCATATTTAGAGGATTGGAAGGAACTTAATACCTGAAGGCTTGAATAAAATCATAAATGGAAGGATAGTGAAACTTTTCACTACCTGCATGGTAGCCATTACCTTTGCATATATTTTTCCAGTATGTGCTAGTTGTTCAGGTTAGTGGGCTTTTTGTTTTTTGAGGTCCTCTTTTGAATATTTTAATGCGCTTGATTTACAATGTCTGAGGGTTCAATTATCTTGCATTCAACTTATTTATATCTGGATGAACTAATTATAAAACATGTCTTGTGTCTTTGTTTTTGATGAAGCATAATGTCTGCAACTAATTTGTAATGTTTCTGTCATTGTTTTCCAAGCAATCAATGGTAGTCAAAATAAACTTACATTGATTTTGAACTCCCAACTTTTTGATTGAATGTAGGCGAGATTCAAGGGGCTTATCAAATTAAGGTCACAGCCAGTGCTTTGGCCTTGTTGCTATCCACTAGGCACGCTGAATTGAATAAAGTTAATGTGCTAGGACATCTAAAGGTTCATCCATACCATTAAGCTCTGAATGCACATGTTTAGGGATGCATGCTTGTTTTAAGAACTTACTCTTTTTATCAATAGTCTGCTGCAGGAATTACCACTCGGTCAAAAGCTAAATTGGCCCCTGATCAGTGGACTTTAGTGCCTCTTCCTGTAAAGGTACCTATGAATCTAAATTGATGACATTGAATCTTTTGGATAGAAAGTTATCCGTTGGCAAGAATTTCAAAATTATTTGTGAACAGAAGTCAATTGCTTTCTTTATCTCACATTCACCATATATCTTAACACTCCTATTCATTTATAAATCACAATTGGTGTTGCTTCCACAAAAACATTTACTGTTCTTTGCAATGTTTTTGCAATTTAACTCGTAGCAATGTTCTATACAAGATTTTGAGAAAGCAAGCTCCTCCCTTCACACTGATTTTTCTTCTTTCCAAAAGGACCAGTTTTGCAGATATCCTCTTTTAGCTTTACCATCGTCTAGCAGGTTAACCCTTAAAAAAATATGAATAATGTAATTCTTCTTCCTTTCCATAATGTCCCGTATGCAAAAGAAAAATATTATTTTCAAATCTAAAAAAAATAAAACTCTATAACCAATATGTAAAGGATATATTACATAGTTTAAAAGGGAAAAAAAACATGGTCTTGACTATAGCTATTAGTTTGTTGCATTTTGTGGTATTTTTATTTTCTTAGGTAATAAATTTAAACCAAGAGCGCACAATTTTACTTTTCTGTTCAAAGTTTGATTGGTATATGTGATCAACTATTTGGGCGCTTTCCTTGTCCTGTTTGCTGCAGATATTGGCTTTGCTGGCAGACACCGTGATTGAATTCCAAGAACAGGCAATGGCTGATGATGAGGTAGGGGCGTCATTTTCAGGTTTCCTTAATGTCATTGTCCTCGTAGCTGCAAGGAATATGACTCTTTTAAGGTTTGAGCTAACTGTTGTGGCAGGAGAGCGACTGGGAAGAAATTCAAGGAGGGGTGGCAGAGTCTAATGATAGTTTGCTGTCCTCTGCTGCTGCTCCATCATTCGGCAGAACTACATATGGCCAACTTGAAGCAATGGCGAAAGCATATAATGAGGTGAATTGATGAAATTTTTCCTGTTCTTTTGTTGTATTTTCCTCATATCTTGTTATTTTATATTTTCTTCTCTCTGATGAGAAATTTCCTATTCTTTCATTGTATTTTCCTCACATCATGTTATTTTATATTTGCTTCTCTCTTTTACTTCTCCAATACTGACCAATTTTTTGTGATATTCAAGAATGAAGAGGATTGGGATGATGATGATCTATTGAGTGTTTCCGATCAGCTCAATGGGGTAATTTTCAGCATTATCCTTCTTTTTTTTTTGGGGGGGGGGCGGTGTGAATTTTCAATATTTTTTCTTCGAGTTCTTTGAATATTTGAAGTGTCACATACAGCTTTAATTTCTTGAAATATTCCTAGCAGATTAACTTGGTAAATTATCTTGCGGACTTCTTTGCAAAGTTCGTTCATAGCAACAGACAGCTATTTGATCATCTTTGCCAGGTTGACTTACATTCCGGTTCATGCATTTGAGTCATATTCTCGACAATTTACTTTAGCATTCATGGAAGGAATTGAAAATCCAGTTGTTTTGGTTTGAAATTGCAGAGTTTGGCACAGGCTCAACGTGATGCTATACAGACATTGCTACGATGCTGAGCTGCGTGTTTGGGGTTCCATGGATGGGGTTTTCTTATGTTTGAAAGAGTTGAGTTTGAACCTGGGCCCTTTATTGTGGGGGAGAGCACAGCTGCTAATGAGGCCATGCTTCCACCACACCAGGGTTGATTATTGGGTGCTAGGTTTTTTTTCCTTTGCTTTTTGTTTTTTTCCCCTCTTTGTTGGGTTGGGGGCGTTCGGGTTGATTCTATTCAAGTATTCATTGACTGAGATAACTTCCACCAGTTGCTTTGTAAAGCTAATTTGTTCACTTTATTTTTAATGTATATACTTTTCTTTTCTTGAAAAGTTTGATTCTTGTTTCAGAAACTTATCCCTGCTGGTCAGCACTTGCATGCTTATTTGTCTCTCTGCCCAACGCTCTCCTGTTTGCATGGTACGTTCAGGCATTATTTACTTATAGATTTTGTTTTTGTGTTTAAAAAATATTTTTAAAAAAAGTTAGAATTTTTATTTTTTTCTTTAAATTAATATATTTTTAATATTTTTAGAACATTATAATTTTTAAAAAATAAAAAAAATATTATTTTAATGTATTTTCAAATAAAAAAATATTTTAAAAAATAATCACAATTACATTTTCAAATATAGTGTTACAATAGGTGCCAAATGTAGATGCAGACCGATTGGGTTTTTTTTTTATTTGTTTTTTTTTTTAAAAAAAATTGCTTGGAATTTTCAGTTTAAAACAAAGCAGTTTAATTGCTATCAAGAATAAGTGATTGAGCAGATCTAAGAAATTATTTTTCAGTTAAATTACTAGTAGTAAATCTAACGTCATAGGATTAACCTCTTATCTTTAAATTCGTTTGTTATCATTAAATTTGTAGGTTGAATATCTTTTCTGATTCATATATGCCATACATATATATTTTATTAATTTATAATAGTTCTTCACCAACTTAAGAGACATAAAACAATTGTAATTTTGGAAGCGGAAAGGATAGAAAGGCAAAAAATAAATAAAATCAAAGCCCATTTCGATGGATAGTAGGGAGAACAAAAATACTTGAATGAAAAGACAAAAACACGTAAATTAAAGAAAAATTTATTTTAATAATAATTTAGTTATTAAATTGTGTTTTTAAAAAATAAAAATATAAAAAAACATATGAACGCAAGTTTTTTAAAATTTTACTCTTGAAAATAAGTTAATCTTGTTACCAAAACGATAAAAGACTGATTATGCCTAATTAATATGATAATAATAAATATTTGCTTATAAAAAAAAACTCTATTGCTTTCAATAGCAATTTGATTGATTTTATTTAAAAGTGTCAAAAATAATCCTCACATTATTCAAATCCAGTACAATGAACCTAGCTACAATGAATCATTTAGGTTTTTTTTTTTTTTTTTTTTTTTTGCTGCTGCTGCAAGGGGGGAGGTGTGGAGAGGTGCAAGGTGACCAAATGGTTAGGCATTAGATGGGCGGACTTGCAATGTACCGTGTTCAGCAACCTTTTGACCTTACAGACTCGAGGAGGACATGATTCCCGATGACGCCAGGTGCTCGCATGGGGGGTGGGTGGGTTAGAGACACGTGATGTATGAAGTGAATATAAATTTTTTTCAAGATATTAATAGGACGATGTTCTTCTGAAACATTATTATTATTATTGATTAATATGCACTACAGTTAGGTGCGCCTCATCCATTTATCGCGGAGGTATGAGTTACTTTTAAATTTAATACTACTTTTTTTTGCCCCCGCAAGAGAATAGAGAGAAGACGTGATGACACGCTGAGCTTGTATCCCTCAATAAAGTGTCAAGATATTTTTATTCATTAAAAAACAAAAAAACGTTGAAGATATTTTTGTCTAATTTTCGGAAGATATTTATGAATCTGATTTCTCCTTTCTTCGCTTTGTTTTCAAAAACATTTAAAAGGTGAAATTAATAAGATGAAAGTAGTTGTATTCTCCTGCATTGCGGGAGCAATATGATCTTGATATTTTATTTATTTATTTATAATCAATTATTTAATGATTTGATTATATTATCACAGTCTTTGTTTTTATGTTACCATCGTTATTGAAGTTATATTTATGTCTTCTTTCTGTTGTGATTGAACGCAACAATAATAGATACCAATATAAATACTAATGTATAACTTGATTTTGTAATTTTATATATTAAGATTTCAAACAATGTATAATTCAACTTTTATATCATTATTTTTTTAAAACATTAAAAAGGTTATGTAATTTAATTTTAAACCTGAATTAAATAAAAAAATCAAGGTACAAAATTTAAAATTAAAATCTACTTTAATAACAACACCGAAAAAAATTCAAATTTATTTAACGTTCCAATTTTTTTAAAAGTTACAGCTCACGAAATAAACCAGTAACCACTATTTTTAATCATATATTTTTCAAGTTCAAATCCTTATAAAAACTCATAGAAGTCTAGATGATATAATCAAGAAGGGGAAAATTAAAATTAATATCTGACAAACTGATCTAAAGATACCTTGAATTTCGTGTCAATCTAAAACTTAATTCCTCACCTTTGGCTCGAGCACCTTGAACTATTCCTGCTATAAAAAACAGACCTCCTCACCTCTCGATTAATTTTGATCGCAAGTGAGGTCACATGACGGTGTATAAAAAGTAACACGTGTCCCACGACTTTCCCTTTTTCTTTAAAGCCAA
>Ga0307509_10005630_pt1 | contig 17327 bp, 17 predicted proteins | sample 10_EM_MG_FD_202245 | JGI IMG/M metagenome (GOLD analysis project Ga0307509, IMG submission 202245) | Populus trichocarpa ectomycorrhiza microbial communities from riparian zone in the Pacific Northwest, United States - 10_EM | ecosystem: Host-associated > Plants > Roots > Unclassified | place... | reverse complement strand
TTGAAACTTGGAAGGAGAACTTGTCTTCAAAGAATCTATAAGCAGATGCAATGGTTGTGACAATGCTTAGTGTTAGTTGTTAGGGCTGGAGGAACTATACGTTAACAAGCTAGCTTTGAAGTGTTTGCCATCGTACCATAACTTTCCAATCGATTTGAGTTCATTTTATCCACATAACCCTAAGAAAAAAAAATAGTTATCTATTAGATTCGAATATATAGGATTAACCAAGGCAACAAAAAAAATTAATCAGTTTGGTTTGACTAAATTAATATACAAAAATATATTTTCACATGAATTCTAGAAAAGCCATGCTATTTTTTTAGAAGAGTTCGGACAATTAATTGCCAAGAATATATAAATATAAGAGATCATCAACTCAGTTCCTTTTTAGTCATCAAAATAACTGAAAAAACCGAACCAGATTGAACTCAAATCGGAAAAAACCGAGCCAAACTAATCAATTTGAATCGGTTTTTGTTTTAAAATAACTGAACTGAACCAAGCCAAAATAGCTTTGGGTCCAGTTGTCGCTGGATCTATCAAGTTGGGTCCTGCCCCACCAGGACCTGCCTAACCCAACATTATTGATCCTGCGTCAGGACTCAATCTCTTGGGTCCTGCGTCAGGACCCACTTTTCTTGGGTTGTGTCAGGACCCAAAGCACTTGGGTTCGGCGTTAGGACCCAAGCTATTGGGTCCTGCGTTAGGACCCAGTTTCCTTGGGCTGCGTCAGGACCCAAGGCTAATGGGTCCTACGTCCGGATCCAGTTCCCTTGGGCTGAGTCAGAACCCAAGGCTAATGGGTCCTGCATCAGGACCCATGGTTCTTGGGTCTTTGGTTTCTAAATATAATTATTTTTATTATAATTAAAAGTATTAATATAAAAATTATTATTATTTTTGTTATAAATATTATTATTTTTATTATAATTAAAAGTATTAATATTAAAAATAGTATTATTTGTGTTATAAATATAATTATTTTTATTATAATTAATATTATTAATAAAATAATTAATAAATTTGAAAAATAATATTATCAATATTGAAAAACAACCATAGATTTGATTTGAAGTGTAAAAATAATGATTATTATTATTATTAATAAATTTAAAAAAACTATTATTACTATTGAAGAAAAATCATAATTGTTTTTGAGAGATTAAAAAAAATAAAAATTTTGGCAGATAAATGAAATATTATTTAATATTATAAATATTATTGTTAGGTTTGACGTTGCAGTTAGATTAAATGCTTTTGAATCCAACATCGTAACCAGACCCAATGATTTTATAATGTTTTTCTATCTTATATTTTTATGATAATTTAAAAGATAACCTACCGCGCGGCGGAAGCCACAAACTAGTATATCGTAATTGGTTTCTATTTGAAGTTTCACCATCCATATGATATTCTATAATAAGAATATATCCGAAGTCATCTTTACGCTTCTGCCCTTGACTTGTAGCATATTCTATATTTAATGCCCACTCCAGTTTCAAAAAATGCAGAATAGAAACCGCTCCTCCTGAGCCATGGTGGTGCTTCCTTATACTGTTGCTTTCCTACTCCTTTCCTGCTTACAGACTGAAAAAATCGCAAGTAAGTTTGCTTCTCTTTCTATTTTAATTACCTCCTTCCATTTCTAAGGAATTTACCTTAACTGAGCTGTCTTCATTTCAGTCTATGAAAACAAAAAATGTTGTTGTTCTGTTTTGTCGTTTAAAAATTGATGTTTGATCATCTGCTTTAAATTTTGCTGCTTTTTGTGCAGACTCGCAATCATTCATCGGTATAAACTATGGCCAAGTTGCGGACAATCTTCCACCACCACCATCCACAGCAAAGCTTCTTCAATCCACTTCAATCCAAAAGGTCCAATTATATGGATCGGACCCCGCCATAATCAAAGCCTTAGCCAACACCGGAATTGGAATTGTTATCGGCACTGCAAATGGTGACATTCCAGGACTAGCCTCTGATCCCAATTTTGCTAAGAGCTGGATCAACACAAACGTGCTTCCCTTCTATCCAGATAGCAATATCATCCTCATCACTGTCGGCAACGAGGTCATGACTTCCAATGACCAGAATCTCGTGAACAAGCTCTTACCAGCAATGCAAAATGTACAGAATGCTCTAAATGATGCATCGCTCGGGGGTAAAATTAAGGTCTGCACAGTTCATCCGATGGGAGTGCTTAAGCAGTCTGAGCCACCTTCTTCTGGAAGCTTTGATCCAAGTTATGGGGATCTGATGAAGGGCTTGTTGGAGTTTAATAGTGCGAATGGTTCGCCTTTCGTAATCAATCCCTACCCTTACTTTGCCTACAGAAGCGATACAAGGCCTGAGACTCTTGCTTTTTGCCTTTTCCAGCCGAATGCAGGACGAATGGATGGAAACACTAAGATCAAGTACATGAATATGTTCGATGCCCAGGTGAGAGTAAATCAAATTGCAAGTGCGAAAATTTTGTATCAATAGATGATCTAATAAAAATGCACCTCCAATAACCTATTTAATTTATTGAAACAGACCGAGTCACTAAAAGCAACACCACAACCACCACCAGCAACCGCAGCCACCACCACCAGCACCGGCACTAACAACAATGACAGCAGCACGAGCACAAGCACGAGCACGGGCACGGGCACGAGCACAAGCACGAGCTCGAGCACGAACACCATCAGCATTTAATTAGGATTTTCAATTTATGTTTGTTGTATGGGTTTATGGGACTTTCTTTGATTTTCCTTTTCTTTTATGACTAGCATACTTAGAATAAGAAGCTGTAAAGAGACGATGAAGATGGGCTAAGGTTTTTCCCTTTATTTTATAAGTTTCTTTGTCGAATCTATTGTTTAGGTGTAAATTGAGCAAATAATTGGAAACTGAGTTCGGGGGGTATTTGTTGGTTGAGTATTATTATTAATGTTTTTTTAAAAAAAAACAATTCAGCTAAAGAGAAAAAGAAAAGAAAAGTTAAGTTTATGAGCTAGCTCTATTTACACTTTTACGGTGCACAACGTTTTTGGATTTGCCATTTAAGAAGGGGCTAAAAGCTCTTGGATCTGGTGTTACAAATAGATCCACTTAAACATGAGTAAATTTATTGTTATTATTAATCTTAAAAATATTATTATTTGTATTATAAATATTTTTAAGTTTATTATTATTATTATTATTAAAAATATTATTATTTGTATTATAATTAATATTGCTAATATTAAAAATATTATTATTTCTATTATAAATTTTATTGTTTTTATTATAATTAATATTATTAATATCATAATTAAAATTTTTAAAAATATATCATTAACTTTGAAAAACAGAATAAATTTGATTTCAAATGTAAGATTATTATTATTATTATCATTATTAGCATTATTATTATTAAATTAATAAATTTGAAGAAAAATATTATTATTATCAAAGAAAAACAATAAGTTTTATTTGAGAGGATTAGAAACTACAAAAACTTAAGTCAGATAAATTTAATATTATTATTAATATCATAAATATTATTAAATTTGAAATAAATTTTATTATTATAGAAAAAAACATAGATGTGATTTGAAGGGTAAAATCATTTTTTTTTAATTTTTAACTTGAGTATGGAAGGACATGTCAGACCCAAGTTGTTTGGGAGTGGCAGGGGGAAGACTCAAGTCCCTTGGGTATTGCAGCTTTCCCTAGCCGAAGACAATTGGGTCAAGAGTCAGACTATAGGCTAATGGGTCCGCCTCAGGATTCAATGTTTTTGGGTCTTGCGTCCTCACCTAAATGTAATGGTTTCAGATTGCAACCAAACCCAAGGTTTTTTAGTCTCTCATATAAGAGGGGTCCAAAGCTCTTAGACCTGGTGTTGTAGGCAGACCCACTTAAACTTGGGTAAGTTTATTGTTATTATTAATATTAAAAATATAATTATTTGTATTATAAATATTTTTAATTTTAATGTTATTATTTTTATTATAATTAATATTGTTAATATTAAAAATATTATTATGTGTTATAAATTTTATTGTTTTTATTATAATTAATATTATTAATATCATAATTAAGAAATTTTAAAAATATATCATTAATTTTGAAAAACAAACATAGAATTGATTTCAAGGGTAAAATTATTATTATTACTATTGTTATTATTATTATTATTATTTGAGCGGATTGAAAACTATGAAAACTTACATCATATAAGTTTAATATTATTATTAATACCATAAATATTATTAAATTCATTCATATTATTAAATTTGAAATGAATTTTAGTACTATAAAAAAACATATATGTGATTTGAAGGGTAAAATCAATTATTTTTATTATTATTAACTTGGGTCTGGAAGGGCATGCTAGATCTAAGTTGCTTGGGAGTGGCTAGGGGCAGACCCAAGTGCCCTGAGTCTTGTAGTCGTACCTGGCCCAAGACAATTGGGTCAAGAGTCAAACCCTAGGCTAATAGGTTCGCGTCAGGATCCAATGCTCTTGGGTCTTATGTCTTCACCCAACTCTAATGGGTTTAGAATGCAGCCAAACCCAAGGTTTTTGAGTCCATTTAAGAGGGGCCCAAAGCTCTTGAGCCTAATGTTCAACTAGACTTGGGTAAGTTTATTGTTATTTTCATAACTTATTCTTGGATTATTCTCAAATTCATTTTCTTTTTTTTCAATAAAAAAATAATCCAAAATAGTGTTGTTTTAAACCACATTGTTCTCCTTCTTCCCCTGCGTGCGCAGAGGCATGGAAGAAGGAGATTTTTAAAATCTTCCTTACCCACTCACTCTCTCCCCAGACTTGACACCATCCATACCCACCATACCCGACCAACATGATAAAGAAAAGAGAGGGAAACCTTAACTTACGCTTGGACAGGTAGGGTGCCCCCCCTGCTTCCTATAAATACAGGGGGGGGAACTAGAAATAGAGGGGGGGCAAGATTTTGAAGAAAGACAGAGAGAAGAGGGTGAAACAAAAGTGGAAGAGAGGAGATTTTAGGGAGGTGGACAAAAGTTTTGAGAGAGAGACAAAATAGAGAAAAGGAACAGAGGGGAGGAAGAATAGGAAAAAAAGAGGATGAGGAGATTGTTTTTGAAACAAGAGAGAAAAAAACAAGGGACGAAAAGAAGACAGGGGAAAGTAGAAGAGATAACAAAGAAGAACAGTAACCTCACTCTCCTTCTGGTCTCTCTCTCCGTCGTTTGAAACAGTGTCATTGTCAGCCTCTCGCCATCTTTCCCCCCCTACGGGCTGCGCTGCAACAATTGTGAAGAAAACGAAGAAAACGGTGCCTCTGCACAAAAGGGAAAAACAATAGCAATGATTGGTTTTTTTCACCGCTACCTGGAACCAACGCCCGATCGCCACCACCAGCATCGCCAACAACAACAACACTACCGTAAGAGGGAAGAACACCGTCTAAAACAGAAGAAGAATGAGAGAAGAGGAGGGAACGAAGAAAAACAGGAATAACATAGAGAAGCAGAGAAGAAGAAGAAGAACTGTTGACCGACCACCCTCAGCTCCCCAGTTCGCAACCGTAACACCACCACCACCAACAAGCACCACCATGAGCCCCCTTAGGTCAGCTTCCCGTTCTTCTTCGTCTTCTTCATCGCCTCCACTGTTTTGCAAGTGAACAGTAGAGAGATCCTCCACTGTTTATTGGCCTGGATAGCGCCGACCTAGACCAAAATGGTTAGGCTAGGTGCGACCCAGTCCAAAAAAATTTCAAAAAAAAAATCAAAACAAAATGTGTGTTTTTCCCACTTATTTTTTTTTATGAACTTTGCTTAATATTGGTTTGCATATTTAAACTGTAAAGATATAAATTTGGTATTAAAAAACCTGGTTTTCATCGAAACATTACAAAATATTATAAAACAAAAAAAAACATTTTGTTTTAATGCATACGACCAAGTCTCTCAAAGAAAAAAAAAATCATATCGTATTTTCATACAACAAAACTTCAAAAAATATATGTTTTAGCGTGTATTTTGGCTTTAATAACCAGTTTATTAAAGTTATGAGAACTAGACCAATATTTTAAAAATATCCCAAATTTTTTTTTGTTTTAGTATCTGTAATTACAAATTTATATGTAAAATGTATTCCTAACATTAAAAATGTAGTTTTTTTTTATTGATGTTAGAACGGTTAGGTTTTACCTGATAAGATAAGGATTTCTTTACTAAGGAGGACTTTTCTTAAACCTTCGACAGACCAATAATTAGAAAATACGACAAGACCTTAGTTTTTTATCAGACAATTAAATAATGTAGCTTACCCTAGGTAGGGTGTATTTGGGGTGTTAATACCTTCCCTTTATGCAACCAGTCTCTATGCCCGATCTCTAAGACTAGTTAGCGTTCTTAGTGACCAAAATATTAGGTGGTTACTCCCATTTCCCCTTCCCACTAATAAAAGACAATAATTCCTTGTCTCCTTATATTTTCCATATACATACGAGAGTGGACGATCACCATCAACACCGCGCGGGCACGTGCGATAGAATGGCGACTCCGCTGGGGACCCTATGGACTAAACTTTGTTTGTGTCTGATTTTTGTGTTATTGTTGGGTTTGTATGTTTGTTTTTTTCTATATACATTTTCCTTTTATTATTTATGCTTTGATTCTTGCACATATCGTTCACACATTGTATAGAATAGATTCATGCATCGTTTACTTTTTTGTGTGAGAGTTTACACTGAAAAACTTTAGGTTAAGTGGGGGACTAGCACCTTACCTTACAACTTTTAGTCAAGGCTTTTAAGTTTGTTTAAACCCTAATTGTTCGCTGAGTGCTTAGACTGGTAATGATTGGTCCACAAGCCATCCCATTACCTACTGCGCCCCTACATTGCCTTCATGAGGGTGATCACTAGGGCAACAAAAGACCCTTTTGAGACTAGGTAGAAAGCCTACCCATCATGTAATGTCCCCAAAGCCTATCCTTAGAGTATAAGCTCCCTAAATAACAATCCATATCCAATGAGCATGTACAAACATTTACATCCATTCATTGTAAATAACATACATACATGCACCAGTTTGAAATATAGGTCTCCAAAGAATCTACAACACTCGACTCCAAGCAAGAAACATGGAAGATGAAGAGTGTGCTCACCATGATGCCCATTTTCAAGAAGAGTTGGAGTCTTTGAAGACAAGCGTGGCTCGCCTCACTGGCTTACTCGAGCAAATACTGGGAAATACCTCTGGTGAAGGTCCTTCTAACCGACCTGTCACCTTCAATCAGACTCTGACAACAGCTCAGCCCAAAGAAAGAATGAGTGAACATGGTCAAGAGCCTCAATACAATCCAATGTTTATGCAGTCAGCGATACATGCACCAACCCTAGCAGTCATGAATGTATTTGCCAACGAGTCCCACAAGGCCAAGTCATCTGATAGCATCGATCAAGATAAAATGGTAGCGCTGGAGGCTAGAATTAGAGTCATCGAAAGGGTGATTTATATGACCCAATACGAGTAGCAGAGATGTGTTTGGTCCCAAATGTGATTGTCCCATAGAAGTTTCGTGTTCCTGAATTCATCAAATATAGTGGAACATAATGCCCCATGACCCACCTCAAGTCCTACTGCAATAAAATGGCAGAAGCAGTACATGATGAAAAACTACGGATGCACTTTTTTTAGGATAGCTTAAGTGGGGCAACATTGAGTTGGTACATGAGATTGGATAATACAAAGATCCGAAGATGGAAAGATCTGGTAGAGGCTTTTGTCAAGTAGTACAAGTACAACATGGGCATTGCTTTCGACAGAATTAGCTTGTCCAATTTGAAGAAAAGGGACAAAGAAAGCATAAGGGAATAAGTTCAAAGATGGCAGGAATCGGCTGCTCAAGTGCATCCCCCACTTCAAGATAAAGAGATGGCTAATCTATTTGCTGATACCCTCAAGGCACCATACTATGAACATGTGATGGGCAACTTAGCTCAGCAATTCACTAATATTGTGGCAGCATGTGAGCGCATAGAGCAAGGCATCAAAAGTGGTAGAATTTATGCACCCACTAAGAAAAGCGGCTTTGAAGGGAAGGAGGTCAACCATGTTAGAGATGGCTACAGGGGTAGGAAAAACCCATCCCAAAACTACCACACTCCATCCCAAATTACCAACATTAAAAAACCTGAGCCCCAAAACTTTCAAGCCAAAAGCCAAATTGGAAATTACCAAAGCGTCCAAGAACAACTACCTCTATCACTACTACCCTTCAATGAGATGTACCAGAAGCTGTTAAGCATTGGGCATATAAGTCCCGAACCTCTGGCACCTTTGCAGCCACCTTACCCCAGCTGGTACAAGCTGGAGCTCACTTGTGAATACCATACTGGTATTCCTGGACATAACATTCATACTTGCAACGCCTTCAAGAGAAAGCTTCCACAATTAATCAAGGCAGGGTGGATAACATTTGAAGACACTCCTAATGTGAACACGAACCCTCTACCTAATCATGCTTGAAGCGGTGGATTAGAAATGCACTAGCGATGGAATATCCAGGAAATTTGAAAGCACTGATGGTTAAGGCAGGGTGTGAAAAAGGCAACATAAATTTTTGAAGGGCTCAAATTTATACCATAGTTTTTTGTCCCCAACATCAATGAGACCTCTACAAGAGTTGTTGTGGGGAGGCTAGCCCAAGAGGAGATTTACCAAAATAAGAGGATGAAGCCTGCCCTATTATTGTCTTTTGTTTGATCATGTCTATTTTAACTTGTTTCAGTCTAGTTAGTATTTTTGCTCATAACACAACAAAATTTTATGTGTCAAATGAGCCCTTCTTATTGAAAAGATCATGTGTTTTCTTAATACTCATACTGTGCCTCCATTTTCGTTGTTGTTTCATGCCTACATAAGCACACTCTTTACTCATAAAACCATTACACCAAGAATTCTTCATTGTGTTTTCAAAAATATGCATGATCTCACACGTTCACAAGGATTGTTGGGAATTCAAAGTTTTAGTACAAAAATAGAAATCATAGTTGTGCTTGTCCAAACAAACAAGTTCTGGAAATTCAAGTGAATAATTAGAAAACCTTGAGATGACTCCAAAACTAGGTTTTAACTAAATGAATAATGAGAAACCATTTTGCATACTCACATGAAAGCAAGGCTTACCGATCCTAAATGCATGCATTTGAAATGAAGAAAAGTCATCTTTGATAATCCTTTCACGAGGCTAAAATATATCCTTTGCAATCCCCTTTTAAGTCGAGTAATGTTTTTCATAAATAACATTAGCTAGGATCACATCCCATACTGGGGGGTAAGTGCGAGAGATATTCAAAAATCCTCAATAATTAAAAGTGACACAAATAACACTGGGGGCATGAAAGAAAATTCTTAATGATCAAAGGTGCCCAAACAAAGCCGGGGGCATGAAGAAAATCCAAACGATCTAAAAGATTTAAGCTTTCCACAAAAATAACTGATATGATGATGCTCAACCAAGTGAAGAAAGAAAATAAAAAACAAAGAGAAAAGGCCCAAGCTCGACACTAGTGGGCATGATGGATCATTTTGGAAAAAATGCAAAAGACAAAAGGTCAGGAAACAAGCACTAGTGATTTTTAGTCTTGAAATCTCTTAAACACCTTCTGAGCCTACAAGTATCATTTTCTTCATAACCAAGAGTCAAAGCCTACATTACGTGCCTAATTAAGCCCTTTTTCTGATCAACGGTAGGCAATCTGAATCGGTAGGCAATGTTTTCTTATAAGAAACAAGTCATTATTCATACAATCAAAATGAATGCTTTGAAGATCGGTTGACACCAACAGGGCCTCTGTAATCAGCATCTATGACACTAGCATCCACATCAATCGAGTGCTTCCATGCCAATCCTGATCTAGGTGTTAAAATAACAAAACTCAATTTTAGAAACAAAACCAAACCATCTATGAACATAAATTAAAAGGTACAAAGTGATATTTACCAATACGAGCATAAGTTCCTTCAGGTATAGCAAAGCTCAAATCTGTAGGGATAAGGGCTTTTCCTCTAGCTGGAACCCCTGTCTCTGAGGCACTGTGCAACACTAGAAACAAAAACCCATGAATTTGCTAATAATCCTGCATCCTTCGAAAAACAAAAATACTAAAAGAGGGTTTTGCTTAATACCTGGAGAGATCATAGCCAGAGGCAAGCATAGAGCATTTAGAGAGCAAAGTGTGCTTTCAGAGAGCTTTTTCACTTTCAGGAGAGATGATGGGATTGAAGCGGCTTCGTGGATGCCATTTTGTTGGAGCATGGGGATTTTATGAGAAGGCTCTTTGATTTCAGGGCTGTTGTTTCGTAATTCTGCTTAGGGCATTTTGAGGACTTGTGGGTTCGGATGATAACAAAATGGGAGTTGAGAAGATCAAAAAAGGGAGAGATTTTGGGGATTAAGTAGATAGAGACTCGCCCCTGGCAGGGATTTGCAATTGATGGTTGCAATTGATGGTGCCAGATGCTCTAGTCATGTTTTCGTGGTGTATAAGGTCCGCACCTTGAAAACTTCTTGTATTGTAAATGGGCCTACGGATCCAAATCATTACCAAATATATATTGAATGTGGGGTTTTTTTTACTATAACACTTTATAGATTATCATTGATTGTTACTGTAGCCTTAGTGCTAGGAGCACTTTTATCTTTTTTTAATGGCTCGTTAATTATTAGAAAATTAATAAAGGGTATATTTATCTTTTCTAATTTTTCTAAACAATAAAATGAATTATTTACACCACCATAAAAAAAATAGAATTGTTTACCAATAGTTTTGTTTGTCTTTTGTTTCTTAGAATATAGTAAAAAAATATCTTCACCCTTAGAAAAAGACCAAAAAAAAAAATAGGCATGCATTTATGGGCATTTTTTTGTAAGCCCCTAAAAATAGACGCAAGAGATTTAATAAATAGAAAGGAACCTGTTGGTAAAAGACAAGAGCTCTAATGTGGGAAAGACTTTATGAGGGGACTAAACTGAAAATATATAAACAAATGAGGGACAAAAGCAAAAAAAAGAAAGGAAAAAAACATGTGAACCTTAAAAAGAATAAGAGAGCTGATGATAGAATATAGAGGAGGGGAAAAGAAAGAGACGTTATTCTCTTCAGCACCATATTCTAAAGAACAATTAGAGAAAATCACATGCAAGCAAACACATGAGAGAAAATAAGAGGTTTGAGTGAAGATTAAAGCATTAAAGGAAAAACAAATTAAGGAAAAGGAAGAGAGGAGGCTAGTAGCAGTAGAGGAGGAGTGGAAAGAGACCAAGAAAATATGAGGAAGGTTTTAGGGAGTAGAAAATGCATCTAGGAGAAGTGTTGTACAAAGGTTTTACCGTGGACGTGTTTTACTGTGGACTATAAGTGATTTCACTATGGATTGCACTATTTTGATCTTATGGATTGTGATTGATTTCACTGTGGATTGCACTATTTGGGTTTACTGTAGGCTCTTTTAAAACATGTGGGAGTGAACACATACACATTGCACTATGGACAACACTGTAGGCATAGATTATTTTCACTGTGGACAGCACTATAGCACCCTGGGGGCGTTCCTCTGCTGTGTTTTTGGTCAAAAATTACAGCTGGGGGTGTTGCTTTCTCTGCCAAAAACTGTTGGGTCTGGCATGGCAGCTGGATGTTGGGTTTGGTTGCTAAGCCACACCCACAACATTTTCAAAAAGTGATAATAGCATTGGGTTCTGCTATCTAACAGGACCCAATAGTTTTGGGTCTGGCTCAAAACGCTACAAAAAGAGGCTGGGTCTGGCTGCCTAGTGACACGACCAAAAGATTGATGTCTTCTCCCAAGTGCAGGAGTGTCGAAATAATAAATAATCCGGCAAGACCGGGATCGAACCACAGGGAGGTTAACTATATATATTATAAATACTAATAATAACAAGAAGAACAACAACAACAATAAGAAGAAGAAGTTAAATAGGACTTTGAGATGTAAGATTAATGTGAGGATTAAACAATGATAAAGACAAATGTCAAGGTTTTAAGGATTCACTAATGGTATTTCAAACAAGCATAATATAAACTCTTTTTATTACTCAATTGGAAACCACGCACAAAGGAGGTTCCAATCGGATTATAAATTGTTAACATGATTACATTAGTTATCTTATTCGAATAATGCTAATACTTGTAAATGTTGTCAGGTATTCATGATTATAACTTATGTTGACAACAAATCAAGTTCCTTTCAAAGCACATGTGTAGGTTATACCATACGGTTGGGCTATGAAAGTGCCAAGTATTTGTTGTGCCAAGGGTTATACAACATAAATCTAGATTAACCATTTAACAAGCAACGTATTAAGAGTGAATAAGATAACAAATACAAAACATGTTAGTATCAAACATTAAGGTCCATGTTGAGTTTATACTATACTTATTCTTACACCATTAGTGTAACCTTTTCACCTTGATATAATAAACTTAACTAAACATAATGAAAGAGAGAAACATAAATAAACAAGATAAGAACATAAATAAGATATAAGTTAACTAAGTAAAGGAAAGGAAATGAAATGCATAAACAAGATATTAATGAAAGCAAAACTTAAGCATTACAAAAATATAAAGAAAGAGAGCAAGAACATGATCTTGATCTGAAAACCAAGATGCCTAAATGCATGGCAAATGCCTCCTTTTATAGGCCAAAATTTGGAACTATTGATTTGATGACTAATTGTTGAGTGGGTGGCCACCTCTTGACTTGGTAACAATCCTTATCTTCTTGTCTGTAGAAAACGTCATTGCTAACATCATAATTTGAACAGATAGTCTTCATGAAAGTTCTGGGAAATTATCTCAGCTTTCCAACAAAATAAGAATGAGGTCATTTGGACTTCTAGAACTCGAGATATGGGCTGAACACTGAACAGTGTCTGGGCTGTAGGACAGATTCCGACTTCTCTGTTGTTGCTATAATTTGAACTTGAAAACGGTCCTTTTGAATCTTGGACTCTTCATGAAAGTTTTAGGCCTATGTCTTAACTTTCTATCCATATAAACCAGACTTAAATCCAAGTTCTACAGCTCCAGTTATGATTCAATAACTTAATGGTATTCCAATTTGAATTCAACCACCACCTCTTTTCTAAGCTTAACCCTCTCTTTGTCTTCTCAATTTCAGTAGTTAAACTTATCAATCAATCCTTTGATTTATGTGATAGGCCTGCATTTAAAATGAACATTTACCATAAATTAAAGGTATCTTATATTATCAGACTTGTTATTATAAAACATGCTCTAGTTAAGGAGTTATTGATCCTTCAAGTGCAAAATGATGATATAAAACCTTGATAAAAATGCATTTTTAAGTATTAATCACACCCCCAACCAGCTTATTACTAGTCCCTAGTAATCAAAGCGTTAAAATAGAAAAACAATGTGCAAGTTCCACAAAGCAAGGCATTCATCATTCAACTTCCATTAATTTATCCAAATAAACAAACTCTCATTAAATTTATATATCTGCTTCATACTATTGAACAAAAATATTAATAAACCTTCTTTTTATGTGCTCAATGTATGAAAACATAGATGATGGGGCTTTTATTGGAAGAAAACAATATTATGTTCTTAATGTTTTTCTAAGGTTAACTCCTTTGGGTTGGGATTATTATTAAATTTTTTTAAATAAAACACAATGCATCCTTAACCCATATAGCAAGCTTTAGGCTAATGACTCCCAGATCAATTGGTCTTAGGGCATTAGGTGTTGAGACACCCCTTCAAGCTTAGTAACTCGAGTTGCAGATACTAATATGTAAATAGTGCAATGTTTGATTTCCTTAAGCTTTTCTCCCCAACCTATGTAACAAGCTTTGGGCCAATAGCTCTCAAGTTAGTTGACTTTAGAGTACTGGGTGTTAAAACACCCCTTCGAGCTTAATTGCTTAAGTCAAGGAGGCTACGAATCCAAACTTATCTATTTTTTTATTTATTCAATTTGTTTTTATTATTTATTATTATTATGATTATTATTTTGCAAATTATATATTATCCCTTTCCCTTAGTTGTTACCTTTAACAAAAGAACATAAATAAGGTAATAATCCAATGTGCAATCCACAATCATATGTTAAAGTGTGTGTGTGAAAATGAAGGTTTATGAATACTTGTTAGCTAGGTATATGAGCAGAATCAATTGATAATAATGTGAGAGTTTATAAACCTGAATATTTCAAGAAGTATTCTGATAGACCTTGCTAAGAATGTTTACTAAGATGCGTCTCAAGAGTCACTAAAATTCCTCCTTTACTCTGTCATCCTAATAACAACAGTTTTTTAAATGGTTTTAGTAATAGAAAACACAGTTAGTTAATTTTTTTTTAATATCAACTACTACCCTTTTCCCCCAACCAAAACGAGACATTGTCCTCAATGTTCTAAGGTAGAAAGATAGAGTATAGAAGACATCACCTGAAACAGCAAACACTGATAAACCTAAAACACACTTAAACAAATATAAGAAATAACAAAACAAAAAGGATATGCTATTAATAAAACCAAAAGACACAAGTTTTTACAAACTAGGGCTCAAATCCAACCTAAGCTTTTTACGGTTGTCCATGGTTGACCAATTTATGTGACTCATGGAGGATTAATTACAGGGATGAAAGATTGTAGTTGGTCAATCAATTGTTCAGCAGTAGCAGCAGAGATTATGATTTGTCGTGCCGAAGATGTTAGAAATTGTTCAGCAAACAGGGTCAATTTTTAGTCAGATTCCTAAGACTATGTCGAGCATGTTCTTTATGGAAAAGAGGTCATAAATCATGAATTGCACGATACACATCTCCATTAAGGTACGTCTCAAGAGTCAATAGAAGATTATCTAAGGACTCTTTATGTTTTGAAATAAATCCTAACTTTTGACAATTTTCACAGGTTTTGTAGAATGCATGTATGTCCTTGAACATGGTGGGCCACCAGAATCCACTTTGTAAGATTTTTGCAGCTGTCTTTTTTTGCGAGAAATGATCCCCACATGCCTCATAATGATAATGTTTAATGACACTACTTACCTCATTGTCAGGAATACATTTTTGAAATATTTGATCAGGACAATATTTCAATAAAGGTCATCCCAATAAAAGTTCTGCACGTCGCTCAAAAACTTTCTTTTGTCTTGGGTATCTAAATGAGCTGTCAAAAATCCTGAAGAAAGAAAATTGTCAATATTAGCAAACCAAGGTATTGAAGCAATATAAAGTGGAGATTCGTCAGGAAAGTAATCATCAATTGATGTGATGTTAGATGTCGAATCTATTGTCAATTTTGACAAATGATTCGCGACAACATTTTCGGTGCCTTTTTCTTCCTCGATTTCTTCCTGTTTGAAAGTTTCAAAGATTTCAAAATTATGATTGACTTTCCTTTGTTTGGTCATGGCATGAGGAAATGGAAGTATTGGTGGGGAATCAATCTTTTCTTTGCAATGTTCAGGTTTAACCCCTTCATTACCCTTAGAGATTGACTCATCATCTTTCTCACAAGGTTCAAGAATGGGTTTTTCAATAACCTTACCACTGTGGAGAGTAATGATTAATTGGACTTGATCCATGTGTTGGCTTTCGAAGCTGCTTGCACTTGAATTGTATTACCCTTTGAGATTTTGCTGTGGTTGAGATGAGAACTTAAGGAGGGTTGAGAGTTGATGTGACTTTTGCAAGAGTATCTTTAAAATCTATCATGGTTTGAGCAAGTTGAGTGTTGATTGTCTCTTGCTTTCCAATGAATGCATGCAATGTTTCCTCAAGATTTCTTCTAAGAGGGGGAACATAAGGAGGTGCATATCCCTGAGAATTTTGAAAATTATGGTGTGCTTGAAATGGCGGCCGTGAAGTTTGTGCATTATTGTTACCACTATTCCAACTAAAATTTGGATGATTTCTCCAACCAGAGTTATACGTTTGTGAGTATGGATTCTGATTTGGCCTTTGGAAATTGTTTAAAGCATTGGCTTGCTCATAGATATATTCCTTGAAAGAAGGCAAAGTTGGACAATCATTGGTTGAGTGTTCATTAGTTTCACAGATTTGACATATAATTTCTTGAACAGATTTCAATTGATCACTCCTTTTCAATTCTAGTGCCTCGACTTTTCTAGCTAAACATGCAAATTTGGCTAGGAGGTCATGATCTTCCCTAAGGTTGTACATACCTCCACTAGATGTATGAGATTTGAGTTTTACCTGGTGCCTCACAAGTACCTGTAGTGTCCCAAGTTTGAGCATTTTCAGCTAACAAGTCTAGGTACTCCATTGCTTCATCAAGGTCTTTATCTTTAAAAGTTTCATTGCACATCAATTCCATCATTTGCCTATCTTTAGGTGTTAATCCTTCATAAAAATATGAGACCAATCTCCATGTTTCAAAACCATGATGAGGACAGGTATTAAGCAAGTCTCTATACCTATCCCAACACTGGTAAAATGTTTCTCCTGGCTTTTGAGTGAATGTGGTGATTTGTCTTTTGAAAGAGTTTGTTTTATGAGAAGGGAAAAGCTTCTTTAAAAACTGTTGTTGCATTTCATCCCAAGCACGAATAGATCCTAAACTAAGATTTTGTAGCCATGTTTTAGTTTTATCTTTTAAAGATAAAGGAAAAGGCTTTAATCTGATAGTGTTCATGCTACAATTTAAGTCAATATAAGTGTTACAAACTTCTTCAAATTCTCTCAAATGCAAGTATGGATTTTCTAGTTCTAAGCCATGAAAAATAGGTAAAAGTTGAATAACGCCTGGCTTAAAATTGAAATGAGATGCATCAGGAGGGAAAACTATACATGATGGTGCACTTGTTCTTGTTGGATTCATGTGGTCTCTTAGTGTTTTAACTCGATTATTCTCATTATGAAGCGATTGATTATCCTCTTCGGCCATGTTTTCTGAAAATGATGAGGATTTCCTAGAAAGTCTACCACTTAATGTACATGACCAAACTCTCATGCATGTGTAGGAAGAGAATAAAAGGTTGAAGAAAACAAAAGAAACAAAAGTTAGATACAAGAAAAGTGAAAAGAGAAAATAAAATAAAAATTATAATTTATACATGAATTTACCCCCCCGACAACAACGCCAAAAACTTGACACAATCAAAAGATTGATGTCTTATCCCAAGTGCAGGAATGTCAAAGTAATAAAAAATCCGGCAAGACCGAGGTCGAACCACAGGGAGGTGAACTATATAAATTATAAATAATAATAATAATAATAATAATAATAATAATAATAATAATAATAATAACAATGACTTAAAGAGAATTTTTAGATA
>Ga0307509_10005629_pt1 | contig 17329 bp, 19 predicted proteins | sample 10_EM_MG_FD_202245 | JGI IMG/M metagenome (GOLD analysis project Ga0307509, IMG submission 202245) | Populus trichocarpa ectomycorrhiza microbial communities from riparian zone in the Pacific Northwest, United States - 10_EM | ecosystem: Host-associated > Plants > Roots > Unclassified | place... | reverse complement strand
GGCTCCTCACCGCCCGCGCGCGATCCTCCGGCTCGCCTGACGTCTGCTCCTCCGGACTTCGTCGCTATCCCGACTCCGTGGTGGTTCCGGGAACGCGAGTGTCCGGAACAGCGGATCGAATGAATGCGACACGAGCCGGCTTGGAAACGAGCACCACGGCCCACTCACGCACCGGGCGGACCACGGCTCAGTACCGCGACCAGCTCGCGACACGCGCGGCAGCGATCGAGGTGCTCGCGCACGGCGGTCTCGGTCGCCGGCACGCGGCCCGCGACCAGCGCGAGCATGACGCGCTCGTCGGGGCAGGCGTCGCGGTTTAGCGGCACACCTTCGCCGCGCCGTCGCACGAGTCCGACACGCAATCGCTCGAGAACCAGCACGCGTCACCGGCGTATCCGCCGCCCATGCAGACCTCGGTGCCAGACGCGTCGGCGCGACACGACTGCCCCGCGCCGCAGTCGCTCGAGAACCGGCACGACGACGACGACGTGTACACCGCGCGCGTCTGGATCACCGCCGGCGCGTTCGAGATCCCGCGATCGAAGCCGCCCTGATACGCCTGGCGGACCTCGCCCTGGACCTGCGGTGCGCAGCTCGCGGCCCAGCTCGTATCGAGGCGGCTGCGGCCGAGGCCGTCGTTGTAACCGGTCTCGTAGGCGTAGCCGGTGTCGCTGCACATCCGCGCGACCTGCTGGTTGCGCGCGGCCATCATGTCGCCGCGACTCATCGGGATGCAGGCGACGACGAAAGAGAGAAGCAAGAGGCGGTTCATGCCCCGTTAACCCGCGGTTCCGCGGATGTCGCACGAAATCGTCAGGGCTTGGGCGCGCGCTGGACCCAGGCGCCGATCGCGTCGATCTGACCGTCGGGTCTGCGCGATTGCTCGTCCACTCGGTGTTCCGGCAACGGCTCGTAGGCCTCGACGAAGGGTTCCTGGGGCGCGAAGTTCTCCCAGCTCGCGTAGATCGTGCGGCCTGGGAGGAGACGGTCGAGGTCTGCGCGGAGAGCGGCGACCGCCGTTTCGTCTGCCTGGTCGTCGATGTAACCGAACCCGACCGTCTGGATGCTCTCGAACCTCGCGGCGTGATCGCGGAGTGCCGCGATCGCCGCGAACGTGCCCGCGTCGACAAACAATGCAGTGAGCTGGCGGGCTACCTCCAGCTCGGCGAGCTGGGCGATCGTCTGCGCGGTCGCGCCCTCGAGCGAGAGCGTCGTGAGCGTCGAAGGCGGCCGGCGGAGGATCGAGCGCGGCTGGTCGAGGTCGGGCAACGCCGCCCGGAGGTGAAGGTCCACGAGTGACGGCAGCGAGAAGTCGCCGGTCGAGAGCGCCGGGCATGCGAGTGGGGTAGAGGACAGGCGGGTCATGCGCTCGTGCGAGAGCGACGTCAGGACCACATCGTTGAGCGTCAACGTGGCGAGTCGTGACATCCGCGCGAGGCCATCATTGCAGTCGCCGAGCTCGAGCCTGCGATGACGATCGTGCTCGGGCGCGAGCTTCAACGCGTCGAGCGTGAGCGAGTCGATCAGTGCCGCATGGGGCTCGGCGAACAGCGCCTCGAGGCACTCGCGGGTCGGAGGCCCGGCCTCCGCGCGTAGCTCGGCGACCCCGATGAACCCGCGCTTCCATTCGAACCGCCAGTACCGGGTCTGCGCCAGCAAGCGTGGCGACAGCAACCGATCCTCGTCGTTCTCGAGCTCGCGGAGCCGCCAGATCGCGGCGGGATCCTCGGCATCGACCGCCGCCTGCAACGACATCAGCTCCCCACGCGGGTCACCGCGATCGAGCAGCCAGTCGGTGTAGACCAGCCACGGCTCGTCATCGTCGGGCGCGGCGACGATCGCCGCGATCAGCTCCTCCGCGTTCACCGGAGGATTCTACTGATCTCGTCCCCGCATGGCAGTGCGTTTCGAAACGACGCGCGCTTCGGCTGGTCAGTTCACATGGCCGACGAGCGCGCTCGCCGTGGTGTCGCTCGCCCAGCCACCGAACCCGGCGACCGCCGTGTTCGTGACGTTGAACAGGCCCCAGCCGACGCTGAACGCGACGGGGATCGAGGTCAGGGAGCCACCGGTAAGCGCGACGTCGGTGTAGCCATCGCCGTTGAAGTCGGCCGCGATCGCGCGGACCCCGGGCATGCTCGCCTGGGTGGCGAAGGTGCCGGCGAGGCTGTTGACGACGTTGAACGAGCCGTAGCCGACGTTGAGCGCGACCGGCACGGACAGCCAACCGGCGACGCCGGTGAGCGCGAGATCCGTCCATCCGTCGCCGTTGAAGTCACCGGTCAGGACCTTGGCGCCCGGCGTGCTCGCCCATGATGCGAAGCTCGTGATCGGCTGGTTGTAGAGAGCGAAGGCACCGTTGCCGTAACTGAATGCGATCGGGATCGAGGCCCAGCCGGCGCCGCCCGCAAGCGCGATGTCGGCGAAGCCATCGTGGTTGAAGTCGCCGGTCACCGCGGTGACGCCGGGCGCCGACGCGAGGATTGCGAAGTTCCAGCCCGGCACGATGCCGTTGTAGCCGGCCTGTGCGCTGTAGTTCGTGACCGCGAAGTTGCCGTTGCCGTAGCTGAGCGCGACGGGGATGGTGGTCCAGCCGGCACCACCGACGAGCGCGATGTCGTCAGCGCCATCCTTGTTGAAGTCGCCGACGAGCGGCTTCGCGCCCGACCAGCCGGCCCAGCCCGCGAAGCTCGGTGACTGGACATTCGTGACGTTGAACGTGCCGTCGCCGTTGCTGAACGCGATCGGGATCGCGGTCCAGCCGGGACCGCCGAGCAGTGCGATGTCGGTGCGCTGGTCGCGATTGAAGTCACCGGTGACCACCTTGATGCCGGGCGTGCTCGCCCAGATCGGAAACCAGCCGGCGTTGGTGTTCGTGATCGAGAACCGACCGTCACCGAGCGACATCGCAACCGGAATCTTTCCCCAGTTGGGACCACCGAACAGCGTGAAGTCCGTCAGGCCATCGCCGTTGAAGTCGCCGCTGATCCGCTGGACGTTCGTGTCGCGCGTCCAGGTCGCGAAGTCCCCGACGTCGTAGCTTGTCACGGTGAACGAGCCGTCGTCGTTCGAGAACGCGACCGGCAGGGTCGAGCCAGCGGTGGCACTGCCGAGCAACGCGATGTCGGCGCCTGCCCCGAATGGTCTGGGCATGAACGGCACCGTCGCATCGACGCCCGCGATGAGTGGGCCGAACGAGCTGCTCGTGCCGATCCGCAGCGAAGCGGCGTTCGCGATCTGGCCGAACACGACCGGGACCCGGATCTCGAACGTCTGGCCGGGCTTCAGGTTCGATTCCGAGCCGAAGAACGCGCCACCGAAGTTGGTGCCGCTCGTGACCGGCGTCTGCAGACACGATCCCGTTCCCGGAACTGTCGAGCTGCCCTGGTTGACCGTGCAGATCACCGGGTTCTGCTGCGACACGGCGAAGCTCGCGCCGGGCGGCAGGATGAAGTCGAAGCCGACCACTTCGTTGGAACAGGCCAGGTTGGCCGCGAGCGCGTGGACATAGAAGACCTGGTTGAGCTTCGGGGTTCCCGCGACCGGATCGACCATGTAGCCGACCGAAGTCGCGGTTCCCACCGTCGAGCTATTCGGGCCACACGCGGTCAGATTGTTTGCGAGCGGTCCATCGCGCCAGGCCGGTGCTGCCGAGGCCACGCCTCCGCTCGCCAGCGCCGCCGCCACGATCCATGTCCATCTCAGGTTCTGCATGATCGGAAGGAGGCGGTCGTCGCGATCCGTCACCCAACAATCGTCAAACCTGGCCGGTTCCGCGCTGTTGCACCGAGCTCCCGCGTAGGCTGCGGCTATGCCGGAGATCGTGCTGCATCAGTGGGAGATCTCGCCGTTCTGCGGAAAGGTCCGCCGGATCCTCACCCACAAGGGCCTGGGGTTTCAGACCATCAACTACAACGGGCTGCGCGGGCGCAAGGCCGCGGGGCTCAGTGGTCCCGGCACGCTGCCGGTGATCGACTACGACGGCGAGCGCGTCCAGGACTCGACCGACATCGCCGCGTTCCTCGAAGCCAAGCATCCCGAGCCGCCGCTGTTCCCGACCGATCCGGTCGCGCGCGCGAAGGCGCACTTCTGGGAGGACTGGGCCGACGAGTCGCTGTACTGGTTCGAGGTCTATCTCCGGTTCGCGTACGACGACGTTCGCGCGAAGGCGATCGGTCTCCTCTCCGAGGGCCGGCCCGGGTTCGAGCGCGCGCTGCTCGGCGCCGCGCTGAAGGGCCGGTTCAAGAAGAAGCTCGCCGCGCAGGGACTCGGCAAGCTGCCGCCCGCGAAGGTCGAAGAGAAGTTCCTCGCGCACGTCGACGCGCTCGAGGCGCTGCTCGCCACCCAGCCATGGCTCGTCGGCAGTGCCCGCACGATCGCCGACATCGCGGTGCAGAGTCAGCTCGCCGAGATCAACCGCACGAGTCACTTGGCGCCCGAGCTCCAGAAGCGCGCGCACGTCGCGAAGTGGCTGGCGACCGCCTAACGCTTGCGCTTCGGTTTCGCCGCGTGTGTACGCAACACCGCCATCGCGATCCGGCGAAGGTGCCCTGACATGCCGCAACGTGATGACGGATGATCTCGGGTACAGCTGGTTCGATCTCGACGGCCGCATCGCGGCGAGCGTCGCGCGTCACCTCGCGGCCGCGTGATCAGTCGCCCGCTTCGAACTCCCACGCGCGCAGGCCGGCCGTCTTCTCTGCGAAGCGCGGGTCGACGAACTCCTCGAACGCGAGCGGCTTGTCGAGCAGCTTGGCCTGGACCATGAGGTCGACGATCAGCTCGAAGTCGGGTTTGGTCGGCGACAGCGGCGTGTACATCACGCGATCCATCGGGTTGGTCAGCGCTTGCTTCAACACGCGCGGGGGCTGCTGGTAGTAGTAGCGGCCGACGAACTCGGCGGCGTACTCGCGGTGCGGCCGGCCCTCGTCGAGCCACAGGCCGGAGCGGGCGATGCCGTCGACGAGCAGCTGGACCGCCTCGGGGCGCGACTCGATGATGTCGTCGCGGACGACCAGCACGCACGAGATGTAATCGGGCCAGTACTCCTTCGCGAAGAACAGCACGCGGCCGTAGCCGCCGAGCTCGGCCTGCGACGGGAACGGCTCGCCCATCACGAACGCGTCGATCGCGCCGGTGTTGAGTGCGCTCGCGACGTCGGGCGGCGCCATCTCGACCATCTTGACGTCGGCCTCGGTGAGGTGGTTGGCGCGGAGCGCGCGGCCGACGATCAGGCGCTCGTCGGAGAACCGGCTCGGGATCGCGATCGTCTTGCCGCGCAGGTCGGCGACAGAACGCACGGGTCCGTTCTTGGCCACCACGAATGCCGAGCCGTAGCGGTGGCCGAGATAAACGATCTTGATCGGTACGCCCTGCGACCGCAGGGCAATCGCCATCGGGGCGACCAGGAACCCCGCCTGCATCCGGTTGGCGATCAAGGCCTCCTTGATCTCGGGGAATCCCTGGAACTGCTTCGCCAGGAACATCTTCCCCGCATCCGAATGCTCGGCGACGTAATCGGTCACCGGGCAGGCGATGTGTCACGTCACGGGGATGTACGCGACCTCGAGCTTGCGCTCGCGCTCGGGGCGCGACGCGTTGAGGAACGACTCCCAGTCGAAGTTGAGCCACAGGTGAAGACCCGTGATCGCACCGATCCACACCGCCAGCGTGACGACAATCCTGCGCATGCTTATCTGTACCGCAAGTAGCCCCAGCGCACCGACTTCATCCGCTCGAGCAGGCGGAATCCGAGATCGAGCAGGAGGCCGACCGCGCCGACCATCACCATGCCGGCGACCACGAGGTCGTAGCGCTTGCCCGCGTTGCGCGAGTCGATGATCAGGTAGCCGAGGCCGGAGTCGACGGCGATCATCTCGGCCGCGACGACGACGATCCAGCACACACCCATCGCGGTGCGCAGGGTCGCGAGTAGCTGGGGGAGCACGGCGGGGAACAGGACGCGGCGCAGGATCGCGCCCTCGCCGAGCCCGAAGTTGCGCGCGGCCTGGAGGTACATGGGTGGCACGGTCTCGACGGTGGCGGCGACCGCCGATGCGATCGGCAACAGGCCCGCGAGCGCGATCAGGAAGATCGGCGCGGCCTCGCCGATCCCGAACAGCACGATCGCGATCGGGATCCACGCGATCGGGCTGATCGGGCGGAGGATCTGGACGAGCGGGTTCGCCGCGGCCGACACGATCGCCGAGCGGCCCATCCACAGGCCGAGCGGGATGCCGAGCGCGACCGCGATCGCGTAACCGATCGCGACGCGGCGCAGCGAGGCGAGCGTATACTTGACGAGCAGGCCGCGGTCCCACAGCTGGCCGAGGCCCTTTGCGACGAGCCACGGCCCGGGGACGACGTTGGTCTTGGTCCCGGTGACCGCGAGCTGCCACGCACCGATCAGGACGATCGCGAACACGAGCGGGAGCAGCCATCGCAAGACAGCAGGGCGCTCAGATCTCATGCGCGAGCCCGATCTCGGCGAGGATGCTGTCGCGGAGCTCGAGGTAGCGCGGCGCGCTGATGTCGCGCGGGCGCGGGATGTCGATCTCGACGATCCGCTGGATCCGCGCGGGCCGCGCCGACATCACGACGACGCGATCGGCGAGCTGGACCGACTCCTCGACATCGTGGGTCACGAACAGGATCGTCTTCTTCGCCGCTTGCCAGATCCGGAGCAGCTCCGACCGCATCGTCAGGCGCGTCATCGAGTCGAGCGCGCCGAACGGCTCGTCGAGGAACAGCATGTCGGGGTCGACGGCGAGAGCGCGCGCGACCTCGACGCGCTGCTTCATCCCACCGGAGAGCTCGTGCGGGTACGCGTGCTCGAAGCCGTCGAGCCCGACCAGCTCGACGTAGTGTTTGACCCGCTTCGCTCGCTCGGCCGCCGGGAGCTTCTGGAGGCCGAACGCGATGTTGTCGGTGACGGTGAGCCACGGGAACACGCCGCGCTCCTGGAACACGAAGATCCGGCGCGGGTCGGGGCCGACGACCGGCGCGCCGTCGATCGCGATCGTGCCCGCCGTCGGCGCGTGAAACCCGGCGACGATCTGGAGGAACGTCGACTTGCCGCAGCCGGATGGGCCGAGCAGGCAGATGAGCTCGCCTGCGGCGACATCGAGATCGATCGGCTCGAGCACGCGCTTGTCCGCGTACCGCATCTCCACGCCACGCACGGTCAGCTTCACGCGAACCTCCGACGCTCGGCGACGCGCAGCGCCGAATCCAGGGCGAGTCCGATGATGCCGATCGCGAGCATGCCCGCGACGACCAGGTCGTAGCGATCGCCGGCGTTGCGCGCGTCGACGATCAAGAAGCCCAGCCCGGAGTTCACCGCGATCATCTCGGCCGCGACGACGACGAGCCAGGCGATGCCGAGCGCGATCCGGATCCCACCGACCAGCTGCGGCACGGCCGCGGGGAGTAGCACGCGACGGACGATCGCGAAGCTCGACAAGCCGAAGTTGCGCGCCGCCTGGATGTGGACGTGCGGCACGTTCGCGGCTGCCTGCATCGCGGTCAAGATCAGCGGTAGCACGGTCGCGATGAAGATCAGAAAGATCGCCGACTGGTCGCCGACGCCGAACCACAGGATCGCGAGCGGGATCCACGCGAGCGGGGAGATCGGCCGGAGGAACTGGAGCGCCGGCGCGATCGTCTGGCCGCCGCGCCGGTACCAGCCGAGCACGAGCCCGAGCGGGATCCCGATCACGACCGCGAGCGAGAACCCCCACGTCACCCGGAACAGCGACGCGATCGCGTAGCGCAGCAGCTTGCCGTTCGCGGCGAGCTCGCCGAGCGCGCGCACGACCGCGAGCGGGCCGGGGATCAACGTGCCCGGCGCCAGCGCGACGGCGATGGCCCAGATCGCGATCGCGATCGCGACGGCGAGGATCGACACGGCGGTTCGGCGCACCCGGCGGCAGCATACCTGCTCGCCGGCTAGTCGGGGCCGTGCCTGCCGCGCTTGTGGTGATGCTTCGCGCGGCCTGGAGGCTCGTCGGGCGGGCGCTCGTCGGGCGGGCGATGATCGGGCGGGTGATCGTCGGACGGGCGATCGTCGGGAGGCCCGGGCTCGTCGCGCTCGTCCGGCGGTGGCAGCTCGTCGGGGCCGTCGAGCGGGAGTGCCGCCGCCGGTGCGCGCGCGTCGCGGCCCGCGATCAGCGCGACGACGATCGCGAGCGCGACGAGTCCCGCGAGCACGAGCCAGCCGGTGCGTCGCGGGGGCGCCACCACCGGCACGCGGGGCTCGGCGAGGAGCTCGGCGAATTCCGCGGCGGTCGGCCGGCGCGCCGGGTCGCGCGCGAGCGCCCGCGCGATCGCGTCGCGGATCACCGGCGGTGCGTTCGCGATCCGCGGTGGATCGTGCTTCATCGCGGCGATCAACGAACCGAGGTCGCGCTCGCCGTACGGCACGTCGCCCGTGAGTGCCTCGTAGAGCGTCGCGGCGAGGCCGTAGACATCGGACGCCGGGCTGAACGCGCCCTCGTTCAGCGCCTCGGGCGCGGCATAGGCCGGCGAGCCGAGGAATTGACCGGTGATGGTGAGCCGAGTGCCCGGCAGCCGCGCCATGCCGAAGTCGGCGAGCTTCCAGGTCTCGCCGTCGGTCGCGAGGATGTTCGCCGGCTTGACGTCGCGGTGGAGGATCTCCTTCGCGTGCGCGGCGGCGAGCGCCTGCGCGATCTGGATCCCGAGGCGGCGCGCCTCCTCCGCGAGCAGCGGGCCGCGCTCGAGTCGGCCCTTCAACGAGCCGCCGGGCGCCAGCTCCATCACGAGGTACGGTGCGTCGTCGGCCGAGCCGATGTCGTAGACGGCGACGACGTTGGGGTGGACCAGCATGCTGACCGCGCGGGCCTCGCGGAGAAAGCGTTCGCGGAGGATCGTGTCGCGCCGGATCACGTGGAGCGCCTTGATCGCGACGTCGCGCCCGAGCTCCGCGTCGTGCGCGCGATAGACACACCCCATCGCGCCCTCGCCGAGCTCGGCGGTCGCGTGAAACCGACCGAACCTCGGCAGGTCGCTCACGCGTCGATCATCCGATCGCGGTGGCGTGCACCGCAAGGCGGAGCGGGACCCACACGCTACTCGTGCTTGATGAGAACCGGAACGTGCGCGGCCTCGAGCGCGGCGCGCAGCTCGTCCCAGTCGCCCTGGCGCGCGTCGCCGGTGACCGTGACCTCGGCGCCGGTGGTCGCCGCGCAGGTGGTGACGACGACGTCGCGCGTGGCGGCCTTGCCGTCGACGGTATAGCCGGCGACCGTGACCTTGACGATGCAGCGATGCGGGCCGGCGTCACTCGTCGGTGCGGGCGCGACGCCCGAGCCCTTGCCCGGTCCGCCGAGGCCGAAGCCGTGGCCGCACGTGACGAAGTAGAGCGCGAGCGCGATGATGCCCGCGGCCGCGCCGAACATCGCGAGGCGGCGCCGGCGCATCCGGCGGTGAAGTGCGCGGGCAACGTCGTCGGCGAATTCGGTCATGGTTCCACCACCACGGCGAGGCCGTGCTGTTCGGCGAGGCAGCGCTCGACGTCGCGGTGCAGCCCGTCGAACAGCGCGTGCGGGAGATCGGCGAGCTGCGCCGCGGGTGCGAAGATCACGAGCTTCTGCGCGAGGTCGGTCGCGCCGAGATGGAGCTCGGCGATCCGGCAGAGCCGGAGCTCGGCCGAGCGTTCGCCGAGGTAGGTGATCGCGACGTCGGGATCGGTGCTGTGCTCGAGGAGCGGCACGTCGAGCGGCGTGACCGCGTGATCGTGCTCGAGGGCGGTGACGGTGCCCGCGGTCGAGATCCGGACGATCACGGTGTCGCGCGCGGCGAGCTCGCGATCGACCTGGGTCACCGCGCGCGCGTGCAGAGACGCGGGATCGAGCGGCGGTGGCGCCGGCTTCGGCTTCGGCGCCGGCGGATGCGCGGCGGCCTGCTGGGTCGCGGCGGCGCGGATCAGCGCGGCGAAGATCACGATGAACAAGACGTCGAACAGCGACGTCAGATCGGGCGGCGTGTGACGGCGGCGCGAACGTCTCACGACGCGCCTCGCTGGCGGCGCGCGTCCCACGCCTCGAGGTTCTTCTCGGCGGCGTCGACCCACGCGGTCAGCTTCATCGAGAAGCTCGCCGACAGAAGGATGCTGCACGCGAGCCCGGCCACGGTGGTCCAGACCTTGAGCGCGAGCGGGCCGAGGAGCTTGGTCAGATCGGCGCCGGTGTACGCGAGCGACAGGCCGATGCCGAGCACGGTGCCGAGGAGGCCGAGCTGGCGGAGCAGATCGACCCAGAACGCGAGCGCCGGCTCGAGGCGCTGCGCGCGCATCTGCCAGCTCCGGACCTGCTTCTGCGCCCACGCCGGATCGGTCGCGGTCAGGATCGCGTGGGCCTCGTCGCGGATCTGCTGCTGCTCGAGCGAGCCGGGCTTCGCCTTCGCATCGACCAGCTCGTCCCCGAGGTGATCGGTGAGCGCCTTGACCCACCCGAGCTCGCGATGGACGTGCAGCCAGCCGGCGAGAAACACCAGCACGATGAAGCTGCACAAGACGATCGTCAGCGACCAGCCCTGGACGAAGCTCTCCATCGCCAGGACATGGTCGCACGACTCGCGCTCGTCAGTAGAAGCTGTAGCCCGTGAAGTAGTAGTCCCAGGTCTGCGAGCTGGTCGACGCGTTGCACGCGAACAGCTCGATGCGTCCATACGAATCGAAGTCAAGGCACGTGCCACCCATGCCGTGGATCGGGCCGGTCAGGTGAAAGCGCTGCGCGTCGACCGGGCGTGACCCGTTGCATGCCTCGAACTGGATCGAGTTGGCTGCGGCCGGTGTGTGACCGGCGACGGCGAGGCACATCCCGTGCGACTGGATCTCCCCGGCGGTGGTGACCGTGAAGATCTGGTTCGGCGCGCCGGTCCCGGTCCCGCACGGCCCGAGGATCGGGCGGGTGTTCGCATAGACGTTGATCGGGGTATCGACGCACAAGCCCGTGGTGCCGAGGTGGATACGGAATCCGAGCCCGCCCGCATCGTTGTCGAAGTTCCAGCGCTCGTGCACCGCGGGGGCGCAGGGTTGCTGTTGCAGCGTCGCGCCGGCGGTGGCGACGGGCGCGACCACGCACTGATCGCCGATCGACTTCCACTGCACGGTATCGAGCTCGAACTGCTGCGCGACGCTGTTGTTGCACGCGTAGCTCCACAGGACGGTCCCCCACCAGCTGAGCGATGCATTCGGGACGTCGATGCACATCGCGCTGTACGGGCTGCCCCAGAACCAGGTGTTGAACGTGTAGTTTCCCGGCGTGTAGGAGCGCGAGAAGCTCGAGAGCTGCGAACCCGGACAGGCAGCCGTGTGCAGCCCTGCCATCAGTGCGGTGCTGTCGGCGACGACGCAGCTCGCATGAATGCCCACGATCGACCCCAGCGGCTTTCGACCGTAGAAGTTCTGGATGCCGACGATGTCCCAGGGACTGATCGTGTGCGTCCAGCCGACGCGCGCATCCCAGTAGCCCCTACCATTGCTGGAGTTGCAGTAGCCCATGACCGATTCGTTGTCGTACGGCGTGCCGAGGTTGTTCTGCGGACCGCCGGGGCCGATCCGGTTGTTGCAGATCGGTACCCCTCCGGCGAGGTTCTCGGTCCGGTTCTGTTCGTGCTGGAGGCCCAGCGCGTGACCGAGCTCGTGGACCGCGAAGTAGGCCCACCGGTTCTGGGTGCTGTTGTTGCCGCTGTTGCACACCGTGCCCCACTCGGGATGCGCGGTGTCCTTGTACGGGTCGCTGTTGTTGAAGTCGACGGAGAACTGGATCGGTCCGCCCACGTAGCCCGCCGGCGGCATCTGAAACCCGCACGGCACGTACTCGATCACGACCTTGGCGATTGGATCGTTGGCGCCGCAGGGCGTCCAGCCGATGAAGTGAACGTTCGCGACCTGCTCCCACGTGTTCGACACCGCCTCCTTCGTCACCGCGAGCCAATCCGCGAACCGCGGCTGCGCGGCGATGTTGACGGTGTAGCAGACGAACACCTCGCCGCGCGGCCATGGGGTCGTCGAGGTCAGCGTCCACGCGGCATGGGCAGGACGCGCCGCGAGGACCAGCAGGACCAGCACCGAGCTGCGTAGCAAGTAGGACATCAGCGCACGCTAGGCGAACGGGCGCGCGCGCGGTAGCGCATGAACATGCGCCCCTAGGGACCGAACGTGTAGCCGAGCTCGAGCATGTAGCTGCGATCGCTCCACGCGGTCGGCGCGGTCGGCCACGAGCACGGCGCGCTGCAGGTCTCGGCGAGGCTGTCGCGATCGCTGCGCCGCGCGACGTGCATGCGCAGCGCGATCGCGAGCGTGCCGCGCTGGGTATGCGAGACTCGAAATCCGGTCTCGGCACCGATCCCGAACGCGAGATCGGGGCGGACGAGGCTGCCGCCGTTGTCCCACCGGATCACCTCGACGCCGGCGCCCGCGTCGACATAGAGATCGCCGAGCCCCTGGAAGCCGCCCGACTCGACGTCGGATTGCGCCTTCGCGTACGCCCAGCGGGCGACCGCGCCGAACCGGTGGATCAGGCCATCGCTGCCGACCGTGATCGCCGTGCCGTCGCTCCGCTGCGGTGACAACGTCGTGTGATAGCCGATGCCACCGAGCGAGTACTCGGCGAGGAACGTCAGCCGGTCGCGATGGAGACCCGCGGCGAAGCCGAACGCGTTCTTCGAATCGGAGGTCACGCCGAACACGCTCGGCCCGCCGTGGCGCCACAACAGCTCGTAGAGCGACCGCCAGTGGCCTTCGAAGTCGAACGGCGGTGGCCTGGGTGCCTCGGGCGGCGCGGGCGGCGGGGCCGGCGGGGAATCGGTGGTGTCGATCGGATCCGGCACCGGCACGATCTCGGCGGAGGCGACGGACGACACGAGCACGAGCGCGACGGCGACGAGCCTCATACCTACAGGAACCACGAGCGCGCCTCCGGTCGCACCCGATCTTCCAGGCGGCTGCTGGCCCCATGCGGCGGTCGCCTCGCGTCCCGGGTCGCAGGCATCTCGCGCCCATCGCCGGACGACGCCGGTAACCGCGCGGTTACTGCAAACCGAGGGCGCGCGCTGGCGGCCGCGATCGCGATCGCTATGGTGACGATCATGATCGCGATCATCGGAGCCACTGGAAATGTCGGACGCCCTCTCGTACGCCTGCTCGCCGCCGCGGGCGAGGAGGTCATCGCCGTCGCACGGCGCGGACCGCGCACCGCGGATCTCGCGCAGCCCGAGACCGTCGCCGCGGCGGTGCACGGGGCCAAGGCGATGTTCCTCCTCGTAGCGGGCGAGGGCGATCGGCTCGACCCGCGCGCGATCGTCGGCGCGGCGGCCGGTGCGGGGGTCGAGAAGATCGTGCTGCTGTCGTCGATCGGCGCGCGGACGCGGCCGACCGCGATGTCGCACGAGCCGCTGCGCCGGTTCGAAGCGGAGGTCCAGCGCTCGGGCCTGGCGTGGACGATCCTGCGGCCCGGCGGGTTCGCGTCGAACGCGCTCGGCTGGATCCCCGGCGTGCGCGAGCACCGCACGGTGATGGCGCCGTTCGCCGACGTCGGCATACCGATCGTCGATCCGGACGACCTCGCCGCCGTCGCGGCCGTCGCGCTGCGCGAGGATCATCACGGCCGGATCTACGAGCTCACCGGCCCGGCGCGGATCACGCCGCGCGAGCAGGCCGCGGCACTCGGCGCCGCACTCGACGTGCCGCTGCGCTTCGTCGAGCAGACCCGCGACGAGGCGGCCGCGATGTGGCGGCAGTTCATGCCGCCCAAGATCGTCGAGACCACGCTCGACGCGCTCGGCACGCCGACTGCCGACGAGGCGAAGGTCAGCCGGGAGGTCGAGCGCGTCACCGGCCGTGCGCCGCACCCGTTCGCGGCGTGGGCCGCCCGCAATGCGGCCGCGTTTCGCTAGCGCCGAGGGCGCGGCTTGCGCGCCTGCGCATCGCCGAGCTTCTCGCCGACCGCGGCGATCGCGGCGAGCGCGGGTACGAGCTCTCGGCCGAGGTCGGTCAACGCGTACTCCGTCGACGGCGGCGTGCTCGCGACGACCGTTCGCGTGATCACCTGCTTCGCCTCGAGCTCGCGCAACCGCTGGCTGAGGACGCGCGCCGAGATGTTCGGGATGTCGATCCGCAGCTCGCCGAACCGCCGCGGCTGCGCGCTGAGGTACCACACGACGTGCGGTGCCCACGCGCCGCCCAGCAGACCCATCACGCGATTGAGCGGGCACGCCTCGGCGCCGCGGACGTGCTCGCGCGGCTTCGCGTTCGGGGGAACGACGGCTCGGTTCTTGCGGACGCGCAGCGCCAGGGGGTTACTCCTGGTTACGTAGTTACCACGAGTAAGCTAGAGCGAGCAGTAGCTCGGAAACGTCGACGGCAGCCCGCCCGCGTACGGCGATGGCCACGCTCCGTACGGGTTCGCGGTGAAGAACGCCGCGACACTCGGCGCGGCGTCGAGCGGGATCGCGTGGCCCATGCCGTGATCGCACAGCGCGGCGAAGTGGCCGGCGGCCTTCAGCATCGTCTCGTACGTCTCGCTGGCCGCCTTGAAGTCGACCGAGAACACGTCGTCGGTCGCGCCACCATCGAAGATCAGCGCCGCGAACTTGTTCGCCGGGTCCTGGGTCGTGGGCGAGAACCCGGGCGGGATGCCGCCGGAGTAGGTCGCGACACTCGCGATGTACGCCGAACGGACGAAGCTCAGCGCCGTGGTCTGGAGCGCGCCGGCACTCATCCCCATGCTGTGGATCCGCTTGGCATCGATCAAGTGGGCCTGGGCGAGGCAGCCGACGACCTCGTCGGCGACCAGGAAGTCGTCGAGCTTGGCGCTCCCGTTGACCATGAACCACTCGAACTGACCGGCGCTCGGGTCGGCGTAGGGGGTCGCGACGATGCCGCCCGCGTCGGTGATCGCGGTCAGCGTCGCGCCGAGCGAGTAGCCCGATTCGAACGTGCCGCTGCCGGTCGCGTACCAGTAGAAGATCAGCTCGCCGGTCCCCGCGGGCCCTGCCTTCGCGGGCCCTGCCTTCGCGGGCCCTGCCTTCGCGGGATCGAACGCGAGCTTGACCTTGCGCGGCGGGATGCCGGCCGGCGCGAACGTGACGTCGCCCGGTGCGATCGCCGGGCACGTGCCGGTCGGGGTCGGAAGGATGGGGGCATCGGTGCTTGCCGCTGGCGCGTCGGGCGCGGCGGAGCCGTCGTCGTCGTCGTCGCCCGGTGTGTTGCCCGACGAGCCGTGACATGCCGCGAGGAGGATCAGCGAGAGGGCGACGCGCATCGCGCGCACTCCACCACCGCGCACCGGGGGCGACCATGACCGCGGACGGCCAATCGCTTGACCCGACTGACCTACAGTTTCGGGGCCCGGCCGGTCCATCGCTTGTACGCGCGGCTGAACGCGCTCGGTTCGGAGAACCCGAGGACGAACGCGATCTCCTTGGCCGGGGTGCCCGCGGCGAGGAGCTCGTCGGCGCGCTCGCGGCGGAGCTCGTCCAGGAGCGTGCGCAAGGACCGGCCCTCGGCCTCGAGCTGGCGGCGCAGCGTGCGCGCGCTGATCCCGAGCGTCCGCGCCACCGAATCGAGCGTCGCGGTCCCGAGCGTGGACTCGGCGGCGCGGCGGACGCGATCGACGAGCGTCGATCGACCGGTCGCGGTCAGGGTCGCGACCCGGGCCTCGAGCGCGGCCGACGTGATCGGATCGGCGGAGATCAGCGGGAGATCGAGCTGCGCGGTCTCGAGCTCGAGCTCGTCGATCGGCGCGCCGAACTCGACCGCGACGCCGAACACGTCGGCGTGCGCGGGGGTCGCGCGACCCGCGTGCGCGAACCGGACCGCGCGCAGTGCGAACTTGCCCTCGGTGGCGGCGCGGGCGCGCAGCGCGAACGATGCGAACAGGAACTCCGTGAGGATCGGCCCGCGCGTGACGTGCGCGACGCGATGCTGGTGGAGCACGGTGATCGGGCCGCGCTCCTCGAGTGCGAGCGTCGCGCGCCGGGTGATCACCGCGTAGAACTTCACCGCGCGGGCGAGCGCGTCGCGCACGGTGCCGCTCAACCACACCAGGTGCCCGAACAGGCCGAGCGGGCGCACCACCGCGACGCGCGCGAGGCTGAGGCCGAACGCCGGGTCGTCGCGAGCGCTCGCGAGCTCGGCGAGCAACTGATCGACCCGCTCGCCGGCGACGTAGGTGTCGGGCGCGGTCGCGTCGTCGATGTCGAGGGCTGCGAGGAAGCCGCGCGCGTCGAGGTCGAGCCGGCCGAGCAGCTCCGCCAGTGGGCGAAGCAGCGCGACCGAGAGCCCGTCCATCGGGCGTCACGATATCAGGGGCCTGTCAGAAGTGATCGTCCGCCGGCGACGTGACGACGGGCCAGCCGTCGTCCCAGTCGATCGTGCGGATGCCGAGCCGGAAGTCGCCGTTCGCGGTCGCGTCGTACCAGTGATAGGCAAGGAGCTCGGGCGACGCCGACTCGCCGCCCGGCCCGAACATCGTGCCGTTCTCCGACAGGATCACGGTGCCGCCGCCGTGCTCGAGCGGCGTGCCGAGGCGATCGTAGTAGGGACCGGTGACGACGTCGGACCGGCCGACCGCGATCTTGTACGTGCTGTTCGTGCCCTGGCAGCAGAAGTCGAACGACACGAACAGGTAGTAGCGGCCGTGATAGCGCGTGATCGACGCGGCCTCGATCGCGTTCGGCGGGACGAACCGATCGGCGAGGCGGAGCGGCTGGGTCTGACCGGGCGCCAGCATGCCGGAGGGCCACTCGAGCTGGAACATCCGGATCCCGCTCCAGAACGAACCGAGCGCGAGATACGGCGTGCCGTGGGCGTCGTCGATCACCGCGGGATCGATCGCGTTGTAGTCGTTCGCGAACGAGGTCCGGGTGACGAGCCCGCGATCGACCCATTGATAGTCGGCGCGATGGGAGTCGAGCGTCGTGTTGGTCGCGAGACCGATCACGGAGTTGTTCGAGCCCGGGGTCGAGACCGCGTAGTAGACGTAGTACGTGCCGGCGTGCTCGTGGACCTCGGGCGCCCACACGTTCGTCGCGCCGGGGACCGCAGCGAGCGCCCACGCGGGGATCGCGCTGCCGAGGTTCCCGGCGTACGTCCAGTGCTGCAGATCGTTCGAGCGGCGGATCTGGACCGTGCCGCCGGCGACGGCGGGGTCACCGGTCGAGAACACGTACCAGGTGCCGTGGCGATCCTGGATCAGGGACGGATCGTGGGTGTGGATGTCGCCGGACAGCGCCAGGACGCCGGGACCGTTGTGGATCTCCTGGTCCGTGGTGGACAGCGCCGGGCTCGGACCCTCGCAGGCGGCGA
>Ga0307509_10005628_pt1 | contig 17332 bp, 11 predicted proteins | sample 10_EM_MG_FD_202245 | JGI IMG/M metagenome (GOLD analysis project Ga0307509, IMG submission 202245) | Populus trichocarpa ectomycorrhiza microbial communities from riparian zone in the Pacific Northwest, United States - 10_EM | ecosystem: Host-associated > Plants > Roots > Unclassified | place... | reverse complement strand
ATACATCAATTAATTAGTATTTTAATTATTATTTTTATCGGTCAACAAAATCGAATTGTTTTTAGCATTTAAAATTTTTAAATTTGATGAAACCCTACGAGGAGAATACAATAGATAAATTGATAGTCCAAATCTTATTTTATCGCAACGTCAACAATTGAAACGCAAAATATAACATCAAACCGTTAGTAGTTAAGTTTACATTTTAGCAACTACTAGATTATTATTCGTGATATATTGTAGGTTAGATTTATTTTTTTAGTGTAAAGAAAATATTTAGATGTTGTTAATATATTTTTTAATTGATTTGTTTTTTAAAACTATATAGGGATTGGTTTTATGTAACTGGGTTGATATATTATGTTCAAATATAACTCGTACAACCAATAAAAATATAGTTTAACTAAAAAAATCAAGATGATATTTTTGTTTAAATATTGAAACAAAAATATATTAGATTGACTCAGGTCAACTCAGGTTAATTGGTCAAATCTGTTATTCATGTCTTGAGACCCCGATAACCCTATATAGAAAGCAAATAAAAAAAATTATTAAACTCAATTCTTAATCAATTCAATGTTGAAGAATGAATTTGAAATTGCATATCAACTAAGAAAATAAGTTGAGTCAACCCAAATTAACATGACAAACTTGGGCCATGAGATTGGAATAACACTATCATAACCTAGTTTTTTACCTATTTTTTTTTACTTTTTTTCAAAAAAAAATCCAAAAATAGAAATAAACAACAAAAAATCCAAAAAAAAAAATTGATATGTTTGCATCATTTTGATATTTTAAGCGTCTTTTGAAAAACAAAATTCAAAAATTTATTTTCAATGCGTTCAACTATTAACGTGTCCATTTCAAAATCATTTATCATTTTTTCTTATCAAATCGGCATTGACATTTCCTTTTAAAAAAAATACAAAAAAATAAGAAAAAAAAATATGGACAAAGAGACCAAAAGTGGAAAGAAAGAAAATGAGGGACCAAAATGATTTTGGGTTGCTTGGTTATCAAGTTTGCTTGGGGACCAACTAATTGAAAGGAAAAAGACAAGTTTATTTTGCCTATAAATATTGAAGAAATCTCACAAAAAAAGAGGGGAATAGAATTACTTAGAGCATTAACCAAAAAAAAAAAAAAAACCTCATACACACCAAAACACTTCTCTCACACACAGAAAACCCTAATAGCCTAATCTTTTTTCTTTTATCACGAGTTATTATCCATAGGCAAAAGAAAAGAGAGACATTAACCCTGAGGAGTGTAGCTTAACTGGTTAGGCTATGGGTTTGCTTCCCAGAAATCACCAGTTCGAGTGCCACAAATCTCAGGATCACTAGAGACTTACATGGTCATTAACTTCAAGGTCTCGGTGGATTAGTCGAGATGCGTGTAAGTTGGTCTGAACACCCACGGTTAAAAAAAAAAAAAGAGACACTCATCTTCATCCATCTGTCTCCCTCAATGTGTATCTTCTACCAATATACACACATTCAAAATAAATTAGCCTCAATCACTCTCTCCCTCATGATGCACTGCCACCCATCATCATCACCATGAACCAGCCTCTATTTGCCTCTTTCCCTACTATCAAAAAAACACTAACCAAACCTTAAGGGGTGTAGCTCAACTGGTCAGGCTTTAGGTTTGCTCCTTAGAGGTCACCAGTTCGAATCTCACAAACCTCAGGGCCACTGCAGGCTTACATGGTCGTTAACTTCAAGGCCCGTGGGATTAGCCAAGGTGCACGCAAGCTGGCCCGGACACCCATATTAATAAAAAAAAAAAAACACAACTCACAATCTCAATTCCCCCCACAAATATCCATTTTCTTCTCATTTTCCATCAACATCCATCAATTATCACCTCCCAACAATAATTTTAGTCATTTTTCTCCTTCAAACCCATGGCAGTGATAGCAGCTCTTTGACCCATGAGCCACGCCAGCAGACCCAAAATGACAAGCATCACAATTTCCCTCTTCCTTTACTACCTAGCTCTTTTGTCTTACCAAAACCCGAAATTATCATCATCAAAGTCATCCTTTTCTTTTGTTTTGTCCAAGCAAACCAAACCAGCCTCTCCATTTCTCGTTCATAGGCCAAGCTCACGAACTCTCCTATTTTTTTTTCAACATTTGAGAGTCCCTTCTTCCAGCAACTTAAGTTCCCTTACGCGGTCTCCCTTATTTTTTTTTTGTCACTACAATACCCACACCAACACAAACTCTTCTTTTCTAGTGACAGCCCCTCCAAAAACTAAAAAATTGACGCCCTTTTATCACCATTGAAACAGTAGCTCCCTCCTCTCCAACCCTATAGACCAATGCCAACACCTCCACCATGACAGCACAACATCACTCTTTCCAGCAACCACGACCAGTAACTCCTCTTCATCCATTTCCCACGTTGTTGTCTCTTCTTCTCCCTCAACCACCATGAACTACAGCAGTTCCAGTAAATACCTGTAGTTGAAGCAATGAAACTAAGGAATGAGAGGGATAAGAGGACCGAAGCTTTGAAAGGACATGTCTCTTCCCTTGAATAGTGGTGGGTGTCACCGTTAGTGTAAAAGCAAATAGGAGACAGAAGAGCATCAAATCCAACAATTCACTCTTCTCCAGCAATGGCTGTAAACCCTAGATAAAATTAAGATTTTATAAATAATAATAAAATAAATATAACAGTGATAATTATTTTAAAAATAAAGTTTTAAGGATTAAAACCCTTGAATGTGATTTATTTTTAAGAACATTGATAAAATAGATAATTGGTCAAAATAAAAACACCTGAAATTTAAAAGTGAAGGGTTGAGAAGGAGTATAAATGCGTCGCCGACCATTATAGCAAAAGAAAGAAGGGAAGATTTTGTCAAAAATTCTTCTAAGTTTCCTTAAAAATTGAAAGAATAAACTTGAAAAATAAAGATCAAAGGGGGGGGCTAGAAGGAGTTTTAGCTAGGTAATTGAAGGAAAAATCAAAGAAAAAGGAATTAGGAGGGATGGTTTTGAAATAAAAAAAAAAAGAGAAAAAGGGGTGAAGGAAGAACTAGTTTCTTTGCAATTCTTCTTCCAAAAATTCATGGTTAAGAGGTAAGGAACAATAATCAAAGCTCAATTTTGGTTTTTAGCATGATTTTATTATGTTAAATGTTTTGTATTATGGAAAAGTTGGATTAGAGGAATTGATTGTGTTAATGGCTTGTTTAATTCTTTAAACTTGATTATTATGGTAGTTTAACACTTTGTAAAGCTTCAATTTAAGGAGAAAAGAAAAGAAAAGAAAAAATCATGTATTTTCCGAACTTGATTAGTCATTCTTGAATTGAAAGATTAATGATATCAATATAATTTATTGATATCAGTACTTTCCAAACTTGATTAGTCGTTCTGAAAATTGAGAGACTAATGATATCAATAAAGTTTATTGATATCGATGTTTTTGAGATTTGATTAATCGTTTCTAAAATTTAGATAATAATGATATTAATAAATTTTATTGATATTGCCATTAATTGAGATTTGATTAGTCTTTCCTAGAATTAGAAGACTAATGATATTAATAAAATTTATTGATATCAGTATTATTCGAGATTTAACTTGTCGCTCCTCTTGGAATTAGGAGGCTAATGATAACCATGATAAATATTGATATGGGTATATTTTAGATGGACCATGTATGATATATAAAAAAAAAAGAAAAAGAAAAGAAAAGGAGAATGGTTAAGGAAGAATTTAAATGCAATTCAGTTGTATTGAACATGTAATTCAGTTGTATTAAATTATTTAATTGATTATTCTTAATTAACACATCCTATGTTGCATCTTTTGATTATATAGACTGGATCCAGGATATGCATTTTGAATTGTAATATTATTTTGCTTAGCATGTAAATATAAATGTTCATATTTTATGGATTGTAATTATCTAGCCTAAATGCACTCTGACACTTATGTATGTTGTATTTAATATCAATTTAAGGATATGAAATTATTGTAGTTTGTGTGTGTGTGTGTTATTGCTAATATATTTGTATCGATGAAGTTGTTTTGAGAAACATTGATTGATGGGGAAATAATCCAGGATGATTGGATCAGGTAAATAAAATTGTGTTAGAATATGAAACAAGTTTAGTTGATAACTTGAGACTTTCCATTATAGGGAAAAATCTGGAAAAATTTCATTAGAAATTTTGGTGAAATTTTAAGTATACATTTGTAAAAAAAAATTCCTTGTAAATCGTCCTGATAATAATTAGAAATGTTATAATAGTGACACGTGAATCCACATGTCGATAGTGGTGGCGGCGTTTGGATACTCCCGCCACCACTATTCCAACAATCATTTATATTTGATTCCAGAAGTTCTTGGATATGTTAAACACCACCGAAGATCGATTCATAACCTCAAATTATTTTTTGAATAAATTGTTATAATGCTGTGAAATTTAGGACAAAATGCTTGTTGTTGTGTATAATTTTTAAATTGTTTGGACACTATTAATTTGGTTTGATGTATGTTTTTTATTTTAAAATGATTTTATTATTAATTTTGAATTGTGAGTTTATTTTTTTAATTTGTGATTGTTTTTTGAAAATTAAATGTTGATGCATGAATTATGTTTAGATTTGTGTTGATTTGTTTGAATTAATATGCAATTTGAATATAATTTGTGAAATTAACAGGATTTGATGTTTGACTGTTGGTTTGTCGGATTATTAAGTTAGTAAGTAATTTGCATGGAACTCCATAGCTTGATTAAAATAGTTTAACTCAAACATGTTATTGTGTTTTGCCAAACTTGGCCTTACTCTAGTTTAAATAAATTTTCAAAATTTGAAAGATCATTTTACATTTGATTTGAGTTCCTCACTTTTTTTTTACCCTCATATTTAATATTTGGACTTGTGACCTACATGCAAGGCATATTTTTGATATTAAATAAATCAGTTTCCTTCCATAAAAACAACAAATGCTTTCTTTCAAAAACACATTTAAACATTTTTATTGCATATGTCCAAGTGTCTTAAATTTTTTAAAAAAAATCACATTTGTATAAATAATAAAAAAAAAACACATGATATGATTGAGCATTTTTAAATATCAAAATTCAAGAAAAATAGTTTTGTTTATATCTTTGCAAGCATTTTTGAATTTAATAACTAGTTTATAAAATCTATGAGAACTTGGCCTACATTTCAAAGATACTAAAAAAATTATTTTATTTGTTTCAATATCAAGGATTACAAACTTATACGTAAGACGTATTCCCAGTATAAAAAAATACAAAAAAAAAATTTGTACTCTAGAATGGTTAGGATTGACCCATAAAGTCATGGCCCACGCTACTAAGGTAGACTGACTTTAACTAATAGATAGAAAAATAGTTAGAAAACACAACAATACCTTAGAAATCAAACAACTGTACAATGTAACTTAGCTTAGGTAAGATTTACTGGGGGGTGATATTGTCTTTCTTATATACAACCAGTCCTTTATCCAGTCTCTAAAGACCAATTAGGATTTTTAGTGACCAAAATACTAGGTGACGACTTTAAACCTGTTTATCTGATAAATGATAAGAATTCTTTATTATTTCCACCCATACCCAAAAATCCTAATCGGAGAGGAAGATTGTCACGACGCCACACATGTGCGACAAAACCCATAGAAAAAAAAGCAAAAAAAATTATGAAATTCAATTCTCAATCAACCCAATGTTGAAGGATAAAATTATAAAAAAAAAATCAATTAAAAAAAAGACATAAAAAACCACCCAAGTCAAACAATCAAACTCGTGACTCAGGTCAGGAGACCAAGATAAACTCATAAAACACAAACCAAAACAAATTGTGAAACTCAATTCCAATCAACCAGATATTGAAGGATGAAATTGAAAAAAAAAATCAACTAAAAGAAGGACAAAAATTCTTGCGTTAATCGACCTAATCAACAACCCAAGTCATAAGACCGTGATAACCCCATAGAAAAAAATTTAAAAAATTATAAAACTTAATTCCTAATCAATTTAATGTTGAAGGATTAAATTGAAAAAAAAACAAATAAAAAAAGGATAAAAAAATAACTCGAGTCAACCCGGGTTAACTTGTCAAACCCGAATCAAGAGACCAAGATAACTCAGAAGAAAGAAAATATAAAAAAATAATATAAATCTCAATTCTCAATCTATCTAATGTTGAAGGATGAAATTGAAACAAAAAATATTCAATTTAAAAAATGACAAAAAAAACAATCAACTTATTTAACCCGTAAAACTCGCGATTTAAGTCATGAAACCATGATAACCTCATAGAAAAAAAAATTAAAAACAAATTATAAAGCTCAATTCTCAATCAATCCAATATTAAAGGATGGAATTTAGAAGAAAAAACCCAATAAAAAATAACTCGAGTCAATACAATTAATCCACAAAACTCGTGATTTAGGTCAGAAAACTATGATAACTCCATAGAAACACAAATAAAAAAAATTCCAAAGTTCAATTCTCAATCAACTGAATGTTGCAAGATAGAGTTGAGAAAAAAATCAATTAAGAAAATGATAAAAGAAAAATAACTCGAGTCAATACGGTTGACCTGCAAAACTCGCGACCTAGTTCACGAGATTAGGATAACTCTATAGAAAGAAAATAAAAATAAAAATTATGAAGTTCAATACTAGTAAATCCAATGTTAGAGGATAATATTTAAAAAATATAAAAAATAAAGTCCTCAAAACTTTTTGAGGATCAAAATGGAAAGGAATTTGGTTTTTCAATGTTCATTATTATAGTGAAAAACCAAAATCATTTTAGTATATGTTATGAGGTTTTCTTTTATTATTATTAACTACATATTATTAATTAGGAGGGACAATTTCCTCGAAAAAAATATCCGTGAGGTCAGTTGGTAAATTAAATTAGAAAACAGAGAAATCAACAGCCTTTTATTTTGTGTTTCTTTCTATGTTGCCCTTGCTAAGTTGTCCTTTTCAAGGGTTTGATTTTCTATCATTCTTATCCTTAATTATTACGTGGAACCTTTCTTGTCTGTCGCCTTGTCATCGAAGTTCTTTTTTCTCCGAGGGTTAATTATGTCCTTTTGGTGATTTAGTTAATGAACTTGCTTTCAAGCTATCATGTATTATTCCGACTGCGGCTCACATCTTTCGATTCTTTCAATTGATTGATATTTTCCTCATTTGATTCCAATTATTATCTACAGTTAATCTATCTATTGATTTTACACATGACTCGTACGTATCTTATATTTTAACTCGACTTTATTCTATATAAATTATCAAGTTTTAAATAATAAAATTAAAATAATTTATAAAAAAAAGTTAACTCGTGTTAATCATTGAAATTCATGATCCTAGTCATGAATTAGTGACTAACCCAATAAAAAACAAAAACAAAAAAAATCATCAACAAAAAACAATTGAGGGATAAAATTGAAAAAAAATACAATAAAAAAGATTCAAAACAAAACAAATAACAATAAAATAATAGGGATAGGATTTGAAATAAAAATAAATTAAAATCAAATGTTAATGGATGAAATTGAAAATAAAATTCAAATAGTAAAAGGATTAAAAAATAAAAGAAATAAGGACTAAATTTAATATAAAAATCAAGTTAAATCAAATGATGAAAGGTGAAATTCAAAAAAAAAAAATATAAAATAAATGATATAACACCTTTATATTTTAATAAAAAAAAAACCACTAGAACATAACCACTATGACACCACAACGTAAGCACCGCACCAACAAAAAGATGTCACACGTTTTCAATACCACTCTCAAATATTTTTATTATTATTATTATTATTATTATTATTAAGTCAGGTAACTTAATGATTGTCATGGTTGCATTGGACATGTTAAACTGGCCCGAACACCTATATTAAACTTAAAAAAAAAAAAACGTAGCAGACGAGTCCTTGTGGGATAATTTGCGAGAGGCAACCTAGCTCAAGTGCTGTCCGGTGTGGACAAATAACCTTCTATAATTATTCAGCTCCTCGCAGGGCCTTGGTTGGCTTGATGTAGCTTTTGTAAATTGATTTTTAATTTTTTATTTATAAAAATGGTCATAAATATATTTGGTTAAATATTAACTTCAATAAAAAGTTTGTTATAAAATTAAGTCAAAAGTTATTTCTAAATAAATAAAAAAATGTTTATGATTTTTCTATTAAAAAACAACTTATATCAATTCGCAAAAAATATATCAAACATAGCTTTATTTTTATCACAAGTTATTAATAAACAAAAAGTTTTGGATTATTACTCAAAATCAAAATTCATAATTCAAAAGCTACCAGCTTCATGTTATGCAAGGTATGTTTCAATTGTAAGAACTACAGTCACATTTGACATGTTACAATTAAAAATAATAATAATTACATTTACAAAAACTGAAGCAGAAAATCCTCCTTTTTTTCTGAAAAGATCATGAAATCAAACAATCTAACGAATATTTTTGTTACTTCTAAATAATTAGAGCAGAAGACTGATGTAACATGGATCATCAAATCAATAAAAATCCTGCAGAGCGTAGAGTGGGAAGGAACAACTTTTCTGTGTTTTGACTCAGGTGGAAGCTCTCTCTGTGTACGAGACTCTCCTATCCCGATCAAGTTGTAGACATGAACGAGTTGAGAATACCACTGCAAAGCCCCTCGACAAGCATCCTTCAACTGCACATGGAGATTTGGTGGACCCCATTGAATTGTTCAGCTTATTGATATCCATGCAGTCGCTGGCTGGGTTATCCTGCAGGTTCAATGTCTGTAATCAAGCAGCCTACTTGTCTTTGAATTTAGTATATGATTTGGCCTGGTGGAATCAGGGAAGAGGGCATCTGAGCAGTCCATTTCCTCATCTTGAAAGCTAGGCAACTTCCTCTTCAAACCAGGAGCGACCTTCAATCCTGCAACAAAAACCAAGTTTTCAGGAAACAGCATACAGGTAGCATAAAAGTAGAGAAAAAAATGCATGGTACAAGATGGAAATGAAGTGGAACTTTCAAGTAATTACCAGGAAGAGGGTCTTCGAATGTGCATGGTCGAGACTCTGAATCACCACAGTTACAGAAAAAGTTTGGTTCCTTGTTTGACCCCAATATCCTGCAAGAAAAATATTGTAAGAGTATGTGAGTTCATTCATAATTCAGTGACAAAGGCGAGAAAGTTAGAACAACAGTCGTAGGATCAGAATTCACTTGTCTTTGTTACTCATGCTAGAATGGTTATAAACTACTTAGTACCATTATTTCAAAGACCCGCAAAATTACACCCACATGCAAAACTCCAGGAGTTTGTGTTTTGAAACTAATAATAATAATAAAAGTATTTGTTTGAAAATATTGTCTTGAATCTGTAAGTTACATATCAATTCTAACATTTCTTTAAGCAAAAATACGAAGAAAAAAAATAATTTTCTATAGAAGCTCAAAAAGTATAGAAAAAGATGAAGACAAACTGAACATTTTATCACCATAGGTACCAAAAATATTTATCAATAAGTTCTACAGCTGATGTAAATTACTCAACTAGTTTCCAATCTCTGACTCAAGGTCATTTTAAACGCTCTTTCAAAGCCAAATATATTCTAAGCAATCTCACGTGCAAAATCACCCCCCACTCCCCCTTTCTTCCCTTTCATATCATGCATGGACCAGTCAACTATAACAAAATAAAACTTACACCTAAGGCCCTGTATCATTCCACCAAACAAATTAAGCTGAAATTATGTTCCATTCTCAACAACTTCCATGGTAAATGGATGTTCACTTCCTCAACTTCTTCCATGGTAACTATTATGATGCGCTAACTAAGGTTATAGCAGTTACCATTCTTGTTCAACAACCTAATGAAGATCTCAAAATGTATAAATTCAAATGAAAATGAATCTCTAGTAAAACAAGACACACAAACTTGATTCTTTATTGTAATATTGAAAGAATGTGCATAGACCCCTTTGACATTTTGATCTCATACAATAACATGTCAACCTTCAAACAAAAGCTACTGAAAGTATTATAATTATCTACTCATAAGTACTACTTCCCAATTCATAGATAGAGCACAAATAGGTCAAGGACACATGGGTAGAATAGCAGGTACAAACTATAAAGACTCTGTTCAGTTGAATTTCAAATTCCATGCATACATGTTTCATGAGAAGAATGGGAAACTCAAATAACCAGAGGGTGAACCTCTATCCAAGTTTTGAAGATGAAGTTTAAGAAATGATATACTAACAATAATAACTCTGAGAATATCTCTATCATTTCCCTAGCAAGATTTTTGACCATAGGCTTTAAGAGCAAAATGACCTATCATTATATGAAGTTCGACAAACAGAAATTTAGCAATTAATTTAAATTTCAATGTTTAGAGGTTCCTCACATTAGACAAAATACAACTTCGCTTCAGATGAACATGGGGAAACAAACATTGTTAGAAGATTGTTGGCCAATCAGCAGTTTGGCCAGATTAAAATACTATCATGATTATACAATTAGTATTCTATTGTAGGCATGTGAAAAAGAAAATAATAGAAAAAGAAAGTAATCAGTGAACAACAAATTAATTTCTGTAAAATGTATATTCTAGATAAGCTAACATCCAATAAATGAAGTAATCTCTCCAATGAAAAAACAGTTAAGGATATAGATATCAAACCTGTACATGTGCTCAACAAAGTCATCAATTAGGACAGGCCAAGCACCTGCAAATAAGAGGCATATGAGTGAACATTACTCTGTTACAAACAAAGATAAAACAGAACCAAGTCAAGCATGCTCCTGAAAAAGCAAACACACTGAATCAATGGAGAGAAGAAGAGCACAGAGATGCCTAAGACCTTTTCTATAGACTTGTTGCTTTATTATTTTCCACAAAATTTCCACTTTTAAGACCCTAGTACAGAGTCCCACACCCATCATAACAAAATCCTGCTCACTTACTGCCAGAGAGCAACAAAATTGAAAATGGAAAGGCATAGTGAAGGATGGGAGAAATGAGAGAATCAGTTAGTTCCACATGGTTGATGAAAGCAGAAGTCTATCAACAATGGTGAATGAATTTACAAAGCACAAATATAATTTTCCTCCAGCTGATTTTAAGAAATTTCAAGCATGCACCAAAATTCTTGTTCCAAGACCCCAAATTCACAAACCAGAGCACAAAGTGGTGCTCAAAAGTGGAAAACTTCACAAACCAGAGGCATAGCAAATATGACCAATCATTGTTTTGGAAAAACGACGTTGTTCAAAATCACAGGGAAAAAGTCCTTTCTACCAATACCAAATTTGGCAAAAAAAGGGCAAAGAGAAATTGTTCTAAATGCAGGATGTCAAACATGTATCTTTATAGTATAGCTTAAATGTGAGCACTAAATCATTATATCCTTAAGACAATGTACCTTCAGGATCATACCCTTCAAGATTTTCATGTACGCACCGGCTAAAAGCTAAAACTTGCTGCCATGTATCCTCAGATATATTGTGTCGTTGATTTTCCTAAAGGCAATCGAAAAATTAGTTGCTTAGACAGAAACGTGAAAAACAAGAGAATGTAGTCATACCCAATATTCACAAGGTATCTATTGACAAAAAATATAATTCATAGTTCAGCTGCGAGGCGATGTGTCCCAATTCATAAACTTGCGTATCCATGAATAATGAACAGCTACATAAGCATTTCTTTAAGAACTCTACTCAACTAGACAATGCTTTTAAAAGAGAAACACAAACAAATATAAATAAAATAAAAAACACAATTATCCAGTTAGCTTAGTATCACCCATACCTGAAAGTCACACCATTGGTTTAGCAACCGAAACCTCCCAGCTAAAACTAATTTCCACGCGGAAACAGCCTTGTTTACGGCTGCAAGAGAAATTCATGAAAATATAAATCTTCTATGTAAAACAATCCATCAAACCAACGCCTATATATGAAGACAATAGAAATGAGAAAGCTTACTGATATTCCTTTGACCATTTTCACGGCACATGAAGAATACAAAATCATAGAAACGAGAGAATTCTGAGAAATCCGCCTACAAAGAGATAGAGGGTTGTAAACAAGGAACACAATATTATATATTCATTTCTTTTGTTGTGGATTGAAAAAAGAAAGATTTAGGAGTAATTGGTTCTTAGTAGAGAACATCAATGATCAAATCAAAAGAAATGTATCCAGTTCAAGAGCTTAATAAATGGAACTCACCATAAGTTCTAGCTTTGACATGAGCTTGAGAAGTTCATCAAAAATTTTAATTCTGTCAAAGGAAATGCCATAAATCGTTAAATGGATATATATATATATATATATATATATATATATATATATATATAAAGGAAAGTTCATATCTAGCTAAAAAAGAACTACTCCATAGAACCACAGAGCAAATGACACCAAACTGATAGACTTTATAATTATACACCAGGTGTAATTTTTGTTCAAAGTGACTGAAAAATCTATATTATATTTTGTTTACTAAATAAATGCATATACATGCTTTGAGCATGCAAAGTCAATATAGGTGGCTGCATGTGAGCATGTGATAAATGTTGAAGTTTCTACAATAGCTCCTCCATGCAAGTCCTCTTAGTTTCTATATATATGTGATGTTGTAAGCTTCCTGCAGCAAGGAACCAAATTTCAAAAATTGCGGTGTCCTCCACTCTCTCTTGGTTCCATGCTGCTTCTTTAATTTCCCAAATTTCTTTTCTTTTCTTTTCTTTTTTTGTACCACATGTGGTATCAAAGCACAAGTCAATCAAGACAGCACAATTCCAGCACTACTCTAGTACAATTTCATAGCACTACTCCAACACAACTTCCGCACAAAACATTAAATTTCTTCAAATTCTAGGCTCATCACCATGGCATCCCCCAATTCGAGTTACCACCAACCTGTTTCTGTTTTCAAAAGAAACACCTATGATTTCTGGAGTATCAAAATCAAAACTATCCTATGAGCTTATGACTAGTGGTAAATAGTGGGAAATGGCATTCCAAAATCCATAGATTCGCCAAAAGGAAAAACAGAGATTGCGGAAGGCACAACCACTACTCCCACAAAACTAGAAAGTTCATCGAGTTCTGAGACAGTTTCGATGCACGTTTGGCAGAAAAAAGATGTTGATGTACTTGCCAAAATTCATCTAGGTGTCTCAGACTTGATCTTTCAAGAATCATGAACTCTTCATCGGCAAAGCAAGCATGGGACACGTTACAAGATAAATTTCATGGCACCGTTAAAATTCAGGCAATAAGGCTTCATACTCTAAGAAGAGATTTCAAAATCTACTAATGAAAGGAGAAACCATCAAAGATTTCTCTTCTAGATTAATTGAAGTTGTCAACCAAACCAAAGCATATGGCAGTGACTTCATGGATCAAAAGTGGTGAAGAAAATCTTAATTTCCCTCACAGAAAAATTGATTATGTCATCACCATCATTGAAGAGTCGAAAGATCTTACTCAACTCTTAGTCACTGAGCGAGTAGGTTCTTTACAAGCTCAAGGGCAAAGAACATCGAGAAGGAATGAAGCTTCCAACAAAGGTGCTTTCAGACATAGCACAAAAATAAATTTCCACTCAATAAAGGTGGAAAAAATAAAAAATGACGAGGTAGTAACGAACAAGGTGATGCAAGCAGCTCCAAGAAATGCAAAAATAAAGGAAAATTCCCTCCTTGTGGTGTTTGCAAAAAAAATAGGTCACTGAGAGAAAGAAGGTTGACACAAGGGAAAACCTTAGTGCAAAATTTGTAAGAAGTTTGATCAAATTGACCAAACCTGTAGATTCAAGCAAAACTAGCAAGCTGGCATTTCCAAAACAACAGACATAGAAATCATATTTATTATGCTTGTTAAGTAGCATCAGTGAAAAAGGATGATGAGTGGCTTATTGACAACAGCTGCACAAATCATATTGCAAAGAGCCAAACTTTTTTCACTCACATTGATCCAACTATCAAAGTATCAGTCAAAATTGGTGATGGAGGTTTGGTAGAATCAAGTGAAAAGGCATTATTGCAATCCAAACCAATAGGAGCACACAACACATCAAAGATGTACTCTGTCCCATATATGGATCAAAATTTGCTAAGTATGTCTCAAATGATATTGAATGGATATTCTTTATTATTTGAAGGCAAAGCTTGAGCAATTTTCAATCCCCAAAAGAAAACGATAGCAAGTGTCAAAATGAAACTATTATCCTAAAAAAGTCATTGTGAAAGATCTACCCACCATCGGTGATCTCAAGGGAGTCTGTGAAGGATGTCAACTAGGGAGGAAGCACCGACAACCATTTCAAACAGATGAGGCATGGTGCACCTCATAGAAATTTCAACTGGTGCACACCAACATTTGCGATCCAATGAGAACTCCATTGTTGGACAACAGTAGATATTTCATCATGTTTATTGATGATTACTCTAGAATGAATTGGGTCTACTTTTTAAATAAAGGTTTGAGGTATTCTAGACATTTCATAAGTATAAAAAATTGGTGGAAACTCAAAACAATTGTTAGATTCAGACTCTCTATAACAAAAATGGCACCAAGTACACTTCTTCCCAATTCAATAAATTATGAGAAAAGGAGCACATTGCAAACTTACATTATTGCATATGTGCCACATAAAAATGGTGTTTCAGAAAGAAAAAATAGAACAATCATGGAAATGATTGAGATCCATGATTAAAGACAATGGCATGCCAAACAAGTCTTAGGAAGAAGCAATTTATATTGTTGTCTATCTCCAGAACAAGAGCATCAACAAAACTATCCCATACATGACCCGACTTAAGGCATGGTCAGGACATAAGCCTTCAGTCAGGCATGTAAAGTTATTTAGATGTATTTGCTATATAAGCCTTTAGTCAAGAATCTCCAAAGAAAGCACAAGCTGGAAGCAAAAGCAAAAACAGAACTTTCTATAGGCTATAGTTCTCAATCCAAGGGCTATAGAATATTCAATCTGCAAATAGAGAAAGTTGATATCACATTTGACAAGATGCTTCTTGGGATTGGGAAGAAAATGAGGAAAAAAGATTGACGAATGTCCCCACATTCCAAAAAGATTCAGGACCTAATCAACTGCCAAGTCAAGAGACTCCAATTCAAGAAGTTAGCGACTCGACCTCGGACTCGTACTATGAAGAAATCAATGAGAGTTCTCCAAGTAATATTGAATCGTCATCTTCACAGCCTTCTCCACAACCTTAGCTATACAACATGGCTACAAAGAGGCAGCAAAGACAAATCAAGTCAACTCAAGGGTATGCTTATAAGTTTTGTAATAATGTTGTTTATGAGCCCAACAATTATGATGAAATGGTTGATCATAAAGAATGGCGGCTTGCAATGGAGGAGATACACATGATTGAGAAAAATCAAACATGGAATCTAGTTGAGAAACCGACTCACAAAGATGTCGTTGGAGTCAAATGGATTTATAAGACGAGTAAATTTTGAAAGCTCAATTCAAAAGCACAAAGCTTGATTGGATGCCAAAGGTTTCACTTAGCAATTTGGCGTTGATTACAATGAAACTTTTTCTCCTATCTCAAGACAAGATACCATGTGAATCATCATTACACTTGCAACACGTAATGGATGGAAAATATCTCAACTTGTAGTGACATTAGTTTTTCTCATCGTTATCAAGCTTTGTAGTAAAAGGTCTTAAAGCTCAAAAGGCATTGTAGACTTAAACAACCTCCACGAGCTTGGTACTGCAGGATTGACTTCTATTTCAATGATAGTGGATTTAGGAGTCCCAACAAGCTTACACTTTACATAAAGGCTTAGGAAACTACATACATCTCGATTGTCTCCTTATATGTTAATGATTTTATTGTTATTGGGAATCATCCTAGTATGATCATAACCTTTGGGTTTGGGGAAGATATGAAAAAAGAATTTGAAATGACAGATCTTGGCTTTATGAACTATTTTCTAGGCATGAAGATCAGTCAAGAAGGCATCTTCATCTAGAAGAAAAGGTATGCCAAAAATCTATTGAAAAAATTCAAAATGGAAAATTGCAAAGAAATGATGACCACACTAGTTCCCAAATACAAATCAGTGAAAGAAGATGGTTTATACATTGCCGATGAAAGACTTTCGAAAAGCATGATTGGCAGTTTTTTGTATTTAACAACAACTAGACCAGACATCAACTTGTTGTCCAGGTTCAGGTTCATGCAAAAGCCAACTCAATTGCATTACAATGCAGCCAAATGACTACTCAGATATGTCAAGGGTGCTATTGATTTTGGCATTTGGTATAAGTCAACTGAAAATGCAGAATTGTGTTGGCTACACTGATAGTGATTGGGTTGGTTCATTGGATGATATGAAAAGTACATTCGATTATACTTTTTTTTTTTTGGAAATGGAGTATTTTCATGGTTTTCACAAAAAACAGGATATGGTAGCTCAGTCCACATGGAATTTGAGTGCATTGCAACATGTGCAGCAACAAATGAAGCAATATGAGCTGGAAAAATTCTCATCGACATGTGTGAAATTCAACAAAAACCCACTGTGTTGTATTGTGAAAGCAAGTTGGCAATTGCAATTGCCAAAAATCCAGTCTAATACAGGAAAACAAAGCACATCAATGAAAACAAAGCACATCAATGTTAAATATCATTTTCTCAGGGAAGCTAAAGGCATGAGCAAAATTAGTCTCATTCACTAAGGCACATATTAGCAAATTACAGATATTTTTACCAAAGCACTACCCAAAGCTAAATTTGAATTCCTAAAATGCAAACTTGAGGTGCAAGGAAAAAGCGTCAAGGAGGAGTGTTGAAAGTGAGATTCTTTCAATCAAATCATTGAATAATGTATATTATATTTTCATTTTTTACTAAATAAATGCATGTACATGCTACGAGTATGCAATGTCAATATGGGTGGCTGCATGTGATACATGCTATGAGCATGTGATGCATGTTGAAGTTTCTCCAATGACTCCTCCATGTAAGGACAAAATATGGGTCATGTGCTGCATATCTTACCTTCTATATATGTGTGTGTGTGTGTGTGTGATGCTGTAAGCTTCCTTGAGCAAGGAACCAAGTTTAAAAAATGACATTGTCCTCCACTCTCTTTCTCTCTAGGTTCCATGCTTCTTTAATTTCCTCAATTTCCTCTTCTTTTTTTTTTTGTGAGTGTGTGTACCATAATGCACTAAACTTCCAACAATTTTAAAGTGAATTGAGTCATAAGAGCATCAAAACAAGTCTTAACCCAGATAATTGGAAAGTTTGTCTTGCAATCTTCA
>Ga0307509_10005627_pt1 | contig 17332 bp, 17 predicted proteins | sample 10_EM_MG_FD_202245 | JGI IMG/M metagenome (GOLD analysis project Ga0307509, IMG submission 202245) | Populus trichocarpa ectomycorrhiza microbial communities from riparian zone in the Pacific Northwest, United States - 10_EM | ecosystem: Host-associated > Plants > Roots > Unclassified | place... | reverse complement strand
GACTGTCTCCCTTGCTGGATCCCCGGCATGGCTCGAGAGGCAGCGTTCACCATAGAGGTATTGAACAACGACCCTGCATTGGGGCCACCCAAAATTGGCCGCCAAGCGGCTTGTGGGCGCTGGCCAATATCGTCTTGCGGACGTACTGCTACTTCTTCCGCATAGGGACAATATGTCGTTCCAACGGCCGTGGCATAGAACGCGCTACCGCAGCCATGACTAGCTCCGCTTCTTCGTCGGAGTCGATAAGTATGTTGTTAGCTTCGATTTCGTCAGGGGGGTGGAGCTCCTGCATTGATTGCCGCTTCTAGTGGCTTGTTAGCTGGGAAAAAAAGTGCGTGAAAGGATTGGATATACTTTGTTGTTTCGCATGGTTCTTCCTCTGGAAGGCTGCCAGGAGAATGTCGTATGGCTGGGGACGGCCGAGGACCGCACGCTTGACTCCCATTGGATGGGACTCGCAGGTCAGGGAACGGGCACACTGAGGGCGCCATGAGCAAGTTGGACTCCGCATTGCTTCTCCACATCAACCAGGGCTAGGAACATTAGCACTAAATTTCATAAAATGAACCAGGAGGGCTACCTTTTGGTTTTGGATCGGGCTTCGCAGGCTTTTCCCTCTTTTTCTTTTCCTTGGGTTCCTTGGGAAGCTTTGGTTCTGCGTAGAGTCAGTACAATGACAGGTATTACAGAAAAGTGGTGTTCTGCCATGCCATCATGTCCCCTCGCCGCAGACCAAGAGAGCGGTGTTCTGCCGTAAATGTCTAGTAAATCTACGTTGACCTCACTTTGCACCAGCAGTAGCCCGGCTACTTTATTAATCCCACGATAGGCTGCCCAAGCAAGGGGTAAAGCATCAAGAGGAAAAAATGTGTTCCCCCACCACGATCACCCGACAGGGCAACTAAAGATTCTATACCCCTTTGTTTCACCTTGCCACTTGCTTTGCGGTCCGCTCCTACCAACCGGTTTTGACCTGCACCACCTTTTTGCCCACACTCACCAATCCGCCCATTGCCCCTTTCATGAGTTTTTTATAAGCGGGAGAACATTTAACACCACATGCACCCGATTCAGCATGCTGGAGGAGAGCAGATGAGACGAAACACTCCACGCAAGTAGGGAAACTACCCACCTACAAGTTAGCATTCACGTAGGCTTAGAAGAGACTAGTGAGGTCCTACCGGAAAGCCTTCTTGTCATAGGTAATACTCTCAAGATGCGCCCTAAGCGCGGTTGCACTAGTGAATTTCTTCCCGCATCTGAGGCGAGGGCAGACATAGGCTTCAAGTATCTTGTTCCAATAGTCTTCCGGGTCCTCCATGGGGAAATCGGTTGGCTTTGCTGGAAGAGTGTAGTCGAGAACACTGACAAAACCCTTCGGGACGAGTTCTTCAGGCATGAACCCATTACCGGTCTCGGCAAGGGCAACTTTAACGCGGCCAGGAAGGATACCAGCACGCCAGGTGTGTGTGGTAGTGCTACCAGCGAGAATGTCGGTGGGGAGGTCCTTCTTGGCAAGGGGAGAGTTTTGATAATTTATGAGCTCGTGAAAGTCCTCGGGGGAGGGGTCACCCTTGCACTGTCTGGATTCGATATGCTGAGTGATACCAGAAATAGAGTTAAACAAGGCATCGCAGGCTGGACACTGGTGAGTGGTTGTTGGTTTGGGCTTGTGGACCTAGGTGGAGTATCAGATTAGTTGGCCAAACATGCTTCAAGAATGGAAGGGGAGAAGGGTTGAAGACAGACCTGCTTCCAATGAAGATCGAGAGCCTCAACAATGTGAAACTCCTGAGAGCACTCACGACAAACAAGGGGCTCGGAACTCTCTACCACTTGCCCCTTCAACTCCTCCTTGCCATTAAAGTTAACCCTACACTTTCCGCAGTAAAGGTGCCTCCCGAGATCATCCTCGCCATTTCCTCCAAGAATAGGGTCATCTTCGGTATCCGAAACTTGACACCGCACTTCTGGCACGGAAAATAGCCACCTTGATTCCCATGTAAAATGGCATTCGAGTTCCGGGTCGGCTTGTACATGGCCTTGAACTTGACGCTATTCTCGTATCAGTGTCCGAGTCAGAGTCGGTGAAGAGACTCCAATAAATTAGTTATGTCTGAGCGGTAAGAAGAGGGAACTCAGGGGAGGGTGTTACTCAGGGAGATAATAAGGTATAGCCATTCTTGATTTATAATTAATTAAAGAGGGTTTTGTGAGATGTGTATTTGCGGTATTGCTGTGGTGGGGCTGAGGGGTAGGTAAGTGGAGGAAATTTGGTAGGGCGATGGTGGTGGTGAATTCACAGGTGATCTGTGTTTTTTATTTTGTTTGTTTGGCTGCGTAAGGTGAGCCGGAGTGTCGGGAATTTTTTTTTTTTGGTGGGTAGGTAGGGTTCTCTTTTACGTTGGGCTTAGGGTTGGGAAACAAGTAACAGCAATCATTTCCAGGAAAACAAAGAAAATATTTAGGCCCTGTTCACCGCGCCACAATATAAATATATCATACTCCAAATTTGACGGTGGTTGTTAAGACGGGGCAGTTGGAGGGGGGTGGGGGTCAGGCAGATTATAACGAATATTTTCTTTGCGATTGAGGTATTGGGAGTTAGGACAGTCCTTCCACCGGGGCAGGTCTTGCGATGGCTGGTGATAATGAGAGTTCGCTTGGGGCAGGGCAAAATCCATAAACATTATAATATGTTAATTCAATATATATATTCTGGTTAAACCTGTCAGGCGTTTACTAAAATAGATGTAATAATTGGCAGCAAGCTGGTCAGTATTACTCTCCGGTATTTTATAGTTTTATTTCGCGGGCTAGCTTAGGCTACGCAGACACTGATTGCAACTCAGGTGGAAGAAACCCCTTCGTCGCCATTAGCTCAACTAGTAGCCCGGGAAAGCCAGAGGGAAAAGTTGTGTCGGTACTCACAGAGGGTATTATCCAGGAACATCTTCCAGCGGAAGCCGTCGACTGCGCTCCTGAGCAATCTTTCTTAACAGAGATACTAGCTAATGTAGTATTACAGAGGTTTGTAGAAAAGTGGTCAAGTGCTGACTTTATTAATAGTTAGATAATTTATTTGAAGAGGAGACCAAGCAGGAGATAATACAAAAGACAAATATCAGTGCGGTCAAGGGTTCAGATGAAGGGGCTGCAGCGTCCGAAGATTGCGTGAAGCAAGAGGCTGAGCAAAGCGGAGGAGGAAACGGAGAAAGCGAGGAAGGAGGCTCAGGAATTATCAAAAATAATTAGCGAAGATACAGTGAACGCGGTCTAAGGCTCTACAGAGGTTGCAGTATCAGGAACTTTGTGAGTATAATGGTAACGTTTCTTATCAAGAATTGGGCATGGACTAGCTTAATGTTACACCTCCAGTCCGACTAGCATTGGTACCCCCCTTCTCAGAAACTAATTCAGGGGCAGCACACCATCTATTGCAAATCCCCCTATCATTATGATGCCTCTCTTTTAATAGAAAAATAAAATAGAAAAGTCTAGTAGCGGATGTCAGAAAGCTAACCAAACCAATGTCCAGACCTCATAGGCACAGTCGCCATAGGGAGAAAAAAAGTTTACTTGTCAAGGTTGGTCGAGAACAACCCTCCCATTTTCATCTCACTCAAGCCTTCGTTTCTTGCCTCTCTGCCATCCAGCCCCCCGAGCGTTCTCGCCAAGAGCCCTTAAAGGTGGTCTACCGTATTCGTTAAGCGCACCAGAGAATGGTAGAGCTGAAGATTGGATATTCAAATGTTGGCGGTACTCGTGGGTGACCATAGGAGTGGACGAGTTCGGAATCTGATCTAATGAATATTTAAGGGGAGTGTTAGAGGAATCAGATGGAAAGAACCAACGTGTACCGCTCAAGAGTGTACCATTGACTAGGCTTCTAAACTTCGCCTCTTGTTCAAAACCCCAGCCGCTGCGACGAGGATTTGTGATTGCCGTTGCCCTGGCATTCATAATGTCAACAAGGTCCTCATCTCCTATTGGCGGTCACGGTTAGAACTGCAAAATAGTCTTGTAGAGGTGGGGGAATAAACACGCATACCCAGTAGTTGTTCGGCTTGACGCCAGGATACACCATAGAGTATCGAAAAAGTATCTTCGGAACAAATTTCGTGGTTCTTGAAGAGGCATACGTCGAGGACGACATCTCCGGCATGGGCTTGGAGGTTTCCACAATCAATGATCAGGTGATCATCAACCTCCCGTGAATGTTGCCCCCGACGGAAGGTTGCAAAGAATCTTTGACGAATATCGATTGCTGTTGCCTTTAGCGGGCGGAGCATCATGACCTCTTTGGTAATTCTGCATAAGGCCTCCGTAGCACGTTGTTGAATCTCTCTCTCAGCCTTTACGGCCTCCTCCCGAGCTTCTCTCTCAGCCTTTACGGCCTCCTCCCGAGCTTCTCTCTCAGCCTTTACCGCCTCCTCCCGAGCTTCTCTCTCAGCCTTTAAGGCCGCCTCCTGAGCTTGTCTTTGTGCCTTTACCGCCTCCTCCCGAGCTTCTCTCTCAGCCTTTAAGGCCGCCTCCTGAGCTTGTCTTTGTGCCTTTAAGGCCGCCTCCTGAGCTTGTCTTTGTGCCTTTAAGGTCTCGTGACGGGTTTCCCTTTCCTCTTTCAAGGCATTATCTTGATCTGCGGTTTTTTTCTGGAGGGCAAGAATCTTGTCTTCCATTTCGACCATTGAAAGTAGAAGGGATTGGGCAGGGGGGTTAGCATAGGCAGTTTTCGGATTCACAGAGTTCCTAATCTGCATCCTAGTAACGGACTCAGCCTCCCTCGCCAGAGACCTTTTCACTCTAAGCAATTCAGCCATTGGGTTATGATGCTCCTCAACCTCGGTGTAAACTAATCCGGTTGCCATCTCTTAGTTGGGAGGGTAGGGATTTCTGAGGCGGACGGGGTGTGATAAAAAAAAGTGACGATTTAATAAACTGGGTGTGAAAGTTGTTTTTGAATAATAACGCTTGGATAAGGAAGAAAGGGAAGAGGGGGGGAGGGGGGGTGAGGGCGGCTTTTGGCTTCTGTGAAAGATGACTAATAATGCCAGGGAGACGTGTTTCTGCACAAATTGCGCTAGGACACGCCCTGGAGGTGTGCTAGTGTTCCCAAGCGTTTCTCTTCGCTGTCACATTCGCCGAGAAGGAGCCTCAACCGAAAGAAAAATGCATTTCCACCCATATCCCGCCGAACCATGTTCGAGTAATCCATATTGGGATCAAATTCCGTGCACACGCTCGTGGGGAATATGTGCTTATTCCGTTCGTACCAGCGGTGATCCACCACTTTTGTCATTGTAGGATCATCTCAATTGGGATTCGGAGTGCACGTCTGGGAGGCAGGCGATGGGGATGAAGGGGGATCAAACAATAATCCGTTGGGCCCCATGGTGCGATTGACGATAAAATAGTAGAATTCAAAGTGCTTTCGAGCGAGTTAGTGATGGCGAAAGGGAAAGGAAGAGGCGGAAGAAATACGTGAGGTATTATCACTTCACCGCGAACAAGCAGTAAATCATCGACCGAAACCCTGAGCCATTCCCTGCGTCCAGACATTCCCCTAGCACGTTCGAGAAAGAGCCATACAGCTTCGCCTTTCTTAACCGTCACTCCCTCACCGGTGGGTGAAGCAACATTAGTGCCTAGTGAGCGTTAGTCGTATGTCAACTTCAAAAATTAGAGCATGCACAATCCCTACCATCATAAAAAACAAACGGAATACTAATCTCCTCATTCTTAATCTTCTCCTGCAAAGCCAAAAACTCCCTCCTCAAAGTCTCACGCTCCTGAGCCTCCCTCAAAAAGTGTATTCTTCGTCAAGACCTTCGGAGCCGGTAGCCCCAATTTCGGATTAACCTGCCGCTTCTTCACCTCATCCTCCTCGCCACTCTTATTGTTATCCTCACTATTAGACCTTGTCGGGTCGGCGGATGAAGAGTAACCGCCATCATCTGTGCCATCATCACCATCACCCTCCCCAGCGAAGGATAATTTCTCTTTGACCACCTTCTTGCGCTTCTTAGTTCTCTTACAGCCGCTGCCGGTGGGTGCCTCACTACCTTCCCGGGACGAGCTCGCAGGTCTCCCACCCCCGCCGCCGCTGCTACGAATCGGTAGTAGTTTCGCGGCTGCTTCGCAGTCCCGCTATTCCACTAGTTCGACACGACGCTTCTTGAATTCGCTTAGATGCACAAGACCAACGGTCTGCGACTTTGGCACATCCTCCAGGATTTCGGTGTTTGCGACAAAACGTAAGGGGGTGCTGGTGGTTGGGTCAGCCATGGTAAACACTGGTATATATGCGCTGATGGTGTGGTTTGCTGCTGGGGTGATTGGAACTAGGGTTTGAGAGGCTAGTTCCAGGTAAGATTTGAAGCGAGTTGGTAGGGGTGCACCCTTTGGCATAGACGTCGCCGGCAACGGTGACCAACCCCTCTGAGGCAATCTGGACCTCTCTGACCCCCAGCCCGCTCTAAGGAATAGACGGAACCTCAGCATGCTGAGCTATGATAGTCGACGAGATCTCATAGCCGAGCCTGGGGGACCAATAAAAACAATCTTATTTTTTGACGCAGCTAAGCTCTCTGGCAATTTCGGGTTCTCACTCGCATGGCCCCTGCGTAAAGAAAAAAATCCCATCAGCATTATCACCTAAAAAGAAATCCCACCCCCATCATCAAAGGAAACGCACCATCCAGCCCAAACTGCATGAACCCCCATTCTCTCTGCAGCATCAACAATTAACTCTACGTTGGCGTAGTTATTATTATTCGTGCCCCCGGGTACCTATACCGTCGCCATCATGCAACCAATTAGCTTCAAATGAGACTCCAAAATAAACTCTTGTTTCAACTCTCCCCCCACCCCACCACCGCTACTAACTACTCTCCCGCGCAAAATCGCGGGGTAATTAAGTAGCCAGAGACCAGTGGGCGGGGGGAGATGTTTCAAAATGGGAGGAAGCAAACCTCGACATATTGATCCGCCATACGAATATAGTCCGCATTGGCCTGTAAATCTTCTGGGGTAGCCATCACGGGGAATTGTATCGCTCTCTCATCACCGAACGTCTCATACGCCCATTTCCTCACACTTCTAATCTCTTTAACTGCTGCAATTCCGTTATTGCAATTAAAACCTAAATCCCCTACCCAAACAACATTATCAAATTAGCTTCTGCTCGACTAATTGCTACTAGAAATAAATATGACGGTGTCGCGTACTAGAAAGGATAAGGCGGAGTTGGAAGGAGGCACAGCCCGTGAGGTGCCTGTGTAACATACAATACCATGGGCTGTACCTCCGCAGGTACTCGAGTAGATAGAGAAACGAGAAGAAAGCTAACCCCAATAGGGGTGAGCTAGTGCTGGAATTAACTGTTGATAGGAAGAGGTTGTTGCGCTTGTCTAAACTAGGAAACAGAAGAGAGGCTTGTATGCAGAGATTTCTGCGCGCCAAGCCATCCACAAACATAGGGTTTTACAGTACAGGGTTATGCGGTAGGAGGGTTGTGCGGATATGCACGTTTGCGGATACTCGTACACGGCCAGAGGAGATATGGTTTAGGGCAGACGGCATTTTAGATTTCCGGCGGTTAGGTATTCTCCCACGGGTTGCTTCCACATCCCATGTCGCTAGTCACAGGATATTTCTTTCATGGGTTTGTTGATGTGTTTGGCCATTGGGTATGAGGTATCGGGTATCTGGTTTATTGTTTCTTTCATACCCTTCGTCATTAGTTATATCATACTCGGATGAGTCAGGGGTCAGAGCACAGCCGCTGAAGATCGACCCGAATCTGCAAGGAACCCCAATCTGTGTTGTGTCTTGGGTGACAAAAGCTTAAGGCAACGACCGACCAATCCGCATGGTTTAGGGTTGGGGGGTGCTTCTAGTGGGGTGAGGGAAAATCAAGGCTTGGCATTGGCGGCTCTGTGTGAATCTCCCACAGGTAGCGACCTCTGAAGCTAGCGAACCATGCCCTGCTCTTGCGGTCGAAATAGGGTCGTCGAATCTCAATATCGAAAATATTCCTTCAATAAGGACACCGTTAGCCGTGTCCAAGAACCTGTTCCGGTCGGCAAGGAGGATTCAGTGCCCGATCGATCCGCTCTACCCTTGGAGAGCACCTCCGGGCTCATCCACGAGCTCCTCGGTGCGACTCACTTCAGAATGGCAGAGCCTACTCGAGCGACCCGAATCCTCAGCACATCAGGCCCTTCCGACACGTCCCTACCGTGACCTCCAAGGCCGCCCTTCCCTGAACATTCTTCTCTGTACTGGGGAATCCGCGCAAAAATGGGACCTCTCAGGTTGGGTGAGATTGCTTGTGTTGAAGCAGCTGGACAACTACAATAGCCAGCTATCCTCCCAAAACCTCCCGGCAGAACGTAAGGTGTATATGCGCGCTGTTTATTTGGATAGACCTTCCTTTCCCTGTGGCCTACGTTGTATGCATTTCTTTAGAACCGCTGAGATCCTGGCTAGCTTGGCATGGGTGGGGCGTTGCGGTACCAGCAAGATTGTTACTAATGCACATAGCTGCTGGGGATGAAGACAAAGGAGCTCTAAAAATACGACTCAAGCGGGCTGGAAAAATTAGGCCCAACACTATCCTACCATTTTTGGCCGGTAAGCGTTGCCTCCCGGGCGTGTAAGAGCAACCACTAATATGATACAGCCCCCAGGATTAGCTACCGCCAGCACGCCCCAAGGCCGATGAGGAATCACCCTCTTTAATACATTCCGACATGGGCAGCTTACGTGCTGTTTCTCCCTATCCACTCTCAAACCCGTCCTCACCAACCCCCCCGAGCATAACCAAAGCCCCTTGACAAAAGCATTCCTTTTCGAAAAGTCTTTACTACCCTACAGCGAAAGAAAAATCAAAAAATCAAAAAATCCCCCGCCCCGCCCCATCCACCTTTCAAAAAAAAACCCCCAAAAAACCCCCAAAAAACCCCTTTTATATCTGCCTTTAATTTACCATATCCACCCGCAACAACGCCAATCTCCATGACTTCGCTGCAGTGCCCACCACGCCATCCATGTTTATGCAAATCTTGTGTCCGTGGCCGTCCACAGTGATTTGGTTCGTCCCCGTTTATCGTCATGCTTGCCTTCCGCGGTCGCCGCCGAGTTCAGCTATCCTATCATCGCCATGAGCGGTAGCTCCCGCCGCAGATTCTACACGGGTATGAAGACTTCCGAATTGTCTTTTTTGAGCTTCTCCCTCCTCTCCCATCCCGCGCATTATAGATTCTTATTCTATTCCTTATCACGCGGATGTCTTGAAGGGTGGATTTCCGCTTGCCTTTTACGATGGTATTTATGATGCCATCGATCGTTAGTTCTAGCCGAAGCTCGCCAATTGTTTCTTGATCGAGACGTATGCTGATGTAGTTGTCGTCTCGGAAGGAACTGTGTTTGCTGAAGGGAATTATCATATGAGGTTTAGCTAGTAGGGGGTGATGGTGGGGATGGGGGCGAGGGATCTTGTATGAATGCAGAGAAGGAGGGGAACCGACAGCTTCCAAATAATTATTTTCATTCCTACCCTTCACCATTTTCGCAGCTTGCTCATAGCCCTGTGTTACCTGTGCGCAGGTGGTGATAGGCGTGTTGATAACCTTTGAAGCGTCGATGATTTGCCGGATAAGGGGATCTCCAAGCGTAACTTTCACGGAGGCAATACTAGAGAAATGGTAATTTTTCAGAGCCATCTGGGTTCCCCGCTCAGCAATCGACTAGGTGCTGGCGGCATCTACCGTGGAAAAGAGCTCTGTCTTCGCCTGGGGGTATCTCAATAGACAGTGCCGGAGGAATACCCGAAGATTTTTGTCTGGGATATTCATTATGCTAGTTATCGCGTTTACTCGGTACGGTTTGGTGTGCTAGTGAAGGGCTTACTGGAGTGGAGGAGAGGGGTATACCTGAGAAGTAGGAGTCGTCCACATTTATGTAATCTACGTGCAGGGGTTCTTTGTGTGATGGTAGTTTGTATCGTAGCTGCAATGTGCCAAGTTCGTATGCCATTTCGACCATGTAGTATCAGAGGGAGTTATTGAATATTTTCTTGATCCCCTGAAAATTGTGGGTTCTGTCCGCTAGATGTTTTTTTTACTGAGTTTCTTTTCCGAGTGGATCAATTCTAGATAGCTTTTGCTGATGTGGATTTAAAAACTTCATCACAGAATGATACTATGCCTTATGCGAGGAGAACATTGTTGGGGTTGCTAAAGGTAACGCTCTTTGAACCAAGGCGGCAAGATAAGGCAGCAAATGTATTGAGGAGAACAGCGGACTTACCTCAGAGTGGTAGAATGTTGTGTTGAAGATCACGCTCTGTGCATTTCCCTCCAGATACCATTTTTCCAACAGGATGCCGCAAACCACCCCCACGAGTTGTGTCAATGAGATGTCTGTATCTCGCAGCATGACATCTCGAAGAGATTTTTTGATGTGTTCAAGGGACGTGTTTATCCCAGCTATAACAATCCAGGCAAATAAGCAGTACCGCTCGGCCCCCCCCCCTGCCTTTTTACTCGTATTCACCTCGATTTTCAACAGAGAGGGCTCGAACAGGTAAAATTGTATAGCGCACGGCACCTGGTGTCCTTGGGCGAATCCATACGAAAGAACAAAACTAGTTTATATGTTTCTGTGGAAAGTGTCAGGGTGCTGGTTGTGTACCGGTCTCTTCCTATTGGCTCCCCGCTACTGCGAATAACTAGAAGACTGGACGGGAGTCTTGGATATGGCCCAATATAGCACAATGCCACTACACATCCCTGCCCACCCCCCTTGATAGAATCAAATAGCGGTAGTATGACAATGTTTTCCCTCCTCGGAGGAAGGCATTCTTTTGTGGGTACCAGAAATCTTGTCAACAGACGGTACTGGTGAAGGTCACCAGCAAGCGAAATGAAATGTGATAATTAAAGAGAAGAAACAAATACTGGTGGCTTCAATAAGCCTCAGTGCTCTGCTCACGAAAAGAAGATGACTGACAAACGAAAACAAACAGTTCCCTGCGACAAAGGAAAATCAACGGACAGCTTCCATCCTCCAGCAAAGCCTTCCACACTAGCCAAAAATCCACCCCTGATACCTTGTGACTGTGTTTCCATGCCACCACGAAACAAGCTACCCGGCCTACGAGAATCATGGAAAATTACAAACGAGCTATAGAAGGGCGTGACAACAATCAGATGACATTTAACTACCACTTATTGTATTATCTGTAATGGGGTGGTTAGGTATATTCTTTGCGGGATCTGAAATTTCAAGTCGCCGCCTGATAGACATTATGTCGGTATAGGCCAAGAAGCGAGAAATTTCAACCTAGAATTACGTTCCTTCGAGTCAGAAAAAAATATGTGTCAAATAACTCTAGTGCCAATGGCAGCCAACTTAGACATGTTCGCTTGGGTTGAGATTAGGCGATTGGGATTGGTAATTTTCTTCAAGAACAATTTTGACTTTAGACCTACTCAGGCGCAAATGAAAGATATGGAAAAAGAGACAAACAAAATGTATAGTTGCAACACAGATATTTCAAGTCACTGTTTCCGGGTCTTTAATTTGCGCCCGAGTATTGCATCTGTGGCATCCTCAGCGAGATTTGCGATAATAAGCTGATGCTGATGATGCTGATTGGTGGTTGCGAACCAATCTCGCTGAGTGCAACTGGTCTAATATTAGTAAGCACTACTTTGAAGTTAACCGAGAGGGTAACATAACTAATTCCCCATCATCGCATCACGTCCTGTATGGTACGAATATTATGATATTAAACGTCTCTGCGCATTTTTCGCACTCACCCTCCGCCTGTAACGGGGCCTTGGCACTGGACGTTAGTCCAAGGCACACAACGACAGGAGGGTCCTAAACGATAACACTCGTTTAGCGTGAGGGCTCGGAGATGACAATCTCAGTTCAAGGCTGATCGCGTAACGGCAGATCAGGGTCAGGGTTCGTAGGTTCTTGGCGTGGGTCTTAGATATCAGAATAGAAGACGTTATATTCTGAAATACAGGAGTCGTGAAAGAAATACCAGGTAGCGTAAAGAATCAAGGAAATAGGGGGCTTTTTTTTATTTTTATAATCATGTATTCGTTGTTTAAGGTACAAGAAACGATATGGAGCGCTAGCTATGACCGAAACAAAACCCATAAACAATCCAACGACCCGCTTCACCCCCTCATGGGAAAAATCAAACCCCTCTAACCCAGAGCCCATCCTCCCCCCAAACAGCACCTAAGACGAAAGCAAGACGAAGCAATACCTTCCTCCAGATAGGTAAGGAAAGACAAGTATAGAAAAGGAACCAGGGAAAGACACAAACCCTTCGGCGGGCCCCCCAAAAACAAAAGGAAAGATTCTCACAGCACCAAGTGCCGACGGGGAGGGAAGATAAAACTACTGATGCCGGATGCCTAAGGGAATTCCCCGAACCTAACGGCTTAGGGGAAAGGCCTTGTCACGGGCGGACCGCCCGGAATGTCGGCTACGCTTCGGACTTTAGCATGGGCCAAGGAGGTAGTGCTATACCATGACACAGCGTAACCTAACGCGAGGTTTGCGACCTTAGAGTAAATCGCAGGAGCGGATGGGGAGGGCGAGGGGAGCCACCCGGCGAGGAGAGCCACTCAGCAGTAATGGTGCCAGCAATGGGGACGGGGCAGTAAGGTGCCAGCTGGACGGCAGTAAGGTGCCAGCAAGGAGGGTGTAGCAGTACGGTGCAAGCGGATCCGACGCGTGGGAAGCGGGAGGAGGAAGGCTCGCCAAACAACCGAGAAGTACGAACACGGAGGACGGAGACGGGGTCACAGTTTTTCGCATACAGACCGTACCGATCCTGCAACTCAGGAGAGAGTGCAATACCAGAGAGCAGGGCCACCAGGGCAACTACTTCACCGATAGTCCGAAACTAGCGACCGTGTGTTGACGGAGGAAGGAGGGTTGCCGACCATGCAAAACGCTAGGCGAGACGCTTCGCGGAGTGCGGGGTAAAGGGTAGGAACATCCACGCGAGGGTGCTCACCGAAGACGAACGGAGCCAGAAAGGAATCCACAACCCCCGGGAGGGGAGGCCAAAGGCCCCAGAGAAAGTAAAGAGATGAAGGCGTGATAAACCCCCGAGCAGGTGCCACGGGCGGTGTAGATCAGAGGCGGAGGACACTCTCACGATGATTTCTCATGGTGTTGAGATTTCAATCGCTGGAGGTGGAGCGGACGAGAAAGATGAAAGGAAATAGGGGGCTTTTTTTTTATTTTTTATTTTTATTTTTAATCATGTATTCGTTGTTAAAGTACAAGAAACCGCGTGGAGCGCTAGCTATGGCGTGAACAAAACTATAACCAATCCAACGACCCGCTTCACCCCCTCATGGGAAAAATCAATCCCCCCGCAACCAGAGCCCACTCCTCCCCCTAATAGCACCTAAGACGAAGGCAAGACGGAGCAATACCCTCCTCCAGACACGTAAGGAAAAACAAGTATAGAAACAGAAACAGAGAAAGACACAAACCCTTCGGCGGGCCCCCCAAGACAAACGAAATGATCTTACGGCACCAGGTGCCGACGGAGAGGAAAGATAAAACTACTATTGCCGGATGCCTGAACAATAACCCCTAGCCAACTCGGCTGCGGGGAAGGCGTTCGACACGGGCGGAGAGCCCGTTGTATCGGCGACGCTTCGGACTTTAGCATGGGCCAAGGAGGTAGTGCTATACCATGACCCAGCGTAACCTACACGCGAGGTGTGCGACCGTAGAGTCAATCGCAGGAGCGGGAGGAGGACGAGGGGAGTCACCCAGCGAGGAGAGCCACTCAGCAGAGGAGGTGCCAGCTATCGTGAGGGGCAGTAGGGTGCCAGCCGCGTAGCCAGTAAGGTGCCAGCTAAGGAGGGGCGTAGCAGTACGGTGCAAGCGGATCTAACGCGTGGGAAGCGGGAGAGGGAAGGCTCGCCAAAGACCGAGAAGTACGAATGCGGAGGACCGAAACAGGGTCAAGATTTTTCGAAAGCCGACTGTACCGACCGAGCAACTCAGGAGAGAGTTCAATACCAGAGAGCAGGGCCACCAGGGCAACTACTTCACCGATAGCCCGAGACTAGCGACCGCGTGTTGACGAGGAAAAGAGGCTTGCCGACCGTGCAAAACGCTAAGCGAGACGCGTCGCGAAGTGCGGGGTAAAGGGTAGGAACACCAACGCGAACGAAGACGAACGGAACCAGAAAGGAATCCATAACCCCCGAGAGGGGAGGCCAAAGGCCTCAGAGAGAGGAAGGAGATGAAGGCGTGACAAACCCCCGAGCAGCTGCCACGGGCGGGGTAGATCAGAGGCGGAGGACACTCTCACGATGATTTCCCATGGTGTTGAGATTTCAATCGCTGGAGGTGGAGCGGACGAGAAAGATGAAGGAAATAGGGGGCGAAGCCCCCCCTTATATAAAAGGAAATCCTAGCACAGCCTTTGCCGCCCGACTCATACACCAGTATGAGTCACATATCGGCGTAACCAAGGAAACAATACAATTTGTCGTAAACCTTACAAAGGAAATCCCTCATAGCAACCGTGTAACAAAAGAAAGAACACCAAAGTTATCCCAACACGTATCTCATCAGGGGACCGTGAGAGCAGGGCCCTCCCCAGGGCCCAAGTCCCCTGAGGCCTATTCCGGATCCTCCGGTAATGGGCCAGGCTTAAGCGGGTACCGTTCGTGAAACTCGTCAACCGTTCTTAGTTTGTTGATCGATTCAGCTGGCTCCCATGTCGTTTCGTCTTTGCCTTCCCATTTCACCAGATATCGTAGTCAATTCCTGACGAATTTGGAATCCAAAACCTCCTGAACCTGCCACTCCTATTCTCCTTCAACTTCCACAGGTGGAGGTGGTGAGATTATCTGTCCTTCAAGTGGATCGTTGGCTGCCAGGTCCAACAGTGACACATGGAAGATGTTATGTATCTTCATGGTATTCGGCAATTCTAGACGGTAAGCGTGTGTTCCGACCCTGGCTTTGACCTTGTAGGGTCCATGACGTTTGTTGTCCAACTTCCGTGAAGGTCGTCGTGTCCTAATGTTTTTGGCGTTCAGCCACACCTGATCACCAATTTGGAAGGAGGGAGCTGGGATTCTATGTCGGTCAGCGTTTTCCTGTTGCCTTTCCTGAGCATAACCCATTTCAGTTCTAAGATGTGCATGAAGTTCTGTAATAGTGACAACGAAAGATCGTGCTTGTTGATCGTCAGTTGGGAGGGTTTGTTCATCGAGAAAATCCATACGAGGATCATAGCCATAATTGGCAAAGAAGGGAGAGGTGCCGGTAGTCTCAGATGCATGATTGTTTCCCATAAACTCCGCCATGGGTAACCATTGACACCAGTCATCCTGTTGGTAGTTCACATATGACCGTAGGTACTGTTCCATGATACCGTTAACCCGTTCTGTTTGACCGCCAGTTTCAGGATGGAATGCAGTAGATAGACGTCGGTCAATCTTTAGTCTGCGACAGACGGTTCCCCAGAACTCAGCAGCAAACTGAGGTCCTCGGTCGGATATTATCGTCAGCGGTAGCCCGTGGTGTTTCCAGATGTTATTCAGGAATAGGTTGGCGAGAGAGGGTACATCAATAGTGGTACGACAAGGGACAAGATGACGCATCTTGGTTAGCCGGTCTACCACTACCCAAATCGCATCATTACCGTTACTCCAAGGCAGGCCGGTTACAAAGTCCATTGATATATCTTGCCATGGTCGATATGGGATAGAGAGGGGTCGAAGGATACCAAACGGAGCGTGACGAGTCGTTCGACTCCGTTGACAGATATGACAATTGGCCACGTATCGTGCGATCTCCTTCCGCATACTCGGCCAATAGTATCGTCGGGTGATTAGTTCATGTGTTTTGGATCTGCCGGGGTGACCAGCAGCAGGGGCGTCGTGATTTTCCCGAATGATAGCCAGTCTCAAAGGTTCGTGAGCGGGAACATAAAGACGGTCCCGATACCGGAGTCGATCACCGTCCTTGGTACATTCAGCTAGGGATATCAGGCGGCTATGTCGTACCCCTTGTTCCAGCATCGTGAGTATCTGGTTTGGGAGGGGGTCAGCCTGATAGGCTTCTGTCCACAGTTCATTCAAAGGGGACGCTCCAAAGTGAAGCGGGATATCCGCCAACAAACCCAGAGACTGGGACTTGAGAACCACTTGTGTCCTATGCGTCTCGTCCTCCAATACCTCTTCCTCTGTTTGTCCTGCCATCCTTGTCAACGCATCCGCCTTCCCATGTGCTTTACCAGGTACAAATTCAATCGTATAGTTGAATTGTGACAAGAATTCCGACCATCGGGCTTGTGGTTGGTTTAGTAACCTTTTCGTGGTAAAATATCGCAGGTTTTGGTGATCCGACCGTACGGTAACAGGTCGTCTAACTAGATAAGCCCTCCACTCTTCAAAAGCCCGTACCACGGCCATCAACTCTTTGTAGTAGATGTCGTAGTTGCATTCGGCTGGTGTGTGTTTCTTTGAGAAGAAGGCGATGGGATGCAACAGCCCATCAGATCCAGGTTGGGATAGTATACCGGCAGAGGCGATGTCGGAAGCATCGGTTTCCACTACTATCTCCTTATCAAAATCAAAGTGGATCAGGATGGGGGCCGTTGTAAAGGCTTCCTTCAATCTTTCGAATGCGGCTTGACAAAGATCCGACCACACAAATGGTGTACCCTTTTTGGTTAGCTGGGTTAGTGGCCTGGCCAGATGAGAATAGTCTTGGATAAAGCGCCGGTAGAAATTTCCAAATCCTAAGAAGGAGCGGACATCGCGTAATTTCTTAGGGATGGGCCACTCAATGATCGTGGTGATCTTCGCGGGATCCATTCGTAGGCCTTCCGTCGTGATGATGAAACCAAGATACTCGACATTGTTGGTGTGGAATTCGCATTTCTGAGGTTTTACCTGGAGTCCAGCTTTCGTTAAAGCTTCCAGGATTTGCTTGACGTGTTCAATATGCTGTTCCTCGTTCTCAGAGTATATCAAGATATCGTCAAGGTATGCTGTACAAAACCTATCCAGAAATGGGCGTAGCGCGTCATTAATATATGCTTGAAAGGTAGCGGGGGCGTTGGTAAGCCCAAAGGGCATAACCAGTGATTCAAAAAGCCCGTATCGTGTACGAAAAGCTGTTTTCCACTCTTCACCTGCTCTCATGCGGATTAAGTTGTAGGCCCCGCGAATATCCAGTTTAGTGAATATTTTTGCTCGTGAAAGTTGCATAAAGGTTTCTTTGACCAAGGGCAAAGGGTAACGGTTTTTGATCG
>Ga0307509_10005626_pt1 | contig 17336 bp, 12 predicted proteins | sample 10_EM_MG_FD_202245 | JGI IMG/M metagenome (GOLD analysis project Ga0307509, IMG submission 202245) | Populus trichocarpa ectomycorrhiza microbial communities from riparian zone in the Pacific Northwest, United States - 10_EM | ecosystem: Host-associated > Plants > Roots > Unclassified | place... | reverse complement strand
GGGTCCCTCTGCCACTGCACCGTCATAGCTTTTGCTGGCCAATGCTTCGGGATCATAAGTACAAACACCTGTACCGCGGGCGGCATAATACGCCCTATCATGGCATGTCAATGGGTCCAGGCGCGGAGTCTGGCCCCCTACGCGCAACGGTACCGCACATGCACACGTACGCGGTGTACACCATCCGAGTAAAGCCGTGGTTCATCACACGGTCTACTAGTAGCACAGCAGCGCCGCATCGTACAACAGTTCTCAGACGGACAACTTGAAACCCCCTGACCATATCCGTACAATATGATCTCGTAACTCAGCAGGCTAGCCCTGCTGCGCTCTCTGGTGTCACACCATTCATCGAACTGTCGCGCTCACTTACGGGGCTCGACTCGATTCCGTGCGGCTCTGTATCTCCACCTCCTCGCCTCCTCACCCCTCCAACTTGAAGCCGCACGGCCGCAGTACAATTCTGCCCCGACTCCTCCCTCTCGTCACACGGGAGTATCAAAAAATAGAAACGTTTCGTGGCCAGGGGTTGGCAATTGCCAGCAGGCTTCGAGGACGTTTGTACCACCGTCCACGTACAGCTATGTCATCTCATGTCTGGCGAATTCGACAAACAAAGGCCTTACTTAGCCTCAGCCCAACACACGCGGGCATCTGAATCGCACAATGCACACGCAGCGAAGCAAAACCTCTGCGGTGGGAGGACTTATATCCCTAGAGATCCTTCACAGGTCACAAAAGAAATTGGACTACCTTTCCTTACTACTGTGCATTATTTTGTTATTTTGAGAAACGAGAAACGAACATGAATTCGCTGGGGATTTCAATTGGGCTGCTGCGCAAGCCACCCGCTCATCGATCGCCACATCTATCCAGTTAGAATAAATCAAGGGTGTGCGGGCAAGGTTTGGATTATTTATATGGTATGCGTGACAGTGTGGGGGGGTCATGTAGTTAGTTAACCTGTGGGGGGATTCAAATCCCGATGATGACAATAAAAGGATCGAGGTCAGCGGTGAGATGAAGAAAAAAAATCAAGATGTGAATTCTTTCGCATGCAATGGGTATGACCGCTAAACCGGAGATATAATGCTACAGGAGATGCATGATTGTTGTCAATATCAAACAAAAACTAGGAGAACTGTCCGTCCGCCGTCCATCCAACAACCTAATGACGATACGAAAAAAAAAAAAAAACTAAGCCCGCGTGACTGACATGGGGAAACCACGTGTAAAACACGCACCATCAAGACGCCCCCACTTCGGTAATCAAGAGTGCCACACCCCTCCCACGGTCGGCTCGAACCTCGAGAGTGGGGAGCGGATGTAGGATGGTTCGTGCTTACGCGGGGAGAATGGCCGCGGCGTATCGCGTCGCTTCATGATCATACGCGCCACGAGTTGTGGCATGCTCACGATCGCCGTCTTGCCCGGCTTGACCTTCGCACCGCCACCAGCGCAGTCAGTCGCGTCCGGATCCTCGCCGAGTTTGAGACGTAGCAACGCCTGCAGCTCGCGCCCCCGCTCCTTCTCGCGCTTGCGCACCCGTCGCGCCTCCGCTCTCCGCGCTTCGGTGAAGAGCAACCATGTCCGGATCGTCTTCTCGTCTGACTCGTCCAGCTGCGCAGGCTCGCTGGGAGGTCCTTCTGTCTCGTCAGCATCGGCTCCAGCGCTCACGCCACCGCGCTCGTCGAAGTCGGCCAACTTTGAGGGGACAGGCGGCGCGACACTGAGCCGCCCCGCAAGGTACTCTGCACGCTTCGCATGGTAGACCTCGTCTTCCTTCGCCTTGCGCTCAGAGACCCACGTTCGGCGACGCACACTCTTGAGTTTCTCAAATTCGCGTGAGTTGACACGTGTGATAGCCTCTTGTGAGAAGTTTAGATTAGGCTCGATCGCGTGGGCTTCGGAAGCCTCAGCCTGGTTCGATGACGCGGCCTGTATAGGCAGGAAAAGCCCCAATCCACTTCCACGTGGAGGCGATGCTCCTGACCAGTCTGGCGCGGGGGTTTCAGCCGTAATGAGGCTATTGTCCGGCTCAGCACCCGGTAACGTCAATAACGGTTGACCGACTAGTAGCGGAGATTGGGGAGGGGACGTTGGCTGCTCGTTCATCGCGGTATCCTCCGGAAGGTCAGCGAATGATCGCCGGGACGGTGACGATGGGACAGAGTCACTACCAAAGTCCTCGTCATCGTCATGGAGCTCCGAGAGAGTACGACGCATGGGAGGGGGAAGTGCCACATCCTGCTCTAAATTGACCTCCGAATCCAGGGACGGGTGGTCGGAAGCATCGAAATCATCGACATCCATGGGTCCTGGACCTGAGGCAATACCGGGGCCAAAATCCGCAATCGCAGACATGCAAGGCCGGTGATTCGAAGATGCTACGAACTCTGAAAGCGGCGATGGTGGTGCCGGGTCCGGTGTTGAGCCATTGGCACCTTGAAAGAGATTGACACTGGGCTCTGTGCCTTTATGACTAAAGGGCGCAAAGTGGGTGCAATGTGACATGTCGAAAGTGGCACCAAAAGGGAGAGATGTGCCTATAGCGTGGCTGTGAGACAGTGGAGTGTCTCGGGTGTCGGTAGGAACCTCTTGCGGGCTGGCCGGGGGGAGGGATATCCGGCGCCGGAAAGGCAGTGGTGGGGCGAGAAGGGTGAGCTGCGGGAGAACATGGGGATTTGACGGGTCAGGAAGAAAGAGATTGAGAGACGAAGAGTCGACAAAGAGTTTGCCTCCTGATGTTGAGTGCGAGGGGTCGAGGAAGCCATCGGGTGAAGGAAATCCATCGAAATTGGGTGATGGTAGGAAGTTGTGGAACATTGAGAACCTAGCGCTTGAGAGTGCACCGGATGACACTACTAAAGGGCGAAGCTGTCCACATTGTGACTCCACCCTCGAGTCTAGATCTCGTGTGGACGGGTTGGTGCCACATGGCCAAGTCATCCTGCCACCTTCGGTGGCCTGCATGCTTGATGTGGCGAGACGCGAAAGAGGTGAGACCAGGGATCGCGACAGGAGCGTTGACACCTCCAGGGTGCCAGAAGGACGTGGGTCGGCATCGTCAAGCGGAAGATCCCAGATCGGAGAGAGTGGAGTGAGCAACTCGGAAGGTGGAGGTTCGTCGGGCGAGGAGGAGGACGAGGACCATTGGGATTCGCGGTCTGCCGCGTCTGTCAACACATCGGCGTCATCGTGGGCGTCTTCGTCCTTAGGAAGGGTACAGCATGGAGTGATGGCTTCTGGGAGCGCGTGTGGCACCATGGGAAGCGAGGGCGGAGGGGAAAGAGGAAGATCTGGTAGAGCAGACGGGTGTGACGTAAGGGAGCCTTCGGGGTCTTGAGTGAGTGGGGCGGGGGGGGACTCGAGGGTCAGAGGGCTGGGAAGGGTGCAGGCGGATGTGGTGGTGCCCGGGGCATGCGATGGGGAGTCTTCGGACAGGGCAGGGAGCGGAACGGTGTGCTTTGGATCGGAGTCGGTGGGTGGGGGTGATGGATAGATATGTTTGAGTTGGTCGGGTGCAGGGGCCAGATTTGCCGGAGAAACGGCCCATATGCAGGGGGGATCAAACGTGGGAGGGTCGTGGGGTCTGGTTAGGGCAGTACAGCGATTTGGGGTGTAGGAGGGTGACCAGAGATCGGGGGGAGGCCAGGTTTGAGCGCCGAGGGCGGGCTGCACACCAGGTTGTGAGGACGATGGGGGCGATGTTGGAAGAATCAAGCAATGCGGGGATGAAAGAAAGCCGTCGTCGGCGAACGTCATGGCGTTTACTACCAATCTTTCGAACGGACAAGCAGGGCTTGTAGAGCTGGTGTATAAAGGAAGGAAACAAGAAGGGTATAAGTTAATTAAAGGTCGCCAAAATGTTGACTTTGATGGTAGATGACTCACAGAGGGAAAGACTAGAGAGGACTACAACATGGTCGAGAGGATGAGAGGAAAGGGTGATAGATGAGGGCAGGGTCAGGCGAGACCTGCGAAGACTTGGCCAGAACGTGAAGAGACGAGGGAGGCGAAGGACCCCAAGAGTTGGTGTACAGCCTGAAATCGATGCTGACATAACCAATTCGTAATAATAAAATTAGGTACAACTTTGCCTCGTGTTCAGCCAACGACCCCCTCACCTCTACCACGCCCCCGTATCACTTCCTGTAATGGTATGATTTCAAACACCCTACTCCGTCTCGCCTCATGGTCTAAATCATCAATGTCCTTCATCAACCGAGTACCCCACATCTATCCAGGCGCGCATCTTTTCCCCGTAACGTATAGTAATCTGCAACAATCTGCCGTCAACCGGGTCAGTTATGCCGTATACACAAAATCCATCCGTTGGTAGGGTTTGGAGAGAGAAATAACCTACACAAAGCTCAACCACGCAACACCAGCGGCGATCATATCAGTCCTCAACACGCCTACGCTGTTGATGAGCGGTAAAAACGATGCAGTCGCAAGGGCGGTGATACAGTGTCGGAGCGCACTGTCATTGTAAACGCCGAGTGCCGAACGGCACGCATAAACCACTCAGCTGCCGTTCACACCACGTGAAAAACCTGTCAAGACTACGTACCTCGTGACTGCATATGCCTCTGCGCTTCGCCCATGCAGTATATCGACGTTGTACGCCGCGATAGGCGTGAGAACAACGTCAGCCTACATATCGATTTGATCAGCACCAGTCAAGTGCACCCTTGGCGGTAGTGGAGCTGTACCCACCCCTATTCCACTAACGAAGAGGCACCCCATGTTCAGCATGAGACCTGTCGTCCCAGCGACATAGTGTGTGAACACTCCCGACAGCATCACTGAAAGGGGCAAGAGAAGTAGTGCGCCTGGCAGCGCAGCACGTAATCGGTCCTCCGGAACCCAGTGTCCGTTTCGCTTCTCTCTCCATCCTACCACCACACGGTCCGAGAGTCGACCAGCAATTGGTGCGCCCACTGTGCGAAAATCTGAACACGGCGCATATGACCAAGCACACCAAAGGGAAACATACGAGCGCTGCCGAGCCCACTTGGGAGTAATAGAGCGCCGATCACAACTTCGTTTTGAATGTTGTAACGTGCGCCCTGCCGAGATTCTCAATAATGAGGGTTTGAATACTGTAAAATGTGTCATATGACCTACGATGGTGTACGAGAGTGGGATTAGCAAAGCTAGAACACCATCCCGAAGTTATGGTAAGTCTATTGGGCATAAAAGGTATAGAGATAAGAAGCTCACTAAAATTCGCACTCAAGGCGAACGCTCCCGCCAGGCACTGTTGAAATGCCAAATTTCAAAAAGTGAAGAAAAAAAAATGTGCATTCTTTGGATCAGTCCCTCAATGCTTCCAAATTAAAAAAGAAGACTGGACGTACAACAGCGAGAACGTTGGGACTCCGGAATATTGAGATGTGAGCAAATGGATTTCGCAACCAACTCCACCGCACATCTGCAGATTCGTCTGCTTCGCGCAACTTGTCAATTCCACGTGCGCGTGGCCAACTCGTCTCGGGGAGGAACAGCAGCACTGTGGCAAACAACGCTGCGCCACACATGCCTAACGCGAGCTGCAGGACGCGCCACGACGCATAGCGTGCTGCGAGTCCGCCCAATATCGGAGAGAGCGAAGGGCCAAGGAGGCTCGCCTGCAGTGTGAAGAGAGGACGCGTCAATGGTTCTTCACACTCGCGCGGTGCCTAACCAATTAAAACAAACTCACGGCAAAGAAGAAACCTATGGCCGAACCGCGCTCCTCTAAGCGGTAGATGTCGCTGATGACGCCCGCGCCCACGGACATACCACCCCCGCCACCGAATGCCTGCACGACGCGGAAGAGCATCAGCTGCGGGACGGTACGCGCGAGGGCAACACCCAGCGAGCCCATGGCGAATATGGGGAGGACGGTCAGATAGACGGGTCGTCTGCCATCTGTGGTGAAGGAGACGACATATATGGTTAGTAAAAAAAAAATGATGGGAAGCCGGAGAGATGGCCATGGGATTGTGCGATTCGTGGGCGGGCACTCCCCGTTTTGGGATCCCACGGCCGCCACCCCGTGGGTAAAACCATGCCGCGCGGCTTAAGTGGATTGAATAGGAAATAGACCACCCACAAAATCCTGCGTAAGTGGACCAAGTAAGGTTGCCAATAGCGCCCGAAACCATGTAGCAGCTGACCGCCAAACTGTAAATTAATAGAAGATTCCCAAAGTCAGCTCAGAACCACGAGCACATGGGAGAAGAAGCCAATGATGAAATGAACTTGCTTGATGACGGTTCCCGTCGTACGTAGGTCGCGAGAAATTTGGGGAATACATGGCACGAACGAGCCAATGACAAATACTGAAAGCGAGGGCCACATAACAAGTCAGCCAAAAGGGAAACGATACATGGTAAGAAGAGAAGCAGGATATTCACGAGGGATCATTCCAGCTAGTGAGACAAGAGCAAGGATCATTCGTTTTCGTTGCGGCGTGAAACGGTCATAAATGGACGTCTCAGTCTTCATCGGGAGGCCATACTCCACGCAATCATTGTTCTTCGAAAGCAGCGGGGAGTTTTCGTGAGGCATTACAAGTAAGCGGAGTGGGGAAAGGGGACGTGAAGGCGGAAGTGGGGAACGCGTGAGTTAGCGCAGGGGAGGGGGGGCACGAGAACAGATGAGGGGGCCGGCCGTAGTTTTGTACGTGGAAACATGGCAGTACCCCCCCTCACTTCTCATCGCTACAGTGCTTGCTAACTATAACATATTGAGGCACACATTCAATCGACTGAACCTGGAGAAACCAGCGCTTCTGGCTTCAGGTGGCTGCCCTGAGTGGGGGCTTCGCTATGACGAAGCGCGAGATGATGGTAAGCAGGCAAGGTCCAGGCTGTCAAGTAAGGAAGGGGGGAGACGCGGAGACCCGGCTCCAATCTCGGTGGCCGAAGAGATATGTGACAGATCTAATCTCTCAAAAAAGGCATTTAGTTTCTTCCCCCTGGTCACCCACGTTTGCTTATCTACCCGCCCGTCCGTCAATCTAATGTACGCTGAACGGCGCCATACTGTATTTTTTATCATGAGCAGGAGTAGGGGGAGAAGGGTGGGGAGGACGAGCTGGACGACTCCACGGGCGAACACTAGACGATGGGATTTTTCGTCGGAACGTGCTGGCGAAAGGAGACGGCAACTCATTCAATCCATTCATTTTCGAAGTCTCTTCCCATTCTTGTCTGTGACAAGGTTAGGGGGCGCAGTGTACAGTATGATACTGGAGGATGCAGGTTAGCGTATGGCCAGAACGAGCGACCGCTTTGATCGCACATGGCCGTGACATGGATCATCATGATGACAGATGTACAATGATTGCAAGAAATGCCGAACAACAGCACAGATCTTAAGAGAGCTAAGGGAACCCAAAGTGGAAGAGTGCATGCAGCATAGCTCAGTACGTACCATGGAACGCGAAGAGGGTGGCGGAGACCCGGGATTCAAAGACTGCACCGCGACGACGTGTTCGGTGGTTCTTATTTCGGGAGCGTCTGGGGACCTGGTGAGTGCGTCGGTTTTCATGATCGACAGGCTTCTGGCGTATGAACGTTATGAACCTTCGCCCGACGACGTGGTTCTCAAGTTCTTCGGCCCCAAGAAGCTGACGGTGGCTGGCCGACTCGGCAGACCAACAAGCCAAGCCTTTTGTCGTCATACCATCGCCATCAGACAGCCGGTCCGCAGGGGTAGTTACTGCATAACATGACTGTGGCGGCCATGGCCGTGGCGAGAATAATATATCCCTTACAGTACAAGTACATTACTATATGGTCAGTGATGAAGATGAAGATTGACTCGTTTATAGCACTCACAAACCCTCAGGCTCGGTATGAGGGAGGGAGGTGGGTGTGAGTGGTGAGAACCGGAGCACCAGTACATGTGCAAGTAGATCACTATTCATTTACGTTACTGATCCCACGAGGCGAAATCTACCGGGGATAACCAGTCCCAGGGCAACTACTTATACATACTGTACCCGGACCGCGGGCGGACTTCCGGGAAAAAAAATTCCCACTGTCAAAGACTTGAGAGCTGGATCAGCTGGGAATTCCAGAAGGTCGTCAATGTAAACTTACCTTAGAAAATACAATGCCTTCAGTACACGTACGCTTTGTATACACTAACATGACACACAAACACGAACCCCCATGGATGCCTGGACTATCTAATTGAAAGAACCTCAGACAATACATTCGTCATGAAAATCGAAGACTCGGATTCCCACACCCCGCTAGGTGTTGGAGCTCCACATCTGTCGTAGCCAGCAATGATATGATCCTGCTACTGGAGTTCTCATGTTCGGCATCTTTACGCAGAGAAGATGTAGCATCGTGATACATAAACCGCGACAGTCGGGTGGGGGCTCTGGAAAAGAGATCAACAGTGCTTTCCAATATTTGTTCCGCTTCTTGTGGTCGGTTTAAGACGCCGCGGGTTATTCAGGGCCGCGTAATTGACCTGGTTTAGGTTTAGAAGCAGCCCACGCGGACGCAACCGAACTACCCAAATAGCTCTTAGTTCATTTTGTTTGCTCAAGGGGGCCCTCTTTTCAGCGGTCAGTTTTTCACTCATGAATCCAGTTATCCCTCGCAGTCCCGGACGCCGTAGTTAGCAAAATCAATCCCCTCGAAAATATTTGATCCGAATTGCCACCTGCGACTGGCCACTACTGTGATTTGGTTCTAGTCAGCCCTTTCGTTTATGTTCTAGTATCAGCGATCCTCCGACCCAGATCACACCACATGTCTGTTCTGTGGGTTGACCCGACAAGGCACTCGCCAAGTGTCCATTGGTGTTGCTCTTTCGTCACTGCCGGTCCAATTGGAAATTTGTTTATTCTACATAATTTGTGTCTTGGTTCCAGGTGAGAACTTTCACCCTGCCCAGAAATAGCTCAACGGACAAATCGTACGGGGATATTTTGGCCCACGTGCCCAACCTTCATCCGACACGTGGAGACTTGCGTTGAGATAGACCTGGTTCTTCCTTTGCGCCAGCACGCAGCGGCGTCTGGTGGTGCCGGCGATGACCCTAATTTACAGTACTTCATGACTTAGATTCCGTGCCGAGCCCTGACGGCCAGTGAGGTACCCTTTCGGTGAATATGCAAGCGGCGCAAGGACTTTAACCGTCGCCGAACGACCGCCACAGGAACGAGCAAAGTCAGTATAACAAATGCGAGGTAAGACGGACCATTAAACAAACCCCAAAATCCATAGTTTATTTCAGGCTGCGACATTCGAGACTTCTTAAACGAGTTAATAACAACAGCTATCTCCTGAGCTTGTATGTTATCCAGAGCACGGGATTATATCATATATGTGCCCTACTACTGCGGGAACACGTACAGTTTGAAATGCCTCCCGACCCTGCCAGGGGCCGCGGGGAGGCAGGCTAACCGGGTGGCTACAGTGGTGCAACCAGTGTTAGTCTGTGAGCTGCTCTATCGGCAGTCAGCTTCCAAGCAGAGATACCACAGCACACAGATAGCTCTTGCGTGGCCGAAAGCACATGCGGTGGTTGCGAGTCACCGCACCCTCGTATCTTGGTCAGATTGCGCGGAGATACCTTATCATGCGTAATCGTAATTATCGCGAGCTCTGAGCTTGAATCCGTCGCGCGTGAAATACCTGTGTGAATTGAGTTGGATGATTTGATTCCGCAGTCAGGCCTAGAAAACCAGTGCCCCATTGGTCTTGAGGGCGTACCTTCAAAGGGATAGAAGAACCAAGAATTTGATTTGGACCTTGTGGATGGGATTCGGGAACAGAGGTTCATCTGTCGCGAGTGGGGGTTATACCTCAAGGATAGCACCTAGAAATTGGTCTAGATCATTTCGGAGCATGCCGTCTGCTGTCCCAACTGAGCGCAAGCCGTGTGAGGTGCGTAGTGGGTGCCCACGATCCACAATGTAACTTTCCAGGCGTCTCAGTCACCAGTCGGCATGTACATTTTCTCTAGCCAAAGGAACACGAGAATTGGGCGAGTTCCATGTACCCAAATTTCAAAGTAGGCTACGAAGCCTCACTGCCTGCCTTAGCATGTTCCGCACAGTGTCACGGTACGACCAACCGAGCCCCTCAGCGGCAAGTACGGTCAATGCCGCCTGAGCAGCTCTGCCAGGCCTGCCCGGGCCCGTGATGTTCGGCTTCATGTTAACATCGAACAGTATAAATTCGGCATCCTTACCTGCACTCTCAGTCAGCTAGGAGAATCTCCAGTAGGCAAAACGCGGAAATACAAACCCCAATTTGTCCGACCACATCTCCTAGCATCCAGTCGAATGGTCGCAAGCGTGCCAAGGGCTTGCCCCGCTAGTTCGCACCGCCTCTGTATTTTCTCATATTCCCGGTCGGCAGCGGCCTCTTCCAATGGGATGTGACATGAATTCGCAGCCGCAGGAATGTTTCCACTGTAGGGCATAATACCGTCTGTGTGATCAAAGCGCCGCACAACTGGAAGTGCCCAGTGCCTGTCCTTCATCCCTACCGGCTCATCGTACGTTCCGGGTGGGAGCACGGCTACGGTGATTTCTTCTCCGGAGCAAAATTGTTCGATGACGACGCGGTCGCCCGTCTCCCAGAGCTTCTGCGTTCGCTGCTTCAGCTCACTTTGAGAACGGCAGAGTGCGACGCCCTGCGAGCCACGGCCGCGTACGGGCTTGATGATTGCAGGGAGCGGGATGTTATCGAGAATGTCCAGGTTGTCGCGCGAGACGATCCACGAAGGAGGAAAGGAGTCCTCTAGACCAGGTAAAGATTGCAGCCAGCGACTGACCCACCCCTTGTCGTCGTATTTGTCAACCTGTCGCGGGTCCTGCCCGACCATCAGGATATCTGGGTATTTTTTGGCGACTTCCAGGAGGGCGTGGGTCGAGTGGACGTTGGTATTAGCCCATAGGACGTTGGCGCCACGTTTCTCTATGACTTCGAGTATGGTCTCCTTGTGATCGCCAAAGGACCAGTCGGCATCCGCGCATGGATCCAGCATCGTGGCGGGCGTAATCAACTTGATTGCTGGATTTCGCTTTTCGCGAGATTCCAGGAACAGAGCGTACGCGAGATCGGCACTGCTGTCCTTGTATCCCCCTGGACACCCATCGAATGAGATGTGATTCTCAATAAGCGGGGCATCCCAACGACTTTACCTGGCTTGGCGGGCTTAAGAACTCCGCCAATAGCCGGTGTTGCAGCGGCTTGATGCAAGACGGCGACACGAAATTCGTCGCGAGTCGTCATATGTTACTGTGATAAAAATCACCAGGACGATGATGAAAATGAAAATGATAAAGTGAAATAAAATATGTGACGTGGCTTCATCTGTGTGATCCGGACGGGAGTGCTCCGTTGTCGTAAATCTCGTAGTAAATCTCGTAATCACTCCACACCCTCAATATCCGTCTCGTCCTGCGATTGCAACCAGATGACGAAAAATATGCAATTTGGACTATTCACGACTCAACTTGACGACGTGAAGTTACCCGCAGATCAGTGACTGAGAACACGCCTCGCTCGATGGCAGATAGTGCGGCGCCGTCCACCGCGATTTCCCCACACCATCCACGTCGCCGCGTCCAACTCACTCATGCAGCCCTCGATCGATCAGCGAACCTTGCAAAGCTGACGCTCTCATGCACAATACCGTTTTGGACACCTCGAGGCTATCCCGTCCTTTTGGCCAATCACCCAGTCGCGTGAGTGCATGTATGGGGTCTAACTAGCAATTCATCACTCAAATGAGATAGGGCGAAGATCTTTGTCACGTTTTAGTAGTCTCTTCGTAGAAGGATCCTGGGGTAGAGCCGAAACTTCCTCACTGAGGACTAATCATTCCCCTAACCGGACGCAGCCAAACCATCACACTTCCACTGCCATGCTCAAACTACGAACCGTCAGCAGGGAGGTTATTTAAGTCGACGGGAAGTGTGCGGGGCCGAGCATTATTGCCTCCCGCTCCTTGGGGTTGACGTGAGGAGATTGTGGCGCCACCTTGTTTCGGGGGGCTCGTGAAGATCGAAACCATAGTCGTCCGAATGGTAAGTAGCAGGTTTCGGATGGAGGGCAACTGGGGAAATATAGCACGGATATGCCGGTCGTAGACATCTATGCCGATCCTTATAGGAAGTGTCTGCGGAACGAAGGTGAGATGCGCATCAACTGAGCGGTGGCTGGCTCACAGAGATCCACCAGATTAGGCTGATCGCAAATATCTGTAGGGTCAAAACCCAGCTCAAGGGCCCCAGAAATATGGCATTGGAGCCAGAAAGGGCGTTGTGTATGCGTTCCCTGACTTGAAAGACGGACGACACGATGGTAGATTGTGACTGAGGAATGGTGGCGCGCTCGTTGGACTATCAAACATCATTAAGGCTCTATCCATATGCTAAGGCGCAAGGACAACGTACGTTCTGCGGAGGGGGGACAGACATGCTTGGTTGGAAGATGACCTTGTCGTTTATTACAGTTGGTATGATAAGGGTGATTCCTGAGGCGCAAGCTAGTTGTCGTACACATGAGCGCTGGCGCTACTGAACTCTGCGAACGGCGGCGCAAAGACACGCATGGGTTGGATGTAGATTCCTCCTGTGAAGTATCTCGGATGGTATCATATGATGCCGTCCGTGAAAGAGTTGGAGAGATGGTTGGAACACCCTTGATAGGCCACTTCGAGGTGCGCTGGGTCCTGTCAACTTTCGCTAGTGTTGTCACGTCCTTCGCTTTGCAGTATTCCATTGACGATAGAAGTTCCGGGCCACTCGGACCCCGGACTCCGGATCCCATACGAGGCGGCGAGCGCCACCACATCATGTGGCATCAACAGTGTCTGTCCAGACTCCAACGAGGTAGTAGTTTACCTGAGCTGTATTACGTAGCGAAGTTGGCCGTATTATGATCACTTATCACCTAGAACCGGCCCGGAAGCTTAGGGGCATCCACAGAACATGTATGTAGCACGTAGCACGCTAGACACGGGCCTCAAGCTCGCCCGAAGCGACTCGTTCTCGGTCTGGGTAGCAAGAGTGCTCTCCCCGAGTGGACCTCGACCGCGCGCCATAACTCATCGGACCTATCCTAGCTTCGAAGCTGCGAAGAAAAACTAAGACGAAGACTCGATGCGTTCGCCTCCAGTTACGATTATCCCAAGTATTCCGGAAACGGGCCCGGTGGTTCAGTCTATAGTTTTGCTTGAATTTCCAGGTTGATCCTGAGGGACTTTCCCTTTTCTTGCCCTTGCGGGTTGCCAATGATGCGAGACTATTCTGGGCTTATGACTGACAACTTGAAACGGTTTATGGGAGATATCCATGCGCTCAGCCAAGCTCTTTACGCGCTGAGAATTTAGCATCGTGAAAGAACTGCGTCTCCTCTTTCCCTTTCCGTCCCCTTCAACTTCCATCAACCTCCCAAAAAGCGGCGTGCTTAATGCTACCGTGATCTTCCTGGTAACCTTTCCAGCCCTACAAGTCGCCATTGTAGCTGGTCAACAGATGATCATCCTTGACTGTCAGGGGATTGTGACCGACCTTCCGAATTGATGCACATATCTCATGGAAATAGACTTCTGGGCCTCGTCCTAGGATCGTATCTGATTTCATGACTCGTGATCTCCTCATCTAGTCGGTTTCCTTATAGCGACGCGGGTGTTTCTCCCTCCTCGATTAGACGATGCGTATCAATCGAGGGATTGTAGAAACTGCCGTTCGAGACTTTCATGACCGCGGGCAACAGAAGCCATTGTTTTCGCCCGTCACGAGCTCCTTTCCTTGCTCGGTGGGGCGGTCATTTTTGCAGGACGGTGTTATCGTTGAGTTCTCTTTCCCCTCTTGTCTCTCTCCACGTCAGATGGACATTACCGTATCAAACTCACCAGTAACTTCGTGTGGCATTTTGTTCTTGCACTGTACCCACGTACATCACTTCTTCGTGTGGGATGTGGCACATCCCAGCAGGTATAGTCCATGAATGATACTGGTATTCTGGGGACTATACCCTATGAGGTTCGTGCGCCATGGGCGGGATGGCGTGAATTAACACCAAATGGGACTTGGACAGTATTTGGAACACCTTGCTGTGATCCACGCTAGTGTCACACAGATGCGCTTATGCTAGGAAACAATAGCACTCGCTTCCTCTGTCGTGGCGTACAGGAAAGCCGAACAGGGAAGTGGAGAATCAGATGATATCTAGATGCAGCCAATTGTACTCGACTCGGTACTCTGAATGGTTGTCATACCCGTCTATCATAGTAGTACCTATATTCGTGCCAGTCAGAGGGGCTCTACGTTGAATAACCGTTAAAACACCCATACCGGACCACCTGAAGTCGACCTTAGGCACGATACCGTAGTTGTAACGGAAAGACCCAGATCAGGCACAAATCACCATCACCCAAATTTGTCATTGTGTGTCAGCACGTGAGCCCAGGACCCTGAATCGCAAGATAACACCGCGTTGGCTCAACTTCGATCCGGATTCTCGAATAGGGAATCTCGATAGATGGTGGCTTCACCCGGCCCACCTGACACCGGAGAGGCCTAGGGGTGCACGTCGGCTCCCGCGTGTGTTGATCACGTCCATATGGCATTGTACTGATTGAGGCGCAAGGAACTTGAGATTGACGTTGGTCGCCGAGTTTGTTCTTCTCAGGGAGCTCCAGTTAGACATATGGCCCGCGCGCATTTTTTGAGGCTGAGGCTGGTACCCAAATATGGTGCTCGGACGCGGACTGTGTGGGTCCTTGGATCGTATGCGTGGATGGAATGAAAGTTCCGAGTACTGTTAGGATCGCCAACTGGCCATTACTAGTGTCGTCGAACGGTTGTTTCCCTTTTCAGTGCGTGGCAGAATCGTGCTGATTCATGCGCAGCGGAGCGCTGCAGACACCGATCGTGACAGCATGATCACACAATCACAGTGAAGACCCCGTCCTCCACTTGAAGCTTGAACCTTGAGTGAGACGTGTTCCACGCAAGAATATTCTCTGCATCATCCACAGGACACCCTCATCTGAGCCTCCACCTCACCACCGCAATTCGTTCTGACACAGCCCACTACGGTACCGGTCCGTCCGCTCAATCAACTACCGGGTATGGGTGCGAGTGCCTGGACACCCACCACACACAGATCACCGCGCCAACGTGCTACCGTCCGTTTTTTAGCTACTGAAACAGATCTAGAGCCCGTTCCCGGCTACACGCATTTGCACGTGTATATGTCACTTACATCGATGCGGATCAGCCCTCCTCCGAATCTTCCTCGGCCGGTCCATTGAGCCGATCCCGATGAGAGAATATGCAATGAGGAGACAGGGTTGACTCGTTGAAGCAGCGCGATGCAGTATGACAATTTGAATTGAGGTGCAATGATTGACAGATAGATAGAAACCTGATGCAGTAGATAGAAAATGCGAAGCGGTCGCCGCTTCAAATGTTCGTGATTGACTTTGGTTTAGGAGTTTGTCTGCTGATGTCCGGTATCTAGGCGCCCTGCGCAGCCAGCCATCCCCGCCTCCACCGTGACCTTGTCCCAAACGCCTTCCTCAGTCCGTCTGTCGTTCGTCGCCAAGGTGTCAACGCGCATGTCAAAAGTTATCAACACAAAACCTCAGGTCTCAGGACCGATAGACACATCGCGGCGTTGATGTTGATCTGCGTTCTTTCTGCGTGATTCTGTACTCGTAATTTAAATCCCAAAAAGGGCATCGAGACGTTGATCAGACGGGCAGACTGAATGCAAGGGACGCGTTGATCATTCCATCATCGTCTATCTATGCGTATCCGTGTTCGTCGCTAACGCAATACGCAACAAGCTTTTTGATGACCATCTGCAAATCTTGTAACTGGACACGGGATCCAATCGGTACGTACCCTATGTCAAAGCCGGAAGGATGCAAAAAAGGTTGGTTGGAATAAGAGGAATGGGAGATATCAAGCATTGAGTTTGTTACGATGGTAATTCAGCAACCGTCCTACTTTAAATTTTATACAAAAGTTGGCGCTCCAACTCTAGGTAACCCGCGTCAATCAGGTGAGGATTGACAGATCCATGATGGACCACTATCCACGAATGTAAGAAGGCTGCCCGTGTAAGAGAGCTCGTGCGGATCACAACTCGAAGGGCGTAGCCAAGTCAGAGTCGTCCCTACCACAACCCAGATCGCCGTAAATCCGCGGAGCATCGCGGCGGCGTCGGGCTCCTGTAGTATTACATGCATGGGCTGAAGCACTCCCAGGGATGTGTGAAAAGGCCCAACCATTGCAGTCGTAAGTCCCCGCGTTTGCAGGCCCTTCACTGCGATGCACAGCAATGCACATCCCAAATCATTGGGCGGCCTTCGGTTGGTATTCCGGTATTCCTAAAGCAAACTGGTGTACAGAGCACGGGATGGTCTAGTCCTAGGAGTCCGGGCGGCGAACGGAATACTGGCCTCGTTCGTTCCACATCTAGCCACAAATACGCGGGGAGTGTTTCTCTCGCAGAGAGAACAAGTTTGACCATATTAATTACTCTGAAGACGCCATCACTTGTCTCATTGAGGTTGATCATCCTGGGCGCGCCAGTCACGCGTCTAACGATAGCATTTCACGTCAGTATCCTGTGCATTTTTTGTGAAGGGGGGGAGGGGGGGATTTACCCGAAATTTTCGAAGAGGATTAGCCACGAGCCTGGCGTCGTTAGTTTAGAAGAAGCTGGTAATGGGTCGTCGGACAATCGAGAGTCAGGGGAAAGGAGGTCACGGGGTCCGCTCGGGCCGGGGTGCCGTAAGGCATGGGACATACTTCAAACGACTCGGCCTTGACCAGAGAACAGCTCTGAATTGTTAGAGATTTATTGAACTCTAGCCGGAGATGTCAAGTCAATGACAGTCACATCGCACATGCAGGAAAGTTGTTTCGAGTAGCCAACTCGGGCCGCCAATCAAAGGGTGACACTCTCGCTTCAGCTGTTTCCCTGTAAGAGCTTCTGAAACAGACAGCATTCATGGTCGCGCGCGGAGCCGCAAAGACCGAAGTCAATCGGGAGCAGTTTTTGATGTAACAGCCCCTGAGAAGAACCCGTGGAAAGCCCTGAGGTCCCTCTTAATGGGCGGACTGGTATTTTGGACAGCATATATTAAGTGGCGTCATACTGGCATCCACGCTGAACCACGAGAACAGCAGGTCGGAGGCCCTATGGCAAAGCACCCGAGGCACATTAAGAACCGCGGCGTGGAAAAGGGATAATGAAGTGCTGTGAGGGTGAAAGTACACGATAAATTTGAAAGTGCCCACAAAGGTATGTAAGGCTGTGTAAGTGGATGGGAGGAACAAGATAAAT
>Ga0307509_10005625_pt1 | contig 17341 bp, 26 predicted proteins | sample 10_EM_MG_FD_202245 | JGI IMG/M metagenome (GOLD analysis project Ga0307509, IMG submission 202245) | Populus trichocarpa ectomycorrhiza microbial communities from riparian zone in the Pacific Northwest, United States - 10_EM | ecosystem: Host-associated > Plants > Roots > Unclassified | place... | reverse complement strand
ATATTTCTGTATGTGTTGGCTTGTCCAACGAACACCGGTACCGAATACGTTGATAAGCGCGGCAATGTTCAGTCATATTGTCCAGTATTTGAATTGCGAGGCATGTTTGCCCCGGTTACCGACTCGGAGACAGTCGCAGAACGATGTAACGAGGGACGAAAACGTCCTCTATACATTCCTGGAACGTCAGTACGCCGCCTTATAACTAGCCGATGATCGCGTATATGGGGGCTATTATGCTGGTACTGGTTACAATTGACCCTTCCTGATTGTTCAAATGACGGTGGTGGCTGTGTTACAGGACATGTCAATACACAATAGCTCATCTCAGTATGGGACCTAGACTCGGATGGACAATCTCGTGAGGCAGTGAGATTGGCTCTCAAATCCCTCTAAGGATCCAAAACCGGTTGAGTATCAGGCCGGAACAGTCCGTTCGTGATGAGGAGAGCACAAAACGATTCTAACGATCCAAATGGCGGAATCACTTTGACCTACACATACATCCATCGACCACGCTGCTCAGCCCATGCTGTGAGCTCTTCAATTCCTCGTGCCTCAAACACCTCACGTAGAGAAGGTTGGTGATCCGGGCTTTCCCCTTTCGGCGAAGCAACCGCGTAATTCGCCGGATCATATGGGGAAAGGATACCCAGTCCGCTTCCACCAACAGAAGTCAGGTATGGGTGGAATCCTGAGCTAGTTAACTCCTCCGTGAGGGCACGCAGAACGCTCTCCTTCACGTCTATTGCTTACTGTCAGTAAACCATCGATAGTTTGAAAATAAAACAAGGAACCCACCATCCGGGATAAGCGTAACAGCGCAGCCCCCGCCACCAGCACCAGTCAGCTTGGTGCTCAAGCGATATGGCTCTGCTGCGGTCTGTTCTCGAATACTTTCGAGCACGCGATGCGAGACGCCAAGGGAAACGAGGTGAGCGTGGTTCTCTGTGATGAGTGCGGAAAGAGCAGAAAGTAGCGCCTCCCGTGGTAGTTCTGGGTCGCCAAGAGCACGTCGGGCCTCATCGCTGATACTCTGGATCGAGTCGAGGATGTGCTCAACAACTGCAGGCTCCTGTGATACATCAAAATCAGACCGTTGGAGCTGAGCGGGGTCTGTACAACAAGGAGACTAACTGCGAGCTTCTTCGCGGCAACTCCTGCCACAAGTTTCTTTGTATCCCGAGGGACCCGAGAGTCTGTCAGTAAGAATCGGAATGACTTGAAGCTGTCGGTATCCGGCCACGTGAGCTATCTATCATGGACAAAATTGCACTTATCAGTCTCACCCTTGAATTCCTTCCATGCCGCTCTTCCGTCCGAACCCTGGTCTGGTATACGCAAGCGCTCCACCAAACACAGCGACCGAATTATCCACTCCACTCGGGTTTCCATGCAAAATTTTCTCCGCAACAAAGGCCCACTGATTTACTTCCTCGGCGACTTGGCGTGGAAGAGCGCGACGTCCTTCATGAGACACATGTACATGTCCAGGATCGTGTCCTTCTTCATCGGGGGTGCGAGACGGCTCCGGGAGTGGGGGTAATGAGACGCGCTGGTGGAGAAGGAGAAGGGCCATTGCGACGCAAGTAGAGAAGGAGGCTGAACTACCGAGACCTGCACCAACGGGCAGCGTTGATCTTACAGCAAAACTGAATGACGGCCTTAACGAATGTCAGTCCGAACTGCATCGTTGTCAAGTGGAGAGGAGCACAGTTAGTTACCTTTCGCCACCGTGTGTCATCACCATATATAAGTACAAGAATGCTATAGCAGCGGCCTTGGCCTGCGAGTTCTGATCTATGTTTGGCGGGAGTCCACGTTGTTGAATTGCATCGACTAGTCGCTGATCGAGCGCATCAGGATGAGGGTCGCCCACACTAACAGATGTAACAGAATCCCATGGAAGGTCATCGAGGTTCCATTCGTGGGAGAAGTTGCCCAAGTCGTTGAAATGCAACGAAACTTTGCCATCGTGACGGGGTGAGGAAAGGCCATAACAACGTAGCCCGACGGAGGCTGCAATAGCAGTCTGCAGGAGCACCAAAATCAGAGCTGTGAAAGCAAATGGGGCTATTACTCACGACACCGTGAACAACGGCATGCTCCCCGAACAAGATGACCTTTCCTGGTGCGCTAACGAACCATTCGCGGTCCTCTCTTTTCCTCGTCGAATGCTCATTATAGGCAAGTTTCTCAACTGCGCGGCTAATAGTGACTCCTCCGCGGGGGAGAGTGGCACGAACAAATTGGTGTTGATCAGCGCCTGCAGAGACAGTGATTGCCCCGGCCTCGAGGAGGGCATGCTCAAGGTCATCGATGAGGTCCACCGGGTCTTCGATGCCGACACACAAGCGAATGAGGTCCTCGGGCAAGCCACGTTCTGCACGCAAAGCCGGATCAATAGATGCGTGGCTATTTGCGTAGATGTCAGAGACACAATGAAAGTCGAAAGATGTAGTACGTACGACATAATACACGGCATGCTGATCAGAGAGTTGACGCAACCGAAGGAGACGGAAATGCCCCAGAGACGCGTCGCACCAACAATGCGTTCAGAGAGTGCTTTGTCACCGGTGGTGAACGAGAGCACTGCGCCATAACCGTCTGCATTACGTTCGTGAATGTCTCGCCCTGGATGGTTTGCTAAGCCGGGGTAGTGAACCTTGAAACCGAGTCGGTCCAGCGTTGTAGCCACAGCCATTGCGGAGGTCTGTTGACGGTCCATGCGGATAGCAAGCGTCTTAACGCCACGCAAAAGGAGGAAGCAGTCGAAGGGGGTGAGAGCATTACCGATCGAGTTGATAACAAACGCTAGTTGCTGCAAGTATTATCCATGAAATTGTCAGACAGAAAGTAGAGCTCCGGACGTACTTTGGCCAAGTCGTCATCGTTGCAAGTAATTACGCCCGCCATAAGATCGTGGTGGCCGCTAAGGTACTTCGTCGCACTATCATACACTATATCCGCCCCATATTCCAACGGCCTCTGCAGGTAAGGGCTCATCATAGTGTTGTCGACCACGACGAGGGCATCTGGGGCGCGTTGCTTGACTTGAGCGGCAATGGTCGCAAGATCAGCCACCTTTAGGAGCGGGTTGGTGGGACTCTCCAAAAGCACCATAGCAGTTTTTCCCGCTTTGATGTGCTCATGAAGATTGACGGGGTTGGTGGTATCCACATGGTGCACGATGACGCCGCCATGAGTTTTGAGATAGGTAAGCAGGCGATTCGTTCCACCGTATAGGTCATCGCCAGCGATGACCTCATCACCTGGCTTGAGAAGACGGAGGATGACATCGAGCGCGGCCATCCCGGAGGAGACGGCGAATGCATGAGCCGCCGAGGATATCTTGGCGATGTGGTGCTCTGCAAAGTGAATAAGACGTTGGATGGGTTGGTGGTTGGCAGTAGGGACTCTGTACTCACCGAGGTGGCTCCGGGTAGGGTTTCCGCTCCTCGTGTAGTCGTATTGGCCGTCGACGCCCTTGAATGTAGATGTTTGGTATATTGGAACTGAGCTTGAGCCGTATTGATCTTTTTGGTCGGGATTATCTACTGTCGCACAAAGAGTACCGAAGCGGTACGGCTTGCGCGGACGAAATGGCGAATCTGGCTCTGGGGTTGGCAATTCATAGTCTCTGATGAGACCCTGGTTATGCGCCAGATGAGACATCGTGGGTGTTAAGAGAGGGCACACAAAGAGGGACGGTCTTTCATTGAAATACTCGTGGGACCCGATGGCGGAATAATGATCGTTGATGATCACTCTACTCTCTGGCCTCGGCCGACCTTCTCGGCCGTTTCCTGTAAGCGATTGATTACAAGTTGCTCTGCTTTCAACATGCCTCGAAGACAACGTACGCCTCTGCCCCTCTGAATACTCTATCCTATCCTCATCCGTTCTCCTAGCTGTGAGAAAGGCTCAAGAGAGCCAGCCCGTCGACCCAGAGACCATCGCAAAACGAACCAAGCGACATCTTGACGAGCTTGAGGTACGTTCGTTCCTTTGCGGCTCGCTTCCGACCCATTATCTCATGGAAGCCGTATTACGAATAGCGCTCTAACTATGCAGAGCCATCCAGCTCACATCTTGGTATGGATGAAGACGATCAAACCGGGAAATCCGCCAAGGGTCGTGCACGTCAGACCGTTTCGGACAAACGACAGCTCGCTGGTCCTAGCGCGAAGAGGAAGAAGACTAACATGAACATTCGCACAGCAATTCTCTACAGGAAAAACTTTGCCACGCTTATCGAGGAATCCGTGAGTTGGCCCACGTGCTGTTGACCAGAGTGCCTGTTCATACCGTTGTGCCAGGGTCTCGCAAATCTCCCTTCGTCTATACCAACTTACCTGACCGCCGCCGCCGCACCCTCTAAAGAGCCTAAGCGGCTTCTGTGCACCGTCTGTGGGTATTGGGGAAACTACAAGTGCAAAAAATGTGCCATGCCATATTGCAGTCTCGATTGCCGAGGTGTTCACGACGAAACGAGATGTGAACGGCGCGTCATCTGAGCGATTACAGCATCGCCGCATTGTATCTCAACGTTAAGCTTGGCATCAAGTCAACCTCTGTCCGCCAGGCATCTTTGCCTTGTTCCAGCAGTGGTCCCGCTTTGCTCCTCTGCTTGGTTCCCGGCATAGTCCCTCCCTGGGGTCCCGAGTTGGACCACTAACATTGCTAACTTCATACCCTTGGATATTCGGGTCCCCGCGCCAATGCTCTTCGGGTCTAGACCCCCCGTTTTATACACCTTGTGAACCCCTGGCCTGTCTGTGAGTCTAGCTACTCATATGTCCCCGATTACATTCTCGGACTGTCGCTCGTGTTCTGTATTTGATTACATGTACAAGGCGTCGAACACACGATATCACGAGTTTAGGAAATTTTCAGGTGGTGGGATTACACAGAAGGCAATACACACTCGTTCTGAAAATGCACGCAGCCTCGGAGTTCATACAGTTTTTGCTTTTGCGGTAACTCAAATAGCCAATGGCAATCCGTGGAGAGATGTGGGAGCGATGGTCGCTCGGAGCCAGCCAGGCACAGCTGCGAGGAGAGACACGAGAGAAGGACAAGAACAAAGTACCTTCACAAAGCATCTTCCTCACGTAGCCTCTAGTGACCCGTCCACCTTTAAGTTAAACCAACCAAGCTCACGTGGGAGAGTGAACACAGTCGCTCCAGTGTTTGATTTGCTCTGAGGTCTGAACGTGTGTGTTAGGCATGGGCAACGTAGGTGAAGACGTTCCTTCCGTCATAATCAAGTGTCCTAATCATCCACGCTTGGATTTAGTGGGTATATATAGATGTACGAGATTACGGATCAAGCGCTGCTAATAATGACAAGTGCTACAAATTCCGAACATGTAAAAAAACAGACTGAAGAGTGTGAACGCGTAAGATTAATACAAGGAATTTATGAGGCTAAGTAAGCTTCGCTAGCTGGATTGTATTCTTCCCAACGTCCGTGGAGAAATATGCGTTCTTGAGGAAGACATCCCCAACCAACCACTGTTGCGGGCCACCAATCTGACCCGCACTAATCCCTGAAATGCAGTCGCCATTGGGGTTGTTTGGGTCAACAGGCACGAACACGATGTCACGGGGGTCAATCGCAAAAGACCGCCCGCCAAATGTGAGCGCAAGACTCGCTGTGGTCGTGCACGGTACGATGAAGTTACCGTTACCACCGTCTGCGGCGCCCGGGATAGCCTGATGAATGGCCTGAGCATCTGCTGGGGGCACAATAAGGAGGGTGGTGCCAGTATCCAGGATCGCGGTACGACCATTGAGAGCGAGATTTCTCCCATTCATTGATACAGCATCGACCGGTGCCTCCCAGAAGCCATTCTTGTTGACGTTGTTAATCGTGACAAGGGTTTGTTGGTCAAATTTACTGGCGTCTAAACCTCCGAAAGTGACTTCGCCGTCGTTCTTTTGATCGGCGAGGCGCGAAATCTTGAAGGAGGTTATGGCCTCTTGAATTAGTCCTGCCTGGGCAAGGGATTCCACAGGAGTGAGGGTTTTCTGGTTCGAGAGCGTGCTCTGAGCAAGACCCATAATGCCATCGAAAGCTGTCTGAGACGATGAAAACTCGACACTTTCACGATTGGCCACGCCAAAGGTGTGATTGGAAAGCTGCAGTCCAGCGACGGCGATATCGTCCGTGATAATGTTTCCAGCCACAGCTCCGGAGCCATACGTAATTTGGAAAGGGTTCTGTGTGTCCACGAACGAAGAAGAGGATTGCGGTCCAAGAAACACGTGATTCCCCTTCACAACGAAGGATTAGCACGGAAAAGACGAAGTATTCTGACGAGCTTACACAGTCACCTCCGGCTTCGGATATACACCCCTCCGCACCAACCCAGAGATCAGCAGAACCGGAATCCATCAGGAGCTTGAAGTCGCGAGGTGGATTGCCCATCTGGATAGTGGCGATATAGCCCACATCATCGGATTGAATGGCAAGTCCGAGTGAATTTGGGGTTTGAGGCGCGATAGCAGGGGTGAGGGTGCTGTTTTGCTCATTCGCGGGGCTGAAGCCTGAACTTTCCCCGACATCGTCAGCAAGCACGGAGGAATCTACAGCAGGAGTATCTTCGATGCTGGGGGGGATATGGCACGTGAGGACAATGAAATGCTGAAGAATGGAAGAGTGCGCACGCGGAGACCACGCTAGGGTCATCGTTGCTGGCAGGTTTGGCACCGGGATAACCAACACGAGGTGAGCCGCGACGAGCTATGTGGGCCTCGTGGACAGAGCGTCGATCGAGAAGCACTTCGGCGGAAGGCACTTCACGACCTGTCATACGAGCGAGGCGCCGTTGAGAGCGAACACTATGCATTTGGAGGAGCTGTTTGTTGCCATGAAGATAGGTCTAACTTTCTCTGGAGAGTGGCACTGACCATGTGAGGTTGGAGGTCACACCGCATGGGAGTGCGCTTGATGGGTAGCGTCACGACTCCCGTTTGTTGACGGGTTAGGGGAATAGCATAGGCATCGAGAGTTACTGCGAACAGGCTTCCCAGAAGCAAAATGAAGGAAGGAGTGAGCTGCATGATATGATGCTGGTGCAAGATAGCGTGGGTTATTCAAGATATGGAGGAAAGGACCAGCCTATGGGGAAAGGGAAAAGAGTGGTGGGTTTGTAGAGGTGAAAATAGAGCGAAAGAAGGCAATGTCTTTTATACCCATTTTCCGGGGGTGGTAACCAGAAAGGTGGAAGACTAGCCACAACCACATGAGCATGGGGTGTGTCAGACTCGGAGGACGGCGTGTTCTGTTTTTGTTGTCAAATACTGGCAATCGGCTAGTCGTTAGGAATGAATGGTTGCCATTGAGGACCGATCCAATGTCCACGCCTTAACTGCACGGGCGCGGCACTAGAACAATAAGAGGGTGTATGGGGCACCAGCCATTGTGCGAAGCACCGCGTGTTCCGTAATGTGACTGAAGCCCGATTGACCAAATATTGAGCAATCTGGGGAGAGTGACGACGCCTGCCTATAAAGAAACAAGTCTGTCATGGTGTTGGCTTGTGAGGTTTATGGTGATGATTCGCGTTCGGGATCGAATCCGCGTCGACTTCGTGTTGCAGACGGAGACGGGACGGAATCACTTGGCGGACACGTGGGTGTTCTCTCGGCGCGGCGCGGCACACTCCGGCCGCCCATAGAGGCTTGTCGATCAAGGATTACTCAAGGCGCCAAGTGATCGAACAAAAGATCACTACGGACACAGGGGACCAGCAAAGACGCTCAGCAATTGTGGGAGGAGGCCGAAGAGGCCAGGATGGACAATGTCATAGCGACGGAGGTGGTCCAAGTTTTTTTTTCTTTCGAGTCAACAAGTCAGGTCGTGACAGTCGCATTTGATTAATCAGCAGCCGGCGCTCAAGCGTTCAAAGGCGTGGCGGAATGGCCTGACTTTTTACCAATTTTGATGAATAAATAACCAGCGGTTCCGAGTGGTGGGTTGCCCGTGATTCACAAATGGACCTCGTCCTGAGCGTCGCAGATGAGTATCTCCTTGACAAGGCGTGGGCTTTCATTGTACCAGCATCTGTCTTTGTGACTCCTGCCCAGGTAGTTAATATTTCCCAATCAAGCCTTGCCCCGATTGCGCTCCCCTTCTCCCTTCACCAGCCAACATCGTGGCATCGTCACCTCGTCTCCCTCTTGCCCCATCCACCATTTCCACCCACCTATGACCCCTCCATCCTCTCTGCATGGCCTCGCGACTACATTCCCCGCCAACTTATATCCCTTTCCGTGATAACTTTGATAGGCATCTTTGCCCTCTACTTTGTCTTCGCTGGCCTCTCCTATCGGTACATTTTCAATCATGATATGATGAACCATCCTCGCTTCCTCAAAAATCAAGTCAAGCTCGAAATTCAATGCAGTATACGCGCTTTCCCCGGAATGACCCTCCTCACTCTACCTTGGTTTCAAGCCGAAGTTCGAGGGTACTCCAAGCTGTACGATAACGTCGATGATTATGGCCTTGCCTATTTAATATTTTCAATACCATTGTGAGCCACGCTGTCCCATGTCCTTTGTGGGCATTTCTCTCACATTGGGATCATAGTTTCCTGGTCTTCACCGACTATGGCATTTATTGGGTACATCGCACCTTGCACCATCCCTTGATCTACAAGTATGTCCACAAGCCACACCACAAGTGGCTCAGTATGTCCCTTCCTTCCCCTTTAGAGTTCCTTTCCTCACCCTCCCCCACAGTTCCAACTCCCTTCGCCTCCCACGCATTTCATCCCCTCGATGGTTACCTGCAATCTGTGCCTTATCATTTATTCATCTTCCTCTTCCCGTTGCACAGATGGCTTTATCTCGGTCTTTTTGTGTTTGTGAACTTCTGGAGTATCCTTGTAAGTTTTTGTTGTAATCGTTCTGATGCCTCGATTTTCACGCAATGCAACAGATTCACGACTCGGACATGATCACCGGTCATCCCCTCGAGAATGTCATCAATGGACCAGCTCACCATACGCTACATCACCTCTTTTTCACCGTGAATTATGGGCAATACTTCACTTGGGCGGATAGATGGGGTGGTTCTTATCGCCACCCGGCCTCGGAACTCGACCCTCTGCTCGAGGCACTTGCTGCAAAGGAGGCAAAGAAGAAAGAGGTAATCGGAAAGGAGGAATAGTTCGTGATGATAATCGACCGACAGACCATACAAGTATGATTCGACGTTATTGTATGCATATCTACCAATCTACTAATACGAGAGTTGCGGAGGACGGATGAATACCGTCACGGTAGAACCAGGTGTCATCAACTCTTGAGCGTGAAGTAAACAATGTGGTTTGAAATATGCGGACCATACATACAGTGTAGGCAGGATACAAAACGCAGCAAGCGAAAGTGATGAGGGCAGCGCAGCTCACTACCGCTTTGTTGCACGCTTCTTCACCTCATCCTCTTTCACCGGGTGCAACATAATTTTGTTCGGGTGACCGGGAGTATTTCCGGAATGACCCTTTGACCAATCGTACGAAATAGCATAGGCAAAGATCGATCCGTTGCGACTGAATGCGGATGAAGGAACAGGTCCAGGGCATGGGTCGAACGCTACAGATAGGGGTTAATATGCATGCAAGACGAGGTGTAAGGGAAGTCATACTCTTCAACCGTGTACGCGAGTCTTTGTCCCAAAAGTTGATTGTCCCATCCGCCCCTGCAGTAGTGCATGTTCAAAAGAGACTGGAGAAAGTCTGGGGGGGGGGGGGGCAAATCTTACCGCAGGTGGAGAATGTACCGTGTATTGGATGGAAGTTGATGTCATTCACGGCAAACACGAGGGATTGATCTTTCGCAGCTGGAGTTTGGTCGCGCCGATGACACTTGAAAGAGAAGTTATTCCTACGCATAAGTTGTTAATCAGCAAATCGCTCGACATAAGTGAAAGTGAAAAAGATACTAACTGCGAATCCTTATCATCGACATATCTAGGGGCGGACGCGGTATCAGTCAATGGCAGCGTAGTGGGTAATGGAAAATGGGTGAAAACATACTGGATGGCTACGCGGCCTTCTACGCTGCCCATAGCGAAGCCGGTACCGCTGGGAAAACAGGATATTACGCGCGTTTGCCACTTTAATGGCGACATCATTGTCTAAGGGGCCGTGTTAACTCTGCGACAGACATCCAAGCGTCCAACGGTCGCACCTTGTACGGGGTAGTAGGGTTTGTGAGATTGAAAATCTGGACGTGGCGCTCTGCGGTGCCGACTACCATGAGTGGGTACGAGACGTCGAGCGTGTAGCAGCGCTCGGGCAGCTGAACCGTCGAGACGGGATTTGATGTGCGCATATCCCAATACTAAAATCATACATAAACATCAAAGCCTAGCAAAGAGTAAAAGAGTGGTAATCGCGGGTTACCTTGACTGTTTTGTCCCACGAGCCTGTGACGAGAATGCTGCCTTGGGGTGTCTCGAGCCATTTAACGACCTTGACCGGTCCGTCGTGCTGGGCGACCTGCTGGGCCTGCCCAGTTTGAATATCGTAGATACGCGCAGAATTGTCGCCACCACCAGAGATGATCTTGTTCCCTTCCTGTGGAGCGTGGTTTGGATGAACCTCGACGCGGTGTTCAGTAATGCGGCTTACTTTATTCCAACAAACTGATAGAACCGGCGCCTGGTGCCCATACATTGCCTTTCCTTGCGTCTGGCCATTCTGCCCCACCTCATATATTCGCACCTATGAGGGTCATCAGAAGAGAAATGTAAACGAACAAAACAGAAGCAGCTGACATTGTTGTCCCAGCTCCCAACAGCAAGGAAGTCTGCGACGGGGCAGAAAGAGAGAGAGGAGATCGCATCGGGGGGAGGGTCCGCGACTTCAATATCCTTCTCTGGCGAAGAGGAAACGTTTGCGGTTGTGGAACTTGCCCCGCCGAAGAAAGCCATGGTTCAGTCAGAGTTACCTCGGTTCACGCGTGGCGCGAGTGACTCTTGAGGCGCGCGCTTTACGTAATTAATGTATGGAAGATCCCCATACAAAGCGTCTGGTCCAATCCCTCCCAAAAGTTTTACCATGAAGGTATTGAGATAAAGGGCACACACAGAGACTCCTGCGCGAGAAGACTAGGATCGTGGGGCACAAAAAAAAGCGACGAGCCTGGGACTCGAACCCAGAACCGCTAGCGCCGGAAACTAGCACGCTACCATTGCGCCAGCTCGCCAGCTCGGAACGATCGTTCAAAGTACAGGTTCAAACGACAACTGGGACTTTTGAGCCCGCCCTCATGATGAAGGTGTCTTTGGTATAGTATGTAATGATTGCGTAAAAAAGCTATCCATCACAGGGCACCATTACCCAAGTTTCAATATTGTAGCCCGACTTTTTTTGCACGAATACCGGCAGCGTTTGTCACCCTGGCAGACACAAGACCCACATTCGAAGGGATCCATCAAGGAAAGAACCTGTGAAGACGGCCGATTTGGGACCGACGGTGTACACGTGCGCGATATAAAAAGGAAATGAGAGTCGGTAAGCGCGAACCGAGGGATCCTCGTCGGACTTGGTGTTACCTCATTCGTTGACTGGTAATTGGCTCATGCGCCAGTCACCGTACTTCGATCTTCGTTCGGACTCTATCGCCGATACGGCAACAATGCTGGCAACACCAAGCAACTGGTGGGCTCCGTGTGCCTCTGAACTGACTCAGAGTTTATAAGTGTGCCTCGATCGCGGCATACCCGGGCTCACAAAACCGTCATCTTCAGCCCCTCTTCAAAGTTTCAACACAACACTCAACTTGTTATGTCTGCAATGACCCGTGACGATGATGTTTCCCCCGATGAGGAGACCCCCCTCCTCTCCTCAGACCGAAGTTCGAAGAAGCCATCCACCCCTGTTCCGTGGTCTCAAGTCGGGATTTTGCTCGTTCTCCAGCTCGCAGAACCACTCACATCCCAGGTCATATACCCTTTCACACCCGAGGTTCGTCACCTGCCAGACCCATTGCATTTATTCTCATACGTCCTCCACAGTTCGTTCGTAACGTTGGGATTACCGATGGTGATGAGTCTCGTGTAGGATTTTACGTTGGCGTGATGGTATGACCTGGAGTCAATCTGTCCACATATCTTACATATCATTGCCTAGCAATCCATATTCTTTGCCACTCAAGCCCTGACCGTACTACACTGGAGTAGGCTCTCCGATTTTGTTGGCCGGAGACCGATCATCCTTACGGGACTCTTCGGCCTATCTCTATCCATGTACAGCTTCGGGCTTTCAACTACTTATTGGGGAGCAGCTCTCAGGTATGTGCTCATAATCCCATATCACTCGCTTCAATCCGCTCTAACGATGCTGGGCTCTGTAGCCGGAGTCTCAACGGGGTCCTCAATGGCAACATTGGCGTCATCAAGAGTATCATTGCAGAGATCACCGATCCCACAAGTCTTCCATTGGTCTATGCGTATATGCCACTTTCTTGGTCCATCGGTGGGGCGCTCGGGTAAGTGGGTTACCACCCTTATTGGTCAGCAATACCGACCGATCCTTGCAGTCCGACGATTGGAGGGTCATTATCGCGCCCAGCGGAGCGCTTTCCGGATACCTTTGGAAATTACGAGTTTCTGAAGAAGTATCCGTACTTCCTTCCCTGCGCAGTCTCCGCCACTTTTTCGGCGTTTGCATGGGGCATCACATTTGTATTTTTACGGGAGGTAAGCGTGAAATCCCATCTCTCTTCGACTATCAACTCACGGTTTCCACCTTAGACAGTTCGTTCACCCGTAGATCTTCGTACTTTTTTGTCAAGAAAACCTCAACAGTCGACGTTTGATGGTGCCTCAACAAATGACGCCGAGAAGCCGTATCCACTACGCCAGTTGATGACACGGCGGGTGCTGCTGTCCGTGATTAACTATGCGACGCTTGGACTAGTCGACATCGCATACCGCGCGATCCAACCTCTGTTCTTCAGTACACCCATAGAAGGGGGTGGCCTCGGACTCACCCCGCCGTCGATCGGCAAGATTCTTGCGTTATATGGTGTACTCAATGGGATCTATCAGTTCACTTGTTTCACGCGTGCCCACTCCCTGTGGGGTACAAAGAAGCTATTTGTCGGCGGGCTGTGTTGTTCGATTCCCATCTTTGCACTATTTCCCGTCATGAACGCCTTGGCTCGTGTTTATGGCGTTGGCCCGATCGTGTACTCTGTCGTAGCGCTTCAAATCGTGTTTGCTCTTGGTCTGAGTTCGTGCTTCAGTATGACATGGTGACTACTAGCGTTTAGTGCCTTCGTGCTGATTTGAGTTTTACAGGCTGTATCTTTATCTACATCGCTGCTGCATCCCCCAACCGTGCATCCTTAGGTGCGACAAATGGGATCGCACAAGTCCTCGTCTCCATCGTGCGCGCATTTGGTCCGGCGACTGCCACGTCATTGTTCTCTCTGTCTTTGGCAAAGGGATATATGGGTGGTGGGCTGGTGTATATCGTGCTCCTGACATTCTCACTGGTCGCGATCGCCTTTGGAACCACCCTACCGCAGCAACTATGGCAATCATGAAGATGCTAGATGGAGTAACAATCAATGGTAAATTAACATGGAGGTTCTTAGTTGATATCTATGATATAGGGTTACCAATGCTCTTGCAGATGAGAAAAATGCGGGTGCAGTGTCATCAGAATCTTCATGTAGATAGGTAGATATCCAAAAATCATTACAGTGGACGATTGTTGCAGCATAGATAGCTTGAGTTCCATCTGTACACGTTGAATGGAGGCGATGAGCAACATCGTCGGTTGCAAGGCGCTATTTACGATGTGTAACAAGGACAGCCGACAGGAGAATGAGACCTTCATGATCAACTTGTCATTGATCTCACCTCTGCACCTGCCAGCGTAAAACAAACAACAATTCCAATTTGCAGCGTTGTAATCCTACATAAACCCTACGCGATATACGTTTCAGAGCCTCCGCCTCAAAATATGTTGTAAGCCCTCGTTAGCGGTAACTTTTCTGCTGGGGCGATGTCAGCGAGCTCGCCGTCGGCGCGGACCTCATAGCTCTCTGGGTCGACGGTCACATGGGGCGTTGCGTCATTCCATTTCATGTCTTGTTTTCGTACGTGACGGCATCCATGGACGGCCTCCACACGCTTTGTCAGTCCGTAACTTGCAATGGTTCCGTGGTCAATAGACGCCTTTGAGACGAAACTGACAGAATTGCGTGCAGCAGAACCCGGGTGTGCGCCCCACATGGGCCTGCCAAAGAACGGCTGTACGGTAGGGATGGACGCATTCGCATCACCCATCTACGGAGGTGGGTGAGAATGGTGGTGAACGCTGAGCCACTTTAGCGCCGCACCTGTGCCCAAACAATGACGCCGGATTTGAGCACCATCTCAGGTTTGGTCCCAAAGTTCTCTGGCTTCCAAAGGACGAGGTCTGCGAGTGACCCAACGGCGATCTGGCCAACCAAGTGCGAGATTCCGTGAGTGATCGCACTATGCAAGAGCGGTTTAGCAAGGTGGAACGGTGGAGGAATTAAGTGCATACGGGTTAATGGTGTACTTCGCGATGTATCTTTTGACACGTGCGTTATCGCGGCCCTCGGCATCACCCAAGGCGGTGAGCGGGCCGCGGAAACTACGCATCTTGCTCGCGGTGCGCCATGTTCTACTTACAACCTCTCCAACGCGACCCATAGCCTGTGAGTCAGAACTAATCATCGAGATCGCACCCGTATCATGGAGCACATCCTCAGCCGCAACTGTCTCCGCGCGTATCCGTGACTCCGCAAATGCTAAGTCCTCTGGAATCGATTTATCCAGGTGATGGCAAACCATAAGCATCTGTTGGTGGTCAAGAGGTTGGATACTAACATAGAGGTTGAACTCACATCTAAGTGTTCATCAAGTGTGTTGTTCGTGTAGGGTCGCGTCGGGTTTGTGGAAGAAGGGAGGACATTATCAAGGCCACAGACCGTGATGATGTCTGGGGCATGCCCACCGCCTTGAAAATAGTCAGCCTCTGGAATGGCAACAAGTTATAGTCCTTGACCTGCTCCTTCGGTGTGGTACGTATGGATGGTACGTTTGCCAAACGCGGCGATTGTTGCTGCAATAGAATGGGCAAAGGAAAGGTGTGACGTAACCGTGGGACTTACTCTCTACGAACCCTGATTCGTTCAACGTGTCCGTGTGTATGTTTACCTGGTATGTCATTGAGTCCAGGGTGGCTCCATTGCCAACGAGTACCACGAACCTGGACATCATAGGCGTCTGCCACATTCAGGCAGTTAATGATGGTCGCAGGGGTGGAACCCCAATCTTCATGTAGTTTCAAGCCTGCGGCGCCAGCCTTGACGATGTCCTCTAGCGCAGATGGACCGGCATCGTTTCCCTTCCCCGTGAAGCCGAAGTTCATCGGTAGGGTGTCTGTAGCAGCTAACATATGCTGGAGATAGAACGGGCTTGGGGTACACGTTGTCGCGTTGGTGCCAGCGCTGGGACCCGTTCCTCCACCAATCATGGTTGTCGTACCCGAGGCGAGAGCCTCGATGACCTGAGTTGGAGAGATGTAATGGACGTGTGCGTCGATGGCGCCAGCAGTGACAATGAGCTTCTCGCCTGCAATTACTTCGGTACTTGAACCGATAATCAGAGATGGATGGACACCATCCATAACATCTGGATTGCCAGCCTTGCCGAGGCCTACGATCGACCCATTCTTGACACCGATATCCGCCTGAACAGAGGTGCATTAGAGAGGCTGCGCCAAACGAGGGGTGTCCTTACCTTGAAGATCCCAGACCAGTCAACTATGAGTGCATTCGTGATTACAAGATCAAGTGCCTGCGATGCGGGGCGATTCGTTGCCTGTCCCATGCCTTCGCGGATGGATTTACCTGGTGACAGGTCAGAACAACACCCTATTCCAAAGGTGGGACGAACCTCCGCCGAACTTGACTTCGTCGCCGTATACGGCCTGCAATCCACTTAGAGGTAAGGTTGTGTGTGAAGGTATCAACTCACCTTATCGTCCTCCACCTCTATCCAAAGTTCAGTGTCTCCGAGCCGTACGCAATCACCTGTGGTCGGCCCAAACATTGCTATGTACGCCTCGCGGCTAACCAACGTATCCTCTCGCACTTCTGTCGCCTGTGGTTCTGGTGTGGATAAGAAGCCACGCTCCCGTAACTGTGAAAGGATTGCGTCCAGTGACGCGCGGTTGAGAGGACCAGATGCTAGCAAATTGCCACCAGAAATTATTTGTGCGCCACCAATTGTGCAGAGCGTAACGGTCTTGCTGTCCCCTGGCTCGAATCGAACTGCGGTGCCCGCAGGGATGTCAAGGCGCTTTCCGTATGCGCGGCCGCGATCAAACGAAAGGGCGGCATTCGTCTCGATGAAGTGGTAGTGAGAGCCGATCTGCGGACATTCAGTGTCATGTTCGTATATCACTTGAAACTACCAACCTGCACGGGGCGATCGCCGGTATTCGTAACGCGTAAACGGACGCGCTCGCGGCCTTTGTTGATAACAATACCTTCCTTGCGCGGAATGATTGCGCCAGGCAGCTTCTCGCGTGAGTAGAGCGATGGATCTTGCACGGGGAAGTGATCATTGGAGGGGATTGGGAGAAACGATCCGGAGAGCGCTGCCGATATATCACCATCTTCTGATGCAATAGGGTCGTGGACAGTGACTAAAAAGACGCTTCTCGGGAGATCAGGGTATAGTGGAGAGAAGAGTGATAAACCAAATGTACCCGTCGCCGAAGGTGCCTTCAACCTGAATTTCGTGCAAAAGTGCAGGGACAGAAGGCAAGACATGACGTCTCCCTAGGAGATTCTTTCCAAGCTGCATGAGATCTGCGACTGAATGGGCACCATCACGGATTCGTTCCTGGAGCTGGGAAGCGATGAGAGCAGTTGCTTCGGCTTTATTCAGACGAAGACCTCTCGCTAGTCGACTTTGAGCAAGAAAGCCGAGCTGTTTCGTGGTAATGATAAGCTGCAGACGTGTTGGGGCGGACATGATACATTACCTGGTGGAGGGCGAGTTTTTCATGCTCTCGGGGTGAGAGACGCATACTACTGTAGTATGTGTGCGAGGAGGGACCCCCTGTCACGGTGAAGTGATTATGAGCTCCTTCTGCAAACTCGTTATCACTGCAATCCCATTCGCTAGCATGGCTCAAACTAATATAGATGAGCTACTTATCAAGACGGCAGGCCCAGTGAAAAATGGATCTAATCGGATCGAATAAAATTGAATACAATCGAATGGGGTCGAATACCATCTAATAAATAGACATTTAGTTGACCCGATTAG
>Ga0307509_10005624_pt1 | contig 17341 bp, 17 predicted proteins | sample 10_EM_MG_FD_202245 | JGI IMG/M metagenome (GOLD analysis project Ga0307509, IMG submission 202245) | Populus trichocarpa ectomycorrhiza microbial communities from riparian zone in the Pacific Northwest, United States - 10_EM | ecosystem: Host-associated > Plants > Roots > Unclassified | place... | reverse complement strand
CCCCACGTACTGTACATAACTCTTCCAAAATGAACCATTGACAAAAGTAATCCGCGTTTTAAATGCTTACAAAGACTTATCTTGCATACCCCATGCTTGAGCATTGCAGGACTCCCACAGGAGCGGGATCTTATTGTAAAGATATGCGAAAGACGCCCCAAATTCTCGGCGAAGAGATGCACCTCGCCTTATTGCGATTTAGTGCTCGTATCTGCCTGAGGGGGCTAGAGGCACAACGGGGAGGCTTCTGTGAGGGCTGGGCCGGACCAGGCTATGATTTACTGGTATATATACTCTGCCTGGTCTCGCAAGTTTTGAGCAAGGCAGTTTTTAGCAAGTGCCTAGCTTGACGAGGTGAGAGATTACCTCGCAGTCCTGACGCCCGGGCTGTGGTGGACTGCAGGAGTTTCTCATGACCTGTGGGGATCTGTGGGGGGATACCGACTGAGCTGCCTGTATGTGGATCATGGTGGCATAGATAGAGTCCCGGGGTGGTTAGAATCTTCTAGCCTTTCTTTCTATTTTCTATATATTTCAAACTCTGTTAGAATAACGGGGAAGAAGGAAAAGGAATATTTTTACAAAGCATTGCAATATTTTCGATCAGCATATGCGTTTTTCAACCTTTATGCCGAACAGGGCCTAATTATACTTGCCAATGATAGCGAACAAGCCTCACCGGGCCTACCGGATTGTGACGAGCCCCGCAGACTTCCCCAACAGGGTTCTCCGACATGCTCCCCTGCACGCGCTGCGAGGCCCCACATTCTAAGACATCATATCAACATATCGTAGGACCAGTTGTTCTCCATGTTCCTTGAGCCAAAGGTCCTGGGAAAATCCTCGCCAGGGGCAGGTGGACTATATAATTCATAGCCTATCCTTTTCCAACCCGCAGGACAGACAGACTTCCCTATTGCTAAAACTCCTAAGGTCTGTGATTGGCCCGAAAACTATTATAGTTTTGGAAAGTAGAATAACGACTGAACAACTGAATAAATAGTTAAACATCCACCAGTCTATAGGCACCAGCGTGAGTGGCCAACCAGCACGTGGAGCTAGAGCTATAGAGCAAGTTCTGCTAACGCTCATATAAGCTGATCCTGATAACACTATTCTACTAACATGAACTAATGGGTAAACAGCTGAGAAGCATTTCTTTCATCCAATCACAACTCTAGGTGACATTCCTGTGCAGAAAATGAAACTGTCGATTACCACGAGTCTTGTAATTCACTTCATACAATCCCGATTACAAATTGAGCTGCTAGCATTCCTGGATCGCAGTTACGTTCCATCTGGTGTTGTACCCCGGTGCCGGGAGAAAACTCAACTATGATTCAACGCCTAGGCGCTTAGTCACTCGGATAAACAATTTTTTGCCAACAAAAAAAAGGTTCATTCAATTGACATCCTCCGTCTCGGTTAGCCACTTTCTCAGCCAGACATTCTAGTGGTAAGTCATTGATTATTACCTACCATTACCTAACCCGGATTGCCAATTGTGGCACTCGGGCATTGAGTCTAACAGTCATGTCTGATGCTGCAAGCATTAGATATCACATGCTTTTTAATAATAAGGTATCTTACAGGTCCCTTTAGGGCCGACACACAGCCTATGCTGTTGGGGCACCGTACCCTAAGATTACACGTCCCTATCCGAGAGATGTTCTCTGTCCTCCCTGCGTGATCAAGATAAGCAGGGGGGCGATGTTAGTACAAGCCTTCCGCACTCCACAAATTATCACTCGGGCCAGTCAGATGGTTCATCTCGGCTCCTACTAGGGTGATAGTATTGACTCACACTCGTAGTACTCTGAAGCAACCGGGCAATTATGAGCCGGTTTTGTAAGAATCGCTAATCTCTGTTCCTAGAAATAAATTATGATGCGTTATAAGTTGGTCGGTGGGCCAGGGTGGCATAGCTAAGGCAATAAAACTAGGGGCAGGTTCCCTGAGAGAGTACACTTTTGAGAGAACGGAGTCCCTAAAGAAAGAGTGGTGCCTTTTGATGTCCCTTTATAAGTGATGCTTGCCTAGCCGACGAAAAACGCGAACCCAGCACTTATGATAATGAACGCTTAACGTACCAGCATTCATACCCCTCCGAAGCCTCCCCCCGAATTTTGAGTCCATACACCAACTTCGGCCCATCTCTCGTAACGCTAGAAGCTTGATCCACAGACTGTGTTCATAAAGCCCCCTTTTCCACAGTCTCCATTCCCCAATAGCTCATCCCGGGACGCTCGAATTTACAACAGTATCCTAAAAGTTGCTAGTGCGGTAAATCTCTAACCATGATACATACATACACCAGCACATCACATTAGTCAAACCGCTCTCTGGGATTACTCAGAGTTTCGAGCGCACGTTTTCGCTTCCCCAAGACACTCATCCCTAGCATTTTCAATCTCTCTTGTATCCAGGGTTCCGAATAGTCCGACCGGTCAAGTCTTGGAGGCAAGACCAGACTGGCCCGTCCTGGTTGATGCCGATGACTAGACCCGACTAACTTGGGTGGTCCAGTCCGGCTTGGACTGGTCCCAGACCAGTCTTTATTAAAAATCGCATGAGAGCTATAGTAGGATTTTAAAGCCGCTTGCCACGGTGTGGCTCAACAGGCCCTCAATGCCGGTTGATAGAGCGTCCTGGAGAGGATAGCATGTGGTGGAAATGCAATTACCCGATGGATAAGTGGCATCGAACACCCGTATTGTAGCAGTTGGTCATGTAATATCACTCACTTAATGCGCCAAAAATAGTTCCATAATCGAGAACCTATTTTCACCACCCCTAATCAAAGCGAGGCACTATCTCCACCGTATAATCCATGGAAACAATAAGTTTTATTAAGAAAAGCTTTATTTGAACGTAATATATTGTGATAGAATAGCATATCCTATTGCTTGGCGGGCCCTATGGGATCCATACTGATCGAGAGATTTTAATAATCCTGACCGTCTAGTCGGTCTAATTTCCACCATTAGACTAGACTTGACTTTCGACCGGACTAGCTAGTCCAGTCCAGTCTTCCGCCGACAATTCGGAACCCTGCTTGAATCCCCTCACCCATCAAAAACACATACTCAACAAAAAAGCATCCACAAAAAACAATCCACAAGTCCGCGCGGTAGTGGAAACCAGTAAAACTGAAATCCAAGCTTATACCAAACGATCTCCCTGTACCACACAGGCACAGAGGCAGACGTGGAGGCTGGTGTATTATGTCCCAAGATTAGCTAAAGCCGGGCCCATATCCTAGATACATTTTGCTCCTTTTAGATTGACTAGACAGTCTAGGATGCCGGAATGATATATATATGCGAAACGAACAAGAAGGGGAAGCATAGACTGTTTTTCTTCTCACTTTGTAAAGGTCATCTCACTTGTATCTGCGGTGGTGCTCTAGCTAGCTTATGTTCGCGGGGGCATTCGGTGGCTTCGTAGTGGAAAAGACGGTAGGTCTATCGAAACCCTTGGTATCATGTATTTGTCTATGGATAGGAGCTCAGTCTAGATACGTTCCTCTAGTAAGCTGGTTATAGATACTAGAAACTCATCGCCTCATACTTCTCTAACACTAGAAAAAAAGAGATTGTGAAGACGATCTTCCGGTCCCTATAGAACACCAGAACATTCTGTAGAAGCGCGAAACTTAGCTGGCGTCCGGCTAGGTTGTTGAGGTCCATAAACCTCTTACACAGTGGGGCATCATATATTCCCAAACGCCCCAATACTTGGTGTAATTCTCCTGGCAATGCAGAGAACAGCATACTAATCATTCTACCAATCTCACAAACCACCATACCGATGCCGAGACTGCTTTGTCAGTGGTGGATAGCAAAAGCTTTCAGTCTACTTCACTCTGCGGGTAGTTGAGTCCATGCTCTCGACACAATCGGCCAAACACCGTCGACCGGAGAGGACGGCTACCAGAGTTTACTTCATAATTATCAATCAGCATCCTATCCTCACAAGACATCTATACCCACCCGTGCTGCACCTAATTCCATCGGACTCTCTTAACCAAATCTAATGACTAGAAACCTACAGCAACGCACAAATATCCACACACAAGAACACTTCTTCTAAATCGCCACTCATCTATCCCGCTAGCATCCTATCCCTATTCCTACTCTGATTCCTACGACCTCAAAGAATGTCACGGAGCTACCGGAACCAACCCAATAAAAGGCCCAAATCACACCCCGTCACTGACAAACTAAACCCCCTGCACATCTTTCCAATATCTAGCGAACCATATCCTATATCACTAATGCCAAATGATCGAGAAACTCCAGGACGAAGACCTAGAGACAAGCTCTAGGAAAAGCGTAGAGAAGGGGGTTGCTAGTTTGAAGGGCTGGATTTTCTCGGGGGGGGGTGCTATTCGGTATCTGGACAGTAACCGTTCACATAAAGCGGTGACAGTACTTCCATAGATCTAACCCCAGGTTTGCCAAAACCACGCCAACTATTATGCTTCGCTGCCACTAGTACACTACACCCTCAGCATTCCTGGGGGTGCTCCACGATGGTGGGATATTAAGGACGACGAGTGATCACTCATGTGAAAAGGGAGTCATCAATGCAATGGGGTTAAAATTAAGCTTAATCCAATTCGATCGCCATAGGCCAACATAAATCTGGGAGACCTAAAGAACTCAGGCATATGATAACACCTGAGGCCCTCCCCCCTCACGGCGACGGTGGTTCCAGCCGATACCCAGCCGACAACCAGCAGATTCTCCGACCGAGCCGACTACTCCCGGGCCGCGCCACTCTACTCAAGAATTGCGGCTCACGCCGAAATTGCTCCCGATCCTAGCCTCACCCCCCCCCGAAAATGCCATAAACCCGACCCAGCCCGAGCCCTAACCCACTCTGCTGCCAACTACTTTACCGTACGCTAGGAGCAGCGACCTGCCGGTACCGTATCGTATCATAGCTAGCGCCCGGAAGAGCACCCGGATTCAACCCAATGCAGGGGAAAATAGGCAAAAGGAAAAAGAAAAAGCAAAAAAAAAAACGAACAATGGTCCAAAAACGTCACCACCGCGCAAATTTGAAACAATAACAAGTCACTTGAAAATTTCACCAAGACGAAATTAGTCACCAGCCATTCTACTTGGTCAAAATAGCTATGGTATGATACTCCACCGTAGGTGCTGTGCGAAGGCGTTATCATCACGAATTACAGGCACAGGGGAAAAGTGAGACATAGCCGGGATGGGGTAATGCAAGGTCGGTTAATCTCCTATCGAGGGGGCAGCTGTGCCATTGGTGGGGTTGGTAATTGCATTGTACCGAGCGAGACGATCTACCGTACTCGAGTGGAGACCCTTTGACATTGGTTAGCGCGGTTCTTGGGAAGGCTGTTGATGCGCAAAGAAAAAAAGAGAGAGAAAGAAGAGGCGTCATGAAAAAATTAGAGTAAAGTTGTGTTGCTTTTTTTTGATCTTCATAGTGATCAGGGTTAAAAATATATAATCTTCCGCCATAGGTACGCAGGGGATGATCGATGGTAAACAGCAGATGGGTCTGACCTTTATATCAAATCTTGCGAAGCAATTCGGACCTACATAGTTAATTGTATCTTATGGATGATTCGGCGCGCTTCCGTCAAAGTTTTTGGTGAATATCAAACAAACGGCCCAATTCACGAAGTAGAGCCAAGATACGGAAGGAAGGATTGAATAACTCTGTTTTTATTCAAATTTGTGATATTGCTTGGTATAAAAATTACCTCAACCGAACAAATCACCAAACCCACCTATGTAAAAGTTAGCCGAGACTCATAAAAAAGATTGGAGCTCTGGAGCAATCATACCCTCATCATCCGACTCCTCTTCTTCCTTCTCCTCCTCCTTAGCCTCTGGTTTGCTGTCCTCGGCGGCGGCGGCGCCAGATCCGGCAGCGGGACCAGCAGAAGCGTAAGCCTCAGGGTTGGCAATCCTGTCCTTGAGCTCGTCGATCGCCTCCCAAGAATATTCCGTTTCCAAAGCGACAGCAATGATCTTCTTGTAAGAGTTGATCAAACTGTGAACAACGGATGGCAGGGTGGGATAGTTTACAGCCAGAGAGATAGTTGCGAGAGTCTGGACGGCGCTCAAGAAGCTGGCCAAAATCTGGTTCTCATCGATGTCTAGAACAGATGGTGCGAAGACTTGGCCGTTGTCGTAGACCTGAGCGATACCCATACCGTAGGTGAAGGGGGAGATGTTCAACATGTTAAGAAGCGTAGCTTCAGAAGCTCCGACCTTGGTTCCAGCCTCAACGAGCTTAAGATCGGTAGTAATCTCAATGGTACCACGAGCAATCTTGGTCGGGACACCGAGAGCCTGGAAGAAAGAGGTCTTTCCGGGTTCCATGCCGGTGTTACCCGCGGGGACGAAGACGTCGAGAGGAGCGACAGCGCCAGCGCGAGCGGGGGCGGCAACTTTGTTGGAAACAATCTTCTCGCGGACGTCCTTGAGATCGGTATTGGTAAAGACAAATCCAACATTACCTATATTTGAGGAGCGTTAGGCCGTGAAACACAAGATAGATAGAGCACCTGATTGTTTACCCTTAACGTGTGGGAGAAGACGCTCGTACTCCGGGAAGTCAGGGAGCAAGACACGGATAGCACGGCGAACCATGGTATTCTTTCCCATGAGAACAACACCTTGACCTCTCAGAGAGGCACGGATCTCGTGCATTTGCTGTGAAGAGACCTGTTTTCAATGAATAATCAGCACTTGTCATCCGAGGTAGTCAAGCAAACCCAGCGCCTCCACGTTTGGCGGAAACTCACATTGTCAACGGTAACGATGAAGATACTCTTGTAGGCCTCAAGGAGTCCCTTGAGCTTTTCGAAATATTCTACTTTGTTAGTCTTGGCCCCCATATCTTCTTATATGATGAAGAGAGGTTTTTTAAGGTCCAAGACGGATGGGGGTAGGAATGCGAGGTGTGGTGGAAAGCTGTTGAGAGGAGCCGTTGTGAATTGATGGTGGAATTCTGAATTTGAGTCGAGGGAAATCGACCCTGCTCTTCAGATTCGTTGTGTGGGGACTGGGAGTGGGAAGAGCCAGGGCTAACCCCACTTGTCACGTGAAATCAAGAAAGAAAAGGTTCAGTTTGAGGACTCGTCAGATCCGCTATCTGACTGCGTAACTCAAATTGCCTACGATCTTACCATACCGCAATAGGCTTAACTTAGCAAGTTAACGAAATCACGAATACTAGTTAATGAGATCGATTAGACTTAATTTAAATAAGCTATACCCCATCTAGAAAACCGTGCCCCTTCCTCGGGGGAGTAACCCCTTGAGTACCATGGGTATGGCGGTTGACCCTTTCGGATACCATGAACCTGGAAAAGACAACCGAAAAAGTGAAACCTTGCACAGAATCATCACCCCTCTCTGCCCTATCACAAAACAGTATTTTCATTTTTGCCCTTCAGAAAGGCTCTCTCTGTGCTGGTCTATGATACTAAAAGTGGTATGCTTCGAGTAGTTTTTTATGTTAAAAATCCCCTAAAAAATTGTAGGGAAATTTTTAGAAAAATGCTAGCGGGGTTCAGGTATGATAGTTCTTTATTTTTATTTTTACCTTTCTCTTCTTCGATTCCTTGGTGTTGTTTGAGAGGTAAAAAGATGTATGAAAATGTGTAAGTTAAACACTTTCTTGTTTGTTGCAATGTAAGCTATTTTTGCAAAGTTTTCACTTTTTCGATGGTGCTTACGAGTCGATAGTACCCTGAAAAGTCTGCGCATACTCGGGCGCAGATTGCGGTCGCAACTGGCTATAATGAACGCTAAGAATCAAGACCTTGGGGCCTTGCTCACCAATTTTTACGATGGGCGTTCACTACAGCAGACCGTCCTCTGCAGTAAATTCAATGGTGGGGCTACGAAGCACTGTTCCTTATAACCAGAGGTTCACTATAAAAGGGTTAATTATAGCCAGGTGCAACTGTAATTACCGCAATGTTCGCGACAATGGCTGTCCCTCGTCAACAATCGTGCCATATCACCACCATCGACAATCAAAAAGCAGCACAACTTTTTAGCAGAAAAAAGATAATAATTCTGGAAGGTAGCCTCAGGGTAAAAGGAATGTGGAAGAATTTTTTTTAAAAAAATTGGTGCTGTGGTTGTTTTGGTAGTAAGCGGTATCGTGCCGGACAATGCCAATCAACACCTTAGCGAACCCCAAATACGACCAACTTCAAACTCTTCTAAGTCAACAACAACTCAAAAGCTCAAAAGCTTCTGTAAAAGTATTTATTTGATGGTTTTCTAAAGAATTACAGAGGGGTTTAAGGAAATACGAACCCCCGCTGTGCTAGAGCAGTTCAAAGATTTCCTTTTTTTTTTTGGTGGGAGAGGTGCCAAATTAACACACCTAAAATCACTGTATCAGGTAATTCTTGGCAGTACCATGCCCAATGCGGCAATAAATATCACCGATCATTAAATTTTCACTGTGTGAGATAACCTAACTCAATTAGGAAGGTTATTGGCGCTTAGTAAGCGACGGTTTCCGGCACGTTCGAGTACGGTAGTGAGGTTGGCAATGTGTTAGTACCGTATGATGGTTGATGAAGGGCAATCGGTCATGAACATTTCGAGCATCTAATTTGCGCCCGAGTAGTCTCTACAAGGCTTTCCGCTCTTCGATGCTGGTTGATGACTAATAATGGCCAGGTAGGATCGAGATTGAGAAAGCCAGGCCGTCCCTCCTAGTTGGTAGGCAACAAGGCAGGGTGTGTGGTGCGAGGTGCGTGTGCGAAACCAGAGCGACGCCGGGACAGGGTCGAGCATGGTAGGGTGCTCTGCGTCTTTGTGTCGCAGCGTCTGCCAGCCCAGCTACCGTACTGCGTGGTAACATAGCGCTTCTGGATAGATGGAGAGTGAAAGATGAAAGATGGCAGGGAAGGAGGGAAAGGGAAAAGAAAAGAAAAAGGGATTGCCACCCAGGAACTCGTGCACAAGACCCGATTTGGACCCTTCCCATTACAATATCACAACAGATTACCGAAACGAATAATTATTGATGACTACTCTAGGAGATGCTGTTCTCTTATGATAATATACCCATCCTTTTGGGGGTGGGGGGGGGGTTCGAGGATAAAAGTTACTCGCAGGATTATATGGAGGGAGAGTAAGGGCTTTCCCCTTGGCTGTCAATTGTTGTCTCTGGGGAGATGAAGTCGTTAGCGTGCGTCTTTCCCGGACCTGCGTGTAACCTCGGAGTTCGAGCTGACTTTGCCCTTTCCCATGGATCCCGCAGATCTTGGACGACAGTTGTTCCAGTGCGATATGCGCAATGTTCACGATTAAATCAAGTCTTCATTTTAGTGTTTGAATTTATTCTCTGGGGAGTTTTGATGATTTATTTGTGGGGTTTGGCGAGGGTTTTGACATATGACCATCTGGGTTACCTTGGGAGGGACCTGTCGCGTTAGTTGGTGGCACGCTGGTAATATAGCAGTTGCCCAGCACATTTTTCTCCCATTCCCCTTCTCCTGGCCGAGCAAGCACCAGCAGGCAGCATTTGTCGCATACACGCGACTTGGCCAGTACCGCTGCCCTTCACAGAGCATCCACTCACTGCCCACCTTTCAACTTCCCACCGCACAACGCCTCCTGTTCCTTCATTCGAAGGCCTATCCGTCTCTTTGAATTAGCACCATAGGCAGATGTATTACCCTCTTGTTCCCTTTGATCAACGCTCCCCCCTTCCAACCTTGTTCCTACTACTACGGCACATGTCTAGTTATTGTATCCCGTAATGAGCTCTCTCCACTGCCATTTCTCTGTTATCCTACGTAACATACCGGTATCTGTTTCCCTACATCCCCCCTCTAACCTGTTCCTTCCTTTCTCCCCTCTCCCCTAAACCTACCTACATACATAATTTACATACATACATACATACATTCCTTCCCACCACCACCACCACCACCACCACTGCTACTGCTCCCACCTCCCACCCTCTCCCCTCCCCTCCCCTCTCCCCCCCCCATCCCTCCCACACACTCATCCACCACACTATCCCCCAAATTCATAACCTCGTCCATCCTTCTACACCACATATTTCCCCAATAGACAACCATTATATGTTGTTTGAACCTTCGTTGCTCTTGTAGCGTGGGAGGCTTAAAACTTTCTTCACATATAGAGAGGTGTCTCTTTACCGATAGGGTGAGGCATTTGCTTCGTCTCAGCATTTGGTTGACCAGACGATAGAATCCGGGTGCAATTAGTCTTTACCCTATCTGTCTTGTCTCACTTTCCCTTTCTTTTGTCATCCAAACCCTCTATCCCTCTTTCTTACCTTCCCTTCGACACACACCTTCAACTCAACAACCCACTCCTTCTTCCTCCCTCCCCCCTCTCTCCACCCTCTCTCCACCCTCTCTCCATCTCCTTCGAACCTTCCCCATACTCTGAACACTCATCCCCTTTCTGCTTACCTGTTACTAAAACCCTGTCCTCACCTTTTGCCGTGCTGGTACATTGGAGGGGGCCACACTCTTTTTCTCTACAACTCCCTAGAATTTTTCCAACTTTTTCCTGCATCTGAGTTTTCCCTTTCAAATACCCACGCCTGGGTTCTGGACCGTCAAACGTCCTGACCTTCACCCTCGATGACCGATCGTAAACCATCCGTTTCCACCTCTAGGACTACGGCTGGCAATGGCGCCGCTGGGGATACCTCAACTGGTACCACAAGTACCCAAACGACGACTGCTATAAACACGCGCTCTACATCTCCTTATGGAACCCGCTCCCGTGGTAGAGGGGCTCGTATAAATTATGCCGAAGACAAAGACAATGACATGGACTATGAATTCACATCTACCCCTTCGACATCGTCTAGTAAATCTGCTGCCGCCGCCGAACCGGCACCCTCGACAAATGCGTCGCGAAGGGCGTCAGCAGTTGGAACTGGGGCGAAGGACAAGGAGGCTGTTAAGGAGAATACCGCAACCGCAGTCGCTACCACAACCACATCTGGATCGAAAAAGAGGAAGAGCGCCCATCCGGCGCCCATTATGCCAAAGGATATTACACTCTCAAATATGATGAGCTTTCGGGACCCCTATCTTAAAGATGGGAACTTGATCGCGGACGATGGTACTTCGCTCGCTGTAAATGGTATGGTTCTTGCAACTCTCCCCTCCAATGAGCTTCTGTGAAATCTAGACATCTACAGAGTTTTAGCGAGACACTGGAAAATTTTCTTACTTTATTTATTTTTCACTTTTCTCGTTCGTCAGTGTAAATTGGGGTTAAATTGTTGGCGCTAATGTAATATCTTTCCAGATCACATTTATCTCGTATGCGAACCTCCTGGGGAGCCCTACTATCTTGCCCGAATTATGGAATTTCTTCACACAAGCAATGATCCATCACTACCTATAGATTCAATACGGGTCAATTGGTATTATCGACCAAAGGACATCCAGCGAAAGGTTACCGACACACGCGTGCTCTTCGCGTCTATGCACTCTGATTCTTGCCCGCTCGCTTCTGTTCGTGGCAAATGTTTTATTTCACATAGATCGGAGGTTAAAGATGTCGACGAATACCGAAAGCAGCGAGATAGCTTCTACTTTGAAAAGATGTTCGACCGCTACATCCACCGATATTACGACGTTATCCCTACGACAATGGTTCGCAATGTTCCGGAAAAGGTCAGAAAAGTGTTGGTCGAAAGATGGAAGTATTTGCTGGTTGAGCCGCAGAGGGCAAAGGAATTATGCAGCCAAATGAAGGAATGCAAGAGGTGTTCGGGATATTGTGCAACGTACGAAATTCTTAACAAGAACCCTTTTATTTATTTTAAAAAAATTTCCCTCCTCCCTTTTCTGTAGATTTTAGCTAATGTGGTAGGTTATAGGACCGATTCCGTACATTGTGCAGTTTGTGGTCACACATATCATATGAACTGTGTTCGCCCTCCATTACTCAAAAAGCCGAGTAGAGGGTTCGCTTGGGCGTGTGGTCCTTGCAACCAAGCCCAAGAACGCAAACTTGAGGCACGCAACACGCCTAATCTGACGCCTGGGACAGGAAATAGTAATGATCTTGAAGACGATGTTTTTGATGATGAGGAAGAGGACTTATCTCCAAGGGCTGTCCCTTCTGATACTGCAACACCTTCTGAAACAGCCGATCATGACAAACAGCCTACACCAGAGCAATTACATTGGGCGAGAATGTGGCCTATGAGATATCTTGGTCAGCATTGCCGTGTCGAGGACGCCTTGGATTACGATGATCGCATATACCCCCGGGCAGCCTCGCGTATAGGGCCTAGGCACCAAGCGAATGTTAATCCTTGGCATGGACGGCCTGTCGAGTATGTGAAGCCTATCGAGAAGAAAAAGCCTCAAAAAGGTGGTAGCAAGAATGCTAAAAACGCAGCGGCGGCAGCAGCAGAGGCCGAGGCGGCAGCGGAGAGAGAACGGCGTCCAAAGTGGGTGGTGGATGAACCCGCGGGGTATATTCGGCGAGGCGAGGATGACGGCTCAACCTCCACTTTGCTCTTTAAAATGCCAGATTTGCCGGAGGAGGATGGTGAAGGGGGAGATGAAACTGAAAAGGGGCAGGCGGAAAATGAGGAGCTCGTTAACCGTTTTATGTCGGATGCGTCTGAGATTGCCGAGGTTCTCCCTGGTGGGGGCGTTAAAAAATGGACCGTCAATTTCCAAGACAAAGCAATTGAGCTTTTATATGCTAACGACTTTGATGAAAAAAAAGCTTTAACTCAGCTCAGCAAAATGCATGTCATGAGGGATCTCAAGGAGCCTAGGTTTAAGCCCGATGAGCATAAGCGGTTTGAGGAGGGTGTAGCGAAATTTGGAAGCGAACTTCATGCTGTCACCAAGAATGTCAAGACAAGGAAAACGGCAGAGATCGTAAGGTACTACTATACGTGGAAGAAAACCGCTAGAGGCCGTGAGATATGGGGTAACTTCGAGGGACGAAAAGGGAAAAAGGAGGTCAAAGTTAGAGACAAGGAGCACGGAACAAAATTGGTGGATGATGTCGCCGATGATGATGACGACTCTGCGTTTGACAACACCAAAGCTGGTGAGAAGAAACGGGGATTCGAATGCAAATTTTGTAATACCCGTGAGAGCAGGCAGTGGAGACGTGCGCCTGGCGTACAACCTGGAACACTAATTCCTGACAGGGCCACCGCGAGCTCAAGGAAGAAGGGTGGAGAGGAGAGATGGCTCGTCAGTGCGCTATGTAGACGGTGTGCAGAGCTCTGGAGGAGATATGGTATACAGTGGGAAGATCCCGACGAAATCCAAAAGAAGATCAGCCAGGGCGGTGGTAGAGCGTGGAAGAGAAGGATAGACGAAGAGATGCTAAAGGAAATGACCGCCGCACAAGCAGATGAGAAGGCGGAAGCCGCTGCGCTTGCTGCCGCCACAGCCTTTGCGACACCTACTCCACCGGTATTAAATGGCACTCCTGTTGATACACAAGATGAGAAGAGGGAGCCAGCCCGGAAAAAACAGAAAACAGAGGTCAACGGCTCGTCAAAGAAAGGAAAGGAGAGGGAGAGGGCTGAGAAGAAGGAACCACCTCCTCCACCGGAGCCACCAAAGCCGAAACTATTGCCGTGCGGGATCTGTGAGGAGCTTGAACCCCTGGGAGACCACTTGGTGTGTCGGGATTGTAAAATGTCTGTGCACAAAGCGTGCTATGGCGTCGGCGAGCAGCGTGGGGCGAACAAATGGGTTTGTGAAATGTGCGCTAACGACAAGAATCCAACTGTTTCCACTGTAAGTCTCCTAATCTACATTTAAGGAAGTGTGCTCACAGGTTACAGAACTATGAGTGTGTTCTTTGCCCATGCCACGGCTTTACCGACCATGAGGACGGCGGTGTTGGCGCTAGTGATAAGGATCTTGCATCTAAAGGTTCAGCCAAGAAAAAGATTCCAGGGGAAAAGGATAAGCCGATCATCAACAACCACGGCTCACATGAGGATGGTCGTAAGGTTAAGGAGATCGATAAGCGTCGGCCAAAACACCCTCGTGAACCGCTGAAGAAGACCTCGGGGAATAACTGGGCTCATGTTGTATGCGCTGTCTGGACCCCCGAGACAAAGTTCGCGGAGGCAAAGACCATGAAAATTGTTGAAGGCATCGGCACCATCCCATCAGCAAGATGGGTACAAACCTGTAAGATTTGTGAGAGCACTGGGGGTGCTTGCGTTGAGTGCCACGCGTGTCACGAGAGCAGTAAGTATCCGCAGTCGTCTTATATTTTTAACATGTGTTTCTAATGTAACATGTCCACAGTTCACGTTGGTTGTGCGCATAAGGCGGGGTGGCGAATGGGGTTTGATATCCAGCCAGTGAAAGGCTCAAGGAGAGATCAAGTAAACATAGTTAGGCTTGGCAGCGAAACCGGAAGCATGACCGCTGCCATCTGGTGTCCAGAGCATGACCTGAAAACAACTATGCATACGCTTAACGAGATATCTGAGGAGACTGGACAGGTAAGTGCCAGGGGAAGGCGTTTCAGGAAAATTTATGTTAACAATTGCTTGCAGAACGCCTTACAGCTATATACCACAACATATAAACAAGCGGATCTAACGCTTACGGGCACTGTTCGCAAGGCGAACCTAATGACGATTTCCACCAAGGCTTCACAGTCGCACAGGAGAAACAGTGCAGGGGGGCCATCCGCGAGTGGTATGACCAATGGTAAAGAGTTGGCTTGTTCACCCACCACTGTGTACATCAAGACAGAGGGGGCAGAAGACAAGGTTGGGGGGATTGAGGGGCTTCTAGATGATCACGTCGGAGGGGATGAGCCCAAGCGCTGCTTCAGATGCCAAACGGATGTCAGCCCACTCTGGCGGAAGGTTCCCATGGATGCGCCAAGGCCAACAGAGGATACTACGCCTCTGACCAATGGGACGCTGCAACCTGCTGCGAATGGGGTATTGACCAATGGAGATGCATCTTCGCGTTCGCGTACCGTTGGGCTACTCTGTCATCGTTGCCAACATAAGGATCAGAAGCCAGAACGATCGCAGCATTCTCCTCCAATCGCGGCAACGAACGGGCATCAGCGGAGTAGGTATGCGCCTCTTCCACCATTATCCGCATTCTTGGCATCCCAGCAAGCTGTCGCGCCACCCCCACCCCCGCCTCCCGCTCCACATCCCGTGATGATCCAGGGTGCCGGGCCGTCTGGAGTACCACAGCCAATGCCTCTCCAGATAGCCCCCCAGCTAGTGCCTCAAATGGCACCAATTCCCCAACATCACCCACACCCACACCCACCACCACCGCCACCACCCCAAGCCTTACCTCCTCACCCCCATCAGCAGGGACACGCACCCCCGCCAAATCACATGTCTCCCCACCAGCCGCATATATCATCCCACCCCCCCCCTTCGCACGTGGTCCCGCACCCCTCACAACCTCCCCACGCTCTCCCGCACCATCCACCATCACACATGCCCCCGCATCCCCCGCATGTCTCTCCAACACGACAGCATGTAGTGGGCGTGCAGCACATTTCTCCACACCAACACCCGATTCACCCAATGTCCCCACGCCAACATCAGATGCTACCAATGTCTCCACATGCCCCGCACTTGAGGTCCCACCCACCTCCACCTCATCCTGTCCCTCATCCACCCCATCAACAGTCAGGTATGCAGGCACAACCCCAATCCCAGGGGCCCCCTCAACCTCCTCATGCTCAACCTCCACCGCCGCAGCCCCAACAAGCCCACCCCCCCCCCCCACCACAACCTCAATCAAGGCCTCTCGCCAGCGCCTCGGAATCACCGGCGGTGGCAAACCTCCTTTCTTAGAGCAACTTAATAAAGAGCCTTCATTCTTTCCACTCTTTTCTCTTCGATTCTGAATCTGTCGGAGGGGTTGGGGAGTGGGTCTCTTTCATTTCCGGAGCGACCGATCATGTTAACTATTTTTCTAGTTTCTCTCCTGGCTTCTTTTTGTTGTCTCCATTCATGTATATTTATTCACTTTTTTTTGTTTTACGGCTTCTTTCACTACTTTTACGTCTCTACCCGCCCGTCCATTTTTCTGCCCGCTCGTCTATTTACCCGTCTAGTCTCGAGTTATCCGCGCATAAGTTACACTACTTCATGTTTTTTTTCTTTCCCCTCTTCCCTTTTCACTTTACCCAATCGTTGAGCCGATACGCCCGAAACAAAAACGCAAAGGGGAATACTTGGAAAGTGGATTATACATTTTTAGAAAAGTACACGTTGAGTTAAGTTGCTGTTTGGACTCGATAATTATGTCTTTATGCTATGCGAGTACGACTGCAAGTGTGCGGGTTGGGGTTTAGTCGGTGGAGCATTGTATCATACCAAGGGTATTTCCTATATCATGTCTGAGTGCTGGTAAGGTGCGTTGAGTTGGGCCTGTTAGGGTGCTGTCCAGTATCAGATGTATTGTTAAAGGCACGGTTTGAAAACTCCATTTAAAGTTTTTCTCTTCTTTCTTCTTTCCCCCATTTCCTTCTACCTGCCCACCGTCCGGTATTGTTCTGCCTTTATCCAATTAGTCGGAGAAGCAGGAAACAGGAGTCGAGTTCGCTCTATGGGCCCCATTATACCTATATTAGTCTTGTACTTCCACCTACTCTTTCTTTAGGGAATTTTTAGGGGGGTAATTGGATTATCCCACCGGGCTGCCTATTTACCTGTGGTTACTATTATTTTCTTGGGGCTGTTCGAATGGTCAAAAGAATTACGAGTTAAATACATTCCCAATGAATTTAACGAAGAAAGTATTCAAACATTGCGTGAATATGATACGATCATACAAAGGAGGTAACTTAACTCACGGAATTAGTGTCAAGTATAGACTGACAGGGGGGGAGGGGACGTAAGTTACATAGTTTGCGTTTTCCCAACCCACGGGTGGAACCAAGCTATCTGCCACGGTTGCTGCGTAGCACCGGCTACCGCTGCAGTACCGTAAAGCGCCGGGAGCTTGCCCATTCCAGTGGTAAATTTTGTCCCAGATCAAGAGTAGGATATCGCACTTTCCTCGCGCCAAGTCATGAGTAGCAGCCTCGTTAAGAAAGGCGTAATCCTTATAACTCGCTAGTCTCAGTAAGACCTTCCGACCAGTTAGCGCGAAGCAAGGGTCCTAGCACTTGCGCATTATAACCCTTCCAAAATCGCTGCCGGCGGCTAGGACAGCCCTACCAGGTGAGTTCCCAGCGCCAATCTCGTAGGAGCTAAAGATCCCGCCGGTTGTGTGAGTGAGTGAGTGAGTGTGTGTGTGTGTGGGGGGGGGGGGGGGTCAATAGTGAAAGAGTAA
>Ga0307509_10005623_pt1 | contig 17344 bp, 15 predicted proteins | sample 10_EM_MG_FD_202245 | JGI IMG/M metagenome (GOLD analysis project Ga0307509, IMG submission 202245) | Populus trichocarpa ectomycorrhiza microbial communities from riparian zone in the Pacific Northwest, United States - 10_EM | ecosystem: Host-associated > Plants > Roots > Unclassified | place... | reverse complement strand
CCAGGTCTGGACTCGGCTCGAGCCGGCTCGTGAACAACACTATCTGTGGAGAAACTGGCTCTAATGAATCCAAGAGAACGCAAGCAGCGTACTTCAGTCATTTTTCATTTCAACCAACAATCCCACAACAGGTTCCAAAATAGAGCGGAATAGGGAATACTAACCCAGGTCATACCACGGCTCTTCTCAGCATACCTCCTTTCAAAGAACTCTAGGTTCCAGGCGTCCGTAACCCCCATCATGCAAACGTATTGATCAAACTCAGCAGCCCTGAGCGTCTTCTGCACTTGATTGTTCACTTCAGACCAGCTCTGTGCCGGCGTGACCGCGTCAAATTCATTAGTACGTATAGCTAGGAATCGGTCATGCGCAATCTTGCGAAGGTTTTCCCAGCCTCCTCTCTCTTCATGAGTGTCCTTGCGATCTCTAGCGCTGATATTTTGTTCCACAAAAATCCTTACTACCCTGGTATGCCCTTTCCAAGCGGCCCACAAGACTGGTATCAAATCATGGTTGGTGTCTGCCTGGTTGGGATTGACGTCCTTTCGTTCCAAAAGCAGCGTTACCACCCCCACATGCCCGTTGTTGGCCGCCAATGAGAGCGGTGTCTGGCCTTCTATAGTAGCTACCTGATCAGGTTTGACGTCCTCCCGCTCGAGAAGCACCTTCGCTACCCCCTCGTGCCCGTTCTTGGCTGCCCATGCGAGGGGCATCCGGCCATAAATGGTGTCTGCCTTGTTGGGATTGACGTCCTTTCGTTCCAAAAGCATCTTGGCTATCCCCACATGCCCATTCCCTGCCGCCAATGAGAGCGGTGTCTGGCCTTCTGTGGTGGCTGCCTGATCGGGTTTGACGTCCTCCCGCTCGAGAAGGACCTTCGCTACCCCCTCATGCCCGTTCTTGGCCGCCCATCCGAGTGGTGTTTGGCCATAAAAAGTGTCTTCCTTGTTGGGATTGACGCCCTCTCGTTTCAAAAGCATTTGTACTAGGCCCACATGCCCAGCCTCAGCAGCCCACATAAGTGGCGTCCGCTCGTGAAAGGAATCCACCCCATCAGGATTAACCTCCTCTCGTTCTAGAAGCACCTTTGCTACCTCTTCACACCCGTTCTTGGCGGCCCACGTGAGTGGTGTATGGCCGTAAAAGCTGTCTGCCTGGTTTGGATTGATATCCTTTCGTCCCAAAAGCGCCTTTACTACCTCCCCCTGCCCTCTCTCAGCTGCCCATGTGAGTGGCGTTCGTCCATTCTCGGTAACTATCTGGTCGGGATTGACGTCCTCTCGTTCTAATAGCATATTTACTACCCCTTCATGTCCATTCTCAAGCGCCCACCTGAGTGGCGTCCGGCCATCAAAGGTGTCTACCTTGTTGGGATTGACGTCCTCTCGTCCCAAAAGCATCTTGACTACCCCCATATGCCCGTTCATAGCCGCGCGCGAGAGGGGCGTTTGGTCATGTTCGGTGTCTACCTGGTTAGGATTGACGTCCTGTCGTCCCAAAAGCATCCTCACAACACTTTCGTGGCCTTTATCCGCCGCCCACCATAGTGGCGACTTGTCATATTCGGTGTCTGTTTGGTCAGGGTTGACGTCCTCTCGTTCCAAAAGAATCTTTACTACCCCTGCATCCCCGTTCCCTGCTGCCCGCGAGAGCGGCGTTCTGCCATATCCAGTGTCTGCCTGATTTGGATCGAGGTCCCTTCGTTCCAAAAGTGTCCTCACTACCCCCTCATTCCCTCTTCCAGCTGCCCACGAAAGTGGCGTCCGGCCATACCTGGTGTCCGCCTGGTTGGGATCGAGGTCTGCTCGCTCCAAGAGCACCTCGGCCGCCTCCTCTTGCCCACCTCTCGCTGCCCAAGTGAGAGGTGTACTCCCCATGCAGTCAGCTGCGTTAACATCCCAGTCCTTCATATCCAGTACAGGAGCAACTAGATCTTGAATTTCGAGAACCACTACTGCGTGCAGTCCTGTGAATCCCGTAGGCCCTCCCGCCGCCTGGCCGGTGTATGAACCCCAGCCCGTGCCTTGAAAATTGCGCATTAATAGTAGTCGAGCAGATATATGCTTATCGAATTGATCCAGAAGCTTCAGTGCAAGCATTTCGACACCTCCCGTCATGCCCATTTTCGCGTGCTTGCCCCAGTAATAAGAAGCATATTCTAGCAAGGGCGCTTCTGGGGGGACAGAATGGACAGTCGGTGGAAAATCTCGGATGCATCCAAAATTAAGGTATGTCAAGCAAACCTCGGCAATTATTGAGTGGGGACTATGGAATAGGGTTGGGTGGCTTAGGAGATACTCGTGCAGAGTAAAGTGCACGAGCCGGACGGTGGACGAAGACGCTTCGACCGTGACAAGACCCAGACAAGATGATAGGAGTGTCCGCAACGAAGGGATGTTTTCAAGATCCAGATCGGTGGATCCCAGTTCCACTCCCAAGGCGTGAGAGAGTTCCTCGGCTCGTAAAGGCCGTTGCGAATGCACCACCCACATCAGTACCTTCAGCCCAAAAACTGGTTTATTTCCCTTCTGTGCTTTTAGTCGGGTTAGGGTTGCCATGTACGCATCGCTTAGCCCGTTTCCTCGTGACATCACTTCTAGTTTCTTTCTTCTCTGTCGAATTGTCATCTCCCCCAGGATAGCGTCGATGTTTAACGAAACAAGGAGGAATCTGCCCATAGTCGTTTGTAAATTAGGTATACATCGCTAATAGAAGGGAAACACCAAATGCTCTTACTCACATATCCGACATCTTTTCCAAAATAGTTCTCACAATATCCGCCCTTAAATCTTTGTTCATTGCGTCGGAGTCTTCATCTCTGTCTAACTTCATCTCTAAATAATTCCTTATATCACCCTGGTTTGGGCTGATCGGTATCGCGAGCGCCTTGGCGAAATATCTTTGAATAGATTCCTTGACATGGGACCTCCCGGTCAGGAATATTCTCACCCTAGGGGACTCCCGGACAATATCTCTTAGCGACTCAAGTAGCTCGGGAAGATTCTTAGGTAGGAATTCGTCCAGCGCATCGATACAGACGAAAACTTGTGGCAACGAAGCAACCGCAGTCCTCAACATTCGCATCAGATCCGCAAGTAGTGGCCTTCTCCCGCCAACCTTTTTCGCCTGCTGAAATTCCTCCTGTACATCTTTCGGGATGTCCCCCCTGCCCACCAGCTGCCCCAAAATCGCTCCCATCACGTTAGCTATTGTCTGCTCTTGCTGAGCAAGGAAGTCGCAGTACAGCCATGCAACCGCTAGATTCTCCCCCCGCACTTGATCACAGAGCCTGTCGATCACTAGGGAGCTAGTATTTCAAGACGTTAGTGGATTCGTTTCCTTAAAGAATCTGGCCACTGACCACAGATAAGTCTTGCCCACTCCCGGATTCCCGGAGCAAAACAAGACAGCGGTAGCCCCCCCACCCTCACCTCCCCTCCACTCCCGAAACTCGCTGGTTTCCAAAAGCCAATCCCCGACACCACCTAACCGGTCGTTGCGCACTCCTTGATGTCTCTTGTTTGGCTCGAGGGGAGAAAGCCAATGCGTAATCTGTGCGTCTTCATCGGGCTTATAGAAAGTTGTGTTGAAACTATCTTTTATATTGCCGCTGTTCACATTGCCGTCGCCGAATCCGACCGAGTGTGTATGTGTGGTCTGGGCCATGAGGGGCAGTCCGAAATTCCTGTTGTGTGTAGAAATGGTAGAGATTTATGTAGCGAGAATGGGCGAGTTTATAAAACTCTCTTGGGGGCAGGGCTGAAAAAAAGCGGGGTTATCTTGTTTCATTGAGGCAACAGCCGCCCAATCATTTTCACGTTATGGATTTATGATCACATTGGAGCCTGGTGGATTGCCGCGACATGGCTCCGCCTAAGAGATCCCTGTCAAACACTGCCGCCCGGTTGCCTGCGAGTGTGGTGATACAGCAACTCCAAGGATGTGTTTGTGCTAGGAAACCCGCCACCACCTCCGATACCTTATCTTTTCAAAAATGACGAACGGGTCCGGAATGAGAACTAAGAGATCTGAGTGGTTGATTTCGACAGCCTTCTCGAAGGGCCATGCACCACTCATAACACATAGTTCTCATGCAGGCCGAGCCCGATCCCATTCGTTACTCCCGAAAAAAAAACATCTCTACCGTACAGTAGTTCATAGTACACCTGGAGGACAAAAGTGCATGAGTTTTTGTGAAACGCAACTATCGCTGGAAAAAAATCACCCCGAGACATGGAAGACAGGGATCCTCTCCAATGCCCACCACATTACCAGCATACGCCAAAGAAATATTACCGAGAAGGATGTAGAGCATTACTCCACCTGGCACGAACTCTGTCTTATACGCTTATAAAGGGTGGATTTAGGCTGGAGTCTATTGCACCAGAGTGGGTCCCCCGCAGGCCAAAACCTAGGTTACCCGGCGGCCACCATCAACTGAGATAGACCTGTTGTGCATATGATCAGAAGCTTGGCACTCTCTATTTTCCCCACTAGGACTATGAGTTCTATGGGAGACTTGACGGGACATACTGGGACTCCGCGCCGGGGATCCGTAGAGGCGTGGTTGTGGTGGTGGGTGCTTTGTAGTTTTATTCCTCATGTGAAAATTTCTTTTTGGTGATGGTTCCGTTGCACAAAAACTCGGGCACATTTGTCCTCCGGGTATAAAGGCATTCAGCCCCGCGGTTGAAAGGGCGTTTTGGGAGTGCCAAGTTTCTTGTTGATCTGTTGCTTCCGAAAGGCGTTACACACACCAAAGTTTTTGACTCGAAAAACCCGCACGCCCAATTTTCTACTCCGGGGCTGAATGCCTCAAATCAACTGGCGCGCATCAGAATAAAGCGAGCAAATAAGGCCCCCACCCCATTCAATAAAACTGTGATAATATATCATATAATACGAAATCCCTATTTTTAAAAATTTGCTTGTTGCAATAGTGAACACAGTTATCACAGAGACAGCAATCCATGACTTTCCATCACGGAATCCCGCTGTTTGCCCAGGCTGTGGCGTGGTGTATAGCAAGAGCGCCCATCGCTCTTGATTCTTCAAGGCTCTCTAAGGTTAGAACGTAACACCGCCAGTTATTGGACACTAAAATACATGGAAAATTGAGTCGTCTTCACATATTGAAATTGTTTGTACTAATAATCACCCCCTACCGAGGAACTTTCTATAGTACTTCACAGCTAAACTGGGCACAGCTAAATTCATGTAGTGTATTATATTATACTTGGGGATTATGAGACCGCTTGGTTAAGTATGATTAGCTCAGCAGTAAGAAAGGTGGAGGGTCGGGCGATCGGTTGTTTAATGACAGAATCCGAGTAGAGAAAGTAAGGGATATTGGGAGCTGTGCAGGGTTAGGGTTCGCTAACCGGATGGAGATCTTATCTATCATAAACCGAAAGACCCCAAGTGTTGTATTGACGACCCCCCCCCCCCAAAAAAATATCTGGAAAATTCCGAACCTCGGCTAAAAAACATACGACATTCTCTAATCATTATGGTGAAATATTAGTGGAATATACTCGATTATATCTTATCTGTAGCGATGTCAAAGTGTTCAGTCAATTTTGTCCATTTTACTCCCACTATAACCCTTACGATTCAGGGGGTACAGAGTGTCCGAACCTAACCAGAATATACAAACAAACCCAGTCTCTACCCCCTTTCTTCTATATCTCACTCCTAATTTTTCCCCTTCTCCGAATTAGTCTAGCGATTATAGATACTAACAAATTTAAAAATAACGCAATTTCTCGCGCATATCCTAGCCTGCTCGAACCATCACCTTTTTTTCTCTGCTCAGTCCTTAGATTTATTGGCAAAATACAGGAAAATCTCGTCAAGCACCCTGAAGGACACGCCCGTAATAACTACATCTCAGCACCCTGAAGGACACGCCCGTAATAACTACATCTCACAGGTCCGCTGGGAGTGGGAAGCCTAGGAACCGACTCCGCCCCCAAATACGCAGTCAGGGAACAGCACGGTTTAGAGTCCATTTCATTTTTAGAGGTATCATACCTTCGGGAATGCCAACACCAGGTTTTTCCATTACCAGAAATGATATATCCCTCGCAGGGAAAACAGGAACATGAATAGAGAAAGAAAATCCAAAAAGTGTCTCTAACAAAGGATCTATCGATCCAAAAAGAAATGAAATCAAATCGTAGCTACAGTAAATAGCGCAAGTTGACGAAGGGAATTGTCTCCCACACCCTTGCTTAAGCCATGCAACCAGTAGCCTACCAACACCTACTAAACCACAGGGGACTCCCTAGGGGGTATCAAAACTGGTTATGCGATCAAGAGCTAAGAGCGGGATCACCGTAGTCTGGCGCAACTAGAGGTAAGAAAGGACGACCTAGATGAACAGGTGTTAGCTAAGGATGGAATAGGAGGTATGTATATCGTCTCGAGCAGTGGGCCACTCCGAAAAATAATGAAAGCTCCACAAACCATAAGGAATAGAATACTGAGAGACACCCCGGTGATGGCAGGGCCCGGAGTAATGCAGAAAACCCTATCCAGCGATCCACCATTATTCCCATTCAATTCATCACCATCGTGGCGCTCGAGGCCGGAATCTTCCCCCTCCAGAAACACCACGCCCTCATGTCCCTCAGCGGCAGCCGACGCAGACGGTGTTATACCATTGACATCGGCGCGATTGGGGTCGATACCTCCGCGCTCCAGTAACAGCTTCACAACTGCTTCATGTCCACGCTCAGCAGCACACCAGAGCGGGGTTCGATTCTCGTTGTCAGGGTAATCAGGGTCGGCCTCTCCGTGTTCCAGTAATAACCTCACCACCCCCTCGTGCCCATACGCAGCAGCCCAGTGGACCGGATCGCGACCCTTGTTATCCAAACAATTGGGATGAATATTTTCATGTCCCAAAAGTGTTTTTACTATCCCCTCTTCTCCCCCTGCGGCAGCCATCATCAGGGGTGTCCGACCCTCGATTTCTGGGCAGTTTGGGTCAATATCTTTCCACTGCAATAGTGTCTTTACCACCCCCTCTTTTCCCAGCCCCACAGCCAACAGTAGTGGTGTCAGTCCATTGTTGTTTGGGCAGTTGGGGTCAATGTCTCCGCCTTCCATTAGTAATTTCGCCACCCGTTCATGTCCAGATCTAACTGCACCATGTAGGGGTGTTTCGCCTTCCTTGTCTGGATTACCAGCGCCACCATCTTTCCGTTCCATCAGTAGTTTCACAACCCCTTCATGCCCACGCTCTGCAGCATGCAGCAGTGGTGTTCTTCCTTGCTCGTCAGGCTTGTTGCAGCAAACGCTATTCTGCTGCAGTAATAGCCTTGCTACCCCTTCGTGTCCCCCAACAGCAGCCCACCCAAGCGGTGTTCTACCGTTAACATCCAGACGATCAGGGTCGACATCTCCACGTTCTAGCAATAAATTCACCACCCCTTCGTGTCCTCCAATAGCAGCCCACACAAGCGGTGTTCTACCGTCAACATCCGGGCGATCAGGGTCGACATCTCCACGTTCTAGAAATAAATTCACCATCTCTTCGTGTCCCTCAACAGCAGCACACAAAAGGGGTGTTTGACCGGTGGGATCCGGGTGATTGGGATCGGCATCGCCGGATTCAAGCAGCAGCTTCACCACACCTGCGTTCCCGTTCCATGAAGCATTCCAGAGTATGGTTCGATCGCAGTCATCTACATAATTGGGGTCGACATTTGGGTGCCCAAGCATTAACGTCATTTATGGCGAAACCGCTTTTGACCTAGATCCCGCTCGGTCCTAATGGCGCAATCTGGATCATGGTACTCTAAGGTCATAGCACCTCTCCCGTGAACAAAACTATTAAATTTAAAGATGGAAGTATTTTCCCAAGCTCCAAGCTATTACCAATTATAAAGAAAGTGAATTGAACTACAAAGAAACTGAAACCCGCCTTGCAAATGGCCAAATATTAATTCCGTTGTAGAGTAATGGTATCCACCACTCCCCCCCACTGCAGCCCATATCAGTACCAATATCCGAGTCAAGCTCCAAGGCCTCCATTTCCTCCCAGAGTTCTTCCGCACTGCTGGTTGGTGTAGTTTGAGGAATAGTTATCGGAGATATCTCTACCAGATTGTTGTCGGACATCCTGGATTTTGGGAGGAATTTGGTGTTAACGGATGCTGGCGGTGATCGTGTACTCTTTTTGGCTTGCTTGGCTGCCTTTGCCGCATCGACCCACTCGCGCTCTTCACGTAACATGAGGATTGTTTGGGATGTGACAACTGTGGCTTCTGTCAACTTGCGGCGGTCGGAAGTCTTGCCCTTTTTTTCCTTTCCGACCAGGACTCGGTACTGTTTGTGGGCCTCCTCCTCCAATACCTTATCTGCAATGGTTTGCTGAAACCCTTCCGACAGGCCAGAAAGGATGGATTTCAGCCTCTGGGAGGCTGGGGTATTGCGTGTCACAAGGGAATAGGCAGTTCGCGTTGCTCGACTAACCGCGCGTGGTGTTTTTGGAATATGAGAGTGGGGGTTACTGCCAACCGAGAGAGTGTGGACCTTGCCGGCAGGCGGCTCCTTTCACTTCACAGCACCGAGTACCCGCCGTGGATTGAATGAAATTATGCCTACTGCCTCCCAAGCACTCTGAATATTACTGGATGTAAAAGCTAATCGTCTGGCTGGCATTAATATTCTATCAAATAGGAATTAGTTTGTATATAGGTAGAAGATAGAAAACTTTAAATAAACTGGCAATACAAATTGTAGGAATTCTCCCTTATTCATACCGGCATGGCCTTTCCGTATAAATTCATCAAGCCCATTCCCATAGTGCCTCTGCTGAGGACTGAAAAGTCCGACATCTAAGGGTTGCAGCAGGTGGGTCGAGTGTGCTGGAAGGCAAAACGGAATAATTTTGACATTAAGACAGTAATCAAAAAATCGCCAATTGAAATGTGAAGTATGCCCATCTAATATTAGCAGCCGGTATGCATTTCCAGCACTATATAGTTTAAAGAACATTTGGTCAGTTTAATCGAATATAGGGAGTTTTGTGTTAATACTTACCACTCCCGTGTTTCACAGTCAAAAACCTCCTTTAGCCAACGCAATCCCAACTCCTCGTTGCTCCAACCCTTCTCAGAAACCCCAAATATCGCTAGATCTTTTTTTTTTAGCTTCGAATACCAGCCATGTAATGGGCTTGGCCTTTATTGATAATCATAGGTCAAAGAGAGGAACCATCACCAGAGACACACTCAATAACCGTGACCCACTCGCGTGAGCCGTCCTGTACCAAATTTGTTGTCCGCCGCCCCTTTTTACAAATTACCTTACACCGTGATGCTACCCCCATCATGAATCCCTTCTTGTCCATATTGTACATATTGGACGGTAAAATATCATAAAACTTCATTAAATATTGCAACTAGATCTCAATTAATACAATAATAAGTGTGGGATAGTCGGGGGTCTAACCTTATTGAAGTAATGCTTTAGCACTCGCGGATCACTGGCAAGGGCCCTCTGATGATCCATACGAGTACTTAATTTTGCTGAGAGCTGGGGGTGGCGGCTGAGAAACCGTGACATTCAATGCTTTCCTAATACATGATGATTTAACCTTCGTGATACAATTGCTTGCACCATCTCCTTTACTAGGGACATCTTTGCTGGATGTCCCCACTCATCCAAACGGTCGCACCATCGGACTACCGAGTTCTCCTCATATGGTGTCAAAACCTGCATCCTCGCATGCCCGCTCACCCGAGATACCGCCCCCTTCAGCCTACCCCGCAATGTTGAATAGGCGATCCCATACTTCTCCACTGTACCTTTAATCGACGCTTCCGAGCTCTCCTGGTAGAACTTGACCGCCGCTTGAAGCAAAGCTTCCTTTTCATCCTTTGGCAGCTTCTTGATGGGCGGCATCTATGGTGATTTTGTATTGATTCGGTAATATATGCGACGGGGGTGATTGTTTTTATTGTGGGCGGGGTAAGTGTTGAGACCAGCTTGGCGCCGAGCCGGATCCCGGTGCCGATCCGTTTCCCCGTCAACGACGTTAGCTTCACGATTCCTTCTTGCCCCGAAATTGCAGCACACATGAATGCTTCGTTTTGCTGATTCTCAGGACAATTAGGGCGGGAATCCATCCACTCTAGTAGCATCTTCACTATTCTCTCCTTTCCGGCCCCAGCAGCCAGCCACAGTGCCGTGGTGCCCATAGAATTTGAGTAATGCGGGTCAATATCTTCGCGTCCCAGTAGCGACCTCACCACCCCCTCATGTCCATTTATAGCGGCATTCGAAAGCGGCCGCCGATCGTGATAATCTAGTCGATTGGGGTCGACATCTTTCCGCTCCAGTAAAAGCTTCACGACTCCTTCGTGTCCTCCCGCGGCGGCAAAGTGTAACGGTGTTTCACCTGTTTTGGACGGCCAGTCAGGGTTGACATCACTCCGTTGCAGTAGTAATCCTACCACTTTCTCATCCCCGTTTGAAGCAGCCCATGTGAGCGGAACCTCACCCTCGTCATCCGGACAATTGGGATCGATATTTTCTCGTTCCAGAAGTATTTTTACCACCCCTACCTGTCCAGACACAGCAGCAGACAGCAGTGGTGTCCGACCCCCGTTTTCTTGATAGTTAGGGTTAACATCCTCGCGTTCCATGAATAATTTCACGATCCCCTCATGTCCATCCTGGGCAGCAATCTGCAGCGGTGTTCTACCATCTTTGGTTTGGCAATCGGCGTCAACACCTTCCTGTTCCAGTAGCAGTCTCACTACCCCCTCGCGTCCAACTGCCGTGGCAAGCCACAGTGGTGTTCTCCCTTGCTTGTCAGGCTTGTTGAGGTTGACACTATGCTGTTGCAGTAATAGCTTCAGGGTTGCCTCGCGTCCAAATCCGGCAGCGTATAAAAGCGGTGTACCGCCTTCTTTATCTGAATGATTGGGGTCTATGTCTTTATGTTCTAGTAGTAGCCTGACCACCTCCTCCGTTCCGAATGCGACAGCAGCCCAGAGTGCTGTTCTACCCCAATCATCCTGTAAATCTGGGATAATACCTTCCTGTTCTAGAAAAATCTTCACTACTGCATCACGCCCACCCGCAGCGGCACACTCAAGTGAGGTTACGCCGTTCGTATCATGGCTATTGATGTCCACGTTTTCTTGCTTCAGAAGCAGCTTCACCACGTTTTCATGTCCGTTGCTAGCAGCAAGTTGCAGCGGAGTTCTACCGTTTATATTACGAACATCAGGGTCAACATTTTCTTGCTCCAAGAGTAGTTCAACTGCTTCGTGATGTCCATTCTCCGCCGCCCATGAGAGTGGCGTAGCACCCGTGCTATCTCGTTGGTTGATCTCGCAAATACCACCCGCCATCAATGAAGTCGCCAGTTTGACGATCCCGAAGAAAGATGCACAGTGTAACCCAGAGAAGAGCGAGGAACAAAAATAATAATAGCCACCCCGGGATTGCCCCAAAAGAGATGCAGCAGATATGTGATCTTCGTACCGACTTAATAGTTCCAGCGCGAGCGACATCGTACAATCAGAAAATTCTCTTTTTGCGTGAGTTCCCCAATGTCTCGAAGAATATTTGAGAAAGGGCATGCTCAAGTGGCTCAGCGCGGGGTAGGGCCGGAGCTTCTTCACTTGCTGCGAGTTTAAATAGGTTAAGCAAGTTTCCGCAATTGTGGAGTGGGCCGTGGCAAATAGGTCTGCACAAGCGAAAAGATATCCTTGCAGGGTATAGTGAATCAATCGCACGGTTGATGCTTCCTTGTCCACCGTGATCAGGCCTTGGCAGCAGCTTAGTAGCGTAGCTATCAAAGGAACATTATCAGGATCGAAGTCCGAGGATCCTATCTCCACCGCCAACGCGTGGCAGAGCTCAACTACCAGTAATGGACGTTCCGAATAGCAGACCCACATAAGGGTAGCCAGCGCGAGCTTCGCCTTTTCCCGGCCCTGAGCCTTTATCCGCTCCAACGTTCCATCATATGCGCCGCTTAACCCTACCCCATTATCCATCGATCTCAGCCTTTTTGTCCTTCCAGCGATCGTTGCCTCTCGGAGGACTCCATCAATATCGAGGGAAACCAGTAGGAACCTATATTGAAACAGGTCAGAATGCGCCTTTAAGTAACTTCCTCATCGTCCCCTCTTCTACATACGTTTCTGAGCTCGCCTCTGGAATGCTCTTTAGAATATCCGCCTCCAATGTGTTGTTCATTACCTCCGGCGCTGTGTCATTCTGGAGTCTCTCGTGTAGATATTTAACCACATCATCTTCCGCCGGCGCTATTGATATGAAAATTGCCCCTTCACCGAACCTCCTCTCGATCTCACGCCGGACATGGTATCTTCCGGTCATAAAGATGCGAGTGTTCGGTGACCCCCGCAGAATCCGTCCTAGCGAATCAAGAACGACCACCCGATGCTCTGGCGGACATTCGTCAAGCGCATCAATACATATAAAGGTGCGCATTGTCGTAGCGATGGTCTGGAACATATTCAAAATCTCGGAAATTTGTAGCCCTCGGCCCCCAATGAGCTTCTTTTGATTCTGAAACTCCTGAACTATTACGTCTGGAATCCGCTCACATCTGTTTGCCAGCTGTCTCAGCAGCGAGCCTAGCATATGGATCGGCAATTGCTCCTTTCGCGCAGCATAGTCGAAGTAAAAACAAGTAACGGCAATATCTCGCCCGATGGCCTCATCACATAACTTGTCTATGACTAGTGAACTAAGATCACAACCTGTCAGCAATACCACCCTCTGCCCCCGCCCCAAATACACTCCGTCTTACCTGATGTAGCTTTTTCCCACCCCAGGATTCCCACCGCAGAATAAGACCGCACGATTAGATTCATCTCCTCCGCCGCCACCATACCAGTTTCTGAATTTTCTAGTCTCCAGTAGCCAGCCTCCCACACTATCCATCCGCTGGGACCTGATGTCTTGATGCCTTACCCGGGGGTCTAAGGGAGACAACCATGCGTGTATTTTAGACCCATCATCGGATATATTGTTGATGATAGCAGTCTGATTGAAAGAGTTATTATTGGCGAAAGCATGAAACATTTTCCGTATTTCGCTATCCGGAATACTATTGAGATGCAGAGACAAAGTGGCGATGGGCTGTTGGTGGTTGTCGAAGCCCACGAATGGTGTTGCTGAAAAGAGGGGCTAGTTGCACAGCCATGCGGCTCGGCTGATCCCTGTGCAATCATCCGAAGCTGACCACCGGCTGATGTTGATTATCTGCAGCTGCCGGACTCGACCACTTTCTCCAGTCTCCTCCCACGCACCTTCCCTATCGTACAGGACGATACAACCGGTAACAAGTGCGGAGCCACAAAACCCCTATTAAATCCACCATCGGGGATCGAGCTTCAAGCCTTCGCGATCCAAAACAAAACACCCTGAGAGGGGAGGCTGAGCTTGCCGGATCTAACTAACAGGTATTCGTTATTTCGCTAACCTACACAGCTAAGTCTATTGTAGCTTAGACAGTAATTTCTGTTTGAGATCTCCGATGGTGGATTTGGAGGGTTTTCGCGGTTACTTGTACAAGTACCCCAACATCGCAAAAACTCTCGAAAGTCGGTATGTGCGTGCAGGGATTCTAAGCGTTTGAGACACCCGTGACTGAACAAGAAAAGAAAAAAGGGCTGCCATGCTTGTTGAGTCCCGTGCTTGAAGCAATGCTCTCAGTGTATTCTGGAGACCAAGCCCCAGGGAGGTAGGCTGGAGAAAAAATACCGGTACCCATACCGTAAAAATTCGAATACAAAGACCCGTGTGCTATGTCGTTGTAACCGCCCCCCATAGTAAGGCGCTGTGCATTTTTCCTTTCTTTCGCCCCACCCGAGGGGTGAGTTTGATGTGACTCGCCTACTCCTATCCAAGAGGGGGAATTTCAATGACATAGCACACCGGTCTTATATTCGAGATTTTACAGTACTTTAATTATGATACTGCTCTCACATCTAAAAACGCGCAGGCAAGGTTTAGCTGTACTCGGGTACAAGGGTAAGTCGGGCGCGGTGCCACAAAAAGTCTTGGTTTATTCCCTGTCCTGGGTGTCGCCCGACTTTTTCCACCATACAAAAAAAGCCACAAAACGGGGTTGTACGGACAAAAACACTAGTTACTTTATATGGGTGTCGTCCGACTTATGGTACCCCCCCGAGTACACTGACTTTCGCGAGTTTTTGCGGTAGCCACGCTCCTAATCCCGACTCTACTCATGCCAACTGCTGGGTTAGTCACGTGATCCCCGCTTCGCAATGATTCCGAAGAGTCCTCGACACAGCAAGTAAGAATGTTCAAAGGAAAGCCTTGACCCTCCTTACATCCTCAGCCAAAGAACAAGAAAAGACAAGCCCTCAATTGCCTATCAAAATCATTGGCAATTTGGGGCGAAGATCACGTTAAGATCACGTGACCCACTCACCACTAACCAATTGTCCCGCCAAACTCTGCCACCCCGGCTGTGCACATAGTACGGTGAGCACATATAATTCCTCGTAACCCTTTTGAACACAACAATACCCCTGTTATTAAATTCTAAACTAAATAGAAAGTTGAGCTCTCCGAAATATTGAAATTACGATATTGGTGATAATTATGCTAACGATTCCCTTCTATGGTGCCGGTCGTCCAAAACGTACACCTGTGAGGGATTCAAAATTTAATGCCTTATATAATCAGGGTCAGGAGTATTTGCCAAGAAATATCTATTATAAGGTTCTAAGTTCAAGTTATGATGATAGTAGAGTTATTTTGATATATTTTGCACATTGTGGTTTGTATTCTGTCAGTATAATTCTGGTCCAGAAAGCCTGTCCCCTATACAATACCAACAACGAACATTTTTCTTTCACATCCACAACCCTTATAATATCAACATGTCCACACCACCAATAAACTAATCAGCAAAGCTCTTTTCCCAGTCAAATCAACGTGTACTCCCCCCGTCAACTACTCTGCATACACTGAAGTCCAGAGCCCACAGAGAACAAAAAAGGCAAGCTGAGTTACAGGTAAGCAATTCTTCTGATATTGCAACCAAAATATAACTCAACTACCACTAGAACCAAACTAATACACTATGTAGGATGGTCAGGGTGGCCAGGAGCAACCAACTGCCAATACTTTATGAGTGCGAAAATATCGAGCACGAAAAGCTACAACACTACCTTCTCAAATATCATCTCCTATGCCTCTCCAATCTCCACTACCTATAGCTCCTATATCCCTTGAGGAGCGAGAACAACAACTTGATAAGAAATTACAACTGAACTATAAGTCCTGCCCCAGGTGGCATATGGTTATAGATAAACCCTGTCCTCGGCGCTTGTCAATTCTGCAATCTACTTATCGTGCAATGCAGGAAAAGGTTTGCACTCGGAAGGGCAAAATGGAGAACCCGCCAACTGGCCTTTGTTTTAAATATCATTATCAAGTGTATCTCTTCCTAGAATTGGAGGCGCAAAATGAGGGCAAGGCAATCAAGGGACCTGACCTCATCAGCAAAAAGGTGGCCTGCGTCAGATACGGTAGTGTTGCATCCTGACTCAACCAGCCTGGACTCTGCGTCCTGTACGTCCTGTGCGTCCTGTGCCCATGCCCCACACCTGGTTGCGTCCGGTGCGTCCAGAGACCCTTGCCAATACTGGGTTCCGTCCGGACACATGCCACTAAGCAACCCTGCCTCCCATGCATCCTGACTTAAACCTCAACACCATCGCACATCAGGATTCACCACTACCCCTGATTCACCTTTCGGCCTTCTTTGTTTTCTACCCCGGATGTGAGCAAGGTGTATTTCTTGGCAAAGAAAATATAGTTAGTGCTGGCGCCTGGTGAGAAAGCCATCATACCCTTAATCTTAAATTTACACTAAAGGCCCCGGGGCCGAGTCACACTGGCACTCAGAGTTCTATTTTGAGAATATCATCTTTGAATGAGCGAAAATGCCAGCTCACTCCAGTCTGAAAGCGAGTGATAGCTATAACAGTCTCTAGTGCCTGGTGGTTTCTCGGCACTTAGCCTCAAACTGGACGCGACGTGACATACTCTTTTCATCACAAGATCTACACTCCGGGCTCACAGCTGCAACACTCCACCACAGCCCCACAATCGATCCTGAATCTGACATATGGAGGTTCCTGGGCTCGATGCCAGCTATCCAGCGGTATAAGATTCATCCCCAGAGGGCTATTATTCATGAAGTTACAGGGCTGAATAGGATGGGATGCTGGCGATCCCAGAACTCGATGGCAGATACCTCCACAACCGCGGGGCCGATCCTGGATCTGATTGCGGGAGGTTGTTGGGCTCCACGCCAGCTACGCAGCGGTATAAAGGACGTCTCTGTCGCATGGAAACCCATGAAATCGCTGACCCTTGTGGGGGTTGTCTTTATAGGTACCCTGGCAATCCCAGAGCTCGATGGCAGATTCCTCCACAGCCGCTGGGCCGATCCTGGATCTGATTGCACGAGGTTGTTGGGCTCGATGCCAGCTACGCAGCGCTATAAAGGACGTCTCTGTTGCATCAAAACCTATGAAATCGCTGACCCTTGTGGGGGTTGTCTTTATAGGTACCCTGGCGATCCCAGAGCCTGATGTCAGATTCCTCCACAACCGCTGGGCCGATTCTGGATCCTATTGCGGGAGGTTGTTGACCCTGACGCCGGCTACCCGGCGGTATAAGGTACGCCTCTGTCGCATCAAAGCTCAGGAAATCGCTGACTCTTGTGGAGGTTGTCTTTATAGATACTCTGGCGATCCCAGAACTCGATGGCTGATTCCTCCACAACCACTGCTCCGATTCTAAATCCGATTGCGGGAGATCGTTGGGCTCGACGCCAGCTACGCAGCGGTATAAAGGACGTCACTGTCGCATCAGAGCTCAGGAAATCGCTGACCCTTATGAGAGTTGTCTTTATAGATACCCTGGCGCTCCCAGAGCTTGATGTCAGATTCCTCCACGACCACTGGGCTGATTCTGAATCTGATTGCGGGAGATTGTTGGGCTCGACGCCAGCTTCCTAATCGTGTACGGTCCATCCCTCCGCGAATTTTATTCATGAAGTTACAGGGCTGAATGGAGTCCTGGCGATCAAAGAACTCGATGACAGATTCCTCCACAACCACTGCCCCGATCCAGAATCTGATTGCGGGAGATTGTTGGGCTCGACGCCGGCTACGCCCTGGTATAAAGGACGTCTCTGTCGCATCTGAACCCATGAAATCGCTGACCATTATGGTGGGGGTTGTCTTTAGAGGTCCTCTAGTGCTCCCAGAGCTCGATGTCAGATTCCTCCACGACCACTGGGCCG
>Ga0307509_10005622_pt1 | contig 17347 bp, 17 predicted proteins | sample 10_EM_MG_FD_202245 | JGI IMG/M metagenome (GOLD analysis project Ga0307509, IMG submission 202245) | Populus trichocarpa ectomycorrhiza microbial communities from riparian zone in the Pacific Northwest, United States - 10_EM | ecosystem: Host-associated > Plants > Roots > Unclassified | place... | reverse complement strand
CTATTCTGATCAGATTCTACTCAGAATTTGATTGGACTTGGATCTGACAGAACTGACTGGTTCTGTCAGTTCTGAGCAGTTCTGATCAGAAAAATTCCAAGCCATTTGGCTGCAAATGGCTGGTAATTTGATCTAAAAAATCTGAGCAGAATCTGATCAGTTCTGATCAGTTCTGACCAGATCTGATCAGTTCTGACCAGATCTGATCAGATCTTGTTGGGGACAGTAAAGACCTCCCCAACTAGGTGGATTCATTTTGAGATGAAGTGTGGAGTCGTCACCAGCCTCCAACTGCTTGGGTGAATCTTGCCAGGTTAACTGGTCAGCTTTGGCCTGTTGATACTCTTCAGTCAACCAACATTCGACGTTCGCACGATTCAGATGCCTGGAGTCCTTTAGCTACGAAAACCCAAGGTTAGGTTACAAAACAAACCTCAACAAGTGCACTGATGACATACTGTGATGGACATCTCCTTTTTCAAGGCAAATGACAATTTCCCACAGTAGGTTTTGAGATCCAGAGGCATTAAGAGACACTTTGGGGGACTCCTTAGATAGTGGCTGAGACTTTGGTGAGCTTTTGAATGAATTTCAGCCTCTTGCTGTGATATTCCCAATTGAGGATGGACTGAAAGTCAAAGGTATTATCTAAACTGCTGTCCTTCAACCAGCAGCACAGATATGTTCTTTTAACCTCTCTCTTCTGCAAAAAAAATGGCGATGGGAACAATGTTGATGATGAATTTACAAGCAGGGCCTTTGTCCTTTTCACCATTTGGTCACCCAAGAATTCTCAAAGATGGTTGGCTGTACTGATCAATTTCTGACCAGTGTATTTGGCTACATACTTTGGTTTTCAGCGATAAGCATGGTGCCGGGCAAAAAAGTTTCAATGATTTTTGATGGGAGATTTCTGATGAGTTGCAATTCTCCATGTCACTTGACTTCAAATCCTTTCTCCCCAATGAGATCAATCATCACTGAACAGCATAACATTTCTTCAAAGAGTTTATCTGAATTTGTTGTGAATCAACTGATTTAGTATCATACGGGAATAGGTGATTGATTTGCTGTTGTTGAGTTTGAACTTGAAGTTTTCTGGAAAGATCCCCAGAAGCATGCACCATATACCACTGGTAATTATTTCCAGTAGTCAACTAATCTGGCTGATGATTGCTGGGGCCATTTGGATGATTGTCGCACCTGTAAAACATGTTACATATGACAGGCAGTTGGAACTCTTGGCCCTTATCCATAGAACAAGTTCCGAATGCATTTGTGGGCCAGCTGGAGAGAATTATAGATGAAGACCATTTTCTTCACATCATCTATCTCCACAATAGAATGTCCTTCAATCTGAAAGGTATCAAGATTTTCCATGTCTTGTGCAGGTACTTGTATTGACGGTCCCAGAATCTGCACACAGTGTTGACGTAACATGGATTTTCTCTTTGATGACAATTGACTCTCATGTGACTCTGGTGTCTTGATAACAATTCCCCAAAACAGTGCGGGGACCAATGGGACATTTGGAAGGGAATGATTCCTAATTCAGAGTGTGTTTTGATCATGTTGAATTCATCACGACATGGTGGGAAGAACCTCTCCTCTCCACACCCACTCAAGCCTTTGATTGCGGACCTTCCCTGGATGATTGTAGTCAGACTCCACAAATTGATTCATCGACTATAGAATCAGGTTGCAAACAGTTGGACAGGGGTACAGAGCAACATCATCATAAATGAGAGGGTTGTGTAAGGGCTACTGCGGTCGGGCGAGGCGCGGAGCGGGATGTGGAGCGGAACACGGTACTAGCAGGGGATCCGAAGGGTTTAGTTTATTATTAATGATAGGCTAAACAAGAGTGCATACCTAGCAGGGGATCCGAAGAGAAAAGGGTAAGGATCCACCTGCAGGCGCGGTCTAATATACAAAGTGACACGTATCAGGTACAAAACATAAAAGGAAATAAGGAGAAACCCAAAAGGGGGAAACAAGCATGAAGCGAAACGGAGCAGAGCAACTGCGGGAGACGAGCAGCTGCAGGGCGGGAGCGGGTGCAGGTCGGGAGCGGAATGCGGAATGCGTGTGGTAGTGCAGGACGCGTTACGGGACTCGTTGGATCCGACGGAAGGCTGGTCGGAGGACAGTGCGATGGACCGGAAGACGTAGTGGTGTCGTGGATCTCACAGGGGGCTGCGGGACTCACTACGGCATCCCAGGAAGTCGTGGGATATCCCAGGGATGGATCGGGAGCAACGGAAGCGGGAGCCGCTGGATGTCTTGGGATGTCGCGGGACAGCTGGGTCGGGAGCGGAAGGCTAGCGGGAGGTGCAAGGTACCGCGGGGATTGCGGGACGTCACGGTATGTCGCATGATGTTGCGTGACGTCGCATGATGTCGTGTGATGCCCCGGGATGTGGGTAAAGGGCTAGACCCGAAGCGGGACGAGCGGGAGACAAGTTGTACCGCGGGAGACAAGTCATGCTGCGGGAGACAAGACATACCGTGGGAGGCGGGTGCAGGAGACAGGTCTGGAGGCGTAAGATGAGTCGCGAAGCGGAAGACACATTGGAAGGCAGAAGATGCATTGGAAGGCGGAAGATGTGTCGGAAGGCAGAAGATGCATCGGAAGGCGGAAGAGGCGTCGGAAGCAGAAGCAGAGTTCAAGACAGAAAGGCGTGGCGGAAGGGGGTTCCCCTTACAGGTTGTTGATGTGCTTGGGATTGTCCCACATGAGCTTGAGGGCTGAAGTAATTTCAGCCTTAACTTCATCACCTTGTCCAAACAAAGCACATCTCGACTCTTCAATGATTTCAGAGCTTCAAGTTTATCAGGGAGCTGAGAACATGTCATGCAGTGGAGGATGTTAAGTATGAAAAGAAACATGCCTTCTGAACTACAGAAGCTATGATTTTGCTGGGGTATGTCACTGTGGAAGACACCAGCTTCCAAGGTCTTAACGTGTCCCCAACATATGTTTCCAAAGCCAGCATGTCCATTATATGCTTCTACCTATTGATCATACAGTCACAACCAGCAGAGAAGAGACAAAAAGGGAAAGATTTACCATCAGTAGTGTCTCGCATTGTGTCCCGCTACCCTTCCTGAGAACCTCATCTGGATTGAGAGGAATGATATTGCAAAGAGACAATACGAATGGGTGAACGTATTTCATATAGAGATAATACATCATTTTGGGCCTTGAACTTCTGAGTATGGATGAAAACAATTCCAATTCAATCCCATTCCATATACGACTGTTGTGGCCCCTTATATGACCGAATTTTCAAAGCGTCGGCACTACATACAGACATGAGAAGAAATCTCATCGACCTCATTGAGCATTATGGATTATAGCCAAATTTCTTATCTACTAATAGTTTTGGCAGGAAACAGAAACTTTGATGACAAAAGAGATGCACAAATATCACACAACGAGTGCCGGCCAGCAAAATAAGTTCAATTTGCAAATTTGAAATACAATTTATGATTTTAATTTGCAAATCATAAAAATCCAATGCGTGATTCGTAAATCTAATTTACGAATCACAGATATACCAATTTGCGATTCGTAAATCCAATTTTCACCTGCTGAAAGCTTAGGTACCTTCCAGGCTTATCTGTGAGCAAGTGAGGCAAGATGATCCAATGCACTTAGTTGAGAAAGAGCCTAGCATCCGCTTATAAGCAACAACCAAACACTGATCTTGCTATTGAAATGCAGTGACTGGCTAGGACATGTGTTTATGTAAGAAGGCTGAAACTACACACAATATCTGCTATGATTATAGAGGTCCAAATAATTCATCTACTGTGTGACAGAGCTATGTATGCGGAAAAGGGTGATATTTTCCCTGTTGGGGTGTCTTGTGGATCAGTGACAATTGTTCTCATTGTCTGGTCCTGAGATTTGGGGCCGTTGTCAGGCCAAATCTTTGTTTGGCAACAAATCTTAGGATAAGCATCATTTAATTCACAATTGATCTATTCTCTTTTTCTTATCATTTCGCTTTTTTTCTTATCTAATCAAATCACACTTATCTAATCAACAGATTAGATATGGTTCGCTTATCTTTTCTTTTATCTTTATCTTATCTTTATCTTATTGGCCTCTTACTTAATAGTACTTAGTAATTGTAGACATTTACTATGAAACTTCAAATTCAATTCTGTGGAACTTTCTAGGACAAACTATATTAGATACATATGTATGTACTTTGCACCGACGTTTCCTCTATTTATAGACAGAGATCCAACCTGGAAGCTGACTAAATCTTGAGAGTTGACTTGCACGCTGATGAATATCTCAAGGATTAGTAAGAACTTGACTCACTCATTACGAATCGCGCGTGCTTACTCAGACATTGACTTTGCGCACAGTCGAACAAGTCAGGGTTTATTAATAGCTCCAAGATTGGTAAGACATAGTGCTTGAAGGTCCAGTCTCAAGACTACCAAAAGACTGGGACTGGACCGGACCAAGACTGGATTAGGACCAGAAATTCCCAGGACTGGAAAAGACCGTAACCGCGGTCCGGTCTTTGGTCCTTCACCCACTCGAAATTTCAAAGACCGACAAAGACCAGTCCTAACCGGTCTTTGAAGTCTAAAAGGGGTAGGTTATATACATAATTCTATTTGTATTTTAACTAATCAATCTTGATTTGGTCTCTGCATCAACAATGTTGTTTGTTGTTGATAGCAACTCAACCATCACCACCACAATCCCCGCCAACTTTCAACCCCTTCCCTCCCCTCCCTCACATCCAAACGTGAGATGGGGGACCACCACCATGCTTCCCTCTCTAGTGCTTGAAGGTCCAGTCTCAAGACCAGTCCAAGACTGGAAAAAAAACTGGACCAAGACCAGTCTTTAACAAAGACTGCAGTCTTGGTCTTTCAAATTTTAAAACAAAAGACTGTGAAAAGACTGGTTCATATGGACCGGTTTAAGCCGGTCTTTTGTAGCCCTCAATTACCACTTCAAATGTAGCCCAAGGACATGAAAATTGACCCAAAACTGACTGAGATATTCAACATTTAGTCAAAAGATTGATAATTCATTGAAAACTTCATATCTTTGTCAATTCTGACTCGTTTTAGATGATTAAGTGCTTAATTTGAAGCTTAAATATATTTTCAAAAGTTTCACCGTGCCAAAAATAGAAAAAAACCGGTCTAAGACCGGTTTTAACCAGTTTTAACCAAGACCGGTCTAAAAACTGGTCTTGATGGAAAAAGACTGGTCTAAAGCGGTCCAGTCTGGTCTTTGGATGATCTGGGATATTTATAGACCGGTCTTGGTCTTGGTCTTGCCAAAAATAGGCAAAAGACCGGACTGGACCGGACTTTCAAGCACTACATGGGACTCCATATCAATGGATCTCATAGAACAGCTCCCAGCCTCAGCTGGACACACCGCCATCCTTGTCATCGTAGACCAACTCTCCAAACAAGGAATCTTCATCCCGACCCACGATACCCTCACCGTGGTCCAACTAGCCAGCCTCTTCGTCCTCCATGTCTTCTCCAAGCATGGAGTACAGGGACATGTTACCTCGGACCGCGGCTCGGCGTTCGTTTCCCACTTCTTCCGCAGTCTCGGTACTGCCCTCAGTATGAAGCTCCACTTTACCTCGGGATATAATCCCAAGAGAGATGGGCAAACCAAGCGGGTCAACCAGACCCTCGAGCAGTACCTCCGCACCTACTGCAATTACCAGCAAGACAACTGGTCTGAACTCCTCCCGCTAGCCGAATTCACTTACAACAACGCCCCTAGCGAGACAACTGGGGTATTTCCCTTCTTCACCAACAAAGGCTATCACCCGAACCTCGCAATCCATCCCGAATGGGACTTAGCTTCCAACTGCACCCGAGAATATGCTGTCAACCGAGCTCCACGAATATCTCAAGACCAAGATGGCTGAGGCACAGCAAAGGTTCAGAACAGCTGCCAACACTCGTTGTATGCCGCCCCCGGACTTCACCCTCAGAGAGCGTGCTTATGTCAAAGAAAAGTACTTCCGCACCCGAAGACCTACTAAGAAGCTAGCCGAGAAGTACCTCGGCCCATATGACCCACTGCTTCATGTTACAACTACCCGAAGAACTCCAATCCATACATCCTGTATTCCACGTCTCCATACCCAAGCTGCACACACCGAGTACCATCCTGAACTGTACTGAGCCGCCACCCGCGCCAGTCAAAGTCGAAGGCGATCTTGAATATGAGATAGCTGAGATTCTCAATACCAAAATCAACAAACACAGATGATGCAAGTTACTCTACTATGTCCGGTGGCTAGGTTACAAAGGTACCAATGAGGAAACCTCCTGGCTCCCCGCGGACAAAATGAGCCATGCCGTGGACGTGGTGAAAGAATTCCACCGATGGTACCCTGACAAGCCAGGACCTACTTAGTCCCATCTTTTCCTATTAAGTCTTCCATTTGTTTTTATTTCCTTTGTTTTCTTTCTCACTCTAGATAGTATAGTAAAGTAGTTTTCATTTTTCATTCTTTGTTTACTATATTTTTGTCCGACTCGCAGACCACCTGCTCGTCTCCCGAATCCCATTTCTCGGACCCCTCGTCCAACTCATCCAACTCCCCACTCCACGCCAACCGATCCACGTACTTGGCGATCGCCCACAGGTGCTCGTTTGATTTGGTAACGGCCCTCGCCAAAGCCGCCACAGAGTCGTTGATATTTACCAGAGCCATGACTATGTCCGGCTCTGGGTCCCTCTCCTTCGCCCCCCGCAGCGCATCCCTCTCTGTCAGTCGAGGTGGAACTGCTATGTCAACCCTTTGTTTCTTCTTGGGGGCCACGGCGCCCCCTCACCTGTGGCACCTGCCTTCTCCCCGCTTCCTGAAGCCTGTGGCTCCTCTCCCTTGCCTCCCGCGGCCTGCTCCCCCTCGTCCCTCTTTCTCTTTGATGAGGGCTTCACCGCAGCCCGTTCCCTCGACAACTCCAGCAGGTAGCACTTCCACTTCCTGCCCGAGCATCCCTTGCACGCCACCCCCGAGGGCGCATGACCAACGATGACCCCGCAGGCCACCATCTCTTTCCACTTCTTAATCCGGGTGGGATCCACCCAGCATCAGGACCCGCGTCCCGCACACACCGCGCATCGAGCAGGCCCCTCTCTCTCCTCCAACTCCGACCCTTTCGCCTTCTCCTTCACCTTCCTTGGGGAGGCCCCTTCATTGATGTCCATGACATCCTCGGGCTCATAGTCCCCATCTTCCTTGGAACGTGCATTCGCGCTCAACTCTGGAAAAGGAAAAGTTAGCAGCTCAAAAGAAAAGACTGATGCCCAACATACCTTGGAGCTCCGGCTCCTCCTGCGCCCTACGAATGGCCCCAGCTTTCGCCAAGGCCTCCTCCCACTCCCCCATGTCGGCCTCCCGCGCTGTTGCCTCCTCCTCCTCCCACACCTTCTGCTGCACCTCCTCCATCGCCTTCCACAGTGACGCCTGCTTCTTCCGAAGCTCCTCCATCGCGTCTTGCTCCACGGCTTGCAGTTCTGCCGCAAGCTGAGCTGCTCATTCCGCAGTTGTTTCGTTCGGGGTAGAAGTTTTATTATCCCTGTGGCCCACGATTCAAACCGCTCCCACAGTCGCAGAGCGGGCCAAACTCTCAGTATGCTTCTTCGGTTCCCATTACGTTATTGTCCCTTCTTTTCCGATGAGGACAGGGAAGCTTCTCCTTGTCACGTTTGTTGTGCTCCGCACTCCCTGGCAACCTCCCCTCCAGTTTCGACGTGACGAGAGGTTTCCATGCCTCTCAGCTCAACTTTCTCAACGCGACAAGGACAGGGAAGCTTCTCCTCGTCGCGTTTGTTGCACTCCACAGCCCCTGGCAACCTCCCCTCCAGTTTCGACGTGACCATGCCTCATCGTTGCGTCTGCTCAACTTTCTCAACGCGACGAGGACGGAGATGTAAGGGCTACTGCGGTCGGGCGGGACGCGGTACTAGCAGGGGATCCAAAGTGAATTAGATTATTATGTAATACTAGTCTAATCACAAACGTACCTAGCAGGGGATCCAAAGAGGAAAGGATAAGGATCCACCCGCTGGTGCGGCCTAATATACAAAATAATGGATATAAGAGATAAGTCCGAAATTAGTAAATATGTGTAAGGTACGGCATACGTGTCATGTCAACGTGTCATAAGCAGAAGGCGGGTCAAAAGTGAGGCGGGTCGGGAGCGGGTGGTGTACGGTGTCATGCGACCGAAGGCGTTGCGGAAGAGAGACGAGGTGGCGGGAGCGGAAGCGGAAGATGGGCGGGAGTTAGAAGTGGAAGCGGAAGACGGGTGGGAGTCAGAAGCATAAGGGGTTCCCCTTACAGGAGAAGCTTCTCGTTGTGTTTGTTGCGCTCTGCATCCCCTGGCAACCTCCCCTCTGGTTTCGACGCGACAGACAGTCGAGCAGAAACAACTTCCACAACAACCTCTTGAACACTACCAATACCCTTGTTGCCCGTTTCAAGTGCGAACAACCACCACTACTGCTCGAACAACACCACGTCCACCACCAACCCTTCGTCCCTCGTTTCAAGCAGGGGGGGCATTTCCTGCCCTCAATGAGTCCTCCCTCGCTCGGAACAAGTAACGAGGGTGTTTTCCGCCCACCATGAACCCTCGCTCACTCAAAACAAGCAACAAGGGGATTGCCTGCCCCAGACCGACCCTTGTTTCAAGCAACAAGAGGGTTTTGCGTCCACTATCAACCCTCCAGCCCTCATTCCAAGTAATGAGAGGATTTTGTGCCCACTGCCAATCCTCCACCTCTCAAAACAAGCGGTGATGGGGTTTTGCGCACCCCCTCCCACACTTCTCGAATGCTGCCACCTCCTCTCGCTCACCTCCCACACCTCTCGAATGCCACCACCACATTATTTAATTAGTATATTTATCATTTAGGACATTGTAGAATATTTTTGTATTGAAAGACCAGTCTGGACCAGTTCAGACCAGTCCAACAACTGGTCAGGACCACGGTTTTGACTGTGGTCTGGTCCTTATTGGTCTCGGTCCGGTTAATTAGACCATCCAAATTTAGTAGGACCGGTCCCGGTCCTGGTCTTTGGCCTCAGAGCCAAAAAACTGGACCGGACTGGACTTTCAAACACTAATCAAGTTACTTCTCCCACTTCTTTTTCCCATCCGTTAAGTTCTCCTGCACTTAACTCCCAATCCCGGTTAGGACTGTGATTCCCACAGACTAAGTTAAAGCTTAGTACCAAGTCCTTTCTCCCGTTTTAGCTTACTCTGAACCATCCACTTCCGAGGACCTTGGCACAACCTTTACAGTCCTGAGGCCTTGGCTAAAAGTTGGGAAGTTGCATTTGAGAATGTATACAAGGAATCAAATTAAAATTACCTTTAATCTTCAAAAAATGTGTTGTCAATGGGTCAGTTTGGGTTTGACTCAAAGTTGGCAACCCCTGAGCAATACTTAATTTCTCCCAGAGTTCCTGTCCAAATATGAGCGGGCCCAGATTAACTGCTGTGCAACAAAGTGCATGACAAATAAGCTCAGGCTCAAATGCATCAAACCCAGTCTTCTACATATAGCTTGAGTTATCAACAGCAGCACAGTAGAACAAATAGAAATGAATACCTTATTATTCTCCAAGAGGCGATTATGCCGCTCAGAGAGAAAGGTCCTATTCTGACCCCAGGAACTTGGAAAATAGTTTCCTGTCATTTGTATGGGCACCAATAACATAATGCTGCATATGGTGCCTCTTAAATAATGCCCTGGCGCACTGTTCTGAGCTATGATAGGAGCTAAAGAACGTAGCCTATGCACCAGAGTTTGTTATGTCCAATATGTGTAACTTGATAATAAGCAGCACAAAGTCTTGCCATTCTTGAGGGTGTGTCAAATAAATCCTCTTCGGTCAAGGTGGGTGAAAGATCTAGTCAAATGTTTGGATAGTGTTCTCATAGTAAAGTATTATGAACTTGCCTGCTATATGCCAGAGTTCTGACACAGTATATAAACCCACTCCATGAAATACAGGAGATTCTCTGACCACAAGTATTGCATATTGTTCTTGTGGCTTGGCTTTTAAAACTCCCTTACCGCCACAGTGTTCATGGATCCATTTCACAAGGGCCTTAACAAAGCAATCCATATCAACATAGATATTGACATACTGGACAGAGAAGGCCCTTCACAAACTCTTTCAGAAGACCTGATTCACATAAGCACTGTAAGGAAGAAAAAAGTTACAATTACCTGAAATAGTAAATTCTGACTCACAAATGCCACAACATGCTTCCAAAATTGAAACACCAGTGCAACCTTAAATTCACGAACCTAAATTGACAATCAATAAATATTCTATCAGAAAGATGTAATATATATATATATAAAGAAACTTACACTTTTGTCAACTTTTGTAATGAATCTATGCCAATCTTCCTTGGTGTATATCTGGACGACAGTATGGGTGAGGGGTTGAAGCTGTATGAGAAATGTAAGCAGATAGTAATACTTTTAGAAGTTAGGAAACATAAGATAGTAGAAGAGTATTTCAGTTCCCTTATCTGAATCCAACACTCCTTCCTATGCTTATCCTGAAATTTCAGAATATAGTTTTGTGCATCTATTTCAGCCTTCTGAAGGACTAGTCCTTGAGTTGCTATGGGTATAGGTTGTGATTTTGTGGAATACATAGCAGAATATTGTTGGAGAGTGTGCTCAAACACTCTATATTCCTTTCATATTGCTTTATATTCTTTGATAAACTTATTGTTTGTAACAAACTTTGTATATTTCTTGGTAGATACTTTGTTTAAGGTGTCCTACCTCATATTGCCATATAGTGGACACATATCATCACACCTCAGCTCACTTAGACACCTCAGAGGCTAAAACATCCCACGTCAGCTGTGCAAGATGCAACATCTTATGAGTTACGGAATGGAAAGAAGCCAAGTGTTGATCATCTGCGAGTCTGGGGGTGTCCTGCCTATGTTCATATTCAAAGAGACAAAAGATCAAAGCTTGATCTCATATGGAGAAGTGCATATTCATTGAATATCCAGAGGGCTATAAGAGTTGGAAATTTTACAATTCTGTAACAAAGAAAGTGATAATCTCTGAAAGAGCAGACTTTGATGAGAGCTACACTTATGAAGAGACATTGATAAAGAGCAGAGAAAGCGGTGATGATATGAGACCTTTGATTCCAATGGAAAGTGATGAAATGCCTGTGGTTAATGAGTTGAAACCACAGGCAGATCCAGCTCCTGCAGTGGATAGTGATGATTCTGATAATGATAGAGAAATTAGACCAATAACCTCTAGACGAAGTACAAGGATTATTAAACCTCCTGGTGAATGGTGGAAGGTTAGACAATCTACATCTGTAATTGCATCTGATTCAGAAGATGATGAAAATGCCAATGTTGTAGTCAGTGGTGAAATAGATTCTTTGGCTGTTTACTGGGTCCAGCGTTGTTATAGACGGACATCACTTGCTCAATCTCCACATGAGGTTTTGGAATCGATAAACCAGCACTGAATGAGATGAAAATGATGGCAATGCACTTGTATGAGTAATATGTACAATAGGTTAGACTGGAATGAAGGATTAAAATGAGTTACAGTAATGAATATAAGACTAAAATGTACATCACAATGTGGTAGCACAGACTGTGCAGCGCCTGCAGATTCACCTTGGATGACTGCAAAATTAACTATAGCTTGTGGCGTCACCTGAACCAACTCGGAAGAAGACTCAGGTTGATGTTACTAATGTAGAGGGTGCCAGTGTTGTTGTTGTTGCTGCAGTTGTGGGTGTCATATCAATTGTCAGCTCAGTGGGATTTAATGTAGAGGCTGTTGCTGCTGTTGCTACTATTGTGGCCTGGAAAGTCATACCAACCATTGGCTCAGTGGGATGTTGATCTCCATAAGAGATTGCCAAAATAGTTGCCAAAATGGTAGGTACTGCAGCTGTGGGAGTGGTACTGATTGTCAGATTGGTATGTTGTTGAGAAGCATTGTGTCCATTCTAGGGATCTTGGTAGTACAATTTAGTAAATTTGGATGAAATGATGTACTTACTGTGGTGTCCTGTAACGCCGGTTTCTTCTCCTTCTCTGGCAATTGAGTAGTGTTGGCCACCAGTTCTTTTGAAGGTAATGGGCCATTTGTTGCAATTCCTACAGTCCCTGATCACGGATCTGAGGCAGTTATAGATCTGGGTTGAGGTTGAGGTTGAGCTGGGATCTGTGTTGTTCTAGGCAAATGTTGTGATATCAGCGTGTCACATTCAAGTTCAATGATATTGGGTGTTGCTGGATGGCAATCCTTTTGGCCTTTCTTCTTCTTCCTCTTCTTCTTCTGTTCCCATTCAATTTCAGACTCATCTTCATAAGCCTTGTGCTTAGAACTTGCGCTTCAAAAGGAAGATTTTGCAACTGTATAGAGACGTGAGTTGATCAAGAGAAAATTGGATTAAAGTGAGTCTACGAATTATGTTTTCACTATCATGGACATCCTTTAACAAATCAGGGTAATGTCCAGTAGCAAAAGCATACACTTTTCAATCGTTCTTGCACCATCTAAACTCGGAAAAAGCTGCACTCATACAATTGCTGAAGTATGCAGATCCCTGGATGCTCTTGTATCCCAATATGAATCTCATTTGTACTGATAGAGAGTTGTGAAGAGCTCCTGCGCCTTGGCTGACATGGCTGCAAGCCTTGTGTTGTTGACTGCTTCACAAGTTTACTAGTCTTTCTGTCAATCAAGACAGCTCTTCTTGTATGCCTTCCACTCATCCTTTGTCCAGAATTTGACATCAGGAAAGTTGTCCTTGTTGCATAGAGCAGATGATGTTGGGATAAAAAAGTGATCAGATGTGCTCATTATGGTCATCTGAGTTGGCGGAGCAGGAGCTTGCATTTGTTGGAGAAGCAAATCAATAAATGCTCTAGAAAAGTTAGATCATATGTTACGATCACTTTATATAACCCTTAGATAATTCAATTTTCTGTATCATGTGATGTCCCACTGTGACCTACAACACCTGTCACAACTACATGACCCTAACAATGGCCCCTCCAATCAACATCTGATTCACCTGCGATGTTCCATGATTGACCCCTAGTCTCAATCCCAATCTGATCCTGACTATTGCTTCAAATCATTTTTTGTTGTGATGCCTGACCATCACCCCAATCTACTTCTATTGACCTGGCTCTGTTACAATCACTTTACGTAACCCTCAGGTAATTCAATTTTTCCATATCATGTGATGTTCCACCGTGATCTGCAACATCTGTCACAACCACATGACCCTAACGATGGCCTCCGATCAACATCTGATACAACCGCGATGTTCCATGATCAACTTCTAGTCTTGATCCCAATCTGATCCTGACTATCGCCTCCAATCATTCTCCGATTGCGATGCCCGACCATCACCCTGATCTACTTCTATTGATCTGGCTCGTCACTAGTTGTCCTGACAACCATGATCATCCCTGATCATTTTCCATGCCACTGACTTACACTGGACGTCCCCACCAACACATTCATCAACACGGCGTCTACCTTACCCGACACTGCCTTTAGCCATGCACCCGCCGCTGCCTCTTGGTCTTGCTCCGCCACCTAGGCCCCACACCTGCATCCAACCGGCTTCTACGCCCATGCACTCCGGCCCCGCGTCTGCTTATCCCTGGCACCACCTCTGGCCCTTCTATGGCCACCCACGTATGCATGATGACATCATGCAACCCTTACCCTGGCTTCGCCCTTTGGCCTCACCCTTGCTCTCGGCCATGCCTGCCCTCGGACCTATGACATACGCTCTAGCTCCGCACCTACATATGCCTGACGCCCATGACGTCACCTATGACCATGCGCTCCACACGATGTCACCATGCATCACCTTTGACTAATGGCATCACCTATGACGTGCCCATCACGATGTCACTCTACGACACCATGATATCATCACACGCTCCACGATAACATCATACGACATCACTACGTCAGTCCATGATCCACTCCATGTCATGATGAATGCCTGACATCACGATGACATCATTGTTCCACATGATATCATCCTGACTCCACGATGACTTGCCCTCGTCATCGCAGATCCTCCGCAAAGAGGTTAAACTAGTGGGCTCTGTAATGAGCCAGCTAACAGGTTAGCACCTTTGGAACTCGCACCCGGGACTGTGGATCCTGGCCCCTCCATTGGCCCTGTAGCACCTTGCCCTTTTAGAACCACTCATGCTGTCATGCCCCTTGCCCTGGATCTCCAATCCCCATGACATCATACCATATGCTTTGGACTGCTATGCTTACAGACATATTATTCCACATTATGTCACCCCATTTCGTCATCCTCACATTATGCCCCATTTCCTCTTATAGTATATAAAGATCTGGTAGATACGACCTTCTTTTCATATATAAGGTCCGTCTTTACAGTAGCTAGTCCTTAGCTTATCATGCCTGCACTATGGTAGATCATAGACTCGGTCACTACCTAGTAGGTTCGTCTGTATAGACATTACGTTGTGTCTTAGCAATCAATGTGCCTTCTCGCCCTCTTGTCTCGTCGCCATCTAAGTCTCGCCTTCGCCTTCGCTGGGCTTCAACCTTAGCCTTGAGCTCACATTCAGTATATCAGCATCGACACGTGGACTGCGCGGCAGTTCATGAAGGACTTGTCTTATTGATTCACAGTGTCTGGCGCTGGATCATACATGTGATAGACGTCATTGATCGCACATGTGACTTGTGTCTAACAATAGACACTTGAACGTAACAGGCTCATCACTAGTTGTCCCAACAACTATGACCATCCCTGATCATCTTCCATGCCACTGACTTACACTAGACATCCCCACTAACACATTCTCCACCACGAAGTCTGCCTTACCCAACGCTGCTCCTAGCTATGCACCTGCCACCACCTCTTGGCCTCACTCTGCCACCTAGGCCCCACATCTGCATCAGACCAACATTTCATGTCCATGAACTCCGGCTCTGCATCTGCTTATCTCTGGCACCACCTCTAGCTCTTTTATGGCCACCTGTAAAGGTTGTGCTGAGGTCCGCGGAAGTGGATGCCGAGTCGCAGTACAGTTTGGGAATGGGAGTCTGGAGTAAGCTAAAACAGGAGAGAGGACTTGGTACTAAGCTTTGACTTAGTCCGCAGGAATCGCAGTCCTAACCGGGATCAGGAGTTAAGCACAGGAGAGCTTAATGAACGGGAAATATGGTGCAGGGCAGTTAGTCACTGCTACTTTTGTACAGCACAGCCACAGCGGCAGAATTGGTCGCAAAATAAATAAATAATAGTAATAACACACTTATTTAAGTTTTTAAACTTTCTGATGGCCACCAGACACAAAGGACGCCCTCGAAATAGCCATTTAGAAGCTGCGGCTCGAGCTTGAGCAGGCAAGAATAAAAACTTCGCGACGGAATTATCGCGACCCAATTGGAACGATGTCACAGACTCAGATTGCGAGTGTACCACCTGGACATGCAGTGTCAATCACTGGGCGTCGGATTTGGAAGAAACAGATACCGATTACATCACCGTGACAGAGGACGAGAGTGATACGGAGTCGTCAGCAGGCATGGAAGAAGATTTGGTTGGGCTTGATGGAGATGAGGTGTTGGATAGATTGCGGCAGGAATGCCGAATGCTTCAGGAGCTCGATGAACTTGCAAGACCAACCCCTTATGGCCGCATCTTGCAAACCAAGACTCTGGCACATTGGAAAAAGGCAGAGCAGAACTGGGGATTTGGATACACTGGAAACTCGGCTCGCCGTAAACGAGAGTTTGCACAGATCCAGAGAGAGAAAGAGGAAAAGAATGCTGTCATAAGGAAAAGGTTGGTGTTCAAGATTTGAGTCGAGATTGTGCAATACTGAACTTCTTTTATGCTCCAGTGCTTCTGCCTCGCAATTCCGCTCATATTTCACTCGGCCGTCTTTGCCGTCTCCAACAGTCGCACAAGGCACATCTATCACAACGACAGCTGAGGTTACTTCTCATGCTGACACACACACCGGCAGTCATGCGCACATTGATGATTCGAGTAACTCGGAGAATGAGAATCTGGATTTTTCTGATATTTGGGGTGGTTATCTGTCGGATCTGTCTGAAATGGATGGATATGAAATGGATGAAGAGGAGTTTGCGGGAGGTGACGATGAGGTTGAGCATTGTGTGCCCCGAGTCATCATATTGGAAACCATCCAATCTCCTCCTTATTCCAAATGGCGTAAACTTGCAGTTCCCGCCCGTGAAGCCAGACGTATTGCACGCTATGACTGTTTAAAGGCTGTGAAAATGGCACTGAATGATATTGAGAAACTTGTCACATCAAAGAGGACGAAGTTTGAGGCAGGCCACAATAGTCTCCAGGCATACCGTGCCCGTGCCATCCAAAGCTGCTTGCACATGGTTGTCAACAACAATTGGAGGTTGATTGATGCATCTGAGCGTGCAGCTGAGGGTCAGGGCTTTGCAGGGAAATGGGGTGGGCGGTTGGTACAGATATGGGTGTCAAGATGGCGGAAATTGCGTGAGCTTCCTGAGTCGGAGAAAGGCCGTCACGGAAAGATTTATTCTCTTCTTGATGATCCTGAGGTCTGCCATGAGCTTAGAGCTTACTTGTGGTCCAACAAGTGGTCAATGAATCTGAAGAAGCTCTCAGACTTCACAAAAAACAAACTCATTCCCAATGAACAGAAAAAATACTTAATTGACATCGTGGACCAGCAAATGCCTCGAGGGCTGAAACAATATATGGAAACGGAACTTCTTCCTCACATCCAGATGAAAGTCTCCAAAGGCATCAGCCTTCGAACTGCATGCCGTTGGCTTCACAAAGAAGGTTTTCGATACACATCACATAAGAAGGCACTATATTACGATGGCCACGAGAGGGAGGATGTTGTGAGCTATCGGCAGAATGACTTCCTTCCCAAAATGAAGGAGTACAAGTCTCGGTTGGTGCGGTATGTGGTGGGAGACTGCGAGAAGGAGATTGGCTTAAATCTTGCACCTGGGGTGCGACCGCTTGTTCTCGTAGCCCATGATGAGATGACTGCTCAGTGTAATGATGATGAAAAGATGTCATGGATATGGAAGGGTGAGCAGCCACTCAAGAAGAAAGGTGTTGGGCGTGGTGTACACCAGTCAGAGGTTATATGCTCCACTGTTGGTCATTTATCTATTATTAATATTACTTGCTTAACTCTTTACAGCTTTCTGAAAAGATCATTCCCGCTTTTGAAAAGGCACACCCTCCTGGATATCAAGCATTGATTA
>Ga0307509_10005620_pt1 | contig 17350 bp, 14 predicted proteins | sample 10_EM_MG_FD_202245 | JGI IMG/M metagenome (GOLD analysis project Ga0307509, IMG submission 202245) | Populus trichocarpa ectomycorrhiza microbial communities from riparian zone in the Pacific Northwest, United States - 10_EM | ecosystem: Host-associated > Plants > Roots > Unclassified | place... | reverse complement strand
AGGAAATGCTTTCCACAAACACACGCCCGGAGCCATATCCATATGCCCGACTCCACAGCACTTCCCCGGAAGCTAACTAAGAACAAAGGAAATACCAGGAGAGCCTGGCGAGCAGCATTTCCAATAACCCCATCATCACGGCAGAGTGTGTGCAGAGTAATCAGGATATATATGTGGTGGTCTGTGAAAAGAATCAGGGTGCCTTTCGCTATGTTTTTACCTACATCTTTGTCTTCACTATTAGTAATTGAATATCCAACAGGATAGCAAAGTCTATGGCCACACTATTCCCACGTTCGAAATCAGTTGATGCTGTTCTGCAGGTTCTGGGTAAAGCTTTTTTTGTTTCACAAGAGTTCAGGTGTTCGGAAAGATGCCTCCGTTGACTGACGGGTAGGGGTGCTGGCGGTCCAAGTGAAGCATGAAGGTTGTAGGGGCAAAGGCGGAGGAAGGGTCTGGTATTTGTGCCAAAGGCACAGGAGAACCAGAGCCCTTGCAAAGTATTTCCTTCGTTAGGGGGTTACGTAACTTAGAATGTTTCTTTCTTTTGTTGTGACGGCCGCGGGGTAGGCAAGCGATGGAGGGACATGCCCGGACGAAAGCAGACACGGGCGGTGATCTATGGAAGGATGAGCATGGTTTTATTTTGGTTTTCATATACACTCCTGTCTTTGGCGTCAGCTATTCAAGCAAGTAAAAGGGGAACGACCTTGCGAGTCATCCACCCCCGTCGCAATCCAGTGCCGTATTTTCATTTTGTTTAATAACCTGCCCCTGCCGTCGGGGCATCATATTATCAATAATAGGGATCACCCATCAGTGCCTCTTTAGCTAACTTTCCCTTTTGAAATATCGCATTTTGGTTCCTGCTTCATTTTTCATCCCAAGGGGGCAGGTCCCCTTCTAACAGGGCTGGAGCTGGCAAAGGTCTGAGTGTGGGGGGTGTGCTAAAGTGCATACGCAATGAACAGAACCGACTGATAACCAATAACACACATATACTTCCGGCATACTCTATTCATGGTGGTCGAGTGAGATTATGTGACTGTGAGAAGTCTCTGAATGGTGTTTGTACCTGCTTTTATCATGGGAGTGGTTGCTCGCCATTGTGGTCTGGCGAGTGCTGAGGTTGCATTGTTGATTTTCACAGGGCAAGATCAGATCAACCCTCTAGTGATTAGCCGTACAGTAACTTGGCTAAATATACGGGAGTGCTTTAGGAAGCGCACTAGTGTCTCGGAATCGAGGATCCGCGCTTGGAACGGTTATTACAGGTTTAGTAGAATAGGGAACGAATACAAGTTCTGGGCCCAGGGACTACAAACACACCCAAGCTTCCTCTCCCCTATTTTTCTGACCGTTTGTTGCAACCAATTAGAACACACGGTTTCGCCACCCTCAACACCACGCTTTACTATCGTGAACTTACTTCGTTGACGGTCGCCTTTGGTGGGTTTTGCCTTCGGGCGGTCGGAGCTTTTTGGCCTTCGGGCAATACTTCTTTGGTGGCTCGCTGGGCTTTTATTACCGGTGAATCTTTCTTTGGTGGCTCGCCTGGCCTTTTGCTACAGGTGAACTTTTATGATGGGTGACTCTTCTGCCCCCGTTGTTCCCCCTCCTCGCTCCCCCTCCCCTGCTCCGGGCACCCAGATTGTGCCGGGCAGGATGAATACTTCTGATGGCCGTGGTCTTATCCCGGCTGTCAAATTATCTTACGCTGCTCCGGGTGGGGCCTACAAAGGCCTTCACTTCGTTCATGTTTCGGGATGTCAGAATGAATCCCTTTTCTTTACTTCTGAGGTTCGAGCCATTGTTGCTCACCTCGACCTTCGTTCCTTCGACTATGTCGAAACCGTTTGCATTGGCGTCATGGCTGCTCGCGGCTGTTGCATTGCTGGTGATACATTTTCTGTGCGTTGCCACGTCGACCGCACCACTTCTTTGGGTTTCTACACCCGTTTTCACTCCCCTGAGGGCTCCTCCCAGTCCTTCGCCCCGTCCAGCTCCCAGGTTGTGAGCTCGGATTTTAACTCGACTATGGCGTCTGATCCCATGGTCCCCTGCGCATCCTGGCCGTCCATTGACGAGGACCGATCCCAGGACCCCTTGTACGTTCCTTCTGTGGTCGAGGTTGACGACAGCCAACGGCGTCTTCCCTCCCCTGTTGAGCGACTTTCCTCTGGTGAGCGGAAGCTGTACAGCAACTTCCAATTGGACCGATCGTCGGACGAAGAGTATGCACCTCCTGCAGGTAGCATCCGCCCTGAGGATCGGATCACTCAGGTGGTGTCCCCTCCCCCCTTTGTTCACCCCTGGTCACGCCCTGGTAATGGTTCTGGTTTCGCTCCGGATTCCACCATTCCCTCCGGCCGCCGTGCTTTTGTTCCTGTGTTGAAACGGCACCATGAGTTCATCGCTCACACTAAGGAACGACGGGGCAACACCCCCCCCAAGAGAGACTCCCCCCTTCCTCTGACCACTAGTCAGGGAGTTCCGTCGTCGGCGGTTATCGTTCGTGATACCCCTATGGACTTGGGCGGTGGGTCTAACACTGATGGCACAGGTATTGGTGACTCTAGGTACGCCACCGATGCTCAGCCACGTTCGGTTACCCGCAGCGTTTCCCCGTCGTACTCCTCGCTTCCCGCCCTTCCCCTTACCATGAGCTACGGGTCACCTTCACAGGTTGATGTTGCTTTGCTGAGTGGTCTTGAGGATATCCGTTCCGGTAATGCGGTTCCCCTGTCGTCTTCGCCCTCCTCCTCCCACGGATCGGTCGCGTCGTCCTCTGATTCGGATGATGGTTCCATGGTTGATGGATGCCGGACTTACGCGCTGGTTGGGGGAAAGGAGACGTATGGTTCCCTTGAGGAGGTAGCTGCTGACATACAGCGTTTGGGGAAACAACAGAACAACTGCTTGGATGAGATTGTCTCTTTGAAAGGAGAGATCAAGTTGTTGAAGGCTGTTATTGCCCGGTTGGAAGGAGATACGGTTGCCCATGAGGCTGAACTGACGATTGGTAGGGGTGAACCTGTCTGGAGCTCTCGGGAGACGATTCGGGGATCGGTTCGTGCTGAAGCTGCTAAGCACATGAACGGTGGTGTGACTCCTTCCCCCCCTCCTGCTGATATTGGTGTTGCGTCTTCTTCAGGTAGTAAGAAGGTCGCCTTTGATGATTTGCCCGATGCCGGATTCGTCATGGTTAATGCTGGTGGCCGTAAGACCAATAGACGGAGAAGGAATAAGGTTGCCGGCGAGGCTGCTGCGGCGACCCCCGCCCCGATTCCCGCTCCCACAGCAATTCCAGTGTCTTCCCCCCCGACCGGGGCGGTGATGTATAGGCGTATGGCGGCTGCCCCTCCCCCTCCTCCTGTGCCGTAAACGACCAGACCAGGACGCCAGGTTCGGTCGCGACTGGTTACACCCTCTGCCCCTGCCGTCGCTATTCCGGGTCCTTCCCGGGCCAGGGTCCCTACTTCCTCCCCCTCCCCCAATACCCGCGAGCGCCACATTACCATGCGCTTTGACGCCGGCAAACGGACACAGCTTCCGGTTACCCCCGAGGCTATCCGTATCCGCATGAACCAGACCTTGAGCAATCTCGGAAAGCTTTCTGACAAAACCCCGTACATTGGGGAGGCCCGCTCCAAGCTTGAGATTGGATGCATTTACCTTACGCTGGCGGAACATACTGCCACTATGGTCTGGGATAGACTGGAACGATGCCGATCGACCCTTATCCGGGAACTTGGCCCCTCTGGTCTGACGAACTTTGTCTTCCATAAGGATGTGGCAAAGGTTAAGATTTTGGTCTCTGGCGTTCCCCTGGCTCCCACTGGTAGGGGCTCGCTATGGAAGCCTGAGGACTGGACTGGTGATAAGGCTTTTGATGGCCTCCGGACCGACATTGAAGGCTCGAATCCGGGTGTAATCACTGCTGGCCGTCCCAGTATGCTGGGGTCTGTTTACGCTATGAAACAGGCAGGTGCTACCTCTTGCGGCATTCGGTTCACTTTTGAGCGCAACAATGCCAGTGATCGAATTCTTTCTTCTGGGCGTGTCTTTTTGTTTGGCAAGTCTAGGAATGCTCGGTTCTTTGAGGAACACCGATCGGCCCCAGTCTGCAACAAGTGCCTTCAGGTTGGCCATGTTGAGATGTTGTGTGCGTTCCCTCCCCGCTGTCGTTTTTGTTTTGGCGACCATTTGTCAAAGTCCCACAGGTGTGGGCTGCTTAACTGCCCTGGTGAGAATGGTCAATCATGCAGCCACACTGTACGCAGGTGTATGCTGTGTGAGCGATCCGACCACTTCACCGGTTATAATAGGTGCCTGGTGGTTACTGCTTCCGGTTCTTCCCCTACCCCCGCCGGTGCTAGATCTCCTATCGTCGCCGATGATACGTCTGTTACGGGTGTGTCTAACCGGTCCAGAAATCGTCAACGTCGTCGTCGTCGAGGGGTCCATGTTGAGATTACCTCGGAGGTGATGGTTGAGAAGGAGGTCTCTGCTAAGGGACTGACTGTTGAGGTGGAAGGGATGAGCTATGCTGATAGACGTGCTGACCACCGAAGGGGCATGACTGACAGTGCTTTACCTAAGGCTAAGGTTGTTCGGCCTAAGGTTGACAGGAAAGGTAAGGGTAAGGCTATTGATGCTTACGAGCAGGCTGGCCCCTCCCGCATTACCGAGATTGTGGAACCGGCCCCATCCGGCAGAGTTAACAAGGCCTTTAGACCATCTAGATTGGCTAGCCCGTCGGTCGACCCCCCCATTAAGACCATCGATGACGATGAGACTATGGGTTTTTCCATGGGCTTGGATGCGCCCCCAAAGAGCATCCTTAAGAGGTGCGCCTCTGATTCCGATATCACCTCGTCGGCCATTCAGGCTTAATGTTTATAACAACATTATCGATAAACGTTGGACGGAGCATGGCTAACCGTTCGTTGGTGATGGATGTTTTTTCCTTTGTTGATTTGTTATTTATTATTGATCCCCCTCGTAAGGTGGACGGGGGTGGGGTTGTACATGAACATGTGGATTTTGATTTGTTTTCTTTTGTTCAGGCGTCTGGAGTTGAGGTGTTTGTTAGGTCATCTTTGTCTGGTTTGTTCCTGGTGGACTTGCAGGACATGGTGACCTGTGTGGTTATGTATGATGTGGATGGGGTGAGGAGAAGGATCGGCGGTGTTTATGTTCCTCCCAAGACGAACAAGCAGGGATGGTTGGCTTGCGAAGCGACATGGGCTGGTTGCGATTTCCTCATGGGCGACTTTAACGCCAAACACGACTCGTGGAACAGCTACCCTGGTCATGGCAGCATGAATATCGCTGACTGCCACGGCTTGTGGTTGACCCCATTTTGCAATAGAAGTGGCGTGCGAGTGCACCCTCCGACGGGTTGTACATTTCGGAATATTAGCGCCATCGATTTGTTTATTGGAAATTTGGACACGAGGGTTTCGTACGATGGGAAGGCTGGCCTTGAGCATGTGGCCGTTGTCGCGAGGCTTCAGATTGATGAGCCATTTGATATCGTTAGACAACGACCATCCTGGAGGAATGTGCCGGCATCCGATTGTGATGACATACTGGAACACGTTGGATCTGGAGGTGATGAGGAGATGTGGACGAGGCTGAGGAGTGGTGTAGACGCACTTCCGAGGTCTAGAAAGAGTGTCGGCAGGTGCCCCTTTTGGAACCCCGACTTACAGCCCATTCGTTCCGATTTAAATCGCATGAGACGGATCAGACGACGGCTACCGGTGGCTTCGGACGATTACAACGTTGTTCGACAAGTTTATAGAGCCATGCTGTTGAGATCCCGAAATGAGTTTATTAAGGATACGATTGAAAAGGCCGGAGATCTTGCTATCTTCAGACTAGCCAGACAGCTGGAATCGAGGCGGACACTTCCTTCTATGCGTGACTCGAATGGTCAGTTGGTGTGTCGCCACGCCGATATCAGCGACCTTATCGCTACCCAGTTGCGACCTGGCAATGAGCAACCATAGCATCCATCTGCAGTTGAGATGGACCCTGCCTGGAATTTGGAATCTGCTATTAGGCGGAGCCCGACGAATACCGGTCCTGGTCTTGATGACATTGGGTACCCCTTCATAAGATATTGGTGGAAGGAGAAACCTGACTGTCTGAGGCGGCTTATCGACTATGGATTAACGAACGACATTCCCGACTGGCACTCTGCTGAGGTTGTACTTATACCGAAAGCGGACAAACCCCGATAAGACATCGTGAAAAGCTGGCGTATGATTCACCTGCTGCCGACTATTGCAAAGGTGGTGGAGAGGATCGTCCTGCTGAGGATTGCTGAGCATGTGGTACTGGGCCAGACTCAGTTTGGGTCAAGGCTCAAGCGAGGTGTCCATGACGCTATGTCTGTTGTGTTTGAGTTTTTGCGACACAACGAGGGTTTCAAGTGTGCCATGCTTTCCATGGATGTTGAAGGGGGTTTTGACAATATTGACATTGACCTGCTGTGTGACTTTCTGGCCGCCCGGGAGTGCCCTGCCAACCTTATTCATTGGGTTAGGAGGTGGGCTGGGAACCGCGTGGTTAGATTCAGGTTCGATGGTCGAATGTCGAAATCATATTTCGTTAACCGTGGCATCCCTCAGGGATCCCCGTTGTCCCCCTTTTTGTTCGGCGCGTATGTCGCAGATATATTCGAGCCTCGCCTCCGTTACTCCCCTTCGGTTCGCACTGTGATTAGCAGTTATGTGGACGATGGGGTCATCCTTGTTGCTTCTGATAGCAGGGATCTCACGAGGTACACCATGGCGGCGCTGTTCAAAGACTGTAACAGGGTGGCAAGGGGTAGGAAGATGGGGTTTAGCGCAATCAAGACTAAGTGGATTGGTTTTGGAGGAACTATGTGGGAGGATTTGGATATTGATGGAGAATTACTGACGCCTGTGAAGGATCTTAGGGTTCTTGGTTATAGGTTTAATGTTTTTCTTAATATGTCTTCTCATGTATCTTATTGGTTGGATAGAGGTTTGGGTGTTAGAAGGAGGATATCCGCGTTGGGGAGGAGGTTTGGGAGTGATGGAGGGCTGGATGCATGGTGCACTTACCGTTTGTTTCAGGCTGCCTACCTACCGACCGTCTACTTTGGGCTTGAATTTGTAACCGACTTTTCGTCGTATGTGAAGCGGATTCAAGTCCACGTCAACGATTGCCTTCAGTCCCTGTTCCGTTGTCCTCTGAAGCTTGCGAACAATATTTTGCTGGCTGAATTTGGGACTCCGCCCGTACACATTCGGGGTCGATACCTGCAGAGACGATGCTACAGTCGCATGATCAACTACCGATATTGTGATGACCATCCGTGGTTTGGTGCAATTCGGGGCGATTGGGAGGTGGAAGGTATGTTGGCATACCCGATATCGTCTGACAAGACTGCGACGACGGTGCCGAGCTTCAATGTGTCGAAGGGGACGGAACTGGCTACCAGGCTTTTTTATGAGGCCTACGAGGTGGCGGTTCTGGTACCTGATCTCCTTATGATCTACACAGATGGTTCGAAGAGTGACAAGGGAACGGCAGTGGCCTGGACTACTGAGGAGTGTGGAATGACTGAGGGCGCGAAGGCCTTTGCTACCCCCTCTTCTTGGAGCATAGTGGAGTGCGAGATATTCGCCATTATCGCTGCACTAAGGGATGTGCACTCGGAATACCGCGGCATGGTCATCGTTTTTTCTGACTGCATTCCGGCTATTACGTGTATTGCACAGATGGAACCTGAAGGTGAATCCGCTGGTATGTGGGATGTCCTGACACCCCTGTTCAACCGCTTAAGTGCGATCCGCATTTGCTGGATCCCTGGTCACTGTGGTATTGCTGGCAACGAGATGTCGGATGCCAAAGCCAAGGGGGCAGTTGGAGGTGTGTTGCATGCTCGAAACTGGGCTGGTGTCATGCTGGGTCTTGCCCATGCTATGGTTGCGAAGGAACTACAAGCAGCTGAATGGTCCCATTGGCACACATCGGAGGGTCACGGTTACTACGATCGATCCCCGAAGAGGCCCAGGCACCTACGAGGTCTCAGCAGATTGGATCATTATATCCTGTTGAGGATTCGCAGCCGTACTGGTGTGATTGGACATGATGCCTGCCATGGAGCCAACGATCGGTTCCACATGGTGTCTTGTGATAAGTACCTTGCCAAACGTCCCCGTTTCCCGACTTTGTTCAATGATAAGTGGGTTCCGGATTGGCGCGACTGGTGGCAGTCCCATTTTAATCTGGGTTTGGGTATTCCGAGTGAACACGAGGACAATGATGGTGTGGTCACGGTGTGCGGGAATCCCTTCCAGCGGACTGTCACTCAGTTGATCGACGGTACTCTCAGACTGTTTCATCTCGGGGATCCGGATAGCAGGTGCACTAGATGCCTCTTAAAGAGCTGCAACGGCGGTGACAAGTGCCTCCTGCCCGTTAGATTTGTTTCCCCCGGAGGTGGTGGGAGACGGGTAGCACTTACGTGGTGGCCTGATGTCGGGAATGCAGTAGTGGAGCCAAGATATTCCGTTCTCATCTTCAACTGTTTCCTGGGTGCGCTTTACATTATTTTGTGCCGTTTTGGTACAATGTTGTGCACAACTGGGACGAGTTACCCGCTATCGACTGGAATACGACTTCGTTACAGTGGTGGGCAGACCAGCCTGACCTGTGTGTTTGCGAATGGGCTTCCCCTGATACTGTTGGGCACCATTTGAGGTTGCGCACCGGCCAGTCGTGTTTGGAGCATGTCGTTGCCATGTTTGCGGAGTGGATGAAAGATGGTGGTCGCCCTGCCTTGCATTTAGGGTTGGAGGTGGTGTGGAGACGCGGATAGTATGTTGGGCTGCGGGATGGATAGCGGTCCATGTGTTGTGATTTTTTATTTTTTGTTTATTTTATTTTTGGATTTATGTTTTGTTGGAGGGATGCGTGACCGGTTTGCCGGAATGTGGGCTTGGTCATGGCTATGACCTTGCTTGCGGTAGTGTTTGGTGGATGGCTATGGGAGGTGGATTTACTTTGTTCGTACCCTAGTTGGGTGGTTTATTTTGTGATTCCCGTGTGCTGGCCGGATACTCAGACTTCGGTCTACGAATCGCGCGGGTGGTACTTTTCCAGATGTACTGCGAGCTAGGCGGGGTTGGGACTGGCGTACTCCTTGGAACGTACTGCCGTATGGTTGTGCAAGCCCGGATAGGTAGTCGCTCCATTAGCCATATAGTTATAAATAAAAGAGATTGAACTCCCCTATTTTCCTCAAAAGTGCAAATTGCACTTTTTTCAACACCACATAATTATCTCGAGTTTTCCGCGTAATGTGACAAGTCAGGTTACACGAATTATACATGGATCCCACTGCCCCACCCTTCAAGGCGCGCATGCGCGCAAAAGGGAAGAAGCCAGCTGGAGAGCATAACCGACCATCGGACGCTGGCCCCTCGGCGGCCACGTCGCCCCCCACCATTTTGCCTCATGGCCCCCCTTCCCGCAAACGACAGAGAAGCTCCACCCTCCCGCAATTTGAATTAGACAAGTGGTCGGTCCCGATCAACTACTACATACATCTTTTCAACCATGCGGCCAATGGCATGGGAATCGAAAACCCACCAGGAGAAAACAATCACACCATGGTCCTCCTGGACGTAATCCGGATGATCCATCAAGACTACATGTCGGCTATTGACGCGTTGGTTGAAAGCGTCGACATCCTTACGGAGGAGATAGTTGCTTTGAAAGCCGAGACCCCCCACCCTGAAACACCCACTCCTATACCTTTTAAGGTTGCCGAAACAAAACCCCTGGATGTCAGACCTGACCCAAAACCCCCACTTGCTACACGCCTGCCTCCAGCCCCCGCCCCATTGTGGACTACAGTGGTCAAGAAAGGCAAAAAGACCAACAACACTGCCAGGACGACTGGACCCCCTACGATTGCCCGACCCTCCCAGAGGAAGGCTCCAACCACCCGAGAACGCCGCCTGATCGTCAAAAGGGAAGGTGCGCCCCTCAACATGTCCGCGCTGGAACTCCGAGACGAGATAAACAAAGCTCTGGCGGGCACCTATGTACAAATGGTCACTGTGAAGGGACTCACGGTCACTCTCACCACTATGGAATCGACGAAAGCCACTCTTCTGAACAGCAAAGTCGGCTCCTTCCTCCACCTCATCCCTGGGACTGTCAGTGTCCACTTGGACACGCCGTTGACGCACCTCTTGGTGCACGGACTCCCAACCTCATACACAATGGATGCAATCGCGTCCGAGCTTACTACCTTTAACTCTGGATTGGCCCTTGCCGGACAACCTAGATGGCTTACAACCGAAGAATCACGTGTGGGGAAATCCGCCTCAACAGTGGTTATTGCTATGACAGGCCCAAGAGCCCCTGACTTCGTTGGCAGGCGCCTGGCGGCCTTCTTCTCGACATACAGGACCGAGCGACGCTTGCGGTTCAACTCCCAATCTCAGTGTTCTAATTGCCACACCTTTGGTCACCACAGCAACAAGTGCAATAGCCCGGCCACCTGCCGATGTTGCGCACTCCCTCACCCGACTGGAGCTCACACTTGCCCCACTGCCACTTGCCGTATAAGAGGCCGACCCTGCAACCACACCTCGCTTAAGTGTGTGAATTGTGGAAGCCGGCACGAAGCCCACTCTTTGACATGTTCCTCCCGCCCTGTGAGGATGCCTGATGGCCCTGAGGTGGACAATGAGGAGGAAATGCCGGATACTTGAAGTTTGTAACTTTAGAGGTTATGGATTCACGTAGGCCTCGTGTCTACAACTTTTATTATATTTTTGTGGAGATAGTCGAGGATTTCTTTTGTTATGGGGGTTTTTAGGCCATAACTTAGGTTGCATGCCATGGATTTTCCCGTAGTTAGTTACAAATAAACCGCGGATTTAACAAAAAAAAAAAAAAAAAGGACTACAAACACACCGCAGAAACTCAAGGTTTTTGCCGTAACGGCAACCTTCTCAATATCTCAAATCACCCCCACATCAACCAATAGAAATAATAAAAATAAAAGCAAATATATATCGCAGTACTTAGCACTCAGTATACCATCCATCAGCATTAAATAGAAAAAAAGAGACAGGAAATTAAGATGTATGAGTCGGGTGGTAATGATGTTTCTGGAAGGGTTTGTTATGCATGTTTGTACAGATGAGCAGCATACGCCAAGGGGCTCAGGTTGTTTTGTCAACGCACAATATCAATTAATTGGGGGCAGCGGGTCCTGGGGATCTTATACAGTGACCGGAAAGCCCTAGCCGTAGAGAATTTTTATCTCTTAATGGATACATTAGAGGTGAGCTGGAGATCGCGAACCGCCAGCGCTTTTACACTACTGTACTGAAGCTGGCGACCTGGACATCTTCCTGCCCTCTGGTATGCCCGGTTGCGCTAAGTTATATTCTCAGTTGGACACATCTGATGATTTTAGCCACTGAAACCGCGAAATATTCAGATGAGGCTCATTGGGAGATGTTGTCACTTCTTGGCGTGAAATTACTGGGCGAAATGCCAAGGTGTGCTATGTAACAGCCTCACTCCCCGATATGATTTTCTTCGGCTCCCTAGAGACTCTTGACCACCTTGAGACCCCTATCTATCACCTTTCTGCACACCACCTACCGGCCAGAATTCAGATAATATGGACAACCGGGCGCTTATCGGGTCATGCAATGTCAACAGTTTCAACACAACTATAACAGATGACAGGAATTAGGTCCTAGAGCGGTTGTCACCACTGGAGCCGCAGAAACGACATCAACATTTGAGGGGGAACCGACTGGAGGGCGTGGGGCAATGGATTTTCCGAACAGATGAGTTTAGGAGATGGGATACAAGAGAAGATGGCTCTTCTCATTCTGTAATCTTTTGCTATGGTGATCCAGGTGTGGGGAAGACTCATCTCAGGTAACACAAATAATCGCCGGAGAGACCCCATATCGCTGACTCGTAGTTTTAGCTCCGCGGTAATCGACCATTTTTATGACAGGAGGCAGGATTACTACAACCGCCGGACTGTATTGTGACTATCTCGACCGAAAAGAACAAACTACATCTAACATGCTAGGAGCTATGCTCAAGCAATTGGTCGGGAGAGGGAGTATCCCGGAGGATACACCGGAAGCTTTCGAAGGCACAAAAGAGCATTTTGGCGGGGCAGGCCCCCGGATTCCAGAACTTCTTCAAATGCCAAAGGCGGCCATTACGCAACGACAATGGGTTGTTATATGTATTGACGGGTTGGATGAATCCCTCGCGGTTTATCGGACTAGCCTTCTTAGAGTTTTCCCTCCATTTCCCTCTATGATTTATCCCCACTACTCTTGGTATTCCTTGTTTCTTTTCTCTGCTTCATGTCTATTCCTATTTATCTATACCCGATGCTGATGGTAGGAGCGTCCTTTCTTTTTTCTTTTGCTCAATGTTTGCCTCTAGCTTTAGGAGATATATAAGAGATCTAGACGCCTGGCCTTTCCTGAAAACGCCTGGGTCAGTCTAGCAGTACCCAAAGTCAGACAGCCTAGCCTATCGTGATCATTGATAATAGAAACCTAGCGTGCCAGAGGTGAACTGGACATCACAATAAATCTACCTGCCCCTAAGATGCAGAGGAATAAAGCTCGCAGGGAGGGGGTTAATTGTGGGCTAGGTGTAGGAACTATTACGTGGTTATCTAACATCCAGTGGGGACGGGTATGGCTGGTGAGATAGTTTATGGCTTAGGAGGCAGATCCACTACCGAACACGGGCCGGCTGCAAAACTGGGGACACAAAATATATATACGGTAAAACCCGTGCGATTGTCTGAGCGCCCATACAAACTCAAAACCCGTATTTTCCAATACCTCCCTGGGACGAGTAAATGCATTTTTCTAGCTAGCATATCTAAATTTGCTATGAGCTATAGGAACTAGAACTATCGAACTTCACTATGGGGCATTGGAACTGCCTTCGCTCTTAAGTTCGTGCACTTTTTTTTTTGTCTTTAGCTAGGGCCGAAGTGGGTAGTTTTCGCCGTGCTTTCGCTTCCCTATCCCAGTAGATGGAATTTTAGGTATCTTAACACATGGTTCAATCTTTCAAGTTCTTTCCGTATGACAATTGGCCACTTCACGGAATGGGTAGTGAAAATGCCTGTTCGTTTTTTTAAAGCGATTTTCGATGCCTCAGAGCCAGTTTGCCAATACAGTAAACAGCTGTCTAGCAGCACAAGACGGGATCGGCTGTCAAGGAGAGCTTGGTGGCTGGGCGCGTAAGTTAATTGTGGTCATATGGATGGTGTTTAGTTATGGTAGCGTACCGTGTAGCCTCAGGTGGGATTTCCAAAAGCACCTCCGGGGCAATGTCACAATTTTGATCGAGGTGGTGGCACAATCGTGTAGGCGTGATAGGAGAAGGAAATCGTAGTGTCTATTTTCTATGGAGGCTGCTAGCCAAAGGTCACCTTGAGTATCATGGTGAAAACTTTCCATGTATAGCCCTATGCGTCCGTTCATGCCTTAGAACGTTCACTCGTCCACACTTTAGTGTTACTCCATCATAGGAGCGCTTCCTGTTGCCTGTGCTCCTCTCTGCTCCGAATACAACACTCTGCTACTAGGATTATTATACCATCAGTTTGACCGTCTAGTGACAAGAATTTAGTATGGAAAATTGTGAGGGACTGTTCGGCGTGCTCTCATGATTGTCGACTTGTTGTTTGGATAGTTTCGGGAAAGCATTTCGGCTGTAGGAATGCGCTTGAGCCCGGATCGATGCTTTCGCCGGAACAAGGGTAGGAAAGTTATAAGGAAGCTGTAATAAAGCGGTAAGAAGGCCGGAAGAACTGGGCGCCGGGAGACTATGGACAATGGGAGTCTTTTGTATTTTTTATGTTAGCGCGGGAGTGAGCAAAAGGGGGGGGGAGACATACGCGCAGTAGTATGCACATGTCTGGTGGTCCATGGCCGGGTAGGAGGACCTTGCTGCGGGTGATATATAAACTCCTGTCTTTATTGTTAGTTAGTTGTAAGCGTAATAGTTGTCACTGTGTTGTTGAATGAAGAGATCCCCCGCCCCTGAGCGTGCGATCGCGTCTTTCGTTGCGTGAACTCTTGGCGTTTCGTTTGGTTGTCATTTTCCCCGGAAAAAATTAACCGCGAAGGGAGCAACGGGAAAAAACTTGGGCCATGACAATGCCACTTCCCCACCAACTCCACTATCATGAAAACCAAAAACCAAAATACAAATTAAAAATGTAAATACATAGTAGGACACATAGTAGAAATTGATCCAGAGAAATTTCTTCGCGTGGTGTTAGAAATGCGCGGGAATGAGGAGGGCTACGTTGCCATCGATCTTTGGTGCGCGGCTAATTCCACCGTCCGTTGAGCCTCATCTAGGATTTAGGATAGGGGAAATTTGGTGAACACTTTTGCGCCATTGTTCGGAAAGGATGCCTGTTGACAGGACACCATATAGACTTATCACCCAAGCTCTAGAACTAGCCGGTTGGGTAAACTCACCCTTAGCCATGCTAGAGATTATAGTCTCTGAAAGCTCTAACTTCCGTGTTTATCTCGGTCTGTCATGATCTTTGTGGTTAATTGCAATGGGACAATAATTCAAAGAGGTTTTCTGAAGTGTTCCAGACATCGAAAGGAAGAAGAGAAGAAGGCAAAAAATTCAGACGAAGCAGGGTACTACAAGTGGAAGCAAACCTGGGCGAAATCCTCAGAGTGTATGTGGAGATGTAAACAAAGTATGTGTTACTAGTATTAATCTGGGCAAGATAGCGCAGCTAGGGTGCCCAGACCATTCCAGCAACAAAGCTGAGATAAATTAGGGCGAAATGAGATCCATGTTCTAATGCCGAGAATATGGTGACTGCACCTCGATACATGAACCAATGTTAGCGGTAGAGGTTAGAAGCCCAGAGCCTCATCAACCATACGCGAGGCAAATCGGAGAAAAACAAGAAATACGCAAGTCTAACACAAGCTTCTGGCTTTTATATCAACAAGTTCGAATTATTCACCAAGAGTCCCCACCCCGAGCTTCGAACTCACCTCTGCGCGGGGCCCTGTCACTCACTTCTCCCGTAACCCCGTCGCGGAAAACAGGCTGAAGTCAGCCCACCTCTCCTAGCTGGGTTTCGCCCGACAAGTTGGGGGATTGCGAATACCTGTTAATATGAGCGATTGTGTCCGGGTGCTTGACCTTATAGTCTGTCAGGGAAACGCCTATTCTCCTAAGGGCTCTTTTCTTTTGATCCGGGAATCACAGGGCTGCCCGAGAGAGTTAATTTTGAGATACTTTGCAGTTTAGACTTACTCCACTCGGTTAACCTAATGAATTGCGTATCTATGTACAGAGTCCTAACCCCCTTCTAGTAGCCAGCCAAAAAGGAATAGGCTGGCCTGTGCTGCATTCTGCCCTAGCGGAAGGGTTCCAGTCCACCCTAACTCTTGCTAATCTCTACAATAACTACAGTATCACCCTCGCCAGAACACTATCATGCCCAAACTCCAGCCACTGCTACTCAGATATTCCTGAAAGATATGAGGGTTGAGTCTAATGGAGAATCTATAACCTAAATGCCAGGCAGTATCGGATCAGTGGTCGCCGGGAATTAGTTGGGTGCTTTTTGCAAGGTAGATGAGGCTCAAGGGGGACGAGGACTACATCGCTCAAGGAGCACAGGATTACTGTGCTAAAAGCGCAAATTGGTACCAATTATTGGCTCGGGCACGGATGGTGGTAGACGGTTGGCACTCGAGGCTAGTGTGCGGCCGACGCAAGGCTCTTAGCAGGTGGCGAAAACGGGATGCCGGAGCGTGTGGCGAAGCTGGCCCCATGCGAAGCCACGAATCGTCGCTATTTACACTGCTGGTACTCGAGCAGTGCCTCGGTAGTTGGTGCTAGCATGCTCCTACTTTATAGGGATATGGGGGCACTGGGAGTGAGTGAAGGAGAGTACGGTAGGACATAGGATCCCTGTGACCAGTCACAGGTATTTCTGCACACCCCGTATTGCTGGGCCAACTGGGCCTGAGGGAGTAGTGTGGTAGTAGTGGTGTTGCTCTGTGTTTGTTGTATCGCATGGCGGGGGTGCGGCCGAGCATTCAAAGCCCCCAGATTTTCCGATCGGGGGATTTCCACAAGCTCGAAAGTTTGCTGGTGCTAGATCAAGTACGGTAAAAGCACCTAAACACAGGAGAAATGTACGGTACTAGGACGTTTTAATTTCCTCCCATAGCTCGTACTACTCGGGGGCGTGATCAGAAACAGGAAAACATAAAGTGTCTCCAAGAGAATTGGGTCGGACCAACAGAAATAATCTGCCGATTTTTGATGAACCCCCCAGACAGACGAGCTCCTCCTATTATTTTTCGTCTCAACTGTTTTGCTGTGGCTTCCTTGCTCCTATCTCGGATGGGGGGTCTCGGCGGCCAAGTACTGGTACTCGAGTACATGTATAATATTATAGAGTTGGAGTGCGGGTACTTACGGTAGGTAGTTGAGAGTCGCGAATGCTCACCGCAGACTGAACCTGAATGCGATTTTTGGGATACCATTCGCTGAGGGGGGTAGGTTAGGGTAATCCGGCACAATAGTGTGGGTACAAGGGACAGGCATAAAAAAGTGGTACGGTGCATAACTAATGTCTCAGAAGCAGTGGTACACTTGAGAAGGGAAACTTTAAGAATATCCATGTTTCTTCCCATGCTATGTAATTGATAAAGAAAATTATGTATGAGTGATGCAGATGACATCTACTCTAACACATTTACTATCAAATCAAACCCAAAGAGGTGTCTGCTGAGGGGGCACCTGAACCTCTAAACTAGGACCATATTTAATGCTAGCTTTATGATAAGTGGGCTTTAAAGCCCAGTGGCTTATTAAAGAAATCAATATTCTTTTGGGATCTATGGATAGAGGCTGCTCTGCTCTGTCATCCTTACCCATTTATTTCCTTGCACACAGGAGTGTCTGTTCAAAATACTTACCCCTTGGAGTTGGTAACTGTATGGTAAAGGATGGGGTTTAAGATGTACTTTACCATCTCAACATATTGTCTGTCTAAGTGTGGTTTGGTTGCAGTGTACCAGAATTTTGTCCAAAACCAACCCACCCCACCCCTGCAGCGTACCACTTTTTTATGCCTGTCCCTTGTATTCGTAGCTTCGCCTACCAATTCAATGTCTCCGCATTCTTTGAAGTTTTGTTGGGCAATATGCAAGCACGCTCTCTATGCTTAATAGCTGGTGAGTCTGGCAGGTGGGGGGGGGGGGGGGGGGGGGGGACCCCAAGGGTT
>Ga0307509_10005619_pt1 | contig 17352 bp, 11 predicted proteins | sample 10_EM_MG_FD_202245 | JGI IMG/M metagenome (GOLD analysis project Ga0307509, IMG submission 202245) | Populus trichocarpa ectomycorrhiza microbial communities from riparian zone in the Pacific Northwest, United States - 10_EM | ecosystem: Host-associated > Plants > Roots > Unclassified | place... | reverse complement strand
ACACAACAACCAAACCAACTCCCCCCCCCCCCCGCCCCCCGCCCCCGCCCGCGGCGCCCCCCCCCCCCCAGGAGGGCTGCTGTTAGAGCGATAGGATGTCCTCACCGATAAGCTAGGTGAGTAAGGTGAAACACCTGTCGGGTGGGCTAGGAAGGCTCAGGAGGAGATAGGCGCAAGGATGCTGTTGGGACGAAGTGGTGCTAATCCCGAGACGGAGAGTATTATAGCCGAACGCCACTCTCTAAGGATACCGGGAAAGGACACGAGCGAGTTGTAAAGCTACTGTTGGGACGGGGCGATGCCGACTCCAATGTGGTGCCATGATGGCAAAGCGCCACTCTCGCAGGCTGGCGAACGGGAATGAGGGAGCTGTCAAAGTGCTATTGGAGCGGGGCAATGCTTTTCGAAACTAGACGGAATTTAGCGGCATAGGAGCGACCTTCCAGACTTTCTGGAATCACAGCGAGGGAATTGTGAGTCTCTAGCGAACGGAAGGATTTGGCTCCTAGGTGAGTAGCCCGGGAGACAACCGAGCGCTCCTCAACAGTCCTCAGGGCCCCTGGATTAACACATGGGAAAGATCCGCTTGTCTTGATGCCCCCGGCTCATAGTGCCTCCATCACCTGTAGACCCTCCATAACTCCCCAGCTCATTAGTACTTCTCTTTCCCTCCTGTATCCTCCTTTCACCATTCTTTTAGCCCTTGTGATGACTTTAGGAGACCGCTTATTACCCCATGTTTGCGTTGATTATCTATCGTCTCCTCTCCCGTCCATCTCTTGTAGCATATTTTCGGATTGTTCGAGAAGCCTTTCTTGATCCTAGTGCTGCATTTTCTCTCCCCTTAGAATTGATTCGGTGGTCTGCTGGTGGCATCGTGGTTTGCCGGTAAGAAGCTTCCGCATTCCGTCCTCCGAGTACCTTGCATTCTCATATCATCTATGAAGTCCTCGAGCTGTTATACCCAAATTCGGTTGCCAGCGTCATGGTACGATATGAGTATTGACGGCGGTGGTGGAAGCTTAGCCACGTGCTCAGGGAGAGGTTGAGAGTATGGTGTTGGTCCTGAGACAGTGCTTTACCGGTACTAAATCATCCACCAATAGGTACACTATGTCATCAAGATTGAGAAGTACGGCGGGCCTCCGGATACGGATACAAGCTGAGGGCCCGATTATCAAAGAGTAGAAACGAGCGTTTCGAGAAATCCCATTTGATGACGAGCATCTCTCTTTCACCCCGATCTTCCCCGGTAGACTGAAATCTCGCTCCCTTGGTCCCCCAACCGGCCTCGTAACCTCCCCACCCGCCAGCACGACGGTGTAGATTATCTAGCGTTGGTCTGGGCAGTAAATTCTCCCCCCGTAGTTTCTCATTGCCGGGAAGAATTGATCCTCGTGTTTGTTGGGAGGAATCGACGCAGAGGGAGTGAGTGGCGGTGAGGGTTTTGCGCAGCAGAGTGGAACGGCTCGGGTGAAGACACAGATTTTGTATGAAGAACGGTGAACGGGTTCATCATTGATTGTGTTGAGTGTTAATAAAAGAAAGGCGTGAGGAAAGTTGAGAGCGAGGAAAAGATAGAGAGGGGGGGGCAAGTGGGAGAAAAATTCTCATAGCTTGCACGTCCCTTCACCAATGGATACGCGCACCACCGTAGTCTCAGAGTACTAGCACGTCCCTTGTCAAGTGCTGCCATTTCTAACATGAGGTAATAAGGCCCTGACGAGTGATGTTCCATGAAGTAATTTGGTGGACCCGTTTGTTGAATGAGGTTAAACTATATAATAAACAAGGGCTAAAGCCTCCATTAACTTAGGGGGCAATAAGGGATGTATATCAGTCGGGGTTCCTCTGGCGGGAGAGAGAGGGGTGCCTCAGTCCATCTCGAGATCTTAGTATCTTAGTTACCTGCCAATTAGGACACTCCCCTGGCTCTTCCTTCAACCAAACTTTACAAACTGTATTCAAAATGGTCAAATATACGTCACCGAAATAGCAGCTGGGATGGGTAGCGCGCAACGTCTTCTCTTCGATCTTGCTAATCTAGTGGTAAGGACAGAAGTATATATCAAAAACAAAACCAAGCTCTGACCCTTCTATCGATCACCACATATCAGTGCTTTCCATCCTTCCTCCGTGTTCCAAAACAAAAGAAAGAAACATTCTGCGTAATTTCCGAACAAACGAAATGCATCACAAAGACCCCTGCTCTCCTGCGCCCTTGATCTAATACCCAACTCTTGTTCTTCCTTCGTCTCCTTTTGCCTCCATGCGTTCATTAACAGTCTATGCTCCTTCCCATCCATCCATCAACGGAAACATATTTCCCGTGCTTCCGCACTTGCATATAACAAAAGAAACTATAGCATGCAGAGCAGAACTAGCTGACCTCTAACAAACTGCTCGTGGAAATTGTGGCTCTAGAGCCTAGCTGATTCTTTCTCTGTTGTTCGGGCTCAAGGGAAATCATCCCTGTCGAGAATTGCACCCAATCGATGCGAGCGGGTAGGTTAGGCTGGTCTCAGCAACCACTGGTATGATACCACGACAGTGAAGCAGGGAACGGATATACAAGGTAGGCTGGGGCTCCTAAATGAACCTAGGACTACTGTATAGACTCGGGAGAAGATGAAAGTGAAGAGGAAGAAGGAGTAATACACTAACTAAATATAACCACCTGAGATCCACAGGATAGAACTAAATATTTGAGAAAAGGTTCTTGTCATCATATATCACACTCTATGGGGTCCTTCCTCCTCGAGTGTTGGTACTGGAGCGGGAATGAGTGAATCAGGTTAATGCCATCATACCAGGAAACAAACAGTAGACTCTTCTCGCTATAGAGCAAGCTACAGTCACTAGACATAAGTCTTGGTGATTGCGGAAGACTGAGACGGTGTGTTTATCTAATGGGTATATAGCAGGAGGCAGATAATGGTATTGCAATGGTGGAAAAAAAGTAAAGAATTAAACAGGAAATATTATTTTAGTAAATTTATGATTACATTTTTAATTTGGATTTTTTTTAACTTTTTTTCTTTTGTTTATAGTACAGTCGTGTAACAAAAGTCCTGGCACCCCCGACTGCGTGATGGGACAAGAATGCCTGAGCCCACCACTTTGTATGTCTTCCCTTAGCCTGAATTAATGAAGAATATAAATTACAAGGTTCTGTTTCTCATGATCGCATTTCTTCTTTGAGCATTGAGGTATGTGGAGTGGTCGAGGTGAAGCAAGTTGAATAATAAAATTTTACCAGGGTGCCAAGACTTTTGTTACACGACTGTACATGATTGTGGGGTTGGTGAGGAGAGTGCGGTTGTTGCCATGGCCGAAATTTTTCCTGTTGTTTGGTGGGCGGTTAATTTTGTTCAGGAAAAATCATCTGAATGGTATTAGTGGAGGGGGCTGGGGCCAGTTGCCGGAGAGCGTTGCTGCGCGCTTAGGGGTGTTTCAAATGCCTTTATTATGAAACCGGTGAGTAGAGCGCAGTAAGCCTGGCGCTGCGGCGTTTCGCTGCGCTTAAAACCAGGTGATACGAGAGAGCCACTTGCTGCAGGACCCAGTGGTCTCCGATGAATAGGGCCTTAAGCGGCCCCACAGACGAACACCATTACAGTACTAGTACGGTCGCGCCTCGCTGCTCCGGATGGCCAAAATCCAGGGACTCTTTTCCGGAATGGTAGATTATTAGGAACAATGAGTGGGGTTATGGTGCAAAACAATTTAGAATCCGGAGAATTTCATCGGGGGTAGCTGGGGATCCTGTTAGAGTGAGCTCCAGGACACTGAGGCATGACTGTACAGTGATTAAGGTGTCGGTGAAGCTGAACTGCATGCAGTCGGTTTCGTATCGTTCGGGTAGTTGGGGTAAGAAGCATTGATCTCAGGGGACAAAAGACGGGAAAGTGATTAGTGCTGTAGGGTAAATTTTCTTTCTATTCATTCTGTGGTGTTGGTCTTTCGCCAATTTGGTGTTTATGGCAACAGTTATCTGCTCCTCAGTCCAGGGGTACCTCTAGGGAGGCCCGTTGCATCTCTGAATTTACAAGGTGGTATCCGTACCCCAAGCAAGAAAGGTATTCACGGTAATGAGCTAGTCCCTATGCTTAACAGTTATTGGCGGTGTGCGGGTGCTGGGCGTAAGGGCGCTTGGATGATACAACCCCCCAAAAAGACATGGGGCCTATCATCATTATCGGTATGGTTCCGGAAGAATAGACTCCATGCCAGTTTTGAGACAAAGAGTGTGATGATCTGACTCTAAGTTATCCAACTCTAACTAGTAAATTGACAAAGTGCCGTATGATAATTGCCAGAATATGTGGGGTTCATATGGCCGAAAATATTGGGGGGTTGAATTTAAGAATAAATAAAATTAAGAAACCTAAAGCGGGATGATTATCGTACTTGGTGAATTTACTGGGTGAGGTTGTAGAATTTAAATATGGGGGCAGATGCTAGCTTACCGTAAAAACTCAAATAGAAGAAAATTGTGCTATGATAGGACGCTGGAATTTATCTTCATAGCTACGTGAGGGGAAAACACTGCAAGCTCAGCCTTCAGTTGAGACGAGGCAAAAGGAATATGCGCTACGACTTACTACGGGAGGTGGCTGCGGCGTCTCGGCATGTTTTTCTGTTTTGTGTTTTTGCGGTGCTGGAGTGTTGTGCTTGGTGTAGCAGCCAAATCGTGGCACATTTTGTCTGGAGTCCAGTGTTCCAGAACCATACTAGTTCTTGGACCCTGGTAGCTTGTCATTATTACACGCCTTGCTCCCCTATCTGCAGATACTATACTGCAGTACCTGGAAGGTGTGCTTAAACACCTCGTGCGGGTGATGATTTTATTGGACCCGCCCAATCGCTTCTCGCTATACGTTTGAACTGTGGCGACTCGGTGTTCTTCGTACCGTCCTGTTGGTTCGACTGCTTTCGATTCACCTTAGCTCGCTTTAACGCAATTCCAATGTTTATGTGATTCTACGGTGCTTGCAGGGGGAGAGCTAGCAGAAGCAGAATACTTTAAAGGCAACCTCTTCCTTAGGAAGTCACCCCTAAGGGCTGTGCTGGATCTAAAGCTTAAAGCTACCCCAGAAGGTAGGATTACCAAGAAGATTATGCCTGGAGTTGGGCGACGAATTTTAGAATCTTCTAGAAGCGCAGAGACGGGGGTATCGTTTAGTATGACACATACTTACGGTTTTGGTGAGCACCGAGTTGTCTTCTAGCAGTCTCATCCAGTTAACCAAAGTCAACCATGCATATAGTTCAGGGGACACTTCTGGATCTCAAAGTAGTAAGGATCACTAACACCTTTTATACACTTGACTAATAAGTTCCTAGTTTCACCTAAACCCAAGGCCAGCCACTGCCGAGTTATGAACCGCCATGATGGGAACAAAGGCTGGAGGCCATTTTCCTTACAAGGACCGACTCTCATGGCATCCTTTCTCACCATGGTTGCTCTAATCGCATTTATAGCATATATCAAAAATATCAGCAGTGAAAAGGTGTAACAGGTTTATTCCTGTCTAACGAAAATACAATAGAACTGGTGGTAGACCTGCTAACACTAGTGCTAAGGGAGGCCTCAGGGGACCGGAAGTAAGGGATAATAGTTGAAGGACAAATTGGACTCAGGGATTGCCGTTCAACCAAGTGTATTCTTAGACTGAAGGTCTGTTGAAGTCTGCTGTCTCCTGCTAGCCAGGAGACTGGTTTAAATACAAAACCCAAGAGGGATAGCCTTCCTGCAATCACGATCATTACCAGTAGCTGTGCACATACCGGAATCCTGTAATCCTGCAAGACCAAAGAAAGAAACAAACAAAGCTCAGCCTTCACCAGAGTTACATGACCATTCCATCCCCGGAATCCTAAATATAAACTTCCAACAAAGCAAACTAAACATAGCAATATGATAGAATAGCCTATCTGACTCAGAGACAGTGGCGGAGCTGAAATCAAATCAAATAAACCAAATATAAATCAACTAAACATAGGAGATCCTGCACTGCCCGCTCTTGTGTACCGTTACTGGAATATGTACACATGATACAAGAGGAGGCATTATTCTTTGTGGAAAGACGTGAGGATTTTCCAATGGATGTAGCATTTTCTTACTGGTTTCTACCTCAGATGGTAGTTGTGGCACTGGGTGTGGGCTGGGCTACCATTGATTTAGATATGAGGCGATTGGAGCCTTACGTTCAATTATCCAAGCTTGAAGGAGCAACTTCTGGCAACTCGATATTCCTTCACAATCCCTTTGGCTTCGTTGCTTTTGTACAGGTGAATGCTGCTAGAAGAGGGTGTGTTTTTGGTATATATCAAGTCTTTCTGAGAGATTCTAACAAACAATGAGTAGGGATTGGAACGTCTTCTGGGCTGGATTAGCTCTTTGCCTGATTTTCTGGGTCATTAGACAGTGAAATAGTTCCCTCTTGACTACTCAGGCTGTGAGACGAGATATATAGAGCTTGTTCCAACCATTCGAAAAGCTTATTCAGTTCGATAACCAGAAGGCAGCTATGAGTGGTTCTTTGCTCTACACTAGCTATGGTATAACAATACTGGGGGAGAAGGTGTATCCGTTCATGACCAAGGAACTCATTGCCCTATCTTGCATACCAGCAAGCTACGGTGAAGGTAGTAAGATTGGTTAACATGGGGCAAGGAAGCCTGGACTGCTCAGATATGAGTATATCAAACCGAGCTCTCATGTACTCCTTGTGAGATAAAAGCTCGTGAGGGAAAAGAATCGTACATGTTGAGCACAGACAAATCTGAATACAACATTAACCCTATCACAAATCGCGAACTACGACCATGATGTATCTCTCGTCCAACATCACTGGCCTTATGAATTTCCACGTGGATGAGCCAGGATGCAAGGAACCTGACTTTTTCAGGATCTGGGCCAAATTAGGCAATGGTCATAACAGAAGCGATGAACTCGACCTAAACGATATCTACTGGAAACCAAGTTACCACTACCAAACTCATGAAGTGACAGTAGACGAGATAGATAGCTCCATTCTAGCAGCTCTCCTACTTGGGGAGCGAATGAATTTCACTGTAACGACCATATAGATAGGTAGCTACAGTGGACTACTAGTAGACTCAAGCCCATATGGTATACCAAGAGGTAACCAGAGTGAGGATAGACCAGTATACTTAGTATACTAGCAGTAGACATGAGTTGGTACAAGTGTCTACAAAGTGACTTGGTGACATAGGGTTAGACAAGATAACCTTCGGAGATCATGTTCGTGTAAAGCTAAGGAAACAGGGTAAAGGTTGCACGGGTCTCCAGGGCAACAATATATGTGGTCGCGCGGACTCGCGAAGGGAATAAAGGCATAACAGGGTGAAGTTACCATACCTTGGAAACATGATTACCCTACCTTGGGGACCCAGTTACCCTACTGAGGTACCCCAGTTACCCTACCTTTACCGACAAAGTCGTCTGCGGACTTAAGGGAAAGTTATCACACTAAAGTGGGGCTCTAAGGTGTTCATAGGGCCGCTTGGTGGGGCACGAAACGGGCTACTGACGGAGCAGGAGTGGTCTGAACCTCCTATAACTTTCAGGGAATATTCGTAACACCCCCCTGCGGCCCCAGCGTTGGTACGGCCCGACAGCACTGTCTGGCTGTGCAGTTGTGTGCTTCCTAGTAAAGTGAGATTCATAGGCACGCTCCTACAACACTGTATGAGTTGTGGCCGTCCAACCGACCAGAAGCTGTTCGCAGGATATATAAGGTGTGTGAGGGTAACTGCCTCCTGGGGCGCCACCTGGATAACACCTGGGAACCACCTACGGGCATACTTTGACCTCCTGGTAGTTGTATGGTTAACAGCAGAGGGCTTGGGGCTGATCAGGGAAGCTGCAAGGCTTCCAGGACAACCACCCCAAAGCCAGTCCCAGGCTACCCCATGAACTGTAGCATTACCATGGGTTATTAGTGGACTCTAGAGGTGTGAGTCTCGTCATGATTTGCGAGAGTCCCGCATGGTTGACTGTGGGTAGCGCCCATGCAGTCAAGCAGCAGGAGACTTCTTATTGTGAGAGCATGCAGTCAGGTTTAGAAGCTTAGTATACCAAAGTAGATTTTCCAATTGACTGCGTAGCTTGTATAGACGAAACCATCGCTGGGCCAGTGTATCCCAATGGATATTATCTCTACGGTGGGCATGTCAGTCGGCCACTGACATGCTACTGATAGGAAAGAGTTTTCGCTCATGCACGTGTAGTTGGAGAGACATCACTGGGAGCACTTCCTTTTGTGGAGATAGTTAATATCCAAGCGGTCCGACTGCTTCTGAGTGTTAGCTTGCTCTAGGCAGGGCAGTTAGGCAACCCTGAGCTGAGCAGGGTGCTTGCGAAAGGTCAGAATGGTTGATGGGTGTCCTCTGGCTTTACATTATTCTACTTAACTAAAGCGAGAGACACCCTATTCTGATAACCAACGATCCTCGTGAGAACTTATTGAGTGAAGCTTTCAGGCTTAACGATATTAGGTTTTACAGCTTGATTCTACTTTGAATTATTTTATCTTTATTTTGATCCTTACTTCTACTTTGAGTCTTCGGTGCGGTCGCAATCTTAGGATCTGTCTTCCCACAGAGTGCCCCCGGTACATTCACCCAGGAAGACAAAATTATGGACATCTTAACATTTGAGGAGATTGCGGACGAGGCGGTCAGAGACCATAATGTAAATCCTAAGTATTTGCCATTCGGAAGTCCCTCGTATTTGTCGAGGGTTGAGGACTGGGGCCTGTAGAAACTGACTGGGCAGACCTTGTACATTATGGGATTGTCGCCAGGGAAGAAACTCTTTGTCTTTAGAGACCCCATGACCTTCCAGAATGGGCTGGAAAGGATGGACAGATTGTGTTTTGAAACTGCTTTAAAGCCACTGCTTGTGCTCGATTCTGGTGGAGAGGAGGTTGTCGGGAATAGGGTAGGTAGAAGTATAGGGATTATTGTCCTCTCTCTTATTGCTCATATTCTTGCAAGTTTTCTTGGGCTGGTTGTTTTCTGTCTTGGTGGAATTTTTCTCATCTTCTACAATTGGGAAAATAATCTAGCTAGAGACCCAGATACCCTTGGAACGAAGATGGCTTTGGTTGCCCACAGCCAGACGCTTCTGAGAGATTTTAGCGGCTCAGATGAGCTTCGGGCTTCTGATTTGTGCATGGAACCCAGGAAATATAAAATTTGGGCCTTGGGAGATCTGAGTGCATACCGACTAGATGTTGTAAGTGGTAGAGATGATCCAATAATTCAAAACCAACATACCTCTTGCTCTGTCCATTATGATAAATTGGTCGGCCCGGTTGAACTGAGTCACTGGACGGGGATTGCAGCAAAACTTGTGAACATTCCCTTATTGACACCGCCAGACATATATTGCAACACGAGTCTCTATACTCTTTTCCACCTCGTGCCTCTCTTCCTTCCAGCTCGTGATTGACACTCACGATCCACTACCTTCTTTTTTCCTACTTTCTGCTATTTTCTTTCCCCTCAATTCTTGCCTGAATTCCCTCAGCCTAGTGGGGGATGAATATCTTGATGGGTTATCAACCAGGTACCTGGGTAGCAACTTCCTCCCTTCTTGCTCTCTGTCCAACTTGTCGCGAGATATGATATCACAACACTGGAAGCCTGACTTGTTTTTACTCTGGGAACTAGGGAGTGGCAAGAAATATTTGACGTAAGAGGCTGGATTCTTTGGGAGAACAGAATAGAGATGCCAGTAATGGGTAGAAAAACTGTAGAAACTTAGGTCGTTGGTGATCAGCAGCCAGTGTGATCAGACAAAGGAGGAAACTAGCACTATCGCAAGCTTCAATAGTGACTTCCTTTCCAAACAACATCAGATCGTGGCCAAGGTCATGGGAGCTATCCTGAAGCAGCCAGCTGCTTGCCAAGGCTCGAAGTATCAGGGTTGGTGTTACTAGATAAAGGTGTTTGGTTTGGAGGTAAAGTTGGGGGGGGGGCTTATTGTTACTCTGGGAGGAGACTAGGAGAGTGAGCATGGAGATAGTTTTTCGACGTTTGATATTTATGGGAGGAGAAAGCCATACTAGCAATAGTCCCTATAACAAGGGTTGAAAGTGACTTTATGGTATAACTTGGTGAGGAATGAGGAATGGGGAATTGGGGCGAGAGCTATCGCTACTTATTTAATGACTACAGAGAGGTGAGAAGGGACTTCGTGAGACACAAGTGGTTTATCTAGGTACGAATGGAAGCAAGGTTTTGTAATATCTGATGTCTGTTGAGAAAAGCAAGTGAGTGTAACTGCTGGGTATATTGTAAATTATTGCATCTGAAGAATTAAATGACAGGCATGTTTTTATATACACCGCTTTCAGATGAGTTTTGTGACAATATGCACGAAGAGAACCAGTTGGATAAATCAATCTATTGCTGAAAGAATAGTACTACCAGGGCTCGATCTGGCCTGCTAACCACTGTACCGCTTACTATGCCCCTGCCAAGGGATATCCAAACCAAGCTAACAGGTACTGACTGGCCCGGCAAGAGTAGGGTCAGGGGCAGGTGTAGCAGCACAAGGCCCATGAACAGCCACACTCATGCTATAACCTCTAGGACCATTACAAAAACTGCCAGTACCCACATCAGCATTTTCGAGATTCCCAGCCCTAGACTCCCCCCTGGGAAAGCCCATCTCTGACAGATATTAGTGGACAAGATACACGATGAACTAATAGAGATAATAGAGATTAGAAGTGAATTACAAGTGCTGTGTGCAGATTATACAAACCAAAGAGACTCCAGTAAGGAGAATCTTGACTTGCCGGTTCAGAAAATTGATTTGGGAGTTTGGGTCTCTGTAGGCATCAGCAATTGTGATTCTTAGCTTGATGTTGGACCTGAGAATTTTCGCCATCAGGTTTCCATTGGCCACTTACATCGCTGTCAGGCGGTTACCAAAACCTCTTTCAACTGTGGCTGCCATATCGCCAATTTGCTTCTTGGGTTCCCCTTTGAAATCTCCAAGGTCCTTTTACATGATTGGCTTGCCCTACAAACTCAACCAATGAAAACTATACTTTGGCCATGTTTGATATACGATCCCCTAAACGACTGTGGAGAGATTCCATAGGGGTCCAGTATTTTAAATGCTCATGAGATGCAATTCCAATCATCATGAATTGGGTAACATACCAAGTGATCTTCATGACGATTACTCTTCTGCTCCTTAGGTTTGTGGATGGTGGGGCTTTCTGCCCAGGCATCCTCCTCTGTGAGATGGACTACTACTAACTATAGTTAAAAACACATGCCTCAGTGGTGGAGAGGTATTTTGAAAACAAGTTACGAAGCATGCTTATTGAAATACAGGATAGCTGCTAGTATGGAGAGAGAATATGCTGCCAGTATGTTCAAGTTGTGAAAAAAGAAAAAGAAATATAGTGCCAGTAGTATATGAAGTGGCTTAAGCATTTCCCCAGGGTCATCCTTATTTGTACTCTTATGGTGCTAAGACTTGCCAAGACTTGCTAACCATTCTAGGATGGCTATTAGAACTGAAATCCCACATTATCTGTTCTGAGATGCTAGGCTGCCTACTTTCCTGAAATACGCACTGGCATATCAAATTTGTCTAATCATCTTGCATCTACTTTATCACGCATACTCTTAACACACAATTTAAAAATTAGCACAATTGACACCGTTAGTCACATATATTAGATGACTTATTTCCAGGATTTTTTGGTCAAAAAAATCAATTGCTCAGTGATTGTTTTATTGTTGCTTTCTTCAAACATTTTGAAGTGCTTATCATTGCACTCAGTCTTCCCATCCTAGATGACTCCCTTTTAGAGTAATGCAAGATAGTGATATGATCTGAGGAGTTACTAATGTAGAGTTTGCCTGTTCCAACCTCTTCACCACTTCCTGCACCACCTCGCACACCATAGCAACAAACGTCCAGCTTTATGAGAACCAAAAATCTACCTCAACATAATCATGGAATTACCATGCTTGTAACTATCCCTTATAGTCCGTTAGGGATGTGATAATAAGTATGTGTTGAATTGATAATAGATTATCTTGATCAGCTGGTCAAGACTCTTTTAATAAGCTCTCTGTTAGATATGATAGGTACCCTTCTGCACTTAGACAATAATGACCTTTTTATAACTACATGGTAGTTCTTATTATCATTGCACTTGGTAGGCTTGTATTGATTGCCAGATGAATCATAGATGAAATCCACTAGCATGTAAACGAATATCAAATAATTGTTTATTTATAAACTTGTAAGTAGAAAACTAGTTAGATGGTAGCATGAAGATCCTCTTCTGAGGGTGGAAAGCTTCTTCTTTATATATAATCTACTCTTACCCTAATTACTCATTCATATTAGTCATCCATCTATTATGACTCATAATGAGTGACAATATCAAATCCATTAGCTGACTCATATTAGTTATCTGAGCAACAACCTTCAACCAATAACAACTCATAAAACAAGTCTTGTACCCACCTGAGTCACATGCATGAAACCCATGACTCATGATATGAGTTATGTGCAAAAATCATTATATCACCTGATATCACAAGCATCAGTCATAAAACACTGAACCAATTATAACCTACTGATAACTGACTGCTGGGTTGTCATGTGAAATAGTATGAGTTAACTGACCTCAGAGAGTAAAACCCAACAGACCAATGACTAATAAGTATCAGTCATGTGAAATATGCCTTGCTTAGTCACGATTGGTGACAGGTGGAGAAGATTCTCAAATCAAACAAGAAGCTTTGAGCTGCCCTTACCTGGGCTCAAGCAGATACAAATCACAAAATTAGGGATACCATGTGAAAGATGTGGCTTCTCTTTACTGGGGTGAGCTTGGTTTGTATAATTTTTCATAAAGTACCCTCCATGCAGTACTAATATATATTAGCTGATCATATATCTCGTGCAAAAATACCTGTTGAAGATGCTCTTGGCTGGTAGGGGCTCTATGGCAGGGGATCAGAGTAGTTGTCATGCAGGTTCAGAGAGTCTGGGTGTCGGTCTAGGGAGTTCTAGTATGGATGAGCATGTGAAGATTACAGGCAGTCATGGTGACTCAGACAATAAGAAGGGAGTTGAGGATTTTCCCATTAGTGCTGAAGCTGATTTGGCTTGCTCTATGTTGGTCGGTAGCACCAGCTGGTCATAGAGCTTGGTTGGGAGCCATCACTGCTTGTGTCAATTATATGGGTGGGCCTGGCTGATTACTGTTTTATTGAAGAGAGGGGTCATATTACCCTAGTGGGAATAGCTTGCATAATTATGCGCGAGGTATATGGCACCATGGGGGAGAGCATATATCCGAACCAAACCTCCCTGAGTAGGGACTTCCTGCAGGCATCTGGGAGACTACTGAGGAACGTCAATTAGTTCACGTTCCATGATATGGCTAACCAATTGGAATGATGATTAGAGAACTAGTTCTCTGCTCTTACTAATGCATATGCATCATACATTGATCAATGAATATCAGAACTGATCACTCCATATTCATGATACTATTGGTATATAGGCATTTGGACTACATATTCCAGTAGGGTCTATCAGGACGACGAGATTGAAGACTGACTACTGGTGGAGTGGAAACACCGTCAGAGAAAATAGCAGTTGGGAGATTGTCAGAGTTGAGTTGGGCAAGTATTCAGGGCCAAACAGTGTTCGCACTTTGTTCTGACGAACTAAATTCTTAGAAAGAGACTTCTTTAGTAGAGAAGCCAAAGTAGAGTGAACATTAGTATAAATAGTAGGGCTCCCCTCACTGGTTGAGAACATCATCAAGCAACGGTGAAGAGACCTTAACAATATTATAAGTTATTAAGATATTGTTTTATTACTTTATGGGACCATTCTTCTTGCGCCTTCCTGACCAATGACCCGTTGTCTCGAATATTCTCGGCCTAGTTAGCCTGGAATCTTACCGTGTTAGCTACTCTGTAACAGTTCAGATCTTGTGTTGTTGGGTTCTGTCGGAGGTGTCTTCTAGCCTTTCTTCTCAATATATGAATCGAACATGCTCATATAGGTCCAGGCTCCTGTTTACAATGTGTAACGACCCTACAGATGGGTAGCTACAGTGGACTAGACTCAAGCCCATATGGTATACCGTATGGTAATCATATTGAGGATAGGTCAGTATACTTAGTATACTACCGGTAGACATGAGTTGGTACAAGTGTCTACAAAGTGACTTGGTGATATAGGGTTAGACAGGGTAACCTAGGTAGGCCAAAGTAACCCTACTAGGCAGGGTAACCTTCGGAGGGTATGTTCGCATAAAGCTAAGGACACATAGTAAACGTTGCATGAGTCTCCGGGGCAACAATATATGTGGTCGCACGGACTCCCGAAAGTAATAAAGGCATAACAGGATGAAGTTACCCTAGTTTAGAAACATGATTACCCTACCTTGGGACCCCAGTTACCCTACCTTCACCGACAAAGTCATCTGCGGACTTAGTGGAAAGTTATCCCACTAAAGTGGGGCTCTTAGATGTTGATAGAGCCGCTTCATATAGTACGAAACGGACTACTGAGGGAGCAGGACTGGTCCGAACCTCCTATAACTTTCAGGGGATATTCCTAACACCCCCCTGCGGCCCCACCATTGCTATGGCGCGACAGCACTGTACGGCTGTGTAGTTGTGTACTTCCTATTAAAGTAAGATCCATAGAAACGCTTCCACAACACCGGAGGTTGTGGCCGTCCAACCGACCAGAAGCTGTTCGCAGGATATATAAGTGGTGTGAGGGTAACCGCCTCCTGGGGCGCCACCGGATAACACCTGGGAACTACCTACGGGCATACTTTAACCTCCGGGTAGTTGTATGGTTAACAGCAGAGGGCTTGGGGCTGATCATGGAAGCTGCAAGGCTTCCAGGACAACCACCCCAAAGCCAGTCCCAGGCTACCCCATGAACTGTAGCATTACCATGGGTTATTAGTGGAATCGAGAGATGTGAGTCTTGTCACCATTTAAGAGGGTCCTGCATGGTTGACTGTGGGTAGCGCCCATGCAGTCAGGCAGCAGGAGAGTTCTTACTGTGGGAGCATGCAGTCAGGTTTAGAAGCTTAGTATAGCCAAGTAGATTTGCCGATAGACTGCGTAGCTTGTATAGACAAAACCACCGCTGGGCCAGTGAGTCCCAAGGGATATTACCTCTACGGTGGGCATGTCGGTCGGCCACTAATATGCTACCGATAGGAAAGGGTTTTCGCTCATGGAGATGTAGTTGGAGAGACATCACTGGAAGCACTTCCTATTGTTGGAGATAGTTAATATCCGAGCGGTCCGACTGCCTCCCAGTGTTAGCTCACTACAGGCAGGGGAGTTGGACAACCCTGAGCTGAGCAGGGTGCTCGTGAAAGGTCAGAATGGTTGATGGGTGTCCTCTGGCTTTACATTATTCTACTTAACTAAAGCGAGAGACACCCTATTCTGATAACCAACGATCCTCGTGAGAACCTATTGAGTGAAGCTTTCAGGCTTAACGATATTATGTTTTACCGCTTGATTCTACTTTGAATTATCTTTATCTTTATTTTGATTCTTACTTCTACTTTGAGTCCTTGGTGCGGTCGCAATCTTAGGATCTGTCTTCCTACAGAGTGCCCCCGTTACACAATGAGGGCGTTGAACTTATACAGTTAGACAAATCAAATAACAGTAACTATATTGTTTCCAACTTTTACAAACAGCTTTAGGAACCATTAGGAAGTCCGCAATGAAAATTGACTGCTGGGGAGCAGATGGCAGTGATCTTCCATTCACTCTAACTAATGGGGCGCTTTGGCTAGCATAACTCTATAAGCATGCAATATAGGATACCATCATGTTCAAGCTGTAAACAAAGATCAACGAAGCAATTAACTCTGCTTGTTGGCTTGTATAAGTCCGCTTTGCGATGGAATAATAGACTCTATCTACTTATCTAAGATTCTTCTAGATTTCTAACATTTTCGCCAGGTCCCCCAATGCTTTCCAACACACAATTTGTGACTCATATTACCTTCTCGTTCATTCCAACCGCTATCACTACACTTCTAGAGCCATTCTTGGTCTTGGTTGGATATTATCTCACACTTTATCAACCATATGCCGAGGTTCGTAGAGGAAATGCGTCACCAGGTTCCTCTCTTGATCTTAAAAACACAAATATCTCCCCTGTACTTATTGCCCAACATGTGATTCGTTATGGCCATATCTTCCACTTCCTACCATCCATCATCGTCATGACAGGGATCTTCCTGGCGGTGCCGTTGGGTGGAATCTTCAACCGGGGTTTGCAGTCCCTCAAATCCGACAAAATGGTAACATACCCGTTCACTACTAGCATTAATACAGATTTTCGGAAGGTGATTCTAGTGGAGACTCATATCTTATAAGGTAACTTGTCTTGCTGTATTTTTCCCACATCCCTTTCCAATGCTCTGCCAAAACCGCGGTCTAATATACTACCAGAACGCAGTCACAATAGAAGGTACTCGTGTCCTTATCTCGGCAGCTATATACAAAATGTATAGGATGAGGTCAACCACTTATAACCAGATCCAGAGCTAACCCTTCTGATCATATACACTAACACTTCAACTTCCCACTCTGTCCACCTCTAGCTAAACCACATCTTTTCTTTTCTCTAGTCGTCCATGTCATATATATAGAACCTTCGTGAAAATTCTAACATTATACGGTGAGTGCATTCACGCAAGATCCTGCAGAACATTGGCGGGTGGCCAACACTAACGTCTTTGAGAGTACAAATTTGCTGGCTTGTATCACGGATGAAACCTACTGCCTTCCGTTAGTGTTGGAGCCAGGGAATAAGACACACCTGAGTGCCTTGACACAGGGGTATGGCGGTAATCTAACATGCCAGTTACTTCAAGTTGCCGGTAACACTGTCCGCCAGATTAGCAAGATGGATAAAAACAGCGAGGTTGGAATCAACGTCGCGATAGCAATATCAGATGAAGGCCTCGTGCGTTGTGCCGTGGGTGTCACAATACCATAGCAATATCTGTACTAAAAACAGAAATCTACTCTTTCGTAGTGGAGTGGGTCTGGAGCCTTGAATCCAAGTGACTGCAAGGCTGTGCAAGCCTGCAGCAGCTTAATCATCGCTAGCTAGGGGCGTGGTGAGGCAAATATAAGTAGTGTTCGTTACGGGGCGGGGCGGGGCGGGTTTTCACTCGCCAGACCCCGCCCTTACACGGGGCCGGGGGGGTATGTTTCGGGTAATCACCGCCCTGCCCCCGTCAGGAGCCCACCCGCACTCATTCCCTG
>Ga0307509_10005618_pt1 | contig 17355 bp, 20 predicted proteins | sample 10_EM_MG_FD_202245 | JGI IMG/M metagenome (GOLD analysis project Ga0307509, IMG submission 202245) | Populus trichocarpa ectomycorrhiza microbial communities from riparian zone in the Pacific Northwest, United States - 10_EM | ecosystem: Host-associated > Plants > Roots > Unclassified | place... | reverse complement strand
GTCGTCTTAGTTCGTTTTGATATTCGTCCCACGTTGTCCAGCTTTTGGCTTGTACTTTTTCTGCATATGGGGTATACCATTTCATGGCATCTCCTCGTAACAAACACGTGGTGTACTTGATCTTGTCTCCATCGTGGTTGTCTTCCCATCCTAGTATTTCGAAGTAGACTGCTAGTTGGGCTAGCCATCCCCTTAGGTTGTCTCGGTCCCCGTCGAATGTGCTTGGCTCTCGGATTTTGGGTTTCCTAGTTCCCATTGATAATCCTACTTCTTCTTCGGTCCTTGTTGTCTCGGGTTCTTTCTGTTTTGAGGTCATGATGGTGTTTCTTCGGGTTCTTGTTGGGGTGTTGTCTTCTGAGCTCTGAGGCGCTGATTCAGTATCCGAGGATACTGGGCTTGCCGCCGAAGAATGTCGTGTAGCTTCTTCTAGGGCTTCTTCTAGGGATGTAACGTCAATTTCCCCTTGTGTAAGGTCGTGTTCGGGGTGTTCGTCTGGGGGTGACCCCGCCGTGATTTCTTATTCGCTAGGTGTCGCTTTAAAGACGCGACCAAATGTAACAATCCTACACGGGTGCGGTTATTTATGCAACAGGTAACGAATTACTTACGCGGTTGTAGTAGACTATCTTTATAGTCTTCGGTATCTCTTAAGTATTCAGGAGAGTGTTCTTCTTTCCGAGATTAACTTATAATCTCTTCTTCGTTGATAAACTATTTAGTAGTCTTCGTATCTCACTCCAATATCTTATTGGGGAGAGATGTAGGGGGAACTTCTTCTTTCCGAGATTAACTTATAATCTCTTCTTCGTTGATAGACTATTTAGTAGTCTTCGTATCTCACACCAATATCTTATTGGGGAGAGATGTAGGGGGAACTTCTTCGTATCGTGATTTCTCTTACGTGTGAGAGATAGGTAAAGGTAAAGGTAAAGTTATATTGTAGAAAAGTACTTAGATGGTCGCGTGAAGATCCTATATCTACGGCCCGTCATGATCCTTTATATAGGCCTCTTCCCGCAACAACCCTGACCCTGGTGACTCATACCCATGAGTCACACGATCATGACTCATAATGAGTCATACCCGAAATCCATCAGATGACTCCTATGAGTCACTGCGCAACATGCCATAAATCAATCATAAAACATAAGACATGTCAGGTGTTCAAAGCGCGCCACCTGCGTGAAACTCATGACTCATAATGTGAGTCACGCGCAAAAGTCATTACATCATTATGACTCACAATTGTGAGTCATCGAAACATCAACCAATCAAAACATAACGATGACACGCAAGTGCGAGTCATGTGAGAATCTATGAGTCAACCGACTGCATAGCGTGAAACATAATTATGACTCACAATCGTGAATCATAGAAACATACCTTATGACTAATAACTATTAGTCATGTGAAATCTGCCTTGCTTAGTCACGATTTGTGACATCATGTAGGAAGCGTTCTGTGTCCTTGGGATCCCCGGTGAAGGGGTCAACTCCAAGTTTCTCTGGCTTCCTAGGCCGATGTGATGACTTCTGAGCCTTATGACACTTCTGAATAAACTTATTCAGAGCCGTATATCGTCTATCGTACTTGTTCTTCTTTTGTGGACTCCAGTGGCGCTTGCAACTGCCAAGAAAGTCTCTCGGATTGGGGGGTGAGGTGTTGGATCCATCACTATCGGATGCACAAGAACTGGAATCACCCAGATCATCTCCTCCAGCAACATTTCTACCTCTGGGAGGTTGTCCTCCACAGCGCCTGCGGTGTTTCCACCTCTGGCTACGCCAGGTATGTCATAGCCGTCAAACTGTTCTTCCTCTGTCTCGTCCTCATCTATCTGATCCGACAGTAGGTGTGCGGGTGAACGGGGTGGGAGCGGTTGACGGACGGATTGTTGAGGTTGGAGTCTCAGGTAATCACGCTGACAATGCCCACAGTCGGCTACCTTATGTCAGGTTGACACACAATAGGTACAACGGCTCTTCGGAGTGAGTGTTGATCTTGCTTTCGGGGCCATTATAATGGCTGGGTCCATCCTTTTAACACAGGGTGACCGATGCGAAAAATAAAACTCACTACCCTCTCCCCCAACCATGTGACATGCATCGTTGCAATATTTCGAAGCTAATTGTCCTGGTTGGTCTGAAAGCCCTGACTATCCAACTGGGCTAGAAGGCTTTGCCCGAGCTAGTGGTACCTGTGCCGAAGCAGAGGAGCCGGATTGTGCGGAGCGGCGGGTATCGGCGTTGAAGCCCGAACTGGGTAGGCCCGATCTGTTTCTACCCTTATCGCCAGTCCTAGTGTAACAGGTTCAACTACCCGCATGGTAGGTACGTTCGATGGTGCTCCAGGTGGTGGCTGTCGCGAGCTTTCTCTCGTGCTTGGTTTCGAAGCTTGGGTTCTAGAGTTGGTAACCCCACTCTGCTGAGCTGCAACTCGAAGTTTCCTGAGGTTTGCCAGAGGGCTAAAACCTCTAGATCGCATGGCTTCTTCGAATGCCACCGTCAGCGGGGCTGGTTGAGGAACGACTAACCCTTGCAATTGCTGTTCCAATTGTCTGACCCGCTCATGCGATTCCAAGGCCGTCTGAGCGACTTGAGTCAAAATTGGTGCCATTTCCTTAAACAGCATGACAGCCACCATCTCAGCTGCGTATTGCAGAGGGGACTCAATTGCTAGAGGTAGCGGAAGTGCTGTAGGCATGTTGACATCGTTGTCGGGGTCTATGGAGTACCCACCCCTGAAGAGCCAACTCCAAAGCTGTCAGGCGGGCCCTGATGATTGGATCTGAAACCGCAAATTTACAGTACTCTACCTGCTGAATGTTCATCCAGTGGTTGGCATTGGCTACCATCTCGTTTTGCTATTCGCGCTGGGTAGCGGTGATGAAATCTCCCATAGAAGCCTCGGCTTCTTGAAACCTCTTGGTTACTTCTCTTACTATGTAGGGTTCAAATAGTTCCCTAGTAAAGTTGGCAAAGGTCATGGGAGTTTGTCTTTGTGGAGGGATTCTTTGTCCCACCGAAGGGCCATGTGTGAAGCTTTGAAGAAAGCTAACAGGGTTCAATATTTCTAACTCCTGCACTTCTTCAGGGATGTCTGTAGGTTCTAGGTTGGCCATCTGCTCCTTCATGGACTTCCATCCAATTCCAAGCAAGTCTGCAATAGCATTATAGCAGGAAAGGTCATAGTCATACTCGACTACATCCATATCTGAAGACATTGTTCTTTCCACCCGATGCTTCTTGTACCAGACCAGTGACTAGTAATCAAACAAATGTCAAGATAATGGATTTCAACAATTCTCTGAAAAGAGTTAAGTGAGTACGGTTAAATATATACTCTAACGGGGGCATCCTATAGTAAGGTGAACTCTAAGGATGCGACCGCACCAAACACTCAAAGTATAAGATAAAGATGAGGTAAAATAATTCATAACAATCAACGGTAAAACTTAATATAGTTAAGCTCGAAGCTTCCCTCAATTTAGTTCACTCAAGGAAAAGTTGGTTGTCGAAGCTGAATGCCAAACGCGGAAACTTAAGTAGATATCAGATTTAAGCCGTTGACATTCACCCCTACTGCAACCTTGTGCGAGCACCCTGCCCTGGCCAGGGGTTGTGCGAGGTCTACCCTCCATCAGGATTTATCCGGTCGGAAGTTTCGGACCAACTTGGGTACACTTAACTCCGTCAATAGGACATGTGTTTCTGCAATGAATCTCCAATACAACCGCAGGTGTAAAAACTCTTGCTATAGAAGTCATACCAGTGGGTAACTGTTATGACAACAACCGGAGTCAATACCTAGCTGGTGCACTCACTGGCCCAGTGGTAGTTTCGTCTATACAAGCTAAGCAGTCCATCATTTAATCTAAGAGACTACATCAGCAAGAACAATCAGTTTACACCCTATGCACCCTATGCTTCTGAAGGCATCTGGAGACAGAAATGAGGGACAAAAATTGAAAAATGATAATTTGCCAAAACGCGTTAGCTGACTAAATAATATCCAATTCAAAGTGTCTATATTTAAAAAATGACCCCTATCTGACATAATTAACATGTCCATTTTTGCTGAAAAAGAATTGAACAAGTTATCATGATGCGCGTGGATGCCATAGGAAGACTTCAGATGTCTTCCAATGTACCACAGGCTCTTCCCAACATAAACTCTACTTCAGGATGCAGAACCTAGATTATTTCCTGATGTATCCAATGTGATAAATTGACATGCAAGCTCCCGCTGTGAGATGTGGGTGATAGTTGGCTAAGTGGGCGCTACACATAGCCAGCATCTCGGGACATACTCTACCGTGGTAAGATTCATACCTCTAGAGTCCAAAAACAACCCATGGTAATGGTACAAATCAAGGGGGGAAGTTCCGGGCTGGTTACTGCTCTATTTGTCTCGAATGGACCATGGCCTTCTGAGACTACCAGAGTACCACTAGGAAGACTACCCTACTACCCGGAGGCTAGAATAGACTCCTAAGTGCCCGAGAGACCATATATTGGCGAGCTCCATTTTGGCGGTTGCCCATACTCCCATTATATATCCTGCGAACAACATTCAGTCGGACGGACGGCGAAGAGGTATACCTTGTTACGGCAGCCGCTCCAATGACCTCTTTTTACAAGGAGCCGAGCAACGATGCAGCCGTCTGCCTATGACGGGCTGTCCCAACCCTGGGGCCAGAGGGGGGTGTTAGCAAAACTCGCCCAAGTTTCATAGAATGTTCGGGCCACGCTTATTCAGCCGTCGGGCCTCGCTGCGCCGATGCGTGTGTGCTCAAGCACATCTAAGAGCCGATATAATGTTAGGCAATCGACCTATAAGTTCTAGGATGACTTTGCTGGTGAAGGCAGGGTAACTTGGACACCTCAGTAGGGTATATGTGGTCCATGTGCAAAATGACCAAATTCCCAAGGTAGGGTAACTTTGTCCTCTTATGCAATTAACCGCTCCGGAAGTCCTCCAGTCGACCACAACAGTTGTCTTGGAGGTCCGTGTAACATTCCCATAATTCTCGTTTCCTTATGCGAATGTTCTTCTGAAAGGTTACCCTGCCTAATACAGTGCCCAAGGCTACTCAACCATTCTCTAGGCTTTGTCCTAGGTTAACCCCCTCTTTGTATACGAGACCATACCACCTCTGGTTACTACTTGGTATACCATTTGGGCTAAGGTGGTAGTTATTATAGCTACCGATCATAGGGTGGTTACAAGACCTCTCTACGGGCGAATCTATTATCCTCCCCCTCCTCTGCTCCAGATCAACGAACTGCCCTAGGTGCTCGAGAGGGTTGACACCCTCAATGAGTGCATCACACACACCCATGACTCGAGCAGCCAGGTGGCAAACTCGGTTCCTAATAGAGACAAGCTAACCACCTGCCTGGCCCCCATTACCTCTTCGGTTTGTGACCTGTCACATAGGGTCAGCACAGCCCCCTGCGTCGCACAGGCCAGCACCCCCCTCAGCCAATGAGGCACCAGCCCCGGCTTCCCCTCTGAGAAAACCCTCTGCCCCCACGCCCGGCCTACCTCCCGACTTCCCTAGACATGACCACCCTACCAACAAATACTATAGCAACCCTGTGGTGTTCGCTAAGCCCCACCCCTCCTCTTGGGAGGCCTCTCACTTCGCCAATGGGGGCTATCCCGCCATTTCCACTTTCCATCCTGGGATACAGGACCCTACTTGTCCCCGTCTGACATACGCCCAAGTCACGGCCCCCCCGACCAAGGGAAAGAAAAAGTCCTCTCCCCAAGGGGTTGCCTCCTTGGCCTCTTCTCCCTCCTCCTCGTCCTCCCCGGCTTCCTCCTCCTCCTTCTCCTCCATACTCTCTACTCTCCCAGCTGCGGCTTCTGATTCTATGCTCCCAGACAGCATCCCCTCACTCACCTCAATACGAAAACCATTGCCCCCACCTTCCCTGATATACCCGTGGAAGTCCTACGCTCGTCCAACTGTGCCTTTCCTCTTTCTTTCACAGCCAAAGTTAGCTCAAATGGTATGGTCACCTTCTTAGGGGATTCCCCCTCTACGCTGGCCTCCGATTACGCTCCCTTCTTCGGTACTCTTGCGGCACGCCTAAACAAATCCTTCCCAGTCGGCTCCTCTACGTGGCTCCCTTTCAGGCCCGCCCTCAATGTAAGCCTGTTCGCCATCCACAACCTCCCCCTCCGCTATCTCCCTGAAGACAATAAAGGCCTCTTCGTGTACCTCAAGGCTGCCATACAGAATGCCATGGGCGTCAAGGGCACCTTGGCCCGCTTTCTCAACCCGGATCCTGAAGCCCGCTCTCTGAAACTTGCCACGTCGGTCGTTGTCACAACTACCCTAGAGCATGGTCAGAAGATGGGCCCCAAGATCTTCCTTCTCTCCGGCAAGAGGGAGATCAAAACTGCTCACTCTGCCAATAAAACTACTCAATGCTGCAACTGTCAGAGGTATGGCCACACGGCCCCCGTCTGCAAATACAATCACTCTGGCTGGTCAATTTGCGCCCTTCACCATCGCAAGATGGAGCACCGCTGCCCTAACCCCACATGTCCCCAAGAGGCCAACCTTCGCCCCGTTGCAAATTGCTGCTCTGCCTCTCCCGCGCACTGTGCTAACTGCGGGGATGACCATCCTGCCACGCACCCTGCCTGCCCAGCTAGACCGAGCCGTCTCCCCCCCGCTGACGAAGTACCTCCCGCATAGGATCACGCCGCCTCTGCCTCTGCTAAAGGGGACATGGACACAACCAAAGATGAGGGTGAGGCTGTCGCCGAGACCCCTAGACCATCCGCCCCGTCGACTGTAAGAAGACTTCTCCCTGCCTTCGAGGTAGTTACCCCACGTCCAACTCACCCCTCAGCTCCTCCCTCAGTTTTGCGCTCTACTTCAGGGGCAGGCGGCCCGCTGCCCCAGGTGGCCCCCAGCCCCTCCACTACCCCATCCAACGAACCGGGCGGGGCCCGATCATGCACTACACCAATAGCTCACCCCTGTCTCCCCTGCCGGCTAGGGGGATCCTCCATTCGCTTTCCATCGTACAGCACAACAGCCTTGGGAGCTGGGATATGTTTCTCTCTCTCATGAACAGTCCTAGTCAGCTGTCCTCCCCTCCTATAAGAGTGGCCCTCCAAGACCCCCCGTCAGAAGAGGCCAGCTACCTTCCTTCTCTACATATAAATGTTTCCACCCCCCCTCTGCCAGACCATATGTGGGCTTTTATGTCCACCCGCACCTGCTGAAATCGGTTTCGCTTCTCCCTGTCACTTCCACCTGTTCTGATTTATTGTCGATCGATATCTTTGCCCCAGAGGGCTGTTTCGAACTCGAGTTTGCTCGCTTCAGAGTAACCAATGCCATAACCTGCCCCTCATGCCTGCCCCGGGTTCGCACTATCCCCCCATCTGCCTTGTTTGAGAATACCCCTTTCCCGACCATGATGGTGGGTGACCTCAACATACACCATCCTGCTGCCGACCCCTTGCACACATTTGATTCTAGAGAATACAATTTGTCTCATCCGTACTACAACCATGTGTCCGATTGTGGCTACTCTTTCCTCAACCAACCAGGGTTGTATACATGCTTTCTCTTTGCATACAATGCAAGGGCTTCGGTCCTCGACATCGCTTTCGCCAACGGCCTCCATTTTCCGTCTGTCTCCCAGTGGGATACCCCTCCCCCAGCGACTGGCTCTGACCATGTTCCCGTACTTATCACCCTTAAATCCCCCAGGTTCAGGCCTCCACCCCCCTCTCCAAACTGGTCAAAAACAGATTGGGCTAGCATTCTACCCGTCCTCCATTCTTTGGTGGCCCCCTCCCCTATGGGCTGGCTGCTCGTCCTCCACCTTTGAGGACTGGTTCGATACTCATGCCGGTAGGGTCAAGACCCTCATCACCACTAACACTCACGTGTCACGACCATCCCCCAGGACTAAACCCTAGTGGTCTTCTCTCCTCTCTCACCTTAGGTCCGCCCTTTACACGGCCTCCATGACATACAGAACCTCCAGGGACCCCTACCATCAGTCAGCTCAACGCTCGGCAAGACGCTCCTATTTCTTGGCCATCAAGAAGGCCAAGTTAGCTCATTTGTCTAGCTACCTCGCGTCCCTCACCCCCTCCTCGGTCTGGGAGGCCCAAAAGCTCCCCCTTGGAAGACAAGGCACTAGGTGTCCTTCCTTTCCCGACCATGATACTTGCGAGGGCATCAACACGGCCCTACTGACACATTCTTTCCCCTCTGCGCCTCCTCCGACCAATGCCACCCTTATTCTTTCTCCCTACTCAGACTACCTCCCTCTCAGTCAAGGGGAAGTCGCTCTCGCCCTCGCAAAATCGGCCAACACTTCCGCCCCAGGACCAGACAGGATCTCCTATCACGTATGGAAGAGAGTCCACCGGTTATACCCCACCCTCCTCAGCCCCCTCCTCTCTCCCCTGCTGCAGTATGGTCACAGCCCCTCCTTGGTGAAGAAGGCGAACAATATTGTTCTGGACAAGCCTGGCAAGGCCTCCTATGATACCCCGGCCTCTTTCACGGTCATCGTCATACTTGAGACCCTCTCTAAGATACTAGAGCGGGTCACCGCTTCCCGTCTCTCCCTCCTGGCCAGACATGTAGGTCTATTGCACCCTCACCAAACAGGGTCCCTTCCGGGCCATTCCACCTTCGACGCCACGTCCACCCTCTCACATGGAGTCCGCCTCCTCCAGAGACTTGGATCTAAAGTCTCGTCTTTATTCGGAGATATCTAGGGGGGTTTCGATAATGCCGATCCCGGCCAGCTCACATTAGCGCTGTGGGCTCAAGCGGCCTACAAGTACCTCACCGCATGGGTTGGCAGCTTCCTGAATAACCGCATGTGTAAGCTCCTCTTCCAAGGGTCCCCAAGGAGATTCTCGCCGGTTGCGGTTGGTACCCCTCAAGCCTCCCCCATCCCTCCCTCGCTGTTCGTCATCAACGTTTCCCCACTACATCAGGTGATCACCAAGGGCATAGTTATCTCCTATGTGGATCATTTCGCGGTCACGGTTTCCTCCTGTTCCCACAGACGCAATGTTCAGCTCCTTCAAGGCCACTTCCGGTCCCTGTGACGCATCGCGGCGCCCAGAGGTCTCACCTTTTCCATTCCCAAGACAAAACTCATGCACTGGCGTACCCCTCGGGAATGCTCGCCCCCCTCAAAAGCAGGTTTCCGGTTGAACAACCTATACTTCTCCCCTAAGGACAAGGTAAGGTGGCTAGGATATTGGTCCATGCCCTCCCGCTCCCCGAACGCTCACTTCAGCAAAAGGCTGCCCCTCGCCCAGGGTGCCTTGGACACAATTAAGAGGCTCTCTGCCCCAGGGAAAGACCTTCCTCCTTATCTCTACCAGAGGCTGGCCTCCTCCGTTCTCGCCCCCGTCCTTTTATATAGTGCGGACCTATATACCCCCTCAGTGAGGATGCAGGACAAGTTAGACGTTTTTGGGCACCGCGTCCAAAGGTGAGTGACTAATTGCTTCTCCTCTACGCCCGTCCTGATCGTGGCTATTGAGCCCTGCCTCCCCCCCCTCGTCCTTCACATAGAACATCGTCAACGCATGGCGGCCTTGAGGGTGGTCTGCTGGCCTCCCGAGATCAATCCGACATCCGCCAGGCTTCACAAGTCGGTCCCTAACAGTTCCCCCTATTGCTCCCCGCTCTGCCACCACTCCCTTCTGGTCAAGTTAAACCCCGCCCTCCCCCCCCTTATGTGCAGGACTCCCGCGCGACCATTTGCAAACACCTCCCTATTGACGAAATCGCTCACAGAATGCTCCCTGTAACGGGGGCACCCTATAGAGAGGTGAACTCTAAGGTTGCGACGGCACCAAACTCAAAGTAGAAGATAAAGATAGAGTAAATAATTCACGAAGAATCAAAATGGTTAAAGTTAATATCGTTAAGCTGAAAGCTTCACTCAATAAGTTCTCTTGAGGAAAGTTGGTTATCGAAGTAGAATGCCAAACGCTTAAACTTAAGTAGATATCAGATTTAAGCCTTTGACATTCACCACTAGTCAGACCTTGTGTGAGCACCCTGTCATGCACAGGGTTTGTCCGAGGTCTACCCTCCATCAGGAATTATCCAGCTGGAAGTGTCGGGCCAACTCAGGTACATTTAACTCCGTCAATAGGATATGAGTTTCTGCAATGCATCTTCAATACAACCGCAGGTAGAAAAACTCTTCCTATCGAAGTCATACCAGTGGCTAACTGTTATGACAACAACCGGAGTCAATACCTAGGTGGTGGACTCACTGGCCCAGTGGCAGTTTCGTCTATACAAGCTATGCAGTCCATCATATAATCTACGCGTCTATCCAAATGTGATAAATTGACATGCAAGCTCCCCCGGTGAGATGTAGCCGATAGTTGGCCAAGTGGGCGCTACCCATAGCCATCCTCTCGGGACATACTCTACCGTGATAAGACTCATACCTCTAGAGTCCAATAATAACCGATAGTAATGCTACAAATCAAGGGGAGAAGCTCCGGGCTGGTTACTGAGGTATTTGTCTCGAAAGCACCCTGGCATTCTGAGACTACCTGAGTACCACTAGGAGGACTACCCTACTACCCGTAGGCTAGAATAGACTCCTAGATGCTGGAGAGACCATATATGGATGACCCCCATTTTGGCGGTTACCCATACTCCCATTATATATCCTGCGAACGACATTGAGTCGGACGGACGGTGACAACTTATACGGTGTTACGGCAGCTGCTCCAATGACCTCTTTTAACTAGCAAACGAGCAACTACACAGCCGTCTGCCTATGACGCGCCGTCCCAACGCTGGAGCCAGAGGGGGGTGTTAGCAAAACCCGCCCAATTTTTATAGCATGTTCGGGCCACCCTTATACAGGCGTGGGGCCTCCCCGCGCTGATGCGTGTGCGCCCAAGAACATCTAAGAGCCCATAGAATGTGAGGCAATCGACCTCTAAGTTCTAGGATGACTTTGCCGGTGAAGGTAGGGTAACTTGGGTTCCGCAGTACGGTAATTGGGACCCATGGGCATAATGACCAAATTCCCACGGTAGGGTAACTTTGCCCTCTTATGCCTTTCACCTCTCAGGAAGTCCTCCATGCGACCACAGAAGTTGTCTCGGAGGCCCGTGTAACATTCCCATAATTCTCTTGACCTTATGCGAATGTGCTCCCGAAAGGTTACCCTGCCTAGTAGAGTACCTCAAGGCTACTCAACTATTCCCTAGGCCTTATCCTAGCTTTACCAGCTATTTGTATCAAGTATACGAGACCATACCACCTCTGGTTACCTCTAGGTATACCATTTGGGCTAAGGTGATAGTGATTGTAGCTACCTATCGTAGGGTCGTTACACTCCCCCTGCGAAAGGATAGGCCTTCCTTTCTGCTCCATAACCCCCAGCTGGTCCCTACCTTGTCCGTCCCCCCAGGGGAGCCCCCCTCGGACTCATATGTCAGCCTGAAAAATGAATCTAGGGCTGTCCTCCTCCTGCATTGGACCTCTCGTGCCCACCCGCCTCCGGACTATACATACCTCCCCTCGCTTAAGCCCCACCCCTTCATTGGTCTCCCCAAATTCCTTGCTGGCTGCTTCCATCAGAGGTGGTTGGGCAAGAGCTACCTCATGGCCCATCCTTCCTGGTACAACCGGGAAACTCCCTCCACCTGCCCTAGGTGCCGCGCCGTGGCTGAGACCATTGAGGATCCCGTCCTCCACTGCGAAGCCCGCCGCCACCTGAGAGAGAGTCTCCTCCCGACTCTCACCTTGCTTGACGCCCACTAGCTCCTATAGTCCTCCGATCACGACATCGCCGCTCTCTCCAGATTTATCTCTCTCACGGCCTCTGGTTTTCCACCCGATATGTTCCCCCTATGCCGTACTTCCTCTCTTGCCCACAGCCCTGCTCCCTCTCCCTTCTTCTCCACCTCGCCATGCTTCAGGTTTTCTTCCGTGGAGGATGATTAAATGTGGTTGGTTTATTTCTTTACTTACTGTTCTTGATGGGGATCGCGAGGTCAGGTGATTTTGGTCTTTTCTTTACTAGTTTATGATGTTTTCCCTTGGTTGGTTTGTGCGTCATAGTTTAGTTACCCTTTGGAGAATTGGGTGGTTCGCATTTTCTTTTGTTAGTTATTTGGCTTTGAGGTTTTGTTTACGCCATAGCTTACCGCTGCATACGAGTTGTTTGAACCTTTAAAAACAAACGAATACATGACTTAAACAAAAACAAAAATTACAAGGAAGCTATTTTTCAAGGTATATATTGAATTGAAGGAGCTCCAAATTAAGGGAAGTTTTGCATATTATTATTAATTGTAATAACCATACGATAGATAGTAATAATGACAACTACCTTAGGCCAAATGGGAGACAAAGTGGAAACCAGAGGTGGTATGGTCTCATATCCTTAGTATAAAAATAACGGGTTAACCAAGGGTAAGACCCAGGGAACAACAGAGTGGCCATGGGGACGCAGTAAGGCAGGGTGACCTTGGAGAAGTAAGTTCCCATCAAGTCAAGAGAAGTATGGGAATCTGGGTCTCAGAGATAACATGATGTGTCTACAGGAGAACTTCCAAAGCAGTTAAAAGCATGATGCAGGAAAGTTATCCTACTTTAAGGACTTAGCCCTTATGCCCAATGATCTCAGTTACCTTACTGAGGTATCCCATTTACCCTACCTTCACCGGCAAAGTCATCCTGGAACTTAGCGGTCAATTACCTCAAATTCTATAGACTCTTAAATATTCATGGCAACATAGGCACTTGGGTAGAGAGGTCAGACGCCTGAGCAGTGGTGGTACAAAGATAGTATTAAACTTAGGTAAGTTGAGTTGACACCCCCGTCTGGCCCCAGTATTAGGACTGGACACTATAGGCAAAAGGCTGCGTAGTTGCTAGTTGGCTAGTAAAGAGAGCTCATTGGTGCAGCTGCAGTAACAATGTATATGTCGTCGCCGTCTGTCAGACTAAATGTCGTTCGCAAGATATATATGTGCAGAATAGTTAACTGCCAAATTTGGGGTTGCAGATAAATGGTCCCTCCTTCACCTAGGAGTATATCTTTGCCTACTGGTATTACGGTAGTCTTCCAAGTGGTACTTAGGTAGTCTGAGAAGGTGCGGTGGCTTTCCAGTCAATTACCTAAGTAACCAGCGGAAACCTCCCCCTCTTGATTTGTAGCTTTACGATGGGTTGTCAGTTGACTCTAGTGGTATGAGATCATCACAGTAAAGTATGTCCCAAGAGGCTGGCTATAGGTAGCGCTTAGTAAGCCAACGATAGGCTACATCTTACCGGGGGAGCTTGTATGTCTAAATATTGAAGTGAATAGTTGCATAGATTAAAGGATAGACTGGATAGCTTATATAGACAAAACTACAATTGGGCTAGTGAGTCAACTACCTAGGTATTGACTCCAGTTGTTGTCATGGCAGTTAGCTACTGGCATTACTTCAAGAGGGAGAGTTTTTCCTTTAGTGGTGGTGTTGGAAATCTATTGCAGAAAATAATATCTTATTAAGGGAGTTAAGAATACTCGAGTTGGTCTGATACTTCCAGTTGGATAATTGCGGACAGAGTATAGACCTCAGACACTCTGGATGAGGACAGGGTGCTTGCAGATGGTCGGAGTAGTGATCAATATCAAAGGCTTAAATCTGATATCTACTTAAGTTGTGTTAATACTTGCAGTATATCAATAGCACAATGGTAGACGATAGAAAGATATTTCGGACAGAACTTCGACTCTTCGCTCGCGTACCCTGTAGGATTATTTTTCTCTTAAGCATTTTCTCATCTGGTGCAAGGTAAATTGGGTAGACTATATACACATCGGATGTAGCCACCTATAGTGTTCCACAAAATACCACAAAACCTACTAACAGGTGATATGACAGTCATCAGTTGAACATGATTTCCCCAATGGGATATGACTGTCACCCATAAATATTCTATCTACTATACCGTAAAGGCAACGTTATCCTTCTAACACTCCTCCGGAAACTTGCTACTCTCAATCCTCCAATGTTAGGCCTAGTTTCTCTATCAATTGACCTTGTTTGACGTTGCCGGAGATTTTCATAAATCCATCCGCGATCATTTCATTAGTCGGTATATAGGTAAAGGTAATAGTACTGTCACAAACCTGATCCTTCATCCAATGAAACATAACCGCTACTGTCTTCCTTGGAGTCTGATGTTCGCCCATATTTGCGTTTTTGATATTAGCCTGATTGTCGCTGCAGACAGCAAGGCAGTCCAATTTCATTGACTGCTAAGCTGTCTGGTGGCAAGTACCTGGCAATGACTGGTGCAATTCGTGATCAGGTTTGTGCATCCAACCTCCCTCATCGAGACTGGTTGCAGTAGCGATATATTCAGCATCCACTCAACTGTTGGCTGTAATCAATTGTTTGTTCGATTGCCATGCAATAATAGAGCCATATCGATCGCGAATAACCATCGGAGTAGTTGACCTCATGGAGTTAGGATCGCTGGCAAAATGTCTATCTGTGTAAAGGGCAATGATACTATAGGGGCTGTTCCCTTCTTCTCTTATTCCTAAATTCAGCGAATATACCACTGGCCTTGAAAGATACCGCATCACCTGTCTAGCCACCATCATGTATCTTGGAGCCTGATCTGCGGCATATCTTCCTACCACTCCAACTGCAAATGAAATATCAAGGCATGTAGCACTGGCAGCATAGTTGAGACTTCAAATAATGTCCTGATACTTGTTCTGATCCGCCTTTTCCTCATTACCACAATTGCCTAGAAGATTCTGTCCTTTCCTTATACTTCTTCCCTCTTTATCCACTGTAGTCATCTTTCTATTTCACTTTAACAAGGTCATTGCTTGGTCTAGTGTAGCACTTGCATCCTTCGCCCCATCTATCTGGAATCACTCTAGAACCTGTAAGATATAACCTGACTAGTCAAGAGTTATCACCTTTGTCCTAACATCACGGGTAACCCGCATACAGAGAAAATGACTGATTGGCCCCATGTCCCGGACCGTGAAGGTGTTTCAGAGAATGTTCTGAGTTGCCTGGACAGTGCTTCTCTCCCCAACAAGCAAAATATTGTCCACCTATACAAGGAGAACAAGCTCCCCCTGATAGGAGACACAAGCTTCCCATTCACTTTTCCTAAACCCAGTGGTAACCAGTTGGCTATCCGGCTGTCAATACCAATTGAGTGCAAATTGCGGGAGACTGTAAACAGTCTTCAGAAGGCGCACGCATACTTGTTCCCGACTGCCTGTATACACAACTCCCCCAGTATCCTTTTCAGCTCCTCCTTCTACTACTTCAAACACTAATGGTAACTAGAGATAAAGCTCCTCTTTGATATCACCTTCTAGAAAAGGTGCAACGACATCCAACTGATAAATCTCGTATTAATTGGCAGCTGCGAATGACAATACCAGTCGAACAGTACTAACCGAAACCAATGAGGCATATGTAGGTAAGAAGTCAATTCCAGGTTTCTGCTTAAACCCATGGGCAACCAATCATTCCTTATAACGTTCGTGACCACTATCGGAACCCAACTTCCTCTACAAAATCAGTCCTGATGAAATAGCTTTTCTGACCATTGGTGCCTTGTCTACCGCGACCCACGTTGTGGCTTAAATCTTTCTAGATTCGCAATTTCTTCCTCAACAGTCTTTCTCCATATATCCATTTCGGGTACTCTAAGTGCCTCCTCGAATGATTGTGGACCGGCCTCCAACATTCCAAGAAAACCAGCTTCATCTGCATCCCCTTTATTTTCTTCTTCTTGTTAGTTCTCCAATTTCCCTACTCTTCCCAAATTTGATTGTAAAGCTTTGAATTCCCGATTAAGCTGGGTAGAAGCAGAACTCACCCACGCTGTACCAATCCTGGGAGCGCGTCCACAGTACACACCTGCAGGTTCTCAATGGATTCTGCCAGTTGCCCGAGAGGTAATACCTCGAGTTCTTCTCCTTCTCCTTCTGCTCCCACTGGGTCCTGATTATCGGTGTCTCAGGTGCTTCCAAACGATTCTCCAAAGTCATACTGCTCCGCATGCAGCGCACCTCTATTGCAACCCTTCTCGGATGGAACTTCCACTCCTCATTTCCATTGTCCATAATCTTTGTAGAAAGATACATCCCGGCTGGTAACCTACCGGCAGCTCTCAGGATTGTAAATCTTATAATGCTTGGACATCAAGCAATATCCTACAAAGATCCCATTTCTCGCCTTGTAATCTAACTTCTTCTGGTGCTCCTTTGGTATCGTATACATGACCTTACATCCCCAGACACAAAGATGACCAATGTTTGGCATTCTGCCAAACCAGAGCTTGTCAAGGGTTTTACTATTCAGAGGGGTACTGGGTGAACGATTGCGCAGATATATTGCGGTTTCACAGGCGAGAACCTGTAACGGAGGCACCGTGTAGAGAGGTGAACTCTAAGGTTGCGACCGCACCAAACACTCAAAGTAGAAGATAAAGATGAGGTAAAATAATTCAAAAGAATTAACGGTAAAACTTAATGTAGTTAAGCTCGAAGATTCACTCAATTTAGTTCTCTCGAGGAAAAGTTGGTTGTCGAAGTAGAATGTCAAACGCTTAAACTTAAGTAGATATCAGATTTAAGCCTTTGACATTCAGCACTACTTCCGACCTTGTGCGAGCACCCTGTCGTGCTCAAGGTCTGTCCGAGGTCTACCCTCCATCAGGATTTATCCTGCCGGAAGTGTCAGACCAACTCGGGTACACTTAACTCCGTCAATACGATATGAGTTTCTGCAATGCATCTCCAATAGAACCGCAGGTGGAAAAAGTATTCCTAACGAAGTCATACCAGTGGCTAGCTGTTATGACAACAACCGGAGTCAATCCCTAGGTGGTGGACTCAATGGCCCAGTGGCAGTTTCGTCTATACAAGCTATGCAGTCTATCATTTAATCTATGTGACGATCCAATGTGATAAATTGACTTGCAAGCTCCCCCGGTGAGATGTAGCCGATGGTTGGCTAAGTGGGCGCTATCCATAGCCATCCTCTCGGGACATACTCTACCGTAATAAGACTCATACCTCTAGAGTCCAATAACAACCCATAGTGATGCTACAAATCAAGGGGAGAAGGTCCGGGCTGGTTACTGAGCTATTTGTCTCGAAAGCACCCTGGCCTTCTGAGACTACCTGAGTACCACTAGGAAGACTACCCTACAACCCGTAGGTTAGAATAGACTCCTAGATGCCCGAGAGACCATATATGGATGACCCCCATTTTGGCGGTTACCCATACTCCCCTTATATATCCTGCGAACGACATTCAGTCGGACGGACG